>Ga0209710_1000079_pt1 | contig 107345 bp, 107 predicted proteins | sample ArcticOcean_MG_C_5_FD_187436 | JGI IMG/M metagenome (GOLD analysis project Ga0209710, IMG submission 187436) | Marine microbial communities from western Arctic Ocean - ArcticOcean_MG_CB4_138 (SPAdes) (version 2) | ecosystem: Environmental > Aquatic > Marine > Oceanic | place: Arctic Ocean...
GTTATCTGCCGACTGAAAGTAGCTCTGGCGTATCATCCTTGAGTGATGGGCATAGCTTTGGTGTTTCTTTAAGTATGCCTATTTGGGCAAGTGGTATTAATTCAGGGCGACGACAAGCTAAACAACGCTCTATTGCGGCGAATGAGAATTTCGAAGTGGCTAAACGAAACACGGCTCAAACAGCACGCTCCAGACACCAGTTAGTCATCACAAACACTGCACGAGTAAAAGCGCGTAAGCAAGCGATAATATCCGCTGAAAGTGCACGAAATGCTACACAAGCAGGGTATGAGGTAGGTACGCGTAACATTGTTGATGTGCTTGCGGCGCAACGCTCTGTCTTTCAGGCTAAACGCAATTATGCGAACGCTCGGTATGATTACATTTTTGCCATGATGGGTTTAAAAGAGGTCGCGGGACAACTTTCTCCCGATGATATTTACCAGCTGAATGCCTGGTTAGACCCAAGTCTGCCGGTGACTAAATAACCCGCCCAATCACTCTAAGTAATCTGTCCAACGCGCCACGGTTAGCTTCTGCAACCTGGCGTGCGGCAAGGCTCATTGTCTGTCGGATGCTGTCATCTTGAAGTAAGCGACTGCAGTGACTGGCCAACTCGTCGCTGTCCTGGCAAATCAACATTCCACCACCACCCATTAGCAACTCTGATGTTTCAGAGAAATTGAACAAGTGTGGGCCGGTTAGTACCGGCACACCCCAGGCAGCTGGCTCAATCACATTGTGGCCACCGGTTGGCACTAAACTACCGCCAACAAAGGCAAGGTCACAGGCACCAAAGAAAGTCATGAGCTCGCCCATGCTATCCCCGAGTAATATGTCCGCTCCCGCTGTTGATACATTATGGCTGCGTCTAACCGTGGTAAACCCTGTTTTTTGACAGAGCTCCGCCACCTGATTGAAACGCTCAGGGTGACGCGGTACTAATACCAGAAGCAAGGAGTCCAACTCCATTTTTATTTTTGTGAAGGCCGCTAAGATCAACTCGTCTTCACCCTTATGAGTACTCGCAGCTAGTAGAATTGGTCTGTTGTCTGGACCTCTCCAATCATCTAACAACTGGCTCGCCTTAGCACGTAAATCCTGATCAAGATGTAGATCAAACTTGATGTTGCCCGTCACCACTGAGCCACTTTGCGGCAATCCTAGGCTCTGGAAACGTTGCGCGTCATCGGTATGCTGGGCGGCAACCGTGTGCAGGTTATTTAGCATGGGTGCCACAATAGGGCTAATGCGCTGATACCCTCGAGCAGATTTTTCAGATAAGCGAGCATTGGCCACGATCACCGGAATACCTCGTCGCTTACAGGCAGCAATAGTATTGGGCCAAAGTTCTGTTTCCATTATGATCAATAGCTTCGGATCAACCCGATTTAAAAATCTCGCTACGGCATCTGGCAAATCGTAAGGCGCATAGCTGTGCTCAATCGAATCACCAAATATCGATAACACGCGGTCTGAACCGGTTGGCGTCATACAGGTCATGAAGATCCTGTGGTCGGGATATTTATCTTGTAAGGCTCTCACTAGCGGCACCGCAGCTAGGGTTTCACCCACAGAAACCGCATGCAGCCAAATAGTGGGGGTACTCGACTCAAGCCTTTGGCAAAACCCAAACCGCTCTGCCCAACGCTGAAAATAACTCGGCGCCTTTAATCCGCGCCATAACAATCGCATGACTATGGTGGGTAATAAACAATAAAACAGCACTGAGTACAAAAATCTAGGCATAAATTTTCGAACATCCTTTGACCACAGAAAAAGTACAACGGCTCGATAGCCACTTCAACAGACCGTTGATAACAACATAGCAGAAATAGAGATTAACCACGAATGATAACTACTCCTTGATTCGCCATTTTGCCGCTGATTAAAGTTGTAATGTAGCTAAAGAGTAATGGGCATCAGCACAAATTAAAGTTTTCGCTATTAGATGGCTTTCTTATATAAGACACCCGACGCTTGCATAACAAAAGATAAGCGAAATTAAAGTAATATTACTACCCATTTGACGCCTTATCCAAAGACGATGTAGATCGGGGAATAGCTTATAGCCAAATATTGGACTGGATAACCGGTTTTCAACTATTCAACGCGTCTAGAGACTGAAAATTAACTCTGAGAGTTTAAAACTTGCTTGAACCGTCTACTCAGATCATCTAAATGAACCTGATTAGGCGCATTCCAAGAAACAGGAATACAATAAACTTCCTTTAAGTAAGCCACAAATTTATTGATCAACGATAGATCAACGTGCCAACTTTCTAACTCATTAATCTGTTGAGAGAGTTCATATTTTGATTGAACCGGCATAGTAATACCTTTTATAGCATAGCAGGCCGATCCAAGAACAAAGACCCGTTTTCCTAAGGCTAAAGACTCTACACCGACGCTAGAATTTAAAGTGACTACTGCATCACTCTTCTCAATTAATTCCTGAGTGTTTTTATTACTGAACATAATTCGCGGATTATAGTGATATAAATCAGTATAGCGATGAGGATCTGATGGATGCTCTTTAACCACGAAGTGAAGTGTTTGATCCGTACAATTTAATGCAGAAAACGCTATCCAATCGTATAGCTCGCGCATAGTTTTAATGTGGGGAGAATTCAACAACACCTGACTATCAAATAAAACCTGAAAAGGCACAAATATAAACTTCTTAGGGAGCTGCAGATGAAAATTTGCGTGCTGCGCATGTTTCCTTTTCTTGCGATTAAATTTTCTTTGGACCAACTTAGGCTCAATAACCGAATCGCTGACGTTCTTAGTTGCATAGTCTGCATAAAAAGCTGCGGTCCTAGGAAGACTATTACTAGCATTAACGCCTGATAAATCAAAGGTCGTCGTATTGGGCAATAATCCGTTTTCAAAGTGAACAACTGGAATAGCCAGTTTGCTTGCTATAGTTTTAATCACCTTCTCTGGTAATCTAGTACCATTAAAGATCGCTATACACTTCGGCTTGTGACGATCTATCAACCCCGAAAAACGCCTAAATAAGTAACGAAATTTAAACGTGTAGTAATGCCTTATTAGTGACCATAACCACTCAGGGAAATGATACTTCACTCGCTTACGCTGGAAATGAAACTCTATTCCTTCACTCACTTCATCAGACGTTAACTTTATTGATTTTGATCTAAAACACGGCCTAAAAGAGAAATCATAAACATTACTATTGAAAGCTAGTTTAGCCGCCAAGAAACTAAAATATTTATGCTTAGGCCCGCGCGGCGATACAAACATCACATCCATGTAAAATCTCTCTAAATATTCCTAGATGAAGGGTATTGAACTTGGCTCATTTAGACACTGGCGTCAGCCAGTTTGTATACTTTGCATTACCGCCTCGGACGATCTCAAAATAAGCTGCTTGAAGCTTCTCTGCGACTGGCCCACGCTTGCCACTGCCTACAATACGCCCATCATATTCACGGATAGGAACCACTTCTGCTGCGGTGCCTGTGAAAAATGCCTCATCACAAATATAGACTTCATCTCGAGTAATCCGCTTTTCTCGCACTTCAATACCATAGTCAGCGGCCAATTTAAAAATGGTATCTCGAGTAATTCCATCAAGGCAGGAAGTGAGATCTGGAGTATAAATCACACCATCGCGCACCATGAAGAAATTCTCGCCACTACCTTCAGCCACATAACCTTCATTATCGAGTAGCATTGCTTCATCACAACCAGAATCCAAAGCCTCACGGAGTGCTAACATTGAATTCATATAATTCCCGCTAGCCTTGGCCTTGCACATGGTGATATTCACATGGTGCCGAGTATACGAAGACGTGCGTACTTTAATACCTGCTTCCAGCGCTTCGGGAGACATATAAGACGGCCATTCCCACGCCGCTATACCCACATGTACCTTCAAATCTTTTGCTCGCAAGCCCATACCTTCTGAGCCTAAAAAAACTAGCGGGCGAATATACGCTTCTTTAAGATTGTTAGCGCTCACTACTTCTCTATGAGCAGCATTGATTTCATCTTGGCTAAAAGGGACTTCTAAATGAAGGATCTTTGCGGAATTAAAAAGGCGTTTAGTGTGATCTTCAAGACGGTAAATACATGTCCCCAAAGCACTGTTATGGTAAGCGCGCACGCCCTCAAAAACAGCTAATCCATAATGCAGCGAGTGCGTGAGGAAGTGGGTTTGGGCATCGCGCCAATCAACCATCTTTCCATCCATCCAAATAAAACCATCGCGGTCTGCAAATGACATCTAACCTTACCCCTCTTTGATTAATCTTTTAATTTTGCACTCAAGTTGGACGCGTTCTAAAAATATTTGAACGTTTGTGTCGATATATTTATTCGCCAAATCGACAAAGGTGCCTTCATTGAAACATTCACGTATGCAACTAGCTATTTTTTAAGTTGCGGATTATAGCACCCTAAACATTCAACATGGCTCTGTTGTGAAGGTCTATTCAGCAATTTAAATTGAACCACAAATTAGATACTCGTGATAGTTTGATCTGGGCCACTAAATTGATAATTGTTGCTAGTTTTGGTGAGTAACAATTGTTTTATTGCTGAGTGCATATTTTTAACTAAATTTGAGCCTCATGAACATAAATGCAGTACAACTTTGAAGAAACCGCTCATTTTATGAGTTATTTATCATTAAATAGCCTTTTAAGTAAACTTAATAGCTCCGGTTGCTTATAATCGGTACATGAATAATAAAAGCTATGTCGATTTCTTTAGACAGACTTCGCCTTACATCCATGCCCATCGTGGAAAGACCTTCGTTATTGCCATTTCTGGGGAAGCTGTCCTGGCGCCAAATTTTCATAGTATGGTGCACGACATTGCTCTCTTGCAGAGCCTAGGCATGCGAATCGTTTTAGTGCATGGCGCGCGCCCACAAATTAATCAAAGACTCCAACTTTCAAATATTGGTGTTAAAGTCAAAAACCATACTCGTGTAACCGATCCAAATGCAATGCAATGTGTGAAAGAAGCTGTCGGCAGCACTCGCCTAACCATCGAGTCAGAACTTTCTATGGGTCTACCAAATTCTCCTATGCATGGTGCTCATATAAGTGTGGTTGGTGGTAATTTTATTACGGCTAAACCCATAGGGATTCAAGACGGAATTGACTTTCAACGCGCCGGCCAAGTGCGGCGTATTGACAACAAAGCTATTGATGCGCAGCTGAGCAATGGTTCAATGGTGTTGATTTCCCCAATTGGCTTCTCACCAACTGGGGAGGCGTTTAATTTAAGTTATCTGGATGTTGCTAGCCATGTTGCTATGGCCCTTAGCGCCGAAAAGCTAATCTTAATTAGTCAGCCTGGCGCAATTAATGATAAAGAACGGCTGCTCCGAAGTTTGTCGCTGCCGCAACTCGCAGAGCTACAAGAGACACTCAAAGACCCAGAGCATGCTGAACTTTTAGGAACTGCATCGGTTGCTTGCTATGGTGGTGTTGAGCGTGTCCATTTAGTCGGTTATCAAGAAGACGGAGCACTGCTTAAGGAATTATTCACCCGAGAAGGTAGTGGCACCCTGATCATGAAAGAATGTGCGGAAGTTATTCGCCCCGCCTCGATCGAGGATGTAGGTGGTATTCTTAGCCTCATTACGCCCCTTGAAGATCAATCAGTTCTCGTGAAACGATCTCGAGAACTACTTGAGACTGAGATTACCCGATTTAAAGTAGTGGTTCATCCCGAGGGATTAATTATCGGTTGTGCGGCTCTCTACCCAACGACTGATTTAGCGGTTGGTGAAGTGGCCTGCGTAGCGATTCATCCCGAGTTCCACGACCAAGGCATAGGTGCGCGACTGTTGTCTGAAATTGAGAGTGACGGAAAAGTAAGCGGGATGAATGAGCTATTAGTCATGACGACAACCACCGCACATTGGTTTCTTGAAAATGGCTTTAATGAGGCTAACATTCGAGATCTCCCTGAAAATAAACAATCTATGTATAATTATCAGCGAAATTCGCGCATATTTTGTAAAGCAATTTAATATTAATGCAGAGATAAAGAATTCTGCACCGACCGATTGCTTGATAAAATCACAGCTAGAGTAACGTCGTCAAATCCAAGATAAGCTCCGGTGGGTACCGTCAGAGGCGCGAGCAAGAAACGTCACCGCGAGACACGCAAGCCTGGTAGCTAATGTCGATAAAGCGGCCATTCGAGACCTGTAACAGCTATAGGATCTAAGCGATATTGTGGGAACGTGGTCCACAAAAAAGCCCAGCATTCGCTGGGCTTTTCTATTTCTAGCTAACTACTCACTTAAGCCTTACTACAACCCGGTACCGTAGCACCAACATCACGAAGCTTCCGAAGTCTGCTACCCTCAGCATTGGCAAACTTAATCCACTGCGCAGGATAACGTTTAGCCTTCTTAGTTTTCGCAGTCTTAACTGATTGGTTAAAAGCCTTCACAGCATCTTTGTAGCAATGCAGATTAATCAGCGCACTGCCCATTGTCGCATAATTGGTCGACGCATTTTTAACCTCGCCTTTCTTAGCCGCTTTTTTTGCAGCTTTATAGGCCTGCTTGTCTTTACCTAGGTCAAGATAAATAGAAGCAATGCGTGACTGAATTTCACCAGTGTCAGAAAACTTAGATGCACTCTCAAAAGACTTTAACGCGCTTTCAAGATTTTTTGCCTGCCACCAAGCCTGTCCGAGCACCTCAAAGTTCTTGGCGTTCTTCTCTATAATTTTATCTTGCATTCCTTTATCAATTATTTTGGCAGCACGATAGGGGACTTCGGCACCCAAATACATGTAGGCCATACTCATTACTTGACTCTCGGTGGTCAGTTGATCATTCATGTAAACCATCTCAGTGGCAACCAGCTGATCAGTCTCACGCTCTTGAGAACCGTACATACCACCTAACTGCTTCCAGTAAGTCCACTTAGGATAATGAGTCACAAGCTTCTGGAGAATAGATGTGACCTTCTTAAGATCATCCTTCTCATAATAAAGAACCCTTTGAAGCGACCACATGGACTCTTTCGGAAGTATCTCTTTGGCCTCAGCCTCTGCAATGGCAATTTCAACCATAGCGAGCGCGTCCGCCTTTCGCTCTAGCTGATAGTAAAGCTGAGCGAGCAACATGCGAGCATCAGCACCAACAATGATCGCCGCATCAATCCAAATTTCCATTTCTATAACTGCTAACGCGTATTCCTCTTGCATGGCATAAAATTGAGCTAGCGTGTAGCGTGTATCAAGCTTTAACTCAGGCGGCGTACCAACGCCATCAACGACCAGGCGATAAAAGCTAATAGCGCCTTTAAAGTCATCCAAAGAATACGTAACATACCCAAGCATGTTCCAAACCTGAGTCTTTTCATAATCAGTACTACAGGTCTTTGGCCGAGCGTCGATATCTAGCAGCATTTTCTTCGATTCTAACCATAAAGGCGTTACGTTGACACCTTCTTCTGCCTCAGTAGCCATCGAAATCGGCCCCTTCTCACCCTGAACTCTGTCAAGCGCTTTAGCACAACTTTTGCCGACAGACTGGCGCTTGCGTGTTTTAACATCTTTATATTTAGGCTCTTTTTTCTCAGCTGCAAGGGCGGCATTGGCCATTACAGAATCTGGTGATCCTACAGAGACAAGCATCGGCATTACGAACACCATGCCCAGCACTGCGACTAAGAGTTTAAATTTACTGACCATCATGAACTCCTTATTTCGCCATCTGGAATGTGAACTTATACAGCACGTTAGGGACTTCCTGCCCAACACCGTCTACGACTCTTGGATTGTACTTAAGCTTCAACGCAGCCTTAACTGCAGCTCGCCCAAATCCCCAGCCTTCAGGGAATTCTTCTATCATCACGGGATCGCGTACACCACCTGTTGTGGTAATAATTACCTCCACTACCGCATATCCTTCTTTACCACGAGTCTGAGCACGTCTGGGATACTGCGGCTGCGGAATATAAACGGGAATATAGTCTGAATCCCTGGAGAAGCTGCCAAGTCCTACCTGCAGATTACCGCCGACAGTTGGCGCAGCCATATTCACCGCATTATCAGGAATATCAAAATCTTGAGTTTCCTCAGGTATTTCTGGCGGTGGCGTTTCTGGCTCATCGGGTTTCTCGACGTTAGTCTCTTTGGCGTTTTCAGTTAGATCCCGATCAACATGGAGAAAATCAGGTATCTTAATCATGGCGCCTTCATCTAGCTCTTTGCTGCCAGAGTCGATCAACTTATACATTAAAATGATTAATGCAAAAGTGACCAGCATTCCAAGCGCAGCGGATATTCCTACTCTAATTACAGCCATACTATTAACTCAGTCTGTTTCTACAGAAATGGCCACCGGAGCAATTCCGATATCGCGAGCGATATCCGCTACCTTGGCAACCGATTCAATGTTGGACTCATTATCGGCTTGGATAACCATGCCGCCCTTTGGATTTTCATTAAACAATCGAGTCAAACTGATTTTCAATGCAGTGGGTTCAACCCGCTTTTTATCAATCCAATATTCATTTGTGTCTGTGACCGCGACTAAAATACCGACTTTCTTATACGAAATGTCTGTCTCAGTATCAATTTTATTAACATCCGGTCCTGGAAGCTTAATAAAAGTCGCAGTAACAATGAAAAAGATCAACATAATGAAAACCACGTCAAGCATCGGAGTCAGATCAATAGTCTGTCCTTGCTCTTGCGATTTACCTCTTCTATTGCGCATAGTTATTACTCATTGGTATTGATTCTGAACCACCGATTTATCAGTGGTCCATAGTCAAGTGATCTTCAAGGAGGTGCTTTTCCTGCTCAGCGACACGCTCTAGATACGTCATGCCAAATACGCCGGAAAGCGCCGCGACCATTCCCGACATTGTGGGGATAGTTGCTTGTGAGACGCCGCCTGCCATAGCTTTGGCGTCTCCACCACCGGTGAATGCCATAACATCAAATACCGTAATCATGCCAGTAACAGTACCTAACAAACCAAATAGCGGCGCAATTGCGACGAGTGTCTTGATCATCATCATGTTTGTATCAATTTCGATACTGACCTCAGAAATCAACTTCTCTCTGATCTGATGAGCATGCTTTGACTTGCGCTCTTTGCGTGCTTCCCATGCATCAAGCGCTCTCTGAACTTCTAAACTGACGCTCGACCGCAGATACCACATTCGCTCAAAAATAAGGGTCCACATAAAGAATAGGAGGACGACAATGGCCCAAAGGACCATGCCACCTGAATCCATAAATTTACCCATCTCCGCGATCGTATCAACGAAAAACATCTTAGCGGCCCTCTACTGAACCAGCCACAATGCCAGCACTCTGTTCTTCCAGTACGTGGAGGATACGTTGTGCCTTGCCGTTAACTAAGGTATGCATCAATACAGTTGGGATAGCAACAACTAGTCCCAGCACTGTCGTGATCAAAGCTTGAGAAATACCACCTGCCATCGCCTTAGGATCGCCTGCACCAAATAGCGTAATCATTTGGAATGTAATGATCATACCGGTAACCGTTCCTAACAGACCCATTAGAGGTGCAACCATAGAGATAACCTTCAAAAGATTAAGTCCTGCTTCAATATTTGGCCGCTCTTTGAGCACCGCCTCATGTAACTTAAGTTCGAGTGACTCTGGGTCAAGACCCGGATTGTCAGCAGCGACTTGTAATACTCTACCCAATGGGTTGTTGGTATCCGAAGTGCCAGATTGCAGCTGGGCACTAACCCGGCTAGACATACCCATCAAGACAACGAAGCGCCAGATCGCGAGGAAAACGGCAAATACAAATACTGCCGTAATAACATATCCAACGATGCCACCAAAGTGCCAACGCTCGACCAGTGTGGGCGTATTAATAAGTGCTCGTAGTAGTCCGCCACCTAATGGACCAGATGGATCAAGACCCATTTTAGTAAACCCGGAAGCTGCTGCTTGTAGATCTGCAGCGTTAGATTGATATCCAGAAGGCTGACGAGCTAGCTCAGAAACCAGACCGGATTTAGGGCTGTACTCCAAATACATTCCGTCAGCAACTAGGTTGTATGTACCAACCCGAACTACTTCCATCTCAGCTTGCTCACCGTTAGCCAATAACACCGAGCGATTGAACTTCACAACTCGTGAGCTTTCAACCATTTCACGCTGTTGCTCGTACCATAACTTCTCAATATCTTCGATAGACGGGAGACGTGTATCGCTGCTCATCTTAGCAATTAACTCATCTAGAAACTCAGTTCTACCAGGGATCTGAGAACTAACAATCGACTGGTTGAGATTCGCTCGAATATCACCAGCAGCACCCGTTAGATGGCCAAATAACTCTTTCAACGAACCGAGACGCTTGTCTCGCTGCTCACGGAGCTTGGCAATCTCAATATCGTTGTCGCGGATTGTCTGCTCCAATCGATCTGATCGACGCTCTTCTTTAACTTTGGAATTCTGAGCGTCTTTAAGTAATTGCCCTTGTTTGCGTTGGTCGCTCTTAAAGGAAGCTTCGCGACCTCTAGAATCCGCAGATTCAGAGATAGAAGAACTTTCAATCATCTGCAACAGTTCATCTAAACTCTTAGCGTCTTGCGCTAAGGCTGGGACGCTTATAGCGGCTGCAGCAACAAAGGCTGCGAAAATGTTAACCATTTTAATTTTCATTGTGCTACCTCCGGCGCTGTAATGGGCATTTCTATGACGTCCTGCGGAATTATTTTCTTCGCCATGCGAATCCCTTGATCAACGGGTCGACGATACTCAGAGCCCAAGGTTTCCCATGATCCAGTCGCCTTGTTCCAAGCGCCTGTTTGAGATTTGTCTTTAGTCTGATACATCAAAGCAACACGACCGATACGAAGCATTTCTACCTCAACCTCGGATCCATTAGAATTGATATCAACCATATCGCGATATGATTCGAGCGAAAGACTGTACTCTGACTCAATATCATAGAGCTCTAGGATTTGACGAAATTTCTCTGCGGCAGAGAATCTGGCACTGTCCAGGTTGGCGTTCAAATTAGAGACCGCGTCAAGACGCATCTCTTTCTTAAAGGGCATATCCAGAGCAACAAAGTCTTCTAAGCCTGCAAGCATAGTAACCATCAGCGGAGAAACGCCTCGCTCGATTACTGTCGCATTAGCAATCGACTCTTTAAGCTCAGACATCATTTGAAGCTGGCTATCAATCTGGCGATCCAACTGAGAGTTGTATACACGCAGCGATTCGATTTGCTTATTAACTTGTTTGAATTCTTGCAGAAGGCCATCAGTTTGATCTGCAATACGATCAACTTTAGTCTGCGACGTTTTCGCTGATTGAACCTTAACGGCTCCAGCTTTTAACACATCGTTCACTTCAGCTGCCTGAACTGCAGTTGCAGTCAGACCACTGACAAGAGCGCCGATAAGTGCCAGTGCTTTTAGTGGTTGCTTGTTCATAGTTCCCTCAATTTGGATCTACCGGTTTAGTGATTCAATGGCACTTTTGGAAAGTACCTTATTTCGAAAAAATCTCGATCTTTTGGTTTCGAACTGTCTTTTTAACAGCCTCAACATTCAGAAGCAATTTGCCTGCATGTAAAATATGACTTAAAGCACATAAGCTTTAAATTTGTTACCTTAGGTAACGTTTTACCTTAACATCTCTGTTTAAAAACACATGTTGATGTTATCTAATTATAATAGTCATGCCTTGATGCGATCTAACACTACAAATTGATAACTATAACTACCGGTTACTTTAGGAAGCTGCACACAAGTGCGCTGCCATTGTTTAGAATCAATAGCTGGGAAAAAGGCATCTCCTGCAATTTCAGCATCCACTTCTGTAACATAGAGGCGATCAGCAACGGTAATGGTCATACGATAAATTTGCTCACCCCCAATAACCATGACTTCATCTGCTCCAGTGTCTACACAAGCCTTGCTAGCAAGTGACAATGCGTCATCGAGTGTCGTCGCCGCTTTAACGCCAGGCGCGGACCAGCTAGCATCTCTTGTAATGACAATATTAGTCCGGCCAGGTAGGGGGCGTCCAATCGAGTCATAGGTTTTGCGGCCCATTACTAATGGCTTGCCCATGGTCACTGACTTAAAATATTGAAGGTCGTCAGGCAAATGCCATGGCAACTGATTATCAAGCCCAATGACTCCATTCCGGCTGACCGCAACGATTAGCGACATTTTCATAATTTTAACCTTCTTAGACTGCAACCGGTGCCGAAATAGGCCCGTGGGATTGATAGTTTTGCAATTCAAAATCGTCATAGACGAAATCAAATAAGCTTTGTACTTGTGGGTTAATCTGCAAAGTCGGTAAATCAAAAGTGCTGCGGGATAGCATTTCATCCACTTGATTCATGTGGTTAGAATAAAGATGCGCATCACCAAAAGTATGTACAAAATCACCCAGCTTTAAACCAGCAACCTGAGCAATCATCATGGTAAGTGCAGCATAGGAGGCTATGTTAAAGGGCACACCAAGGAACACATCCGCACTCCGCTGATAGAGCTGGCAACTTAATCGCCCCTCTACCACGTAAAACTGGAAGAGACTATGGCAAGGTGGTAACCCTGACTTAATCATCACCGGAATATCTTGCGGGTTCCATGCTGACACAATAAGGCGACGTGAATCTGGATTAAATTGGAGATCACTCATAAGCTGAGATAGTTGATCAACACCACCAAAATTTCGCCACTGTTTGCCGTAAACTGGCCCTAGGTCACCATACTTGTCGGCGAAATCCTGGTCAGCGATAATCTGCTGAGTGAACTCGGCCATAACAGCGCGCCACTCTGACGAATACTTAACCAGATGCTTATCCTGACCTGTCTCACGCAACCAGTTTTGATAGGGCCAGTCATTCCAGATACCAACCCCGTTCTCGATCAAATATCGAATGTTGGTATCTCCCCGAATAAACCATAGCAGTTCATGTAGAATTGACTTCAAGTGCACTTTTTTACTCGTAACCAGAGGAAATCCCTCAGCCAAATTAAAACGCATCTGATGCCCAAAGATACTGACTGTTCCAGTACCGGTGCGATCTTCTTTTCTAATACCATGGTCGCGTATATGTTTTACCAACTCTAAATATTGCTGCATTAGGCACTCCCCAAACCAGATTTACCTACCAAGCCACGAAGTGATGCGCGCATAAACCACAGACCCAACAATATCATTGGAATACAAAGGGTTTGACCACGTGTCATCCAGTTAAACGATTCTACTAGCGCGGATTGACCGACAAACTGAGCATCCGGCTGGCGGACAAATTCGATCATAAACCGGAAGGTCCCATAGAGTATTAGAAACAATCCGGTGACTTCGCCATACAACCGAGGCTTTCGCGCATACCAATTAATGATAAAAAATAACACTAGACCTTCAAGGGCCGCCTCATAAAGTTGCGAAGGGTGCCTTGCCAGTTGCTGCGGATCCGCTGGAAAGACCATGGCCCATGGAACGTCGGTGGGGCGGCCATAAAGCTCTTGGCCTATGAAATTGCCTATGCGACCGAAAAACAAGCCCGTCGGTACTAAAGGAGTCGCAAAATCAACCAAGCTTAAAAAGCTAATCTGATACTTGCGGCTGTAAATAAGTAGGGCGATACCGACACCAATTAAACCGCCGTGAAATGACATGCCCCCTTCCCAGATACGCACCAACATCGTAGGATCAGCTAGCCACTTATCGGCACTATAAAACAAAAGGTACCCCAGCCGGCCCCCTAAGATAACGCCAAAGGCACCGTAAACGATTAAGTCCTCTACCTGAGTTTTTTTGACGGGAGACCATGGTCTCTGGCTATTACGCAATGCCAAGAACCAGGCAAAAGTAAAAGCCAAAAGGTACATAATCCCATACCAATGGATTTGGATAGGGCCGAGAGATAACGCTACTGGATCAATACTGGGATAAGTTAGCATTGAGGGGCACTCCGGAAAATTAAGGCTACTGATGATAACGGTTTATCTGGGTTACTGCCAAGAATGATAACGTCGTAAAGAATAAAAAGTTATACTATTGCGCATGTGTTTACTTGCCTTCGCTTACAACCATAATACTGATGCGCCGCTGATCGTGATTTCTAATCGCGATGAATTCTATCGTCGTGAAACACTACCAATGCACTGGTGGCAAGACGGTGACGTGCTTGCGGGACGTGACCAACAAGCCGGCGGAACGTGGCTTGGGTTGTCAAAAAATGGTCGTTTTGCTGCGGTAACTAATTTTCGTGACCTTCACCGGAACGTCGCACCATTGAGCAATCTCCGTTCGCGTGGTGATCTAGTCACCGCCTTTCTCTGTGCATCCAAAAATGTTCACGCATGGACTGACTCACTCGGTGACAGTCTCTTAGAATATGGCGCCTTCAATTTAGTCATCTATGATGGGCAAGACATGATATATCTAAATAATCAAGGCGACGCTAGGCAAATACTAACACCCGGTGTTTATGCGCTGAGCAACCACCAACTGGATAGCCAGTGGCCAAAAGTTGATCATGCCCGCGAGCAACTGCATAAAGCAGTAACCAACCAGGCCATCGGCGAGCATTCTATTCCCGTATTATTAACGGCGCTTTCCTTGCAAAAAACGTATGCCACTGAGCTGTTACCGAGCACAGGAATACCAGCAGACTGGGAAGAAATGCTCTCCTCACCCTTTATTGTTTCTGACGGGTACGGAACTCGTGCAGCTACCGCCATTGTGATCTCCGCCACAGGGAAGATTAGCGTGGCCGAGCAGGGTTATGAAAACGGAGAGAAACTAGCTTTTAATGCGTTTAACTATTCTAGCTTACGCTTTTAGCTTTGCACTTTTTACAAAACGCTGCGGACTTGCCGCCCGGAGTAATTTTGATACTTCAGCGTGCTCAAGGGATTCAGCCAAAAATTCTATAATCTGCTTAGAACTTGACATTTTTAATGCTTTTTTTGCAAGTAATTGAGCATCTTTGCGGGTGACATTGAGAAGCATTGACTTGACTCTAAGTAGACTACTCGCACTCATCGAAAATGTCTCATAACCCAGGCCCAAAAGTACCACTGCACTCAGCGGATCTCCTGCCATCTCGCCACAGATACTAAGCTGGCAGTCGACCCCAGCCGCTTGCTCCTGAATCTGCTTAAGTGCTCTCAAAACGCTTGGGTGCAAACTGTTATAAAGCTCCGCAACCCTTGGGTTATTGCGATCCACTGCCAATAGGTATTGGGTTAAATCATTAGTTCCGACCGACAAGAAGTCAACGCGACGACCAATTTCCTTGACCTGGTAAACGGCGGCAGGCACCTCGATCATAGCGCCTATGAGAGGTCTCTTAAGTATGAATCCCTCCTCAACGGTTAGCTCCTCATAAACGCGCTCAATAAGCTGTAACGCCCTATCAAGCTCTGGGATATTACTAATCATAGGCAGCATAATACGTAGGTTTCCAATCCCTTCGCTGGCACGTAGCATTGCCCTAATTTGTACCAAGAATATCTCAGGATGATCTAACGAAATACGAATTCCTCGCCAACCTAAAAAAGGATTTTCCTCTTCAATAGGAAAATAAGGTAGATCTTTATCACCCCCTATATCGAGAGTTCGCATAGTCACCGGCCGCGGTGAAAAGTCCGCTAACTGCTGCCTATAAATAGTGATTTGTTCATCTTCAGTAGGAAAGCTTGAGCGCATTAAAAAGGGGATTTCAGTACGGAAAAGACCAACCGCTTCCGCACCACTGCGCAGTGACCTAGCCGTATCTTGGCGCAAACCAGTATTTACCCAAAGAGAAAACCTCTTCCCATCAGAAGTATGGCAAGGTAGATCTCGAAGCTTTTCGAGATCCTTAGTAAACAATTTTTCTTCCCGCTGTCGCTGCAGGTAGTGGCGGCGAACTGTTCGTGTTGCTCGACTAACAATATCCCCTGTAGAGCCGTCAACGATGAGCTCTTGCCCATCAAGTTCTATCCAGGGCAAAGAAACCGCACCCATGACAGTAGGAATACCAAGAGCACGACCAACAATGGCCATATGCGAGTTACTCGAGCCCTTTAACGAAATGATTCCGACAAGCCGATTGACCGGGATATCTGCCAAGGCCGTTGCCGACAAGTCTTCTCCGACTAACACTATGCGTCGCGGAAGCGGCGCTTTTTCACGATCTTTTGCCTGTAAATAACCAAGAACTCGCTTACCCAAGTCGTTGACGTCCGCAGCTCTCTCTCGAAGGTAAGTATCTTCCATCTTTTGGAACGTTCGCACATGCTTAAGAATCACTGTACTCCAGGCACTCGCGGCAACTTGACCGAGCTTAATAGCGGCTATAACTTCATTGAGTAGTACCCGGTCATCGAGCAAACGAATATAGACATCAAAAAGAGCAAACTCCTCTGCACTTAGTTTGTCCGCCAATCCGGCGCCCAAGTTGCGCATATCTCTCTTCGCTGCCTTCACAGCATCGCGAAATCGTTGTATCTCTGCTTTAGGATCCTCGGTATGTCGTTGCGGAACTGTTTTTAGGTCGGCTTTATTAGTAACAAGCACTGCTCGACCAATTCCCACCCCCGGCGAGCTGGAGATACCAGTAAAAATGGCCTCTTTGCTCTTGCCACGCCCAGCTGATGCCAACTGACGCAAAGCGCCAGTCGCCTCCGCATGAGCAATAGCGCCAGAAAGTTGTGCACATACGGTGACCACAAACGCTTCTTCTTCGGAGGCGAAACGGCGGCGTGTTTCCTGCTGAAGAACAAGCACACCAAGCACTTTTCGATGGTGAATGATCGGCACGCCCAAAAAAGAATGGAACGGCGCTTCACCGGTTTCCTCAAAGTAACTGAAATTGGGATGCTGATCGGCATCTTGAAGATTAAGCGGTTCTTCCTTTACCGCAACTAAGCCGACTAAACCCTCCCTCATCGCAAGCCTTACTTTACCAATGGATTCCTGACGAAGACCTTCCGTAGCCATAAGAACATAGCGCTGGTCGTCATCATCGAACAGGTACACCGAACAGACCCCAGCATTCATTGCCCCGCGAACTTCTTTAACGATAATAGCTAAGACTTCAGGAAGACTACGGGCACTATTGACCTCTTGAACAATAGTCCTCAGTGAAGATAGCATGCTTAGACGCCCCCAGACTTTTGCTCAAAGCGCATATTTTTTTCAGAAAACTCCTGCAACGCATGACGATAGACGTTGCGCTTAAAAGAAACTATAGAATTAATTGGATACCAATAATTGACCCATTCCCAGCCATCAAATTCAGGTGTTCCAGACGTATCAAAGCGTACTTTTGAAGAATCTCCAACCAGTTCAAGAAAAAACCATTTTTGCTTCTGTCCAATGCATAAAGGTATCGAGTTTTTACGCTGCATTGACACGGGGATTCGATAGCGCAACCATTTTTTGCTTCGCTGTATTATGCGCACATCTGAGGGTTCCAAGCCAACCTCTTCATAGAGCTCTCGATAAAGCGCTTGCTCCACCGATTCACCCTTATCGACGCCACCCTGAGGAAATTGCCAAGCCTGCTGGCCAAGCCGTTTAGCAAACATCACTCTGCCACGTCCGTCACTAATAACAATAGCAATATTTGAGCGAAAACCGTCTTTATCAACCACTGTACGTCTGCCTCTAAAATTGCTTTGGTATGACCCTCCATTGTTCCATAAACTAGGGTTTTCGGCAATTTTCTCTTGAGCGGGGTCACTTTGATCGCTATCCTGCGTATAAAGAAAATTACGTTGGCCCTCTAATGACCTTAGCGATTTTTGACCTCGATAACACACTAATTGCCGGTGACAGTGATTATAGCTGGGGGGCCTTTCTGGTCACCCAAAATAAGGTTGATCAAGTTCTTTATAAAACCATGAACGAAAAGTTTTTTGCAGACTATGAAGCAGAGACTTTGGATATTTCGGCATATCTTGCGTTTTCGCTATCGCCATTAATCGGTATGTCCAAATCTGATCTAGCGCAACTACATAACAAATTTATGGATGAGATCATTCAGCCAATGCAATTGCCTAAGGCGGCTCAACTCATTAAAAAACATCGGCAAGCCGGTGATCGCCTGCTGGTTATCACGGCGACAAATCAGTGCATTATTGAGCCAATAGTGATGTCGTTAGGTATCGAAGAGTTTTTGGCGACACAACCAGAATGGGTAAATGGTCGCATTACTGGCAAAGTACTTGGCACTCCAACGTTTCGCGAGGGCAAGGTAGAGCGTTTGGATACTTGGCTAGAAGAGAATAATGAAACACTCAGCGGAAGTTGTTTCTACAGTGATTCCATTAATGACTTGCCGCTTTTATTAAAAGTCGACAAGCCTATCGCCGTTGATCCCGACGAGAAGCTACGCCAAATAGCAGAAGAAAAAGGCTGGGATATAATATCCTTACGCGATTAGTCTTCCTCAATGGACAGGAGATATTCATCCCTGTCCAGCATGTCATCCAGCTCATTGTGGTTAGATAGCTTCACTCGAAATAACCAACCATCAACATAAGGTGACTGATTAATCGCCTCTGGTTGCTCCTCTAACACTGGATTGATTTCAATAACTGCGCCAGTAACTGGGGAATAAATGTCGGAAGCCGCTTTCACAGACTCAACAACGGCGACTTCAGCACCAGCATCTATGTCTGCCCCTTCCTCAGGAAGCTCTACGTACACAACATCACCAAGAGCGGCCTGCGCGTGGTCAGTAATGCCTATTACTGCAGTGCCATCACCTTCCAAGCGTACCCATTCATGACTAGCCGCATACTTTAACTCTACTGGTAAATCACTCATTAGTAGCCCTTTAAATTATCTTGTAATTCACTCTAATTGTTTTAACAACGTGTTGTATTCGAACAAGCTTATAGATTATTCATTACGGTCTCAAGAGAGAAAATAGTGACAGCTTTATTGAGGTCAATCTAAATAATTTTGTTACACTTAATTTTTAACAACAATGGCAAGACAGGAGTTTTGCCTTAGCTTTTTAAGGAGTTATAAAATAATGTCTCATATCAAATTAAGCATATTTTCTTTTCTGGTTATCTCTCTTTCAGCAATTTCTTCGGCAGATGAAATTGCTCTTATGAATGGAGATATTATTCAGGGCTCACAAGCAGAGTTAACAGAATCGCATATTATTTGGAATGCTGATAACTTCGGTGCTTTGAGTATCGCTATAAATCAGGTGCTTACAGTTAATGGCATACCCTTCGATAAGGCATCAATCGGTATTGATAATGTTGTCTCTGAAAAAGTCATGCAAGCAGATTTAATGGGCTTTTTTGGAGAATCCTTTACCGGTAACACCACAGCATTTGGGAATATATCTAGCGGTAATGACGAGCGCAATGAGTGGGGTATAGATACAGAAATTAGCTGGCTCAATGACGCTCTTCGTCATCGCTCAGCCATTGGCTATGAAAGCAAAAGCACGGGTGACAATGACGCTAAAGTTGAATATATGCTAAGCCATTCGGTTGACTGGTTTTTTAGAGATAGCTGGTTCTGGAGTAATAAAGGATCCGTTGGTGCCAATGAAAATCGTGGTATCGATAACTTTTACACCCTGGGTAGCAATATCGGCAACCAATTTTGGGAGTCTGATCAGGGATCGCTTTCAGCAGACACAGGTTTGGTCTGGATTAGTGAAAAATTTCTTGATGGTTCAGAAGACGACCGAATGACCTTAAGCTGGGCTAGTGACTATACCAAGCTACTGTTTAAGCAAGTCCGCCTGTCCCACTCTCATCAATTGTTAGTGGCCATTGAAGATGCTGATAATTCTCAATTATCCGCTGATATTAGTGTTGATTTCCCACTCATTGATAACTTATTTACCAAGGTATCCCTAGAGTGGGTGTACGACAATCAGCCTCTTGCAAAGGTGGAAAAAATTGACCGGAAACTCAACCTTGGTGTGAACTATAGTTGGTAAAACCTATAATCGAACCTCTAGCGGGGGCTCATTTAGCGCCGCTAGTTGCTCGCGCAAAGCGAGAATGTGGTCACTCCAATAGCGCGGAGAATCAAACCAAGAAAATGCGCGCGGAAAAGCAGGATCTGACCAACGCCTTGCTATCCAAGCGCTGTGGTGCATGATTCTTAGTGTCCGAAACACTTCAATGAGTCGTAATTGCCGATAATCAAAGTCATAAAATTCATTATACCCTTGGATGATTTCAGTTATTTGCGCTGACTGCTCCTCCCTATCTCCAGACAATAGCATCCAAATATCTTGGATTGCTGGCGCCATGCGCGCGTCATCAAAATCGACAAAATGGGGGTAATCATCACGCCACAAAATATTGCCCGAGTGGCAATCACCATGTACTCGAATATTATTAATCTCGCCATAACCGGCAAGAATCTCATCAATAACTTTGAGCACGTCAAGCGCCAAGGAATCATAAGCAGGGCTTAGCTCTTTGGGCATAAAATCTTTACTAATAAGCTCATAAGAGTCCCAACCAAAGTTTTTGACATTTAAAGTAGGTCTATATTTGAACGGCTGAGTTGCACCAATCCCATGAAATCGACCCAATAAACGGCCTAAAATAAATAGGTTATCTAGGTTATCCAATTCTGGCGCGCGCCCTCCTTTTCGCTCATAAAGTGCAAACCTAAATCCTTCATGATGACTAATACTCTTTCCCTCGCTGTTTAGCCAAGGACAGACAACTGGAAGCTCTTGCTCCTGCAGTTGAAAGCAAAATTGATGCTCTTCAAAGATCTGTTCATCAGTCCATCGGTTCGGGCGATAGAACTTGGCAATCATAGGCGTTTTATTCTCAATGCCTATTTGATAAACGCGATTTTCATAACTATTGAGGGCTAAAAATCCACCATCTGACAAAAATCCTTGACTCTCCACCGCATCGATTAATAAATCAGGGGTTAATGTATCAAATGGATGGTTACCGCTTTCAATCATAAACTTTAATCCAAACTTGGTTTTGCACGCATGTTTTTCTTTTTACCATGCTGAGCTTTTTTGTCCATGCGCCTCAATTGCGAACCGCGTGTTGGTTTAGTCGGCCGCCTAGATTTAGCAACAAAACCAGCTGACTCAATAAGTATTTTTAACCTAGACAGCGCCTCTAAACGATTTTTATCCTGGCTGCGATAACGCTGGGCCTTGATAATGACCACACCCTCTTTTGAAATTCGTTGGTCATTAAGTTGCAATAATCGCTGTTTGTAAAAATCGGGTAAGGATGACTGTCCAATATCGAAGCGTAAATGAATCGCTGAAGATACCTTGTTGACATTTTGCCCGCCCGGACCTTGAGCGCGTATTGCTGAAAAGTCTAGCTCTGAATCTGGAATTGAAACGTTACTGGAAATAATTAGCATTAATCACTAGGCTCGACAAAACTAAACCGAGGAACTTCTCGCCCATCAATCTCAACCCGTTCCTGGAACATATCTAGGGGCCTCACCCACATGCTATAGTCCCCGTATAGAGTTCGATACACTACCAGTTCCTCTCCTGTCTCACTGTGCGTGGCAACCTCTATGACTTGGTAAAGGTTACCTTTGTAATGTTTGTAAATTCCTTTAGCAATAGTCACGCTGAAATCACCTCTGTTTCACAATGAATAAGGTCCGATAACTCCAACACTAGCTTGTCACCCACCTGTAATGGCCCGACGCCAGCTGGTGTACCTGTTAAAACCATATCACCAGGCAGCAGGGTGAAAAATTGACTGATATAGGTCAGTAATGGAAGTACTGGGTTGAGCATATCCGAAGTATTACCATCTTGATGAAGCTGACCATTTTTATACAGCCGTATTTTTTGGTTTTTCAAATCACCTGCTTGTGCCTGAGATATAAATGCCGAGGATGGACAGGCACCGTCAAATGCCTTGGCCTTTTCCCATGGCAACCCACTATCTTTTAAATCTTGCTGAATGTCCCGCAATGTCAAATCTAAACTTAGCCCTACACCAGCAATTGCTGCCGTCGCCTCATTCTCATTACAGTGACATAACTGTTTGCCAATCAGAAGGCTCATTTCAGTCTCAAAATGACATTCGCCTAAAGCAGTTGGAATAATAATCTGGGTATCAATGGCAGTTAATGCCGTATTCGGTTTAATGAATAAGACAGGCGAAGTAGGCAGCGGGTTGTTTAATTCGCGCGCATGGGCAGCATAATTTCTGCCCACACAGACAATCTTTCCCAAAGGAAGATCTGATTTTTCCCCATCAATAAAGTGATTGTAGCCGTGCATCAATAGATTCCATTTTTAATTTCTATACGCAATATACGCCTCACCGAATAAGCTTAGAGGCTAAACCATCATAGTTTTGTGATCATTCAAATATATTGCTCCTTTGGCTATCCGATACACCAGCCAAATGGTCACCAGCGCTCCAGTAAACCATCCAAGAAGAACAACCCACGTCAAAAACGCAAGTATGGTCCATAACAGTCCAAACCAGAAGGTATTGATTTGCCACTGGAAGTGCCCCTCCAGCCAGCTTCCACGAACATCATCTTGCTTGATGTAATTGATGATAACAGCGGCTATTGCTGTGAGGCCGCCCGTCACAAAACTCAGCGCCAGTAATATGTAGATCAACATAGTTACGTTTTTGTTGCTAGCTTCTTGCTCTGCATCGTCACTTGAAAATAGCGGCTCACTCATTATTAACATCCTGTTTAGGCGTATACATTAATCTTCTTTCGCTGAAATTAGCTTACCAGGGTTTAATATTCCATTTGGATCGAATACCGCCTTCACCGCACGCATCAGACTGATTTCACTGGCGGATCTTGAATAATGTAAATAGTCTTTTTTTAGTAACCCTACTCCATGCTCCGCGCTCACACTACCCTCATACTTTGCCACCAGCTGACCAACTTCATTGCTCACCGCGCTGCATTGCGCGACAAAATCATCATTCGACAGATGCACTGGCCTAAGAATATTAAGATGCAAATTACCGTCACCAATATGGCCATACCAGACAATCTCAAAATCTGGATAACGTTGCTCTACCAACTTATTAACCTCCTCGAGAAAATCCGGCATTCTGGAGACACGCACTGAAATATCATTCTTATAAGGCTGGAATTCCCACAAAGTTTCAGAAATATCTTCTCTAAGTTTCCATAATGCGGATGCTTGGGACAGACTTTGACTTACAACGCCGTCTAAAACCCAACCCTGCTCAACGCAGTGCTCAAAAAGGCTCATAGCAAGTTCTAAAACTTCATCGCCTTTGGTCTCGAATTCTAACAGCGCATAAAATGGCGTCTTAGTCTCAAAAGGAACCGCATGACCCTGATGGACAACCACCTTGTCTAATGCAAGCTGCGAGAAAAATTCAAAGGCGGTCAAGTCAATCTTAGAGGTGAAAGTTTGAAGTACATCTAAAACGGTCGGGAAATCATTAATTCCGAGGACCATTACCGCTGTCTCTTCGGGCGCTCTAGTTAATTGAATGGTAGCTTCACATATGAGCCCAAGAGTACCTTCAGAGCCAATAAACAAATGACGGAAGTCATAACCGGTATTATTCTTCATCAACCCGCGATTTAATTCTAAAATGTCGCCGGCACCGGTGACCACCGTTAAACCTGCCACCCACTGGCGGGTCATTCCATAGCGGATGACATTAATACCACCTGCATTAGTTGCTATGTTTCCACCAATTTGACTAGAGCCCGTGGAAGCAAAATCAACTGGATAAAACAAACCTTGTTCAACCGCAAAATTTTGTAAATTTTCGGTAATCATTCCTGCACCCACTGTCACGGTCCGGTCTAATGGATTGAATTCTCGAATTTTATTTAAACGGTCTAAAGCCATCACAATCTCACCATCCTTAGCAACCGCACCACCACTCAATCCAGTACGGCCACCAGAGGGGACAATCGCCAAATTATGCTCCTTGGCCAACAAAATAATCTGCTGAACCTCCTTAATTGAGCCCGGCAAAACAACCGCGCAGGGGTTTGCCTGCCAAATCGTAGTTCGATCAAGGCCGTAATACTGTAAATCTTCTGACCCGAGTAATAATCGCTCTTCACCGAGAATAGTTACAAGTTGTTTTGTGATTAGCGGTGTAAGCATAACAGGCCCTTAATAGTTGAAATTTTATTTACTAAGTCGTCTTAAATTTTATCATAATATTGAATTTAGTTGGGCCGTCCATCGGGAATACATACTTAAACTTAAGCGCCCCAATAGCGCTTATAAAAAACAGCATTTCTTAGTAAATGTGAACATTTACGCGAGTCATCGTCTTCTCGGTGAAAGACTGCATTCGTGAGATTGGCTGTCAAAGACCCCTAATTTGTTGAGTCAAAGCCCTGTTTTGTAATGATTTTGAGCTAAATAACGCTTTTTTGGGGTTAAACTGAAACAAAATTAGCAAAACAGCGCAAAACACCATACACTACCGCGTTCGTAAGTCTGTATTTTTGCTACTTAAAGATTTGGCTACGATAAGCTTCTCGTTCGTACTTTGTTATGAAAGAGAAATATTGGCTAGCCCCGTTATGAGGCTGGATATTTTTAACGCCTTAAACGGTATAAATTTTTAAAGTGAGGTTATTATGTCAGATAGAGTTTCTGGCACTGTCAAGTGGTTCAACGACAGTAAGGGTTTTGGATTCATTGAGCAAGAAGGCGGCGGTGACGTATTTGTTCACCACAGCGCAATTCAGGCTGAAGGTTTTAAATCATTGAAAGAAGGTCAGGCAGTAACTATGGAAGTTACTCAAGGCCAAAAAGGTGCTCAAGCTGAGAACGTAGTCGCCGATTAATTTCTGCTGCTATCGTTAGGTAGCTGTAAAGAAATATCAAAAAGCCCTAAATTTATTTAGGGCTTTTTTTATGGGCTGATTTTATTTAATCATTATAACGGCCAAAAAAAATCCCACCGAAAAGGCGGGATTCTTAAATATTGTGAGGGTAAGTTCTCACAACCAAGCCAAAATTTACTTGATTTTGGCTTCTTTATAGATCACATGCTTACGAATGGTGGGATCATATTTCTTAATCTCCATCTTCTCAGGCATATTACGCTTGTTCTTGTCAGTTGTATAAAAATGTCCAGTGCCTGCACTGGAAACTAACCGAATTTTTTCTCTCGCTGATTTAGCCATCAGTACACTCCTTAAACTTTCGTGCCATGAGCACGAAGCTCAGACAGGACAATTTCAATACCTTTTTTGTCGATGATGCGCATTCCCTTGGTAGAGACGCGCAGCTTGATAAAGCGCTTCTCTGCCTCAACCCAGAATCGGTGGGTGTGAAGGTTTGGCTCAAAACGACGACGTGTTCTATTTTTCGCATGAGATACATTGTTTCCAGCCATTGGGCGCTTGCCTGTGACCTGACATACTCTGGACATTTATCCTGCCTCTAAATTCGATTATTGTCTAAGGAAAACTCCTTTTGACAAAAGTATTCCAAAAAATTACATCCTTGTTCAAAGGGTGTCCCCGCAAGGAGGCGCGTTTTATACCAGAAAGCCAATCCTGAATCAAACGAAAACGCTGTAATTGATGTAATTGATGTAATTTTTCCACTTATCAGAGAATCTTAGCCCCATTACATTTTACCTTGGTTTGCCAGAGCCGTTATATCTCCCCGTCCGACAATAAAATGATCTAGCAAGGGAATGTCTACCAGCGCCAGTGGAGCCTTTAATCTTTGGGTGATAGATATATCGGCATTGCTCGGCTCGGCAACCCCTGATGGATGATTATGAGCGATAATTACCGCTGCGGCATTCTTTTCCAGAGCCAACTTTACGACTTCTCTTGAATGCACAGAAGTTGCGTCAATAGTGCCATGAAATAATTCATGGTAAGTCAACAATTGGTGCCTAGAATCAAGCAATAAAACACTGAAAACCTCACGCGTGTACTCGCGCATCTGAACTGCCAGATAATCTTCGACCTGCTTAGGGTTAGTAAAAACATTATTGCTACTTAACTGCTCCTGCAAATAGCGCTCAGTCAACTCCAAACTCGCCTTAAGCTGACAATACTTTGCGGTACCTAACCCCTTAATCGAGCAAAAACTTTTTTTATCCGCACAAAGAAGAGAGCTAAGGCTTCCAAAGTGAATTAATAGTTTAGACGCTAACTCAATAGCATTCATTCCTGAGACGCATGTCCGCAAAAATATAGCTAATAACTGCTGATCAGAGAGCGCTTTTGCCCCCTTTGCTAAAAGCTTTGCTCGGGGCCTTTGATGTTGAGGCCATTGGTGTATAGCCATAGTAAGTCCTTATTTATCGCTACAGAATTCCTTTCTATAATGTTATCTTAGACCCCTACAAGTGGACTGTATGGATTTTAAATGTGTAGCCTGTCAAACAAACGAATAATTGTTGGCGTTACCGGCGGCATCGCTGCCTATAAAAGCGCTGAGATTGTAAGACGCCTCCAAGATAGGGGAGCTGATGTCCGTGTAGTGATGACGCCAGGTGCAGAAGAATTTATACGGCCACTCACCATGCAAGCGCTATCAGGCCACCCTGTGCACTGTGGTTTGCTAGACGAAAAGGCTGAAGCGGGAATGGGTCATATTGAGCTAGCTCGGTGGGCAGATTTGCTGCTAATAGCACCGGCTACAGCCGATTTCATAGCTACCATGGTGCATGGCAGAGCAGACAACTTATTAGCTGCCATCTATCTTGCAACACCTGCATTAGTGGCTGTTGCGCCGGCTATGAACCAAGGAATGTGGCGGCACCCTGCAAGTTTAGACAATGTTGAGAAACTGAATCAGCGCGGCGTAACTATTATTGGCCCTGACAGTGGCATTCAGGCTTGCGGCGATACAGGGCCGGGACGAATGGAGCAGCCCGACACTATCATTAATCAAGCCTCTGATATGTTCACCAGTAAGTCACTCCAGGGGAAGAAAGTTGTTATCACTGCTGGTCCAACGCGCGAGGCACTGGATCCAGTCCGTTATATCAGTAATCACAGTTCCGGAAAAATGGGCTATGCTCTGGCGACCGCAGCATTAGACGCCGGCGCAAATGTAGTCCTTATTTCAGGGCCCGTGAATCTATCGATCCCTGAGCGATGTCAGTATTTACCAGTGATTTCCGCTAACGATATGTTACTCGCCTCTTTAGAGTACGCGAAAAAAGCAGATATTTTTATCGCCACCGCAGCAGTTGCAGATTATCGGGCAGTGAGTATTGCGGAAAATAAAATAAAATCCGACAGCGACGTTTTAACCGTTAATTTTGAGAAGAATCCTGACATCGTAAGTACAGTCGCTACCGCTAATGAATCGTTGTTTGTAGTTGGGTTTGCAGCAGAGAGTACCGATGTTGAAAACTACGCAAAGGGCAAACTCAAAACAAAAGGACTTAATGCAATCATTGCTAACGATATATCTCGTTTAGACATTGGCTTTAACAGTGATGATAACGAAGTCAGCTGGATCGATATGGACTCATCCATTGCTTTTAGTAAAAGAAGTAAGACGCAATTAAGTCGAGATCTTATAGCGCAGATAGCGCATAAATATAATGATCAACATTAACTCTACTATTTTTTAATCACTGCTTATGCCCATATCTCAATCTAATTTAAGTGTCATCCAATCATTGCCCAGTGAGAACGATGATTTTGTCCTAGTTGATGGCGTTTTTCGAGACTACGACATACGCGGTCTTGCGGATAGTGAACTAAATTCAGAATTCGCATTACGTCTGGGTAAAGCTCTGGGCCAACTCATTCTTACGCGAAACCAAAACGCGTTCTTTGTCGCTCGTGATGGAAGATTAAGTTCAGACATGCTAGCCGGCCCGCTTTGCGCCGGTTTGCGCTATTCAGGCTGTAATGTTTTCGACTTAGGACAAACTACCACTCCGGTATTAAATTTCGCAATCTGCCATGGTGATACTGTAAATTGCGGAGTAATGATAACCGCCAGCCACAACCCAGGTTGTTATAATGGATTTAAGATCGTCTTAGAAGGACAGGTTATCCCCAGCGAAGGCCTCCAAGCGTTAAAGGCTATGATGGCCGCTAATGATGCGCCAATGAAGACTGAGGGGAGTTTAGCTGCGTTGGGTATTGTCCCGTCCTACCTAGACCACATTGTGGCCGATAATAAGCTCAGCCGTGCGTTTAAGTTAGTGATTGATGGTGGCAATTCTGTATCCGGCCCTATTGCGGTAGAGCTTTTCGAGCGCTTGGGCTGCCAGGTCGAACCTCTCTTTTGCACGATCGATGGTAATTTTCCAAATCATGATCCCAACCCTTCTGAAGAGAAAAATCTTCAGCCGCTAGTAGCGCAGGTTAAATCAACTGGTGCAGATTTAGGCTTGGCATTTGACGGTGATGGCGATCGACTAGTGGCGGTAAGTCATCTTGGTGAGATTGTCTGGCCTGATCGATTAATGATGATTTTTGCGAGAGATCTACTCACTAATAGCCCGGGATCTAGCGTTGTTTTTGATGTAAAAAGTAGTAAACGACTTGGCGAATTGATAGAACAATACTCCGGTGTTCCCATAATGTGCAAAACCGGACACTCTCACATTAGAAAAACAGTAAGAGACACCAATGCTTTACTGGGTGGAGAATTTAGTGGCCATCTGTTCTTTAATGATCGCTGGTATGGTTTTGACGATGGCTGTTATGCCGCGGTGCGTTTACTGGAAGTCCTCTCCGCCCAGAAGCATGGCGATGTATCCAGTCTCGACCGAATGATTTCTGAATTTGAACCAACCAGTTACACGCCTGAAATTTTAGTCCCCGTCACTGAGGATAATAAATTTAAGATAATGCAAACGTTGATATCCGAATGTAAATTCCCAGGGGGCACTATCAGCCCTTTGGACGGTCTACGTGTAGAATATGAGCATGGCTGGGGGCTCATTCGAGCGTCCAATACTACGCCCAACCTCACATTACGCTTTGAAGCTGAAAATAATCTTGAATTAGAGATCATTAAACAGCACTTTCTAGCAGAGCTTGAGCCCTTTATAAATCACCTAAAAGACCACATTAAATGATGTCCCTAAACAGAAAAGAAGCCGCTACTACCGCCCAGGTAATTTCCCGAGCACTACCCTATATTCAGCGTTTCGCCGGTAAAACCGTAGTTGTTAAATACGGTGGCAATGCCATGGTTGACGATCGTTTAAAGGCAAGTTTCGCGCGAGATATTGTCTTAATGAAAGCTGTTGGGATTAATCCAATAGTAGTTCATGGCGGCGGCCCACAAATTGGCGCTCTACTCGAACGGCTATCTATTAAAACCAAATTTATCGACGGAATGAGAGTCACAGATACCAAAACAATGGATGTAGTTGAGATGGTACTTGGCGCTACCATAAACAAAGAAATCGTTAATTTGATTAATAATGCCGGCGGAAAGGCCTTTGGTGTGACTGGGAAAGATGGTCAGCTTATCAAGGCTAAAAAATTGGTTGTATCGCATCAAACACCCGAGATGTCAGTACCTGAAATTATCGATATCGGCCATGTCGGAGAGGTAGAATCCATTAATAGATCAGTCATTGATATGTTGGTGCAAGCTGACTTTATTCCAGTCATCGCACCTATTGGTGTTGGCGCTGACGGTTCTTCTTTTAATATAAACGCTGATCTGGTGGCAGGAAAGGTTGCCGAAGAGCTTAAAGCCGAGAAGCTCATGTTGCTCACCAATGTCGGTGGACTACAAGATAAAAACGGAGAAGTCCTAACCGGTCTTAATGTCAGTAGAATCGACCAACTCATTGCTGACGGTACTATTTATGGCGGAATGCTACCTAAAATTCGGTGCGCTTTAGATGCCGTTAAATCTGGAGTTCAGTGTGCTCATATTATCGATGGCCGTGTGGATCATGCGGTGATGTTAGAGATATTTACCGACGAAGGGGTAGGGACACTCATCACTAACCAAGAATCAGAAGGGGAACGCTAATGGCCGCTAAAAAAGGCTCTCGAGCACAAGAAATATTACAAACGCTGGCGCGTATGCTTGAAACATCTAGAGGCCGAATTACTACCGCCGCTTTAGCTGGCGAGTTAGGCCTTTCCGAAGCCGCGTTATATCGCCACTTCCCTAGCAAAACTAGAATGTACGAAAGTTTAATCGACTTCATTGAGGAGACTATCTTTGGCCGTGTTCGGGCAATCGTCAATGACGAACCAGATGCGGTCAACCAATGTTATCGAATTCTCAGCTTAGTCGTCGCGTTCTGTCAAAAAAATCCAGGCATTACTCGTATCTTAAATGGTGATGCTCTTGCGATTGAGAATGAGCGTTTACACAGCCGAGTTGCGCAGTTTTTTGATCGCTTGGAATCACAGCTCAAGCAAGCATTGCGCGAAGCAGAGGTCCGCGACGGCCTGAAGCTTAATGTACCTGTTTCAGTGGCAGCTAATCTAATGATGGTTTGCGTTGAAGGTAAAATTAGTCAATTTGTACGGAGCGACTTTAAAACGTTACCCAATCAACATTGGCCAGAACAGTGGGCTTTGATAACCTCGTCAATTTTTGAGCAATAGCACCAGCAACTTAGCTGGTGCCATAAGTATCTCTGTAGTCGCCTATGGCAGCAATTAATTCAGTCGTATCTGGAGTCTCTGACAGGTAGGTCAAGATATCATCAATATCGATAATACTGACAACTGACATATTAAATTGTCGTTCTACTTCTTGAATGGCAGATACGGTCCCCTTGCCTCGCTCTTTTCGATCTAGTCCAATCACAACACCAGCAGCCTCTGCGCCGGCGTCTTCGACAATGGCCATCACTTCTCGTATCGCAGTCCCCGCGGTAATCACATCATCAATGATAAGAACTTTGCCTTTCAGTGGCGCACCAACCAGTGTGCCTCCTTCACCGTGAGCTTTCGCTTCTTTGCGATTAAAACAATAGGACACATCGATACCATGCTGATCTGATAAGGCAACTGCCGTTGCAGCGGCTAAGGTAATACCTTTATAAGCTGGGCCGAACAAAACATCAAACTCTACGCCAGAATTCACAATTGCCGCTGCATAGCAACGTCCCAATTCTGCTAGAGCTTTGCCGGTATAAAATTCACCTGCATTAAAAAAGTGAGGCGAGACGCGACCTGATTTTAAGGTGAACTCACCAAATTTAAGAGCACCACTGCTAAGGGCATTCTCGATAAACTGCGTTTTGTAGTCTTGATTCATGGTCATAAGTCTTGTCCGCTTATTGGGCGAGAGCCATCTGCTGAACTCTTACTAAATCAGCAATTCCTCGTCGGGCTAAGTCTAACATCTCTGTTAACTCTTCCGTACTAAAGGGCGCGGCCTCGGCCGTACCTTGAACTTCGATAAAGCCACCGTCACTGTTCATTACTACATTCATGTCGGTTTCCGCATTTGAATCCTCAGCATAGTCTAAGTCCAGTACCGGTGTACCCTTGTAAACGCCCACCGAGACTGAGGCGATCATAGATACCAGCGGGTCACCCGCTATTGCCTTGGTCCGTTGTAAATGCCGGATCGCGTCGACCAATGCAACACAGGCTCCTGTAATGGAAGCCGTTCTTGTTCCACCATCTGCCTGAATAACATCACAGTCAATATTAATTGTATGCTCTCCTAACTGCTTTAAATTTACTGCGGCACGAAGAGATCGACCGATCAAGCGCTGTATTTCTTGTGTGCGGCCACTCTGCTTTCCTCGAGCAGCCTCGCGGTTCATGCGACTATTGGTTGAACGCGGTAACATGCCATATTCTGCAGTAACCCAACCCTCGCCTTTTCCACGTAAAAACCGAGGAACGCCTTTGTCTACGCTCGCAGTGCAGATAACCTTAGTATTTCCAAACTCAACCAAGACTGATCCCTCGGCATGACACGTATAATCACGAGTGATCTTAACTTGGCGTAACTGTTCCGGCCGACGGCCACTGGGTCTGGTCATAAATTTATTTCCTAGAATGAGAGTTGTCTAAATTTGTCGGCGGAAGTGTAGCAAATCTACCACTACTATGGCTGCCTTTGTTACCATGTAAACAATATTTAAATCATTTGGAGATAATATGCCTCGCAGCATGACGGCATTTGCCAGAAATACCACAGATTTTCCTTGGGGCTCAGTAACCTGTGAACTTCGCTCCGTTAACCACCGTTTTTTAGAGACTGGCTTTAGGCTGCCAGAGACCTTACGCCAGGTTGAAATGTCTCTGCGCGAAATCGCCCGTAAAAAACTCTCAAGAGGCAAGGTCGACTGCTCCATACAGTTAGCCTTTAATAGCACGGATGCCACTGTTAGCGCCGATCTTACCTTAGCCAAACAATATATTGAACTTGCTCAGCAACTCGCCGTACAGATAGACAATCCTGCAGCTATTTCCCCGTTGGATATCATGCGCTGGCCGGGAGTGTTAAAAGAACAAGATATTGAATCTGAGTATCTCCAGACTGCAGCAATTGAGACCTTTAAACTGACGGTTTCTCAGTTGCTCGAAGGCCGACAGAGAGAGGGCGATAAACTTGCAGACATGATTGAGCAACGGCTTGTAGGCATTCAGGAACAAACCACTATAGTCAGAGAAAACCTCCCGGATATTCTTGCCCACCAGCGCACGCGACTTGAAGAGAAAATGGCTGATATGAAATCTCAACTGGACGAGAATCGTTTAGAGCAAGAAATGGTTATTATTGCCAATCGTACTGATGTTGATGAGGAATTAGACAGATTAGACGTGCATATTGCAGAAATTCGTCGCGTCCTGCAGAGCTCAGATTCTATTGGCCGCAGGCTCGATTTTTTAATGCAAGAATTGAATCGCGAAGCCAACACCCTCGGATCAAAATCTATTGCCGGTGTCACCACTCAAGCCTCAGTGGAACTAAAAGTTCTCATTGAGCAAATGCGCGAGCAGATTCAAAATCTTGAGTAAAAAGACTGTTAATTGAAATGTACTATGGAGAGGCCAGTTTTTTTATTTACCCATGATTTACTATGCGCTCTGAATAACTAACATGAGGCTCCATAGTGATGTTATCGGGAATTGGGGTTCTATTGACTCCAGAGCCACAGAGGCTGTCAACATACTCTTGAGATTCTGTGTGGTTTAGGTCTTTGTGCGCACAACCAGAGACTGCTAAATGAACGATACCCACGCTCATGATGACAATTTTTGTCATGCTTTAATCATTCACTTTTTCCTTGAGCACTGCGTATCTAATGCCCATTTAAACCATGCTGCCCAGTACTACATCAAATTAGAAAAGTCCTTCACCACGTAATCACCATCAGCCTCGGCAACAATTTTCCCAGCGGTATCTTTGACTACAATATGGATAGTAAAATCGTAGCGTCCCGTTGTCTCAAGTGATGCTTTCATCGTTTTGGCATCTTCAACTGTAAATTCAGTCTCAGCGGTAATGTCTGTCATCGCAGGCCGCATGAATTTGATATTTAACCCAGCAATAACGGGTTGATACTTGGGGTTATCAAGATTATGTGCGGCGATTAAACCTCCTAAATATTCTGCAGTCGCCCACATTGGGCCGGCATGCATTATATTTACATGGTTTTTTGTATTGTTACTTAGAGGCGTGCGAGATCGATATATGCCGCCTTCAATACTTTCAACCTGAAGGTCTAAAAAAGTATATATAGGACAGGTATCTCGGGCCGCCTGTTGGTACTGTTTTTTTAAATCCATAGTCTATTTCCGCTGCATTTATAATAATCAACTTCGTTACCTGACCCCAATAATAAATAGTTTACTTCATTCGAATGACCAGGTAAGTCACTACTTCAAGTATTTGGCTTTTACATCTTTAATGAATGTAAGCCACACATCGTTTGCGGTCCAAATCGTATCCATATCTTGTCTCGCAACACGATCTAGTTCATCTAAATAGGTAATGCGGTATAAATAGGTAAAAACGGCGCCACGCCAATTCAACTGGCAATGGGTCAATGTTATGCCACCCTCAGATTCAAAATTTTGCATAGCGGCGGCGTAGTCATCAAAATTTTCTAGCGTTGGATTCCCCCATTCCACACCTATATTTTGGTATTGCAACCCCAATGCCTCCATAACTAGACTTTCCTTACTTCTATCCCCAGGAAGTAAATCGATGACATTTGTAATGCCATTAGCTTTTAGAGCTCCAAAATGTGCGCGGTTGGGTAATCCTGAACTCACCATAATAGGCGTGTTCACCTGGTAATTTTTCAGATTACTTAGTCCTTCAGAGGTCTCATCAGTGAGTGCAGTGTTTCCTGAAGTGGGCATAAGAAGCAGACTAGTTAGTAGCACGAGTAATAGGGATCTCATTATCTGCTTCTCCGAGTAAGTGTGATTGGCAATCCATCCGTAGGCTTTGATATCGGTGACTGTTGCACAGGCATGTCGTAGTCCTTAGGAACGCTCCAGCGATAATTTTTTAACATTTCAAACATCACAAGCTTAATTTGCATTTCAGCAAAATGAAGCCCTATACACATATGGGCACCCCCGCTAAAAGGGATCCAACTATATGCATTGCGTTTGTGTTCTTTGCGCACATCGTCAAAACGAAGCGGATCGAATACTTGAGGGTTATCCCAGTAACGCTCACTGTAGTGAGTATGGATAGGAGAGGTTATCACCATAGCATCTGCCGGAATCGAATAGCCTTCGAACTCAAATGCCTTATTACTAAATTTAGGTAAGGTTGATAGTGGTGGATAAAGCCGCAAAGCCTCTTTCATCACATATTCTGTTTTCACCATTTTATTGAGATCTTGCGGCTCCAAAGTCTGTCCCTGCAAACCCGACATCTCATCCCACAATCGCTCCTGCCACTCGGGGTTTTTTGCTAAGGCATAGGTCATGCTGGTCAATGCACTCGTCGTCGTATCGTGGGCTGCCATCATCAAGAAGTTAATATGATCAACAATTTCTTGGTCCGTATAACGATTGCCATCCTCATCCTGTGCTCGGCATAAAATCGAAAAAAGATCTTGCCCCTCGCCTTCTTTTTTTTCTTCAATCATTGGTTGAAAAAAATTACACATAATCTTACGAGCACGAATCCCTCGCCACAGAAGAGTTCCCGGAAATGCAAAGGGGAACCGCCACATGGAGGCGGCAACGGTTGATTCAAAAGCTGTATTAATTTTTGTGGCATCCGCTCCCAAATCCATACCTAAGAAGACTGTTGCAGCAAGATCAAGAGTGGTATTTTTGAACATTGGGTAAGCCAGCGTCTGTTCGCTGTCAGTGGTTGATAGCCATTTTGCAATCGCGTTCTCTATCTGCGGAGCCATCTGCGCAAAATAACCCTGCATTGCTTTGCTCTTAAAACCGGCTTGCATAAGCCTACGATGGTAGCGGTGTTCCTCTGCATCACGCAGCATCAAACCATTTGGAAAAAGACGTCCAATAATTTGATCCCATGCTTTTTTATTTGACAGTATGTTATCTGGATTCAATAGAGATAAGCGGTTGGCATCAGCTCCGAACAGGTGCACAACTGTCATTTTTCCCACCTTTTGCATCACCACATTACCATATTTTTGGCTCAGAAACTGCGTATGCTCAAGGGGGTCAGAATAACTTAGAGAGATCAATCGCCAAGATTCTAAGATACTGACTTTTATAGGGGTTAGCGGTTTGCTTGCAGCTAAGTTTGGGCTGAATGAACTGTCCAACATATTATTGCCTTTTTAGTGAACTGATACTGCAAGCGTGGACAATTGTCATCATTAGTTTGATGGACTCCTGTCAAGTGAATTCGCTTTTGTTTAATTTCTTTAGAAAACAGTATAGTACTAAAAAATAAACACTAATAAATTTTAACGAGCACCATCCCAAAGAGGATGTTAAAACTTTAGCTGGTACCTCGTTGAAAGAATGGCTGTCTACTCAGGGTAAATGGTGTCTACCGGCACTTCCAAATATGCCGCCATCTTAAGCATAGTAGATCGCCGAGGGCTTTCAATACTTCCTTTGGCGACTCGGTTGACAAAGGACTGAGTAACACCAGCTTCTCTGGCCAAAAAAGACTGACTGAGCCCTCGCTCGGTCATTAGACGTCCCAACGGAGTATCATGTGCGGGGGTTCTCATACTATTGTATTCCATTAACATTTTATTTTAGACTTAGAACGCCATCAATAACTCATGACAAATCTATGTTAAAATGGATAATACAGGTTGAATATATTTTGGGGAAATTTAATTTCTTTTAGCGCTTTCTCTAAGGACGCGCGCACAGTCCCCCGCCTTTATTTGGGCCCACCGTGTAGGCTGTTATTATTACGCCTATCAATAGCGTTAATATTCTGCTTATTATGCGTTATTTGCCCAAAATCAAGCGCATTTGGCTCAGACGCTCACAAAGTAATTACTCAGATTGCAGAAAGCCAACTGACCGAGATATCTAGACGACACATACGCCATATTGCCTCAGAATTTTCCTTACACGAATTAGCGGTGTGGCCAGACCGAATACGCGGACAATTAGCGTGGAGGAAGTCTGCGGGCTGGCACTACATTAACTCTAAGGATGACGAGCCCTTGAACATAAAGCCACATACTCGAAATGGCAATATTCTAAGTGCCCTCACTTACTATCATCAGCGCCTCTCTAACCCATTGTTAGATCGCCAGCAAACAATGCAGTCGTTAGCCTTTTTTATGCACTTTATTCAAGATCTCCACCAGCCGCTGCACGTCGGCTATCAACACGACCGGGGCGGTAACGATATTAGTGTTCAATGGCTTAATGAAAAAAAACCAAGGAATCTTCATTGGGTTTGGGATACAGGTTTACTCATGGCGGCCAAAAAAACATCTGAGCAGTATTATGTATTACTAAATAACATCTCTGAGAATGAGAAGCGGCGTTGGCAAGATAGTGGATTTATTGACTGGGCAATGGAATCAAAATTACTACGCGCGCGTGCCTATGAATTTAATTATCCATCCCACGGTCAACTACCTGTACTCGACAACGCGTATCTGACTAAGAACCGACCGGTGATTGAGCGCCGCTTGCTTATGGCTGGGATCCGCCTAGCTAATGAGCTTAATAAAATATTTGATCCGGACACTGTAAATTAAGATTTCATTATTAGAGGCCATGAATTTAACTCTTGCGCGTTATTTTAAACGTGTCTTCATGTAAACTAAAGGCAACGGTGTTCTGGAAAAATCAATACTATGACTAAAGGTACATTATTTATTATTTCTGCTCCCTCTGGTGCAGGAAAGACTAGCTTAGTCGCCGAAATACTCAAGCGAGTCGCCAATATCAAAGCTTCTGTCTCACATACTACGCGGGCCTGCAGACCTGGCGAACAGGATGGTGTTAACTACTATTTTGTTAGCCTAGCCCTCTTCCAGAAAATGGTCAAACATGCCGATTTTCTAGAACATGCTGAAGTATTTGGGAATTACTACGGGACTTCTGAGCAATGGGTGAGGGATACCTTAGCCTGCGGCACAGACGTTATACTCGAGATAGATTGGCAGGGTGCAGAACAAACTAGACAGCAATTTCCTAATAGTAAAAGTATTTTCATTCTCCCGCCATCGCTTCAGGCCCTTGAAGCACGACTCAATAACCGCGGGCAAGATAATTCAAGTGTCATCAATCAGAGAGTTGCAGCCGCTAAAGATGAAATGAGCCACTATGCTGAAGCTGACTATTTAATGGTCAATGACGATTTTCAATTAGCCCTGAGCCAGCTTGAAAAAATCATACTCGGTCAAATTGATCAGAATTCTGTAATGGTCGATGAGGATCTTATTAACAACCTGCTTGCATAAGTCTATACCTATCAAAATGGATATAGATTCACATTGAACAGCATTTTCGGTTAAAACCTCTGCGTTTAATGCTATACATTTTAGCCGTCAGTCTGAATAGCTAGGTTCCTACGCTAGCAGTATCCATTCAAGCAAACGCTCTCACCGATATAATTGTTATCGCTCAACACTAACATATTAGCGTGAATATATACGGGTCATACATAGACCGAAGACCTGAATAATTTAGCGCTGTGCCCTGCTATTGTTAGGATTAAGTTTAATACAATGATTGTTGTTACTCGTTGACTTAGGTAAACTGCGCGGTCGGTGCAAAAAAATTGCAGCAACTTAGTATTTAACCTCAAAACTATCAGGATCGAGTTAAAAATGGCTAGAATTACAGTAGAAGATTGCTTAGATCACGTCGATAACCGCTTTGAATTAGTCATGGTTGGCTCAAAACGTGCTCGTCAGCTTGCGGTAGAAGGGCGTCCCGCCTTGGTTGATGAAGAAAATGATAAGCCAACAGTGATTGCGCTGCGAGAAATTGAACAAGGATTAGTCACAGCGGCTATTCTTACCGAAGTTGTTCAAGATTATGAAATTTTAGATGCTGCGGACGTAATAGACCCAGCTGCCGTAACAGAGGCACCCGAAGAGCCTTCTCAGTAGGGCTCCGCTCAACAGTAAGGAGGGTGTAAAATATTGCTTCAAGGTCTCACAGACAAACTCTCCTCATATCTTGATCCGAAAGAAATCGATCGAATAAAGCGTGCTTATCATTTCTCAGAGAAGTGCCACTTAGGCCAAATGCGTCAAAGTGGTGATCCTTATATCACACACCCTTTAGCGGTAGCTAATATTCTTGCTGATATGCAGATGGATCCTGAAAGTTTGATGGCAGGCTTACTGCATGACGTGATTGAAGATACTGGCGTCACTAAGGGCCAAATCAGTCGTCGATTTGGTCGCACTGTTGCAGATCTTGTCGATGGTGTTAGTAAACTTGGTGAAATTGAAAGTGCGTCAAGAGCTGAACAGCAAGCAGAAAGCTTTCAAAAAATGACCTTAGCAATGTCCAGAGACATTCGCGTGATGCTCGTTAAGCTGGCAGATCGGCTTCATAATATGCGTACCCTCGGCGTATTATCTCCTGAAAAAAGACGTCGTATCGCTCGAGAAACCATTGATATTTATGCGCCTATTGCACAGAGACTGGGCATTAACGATATTCGCCTAGAATTTGAAGATCTGGGCTTTGCCGCCATGTATCCGCTGCGCCATCGTCGGCTGAGGGAGGCACTCAAAGCATCTCGAAAAAATCGTAAGGAAGTGGTCACTGAAATACAGCAAGCAATAGAGATGCGATTGGAGCGCGAGTCAGTGCATGTAGAGGTCAAAGGGCGAGAAAAACATCTGTGGAGTATTTACCTGAAGATGCGCGAAAAGAAAAAATCCTTTCGCGATATCATGGACGTTTTTGCTTTTCGACTAGTGGTTGATAATGTTGATGACTGCTATCGAGCATTGGGCATCGTGCACAATATCTACAAACCGGTTCCCGGTGAATTCAAAGACTATATTGCTATACCCAAGACTAATGGCTATCAATCATTACACACGCTGTTAGTTGGAATGCATGGCGTTATCATTGAAGTTCAAATTCGTACGCGTGAAATGGATGCCATGGCGAATTTTGGTATTGCCGCTCACTGGGAATATAAATCGAGCAATAATAATGTTGAAGTTAGCCGCCGTCGAGCTGCAAGATGGGTGCAAGGCCTACTTGAAATGCAGCAAAAAGCAGGGGATTCCCTTGAATTTTTGGAGCACGTAAAAGCTGATCTTTTCCCAGATGAAGTTTATGTGTTTACGCCAAAAGGTAAAATTATAGAATTACCCACGGGTGCAACTCCCATTGACTTTGCTTACTCGGTACATACCGGGTTAGGAGATCGCTGCATTGCCTGTCATGTCGACGGACAACTCACGCCTTTGTCAGAGCCTTTACAAAGCGGGCAAAAAATCGATATTATCAGCGCAGCAGGTGCCCAACCGAACCCAAGCTGGCTAAATTTCGTCGTCACAGCAAAAGCTCGAAGTGCTATTCGTCACTTTCTCAAAAATCAGCAGCATGATGAGTCGGTAGATTTAGGCAAGCGCCTCCTAGATCATGCTCTAGGAAATTTAGGGACAAGCTACAAACAACTAAAAAAATCGCAGATAAAGCGCTTATTAAAAGAAACCGGCGCCTCAACATTTGAGTTCGTTCTGCAACAAATTGGACTCGGCAATAGAGTGCCGTTTGCAGTGGCTAACTTAATGGTTTTGCCCAATAAACGTGTCGTGTCCGATGACCATAAAAACCCTAATCTGCCAGTGGTCATTGATTCTTCACAAGGGCTTGTATTGCAGTATGGGAGATGCTGTCATCCTATTCCTGGGGATCCTATCCTCGGGCATATGACGCCGGGGAAAGGTCTTGTTATTCACCTTGAATCCTGCCGCAATCTAAAAGAAATTCGTTCAAATCCCGAAAAATGCATGTCTTTGCTTTGGTCACCCGTAGTTAAGGGAGAGTTTGCAGTTGAACTAAAAGCAGAGGTAACCCCAGAGCGTGGCTTTATTGCAGCTCTAGCGTCCAGAATGACCGAAGAGGATGCCACTATTGAGCATATAAGCGTCAATGAGAAGGATGCATTTACAAGTATTGTCGATGTAGTGCTAACCGTTAGAGACCGAATCCATCTTGCTGATATAATGCGCAGAGCACGCAGCTTGAAATCAGTACGCAGAATTTATAGAGTAAAAAATAAATAACCGTCTATTAGGAGACTTTTATGCCCAACAAAGCCATTATTCATACTGATCAAGCGCCTGCGGCAATAGGCACTTATAGCCAAGCGGTCAAAGTTAATAACACTGTATATTTATCTGGTCAAATTCCTCTAGATCCAGAAACAATGGAAATTGTAAGTGATGATGTCGCCGTTCAAATCACCCAAGTATTTGATAATTTAACCGCTGTTTGCGAAGCTGCTGGCGGAGATCTCAGTAGTATTGTGAAACTAAATATATTTCTGACGGACTTCAGTAACTTCCCCATTGTTAACGAGATTATGGGACAGTATTTCGCAGAGCCTTATCCTGCCCGAGCGGCCATTGGCGTGCGAGCTCTTCCGAAAGATTCTAGGGTAGAAATGGACGGCATCATGGTGGTTTAGCCAGGCTTATTTAGTTGTTTACCTATGCCTTTGAGTAACGATTGATATCCCTCCTGATAGGTCGGAAATATGAATTGATACCCAGTCTGTACTAGTCTTTTGTTACTCAGGCAACGCCTCAAACCCTTTTCACTGGGCTGCTCCGTAAGCCTGACGCCGATCTTTTCCGCTAACCATTTTCTTAGATTATGCTGTGTTACTGGCTCACAATCCGTTGCTATGTACAATGATTCCAAAGGTGAATTTGCTAACCAAGCGTCAATTAAATGCACAATAACGCTCGCACAATCTTCGGTATGAATACGATTCGTCCAATACTCTGGCTTGGCTGGCCGACCAATACCGCGCTCAACTTCGCTAATAAGCCTACTGCGCCCAGGGCCATAAATACCTGAAAATCTAATCACGATATGTTTACAGCGTAACTCGTCAATATTACGCTCGGCTTTCAGCAGAGCTTGAGCAGAAAAACTGGTTGGTCGTGTTGGCGAACTCTCATCCATCCAACCAGATGAATGCTCGCCAAAGACACTAGTGCTAGATATCCAAATCACTAATTTCGGCTGATAGGTTGCTTGATTAATCACAGTCCTCAGGACTTCTGACGTTTCAACATAGGCTTTGTTATAGGCCGCCTCACTTCGTGATTTCGGCGTAAGCGTTGCCACTACAACATCAAACTTTTCTTCAAACACTGTCGCTATTCTTTTTTGATCGGTCAAGTCCCCCACAATCGAGGTTATCCGGTCAGAAAAAACAAAGGCACTGCGCCTTAGCCCAAAACATTGGTAACTAGGAGCAAGTTTCGCGGCCACACCCTGGCCAATGTCGCCGCAGCCTGCTAACAATATTTTCAATTACATCACCCGTATTGATTAAAATTAGCTATCATGGGGTTCCCAACATTAAGAGTTTTATATGACACTAACCGAACTCCGCTATATTGTCACTCTGGCCCAATCTCAACACTTTGGTAAAGCGGCTGAACTATGCAACGTCAGTCAGCCAACGCTGAGTATAGCGGTAAAGAAACTTGAAGGTGAGCTTGGCGTTAATCTTTTTGAACGCTCTAAAAGTAATGTCCGCCCCACTCCAATAGGTCAGCAGATCATTCATCAGTCGCAGCGTGTTTTGGAAGAGGCCTCGGCAATTAAAGATATTGCTAAATCAGGTAGTAATCAGCTCAGTACGCCGTTGCATATAGGCGCTATTTTTACTATTGGGCCCTATCTTTTCCCATACTTTATTTCGCCATTACAGAAGACCGCCCCAGACATGCATCTGGTGATTGAGGAGGGTTATACCAGTAGCTTGAGGAAACGCCTTAAAAGCGGCGAAGTTGATGTAATACTGGTTTCCCTTCCTTTTAGTGAACCAGATATCGTCGTTCAACCTCTTTATGAAGAAGCTTTTGTTGTGCTTTTGCCCAAAGATCATGTCCTCGCCAGCCAAACAGCCATTAAAAAATCAGACTTGGATAACGAAAATATATTGATGATGGGTGAAGGGCATTGCTTTAGGGGCCAGGTCACTGAAATATTGCCCAACATCAACCAGAGCCGCTCCTCTAAGGCTTCAATCCGCACAATGACCGAAGGTAGTTCCTTAGAAACACTTTGCCACATGGTATCCTCTGGGCTGGGGATCACAGTATTGCCAAACTCTGCGGCAATTGGTGCTGCAGATCGAAGCGATGGCTTAGTTATTAAACCATTTGCAGAAATATCGCCCTCTAGAACTACCGCCATTGCTTGGCGTGTGAGCTTTCCCCGTCATAAAGCCATAGACGCGCTGCGTAATGCTATTTATCTGAGTAATTTACCTGGGATAACTAAAACTGAATGAATGCCCAGAGTTTAGACAAAGCGAGCATTGACAATTTACGGGGGGTTGGTCCACAGCTTTCTCTGAAATTAAATAAACTTGGCTTGTATAGTATCCAAGACCTTTTGTTTCATCTACCTCTGCGCTATATCGATCGAACTAAAATAACTCCAATTGGTGGCGTTCAACCACAAACAGAAGTCGTCATTGAGGGTGAGGTCCGTGCCAGTGATGTAGTATTCGGCCGACGACGGAGTTTAGTTTGCCGCATACAGGACAATACAGGTACAACAACGCTACGATTTTTTCATTTCAATAAAGCTCAGCAAGAGCGTCTCAAAGTTGGCGCTCGACTGAGATGTTTTGGCGAAGCAAGACGAGGAGTATCGGGTGTAGAATTCTATCATCCAGAATATCAGCATATCGGTACTAACCAACCTCAACAATTAGAGGAAACCCTAACCCCTATATACCCCGCTACCGAGGGTATTACCCAGAGTCGTATTAGAGATCTTTGTACTCAAGCCTTAAATAAGCTCGGCCAGCAGTCTATTCAAGAGCTTCTTCCGCTGTTTGATAATGCGGGGCTCAAGCGGCAGCTCGCTTACTCTTTGGTGGAGGCTCTCATGTTTTTGCATAACCCGCCACCTGGCACGACTTTGAATCTGCTCGCAGCAGGCGAACATCCGGCGCAGCAGCGACTCGCAGCTGAGGAATTAGTCGCGCATAATCTGAGTCTATTGCGGTTACGACAAAAGATTCAACAACAAGGAGCGCCTGTTCTCAGGGAAGACAAGACCGCCAAGTCCGCATTTTTAAAACAATTGGATTTTCAGCTGACTGACGCTCAAACAAGGGTCGCTAGTGAAATCAACAAAGATATAGACTCTGCCGTACCAATGCTTCGTTTGGTGCAAGGTGATGTAGGATCAGGAAAAACGGTGGTGGCCGCTATGGCTGCCCTGCAAGCGATAGCAAATGGCAAACAAGCTGCACTAATGGCTCCTACCGAAATTCTTGCCGATCAGCATCGTCAAAACTTTGAGCACTGGTTCAAACCCTTAGGAATCGAAGTAACCTGGCTTACGGGCAAAATCAAAGGTAAGGCACGTGCCCTTAAACTGTCAGCCATCGCCGACGGAACGGCGCAGATGGTTATTGGTACTCATGCCTTATTTCAGGAGACTGTCGAATTCAATGATCTTGGATTAAGTATTATTGATGAGCAACATCGTTTTGGTGTGCATCAACGACTAGCCCTACGTCAAAAAGGATTTGTCCCCACTTTATCTAAGGAAACTAGCGGTTCCGCGCCTCATCAGCTAATCATGACAGCCACCCCCATACCACGAACCCTGGCTATGAGTGCCTATGCTGACCTTGATTGCTCTATCATTGATGAACTGCCACCAGGACGAAAACCGGTAGATACCTTGGTATTGAATAACTTAAGGCGAAATGATGTTATTGAACGAGTGCGTGCTTCCTGTGTGAATGGTCGCCAAGCTTACTGGGTTTGTACTTTGATTGAAGAATCCGATGTTCTAGAAGCCCAAGCTGCGGAGGTGACCGCTAGCGAGCTACAATTACTTTTACCCGAATTATCAATTGGCCTTATCCATGGCCGCTTAAAACCTAGAGAAAAGATTGAAATCATGGAGGCCTTTAAAAATGGCACCATCAATCTTTTAGTAGCGACCACCGTTATAGAAGTTGGTGTGGATGTACCAAATGCAAGCCTAATGATCATTGAAAACTCTGAACGACTGGGTCTATCCCAACTCCATCAATTGCGCGGTAGGGTGGGGCGTGGAACAGAGGCTAGTCATTGCGTTCTACTTTATAGTGCCCCTTTATCTGGGAATGGCAATGCTCGTCTCAAGATAATGCGTGAAACTACTGATGGCTTTAAGATTGCCGAGAAAGATCTTGAATTAAGAGGCCCTGGGGAAGTTCTCGGCACTCGCCAAACAGGCAATATGCAATTACATATTGCTGATCTGCAGCGAGATGCCCATATGCTGCCAGATATCAAAATTATCGCAGAGACATTGTTAGTCAACTATCCTGGAAATGTAGATGCACTAATTCGTCGCTGGCTTGGACGCAATGAGCAATATGCTCAAGCTTAAAAAAGCCACGAAAACATAAAATAAAAGTATTTCATTTTTATGACAAGCTTTTATAATGCGGTTAACTTGGAGATCCTCAATGGTATTTAGTAATTCAATTTCAAACCTGTTTGGAAAATCCCCTATAAGGCCTCTTCAAGAGCATATGTCACTGGTGGTGGTCTGCGCCTCTAAGCTAGAGCCCTTCTTCGAGTCCGTTATTGCGGCTGACTGGCCAAAGGCGGGTGAGATTTTCGATGAAATTTGCGATGACGAAAACAAAGCGGACGAACTGAAAAAGCAGTTTCGCCTCAATATGCCGAAAAGCTTATTTATGCCTGTCTCTCGCGGTGACTTACTCGGAATTTTGGCTCAACAAGATAATATCGCTAATACCGCTAAAGACGTTTGTGGCATTGTCTTAGGCCGTGAAATGGCTATTCCAGCAGTTTTGCAGTCTGACTTCATTGCCTATGTAAAGAGCGCCATTGAAACCTGCGAGAAAGCGCGGAAGGCAATCGAAGAACTCGACGAACTCCTAGAAACTGGTTTTACTGGCCAAGAGGTAAAATTCGTTAAAAAGTTAATTCGTGATTTAGATACGCAAGAACAAAAAGTCGATAAAAGAGAGCGCAAGCTGCGTCATCGTCTCTTTAAAATCGAAGCTGACATTCCCCCGGTTCACGTTATGTTCCTTTATAACGTCATAGATAATATTGGCGAAATAGCCGACATAGCCGAGCGTGTAGGCAATCAACTCGAACTCCTTTTAGCAAAATAATACTTAATTTAAGAGACTGATTGCCATGGAATTATTTAACGAGTACGGCACGCTACTAATTATTCTTGCTGGGCTTTTTGGCTTTTTTATGGCCTGGGGAGTCGGCGCGAACGATGTGGCTAATGCCATGGGTACGTCCGTAGGCTCAAAAGCACTAACGATTAAACAAGCAATTTTAATCGCTATGGTTTTTGAATTCGCGGGTGCTTACCTAGCGGGAGGGGAAGTTACCTCAACAATTCGCAAAGGCATTGTCGACACTGATGTATTTGTTGATTCTCCTGACCTTCTTGTCTATGGAATGCTCTCGGCACTACTTGCTGCGGGTACCTGGTTGATGATTGCTAGCTTTAAGGGCTGGCCTGTATCAACAACACACTCTATTGTTGGTGCAATTGTTGGCTTTGCGGCAGTCGGAGTCTCTACAGATGCAGTAAACTGGTCTAAAGTGAGCACAATTGTTGCCAGTTGGGTAGTGTCGCCAGTCATCGCAGGCACCATATCATTTGCTATTTTCCGTAGTGTGCAAAATCTTATTTTAATTCAAGATGACCCATTTGCGCGCGCTAAGAAATATGCCCCTATGTACATGTTTGCAGTAGGCTTTTTAATGGCCATGGTAACTATACTCAAAGGGCTTAAGCATGTGTTCAAGGATATTGGTGTATCACTAACCTTTGGTGAGTCAGTCGTCTGGGCAATAATGTTTGGTATTTCCGTAGCCATCCTAGGCTCTTTCTTGCTCGCAAGAGTAGAGCGAGATGAGGCCTTGGAGAAAGAAAATCGCTTTGCTAATGTAGAAAGAGTGTTTGCAGTATTAATGATTTTCACCGCTTGTAGTATGGCCTTTGCGCACGGCTCCAATGATGTAGCCAACGCAGTAGGGCCTTTGGCTGCGGTCGTTAATGTTGTAAATTCTGGCGGTGATATTGCAGCAAAAAGTGCAATGCCTAGTTGGATATTACTGCTAGGTGGGGCAGGTATAGTATTTGGTTTAGCCACCTATGGCTATAAAGTTATGGGTACAATTGGGCGTAAGATTACTGAATTAACGCCTAGTCGAGGATTTGCTGCTGAGTTAGGGGCCGCAGCCACGGTAGTCTTTGCATCAGGTACTGGTCTACCCATTTCTACCACTCATACTTTAGTTGGAGCAGTTCTAGGGGTGGGCCTGGCCCGCGGTATCGGTGCACTGAACTTGCGTATGATAGGGTCAATTTTCTTATCTTGGGTTGTCACATTGCCTGCTGGTGCTGGCCTAGCTATTGTGTTTTTCTTCTTTTTCAAAGGTGTGTTCGGTTAAGTAAATTTAACTACTTTGGGGCCTTCTCTGAAATAGTGACGGGCCTTGAAAAAAACACAAAGGGAATTGCAAAAGGCCCAAATATAAACCCCATCCAAATCCAAAAACGCGCACTCGCATGGCGTTCGTTGGCGATTGTGCGACAAACATAGGCACTAGCGACGGCGGTTAAAATTAAAGCTATTGTTAGCGACATCTCAAGAACTCCTTTGTAACTTCGGCGATACGTACTTCTAGAGCGGCAGTCTCAAGCCAGCAGTGGCTATATTAAAGCCTCGATCACGAACTAGTTTTGCCTGTTCGCTATTTAAATTAAGCAATGGATTAGTGTGATTCATGTGAATAAACCATACTTTGGCGCGATGTTGTGCAGATAGCTCAGACAAGGCATCCATGGTTTCAACAACAAATGGGTGCGGAATTTCAGACATGTCGCGTCCAGGTAATTCCTTATTGTCATAAAAGGTCGCGTCTATTAATGCGTAATCTGAAGCCTTGACCTGGCTTGCAATATTTTTCTTCCATAGAGACCATTTATTAATATCGGGGATAAACAGTGCTGTTTTATTGGGTCCTTTTATAGAAAAGCCAACGGTTTCAGAAAACTCATCTCTATGGGGTACTAAAAAAGGTATAACATCCAGATTATTAACCGCCATTGGTATCTCATCGCGAAGAGACTCTAGAACTATATTTTTTAGGCTCACTAGCTGACTCCAAGGACCATTGTTGCGCAAATATTGCTCTAACTTCGGCATCACATAAACGGGGGTTTGATCGGCTCCCATAGCCTCTTTCCCCAAATACATCAATCCCGTGTAATGTCCCATATGCGCATGGGTAATAAAGATTCCGTCAAGATCATGATTGGGAGCTTCCCGCTCCAATAAGAAAAGCTGCTCAGGTAAATTAGGGGTTGCTTCAAAAAGATATTTCTTTTGATTTTCATTGTCGATGACAGCCAGTGATGTTGCGCTTAGTCTTTTCTCTTTGTTGTTCCAGCCTTCCATACAATGGGCTTTGTAACAGCCTGCCTGCGGAAACCCAGCATCTTGAGCTACGCCCAAAATAAAGATATAAGGTGTTTTGATCTGCCCATGAGCCGATATTGATATCACCAAAAACAGGACAAAACACATCTTTCCAAAACGAGTCATATCGCCTCTTCTTCCATTCTCATAGAATTATCATGAATTTTTTACGTCTTGGGGTGACCAATCTGGAGGTCCAAAAATGTAACCACCCACTTCAGCGAATGACTGTGCACCTTTTACGTCGGAAAAGATGGCAGACCATGTATGAAAAGTTAATTTTACGGGATTGTTTGTCTCTACATTATTAACTAAGCCAAAAATAACTTGAGCATCTTCCTTCGCATAAGTACCAAACAAACGGTCCCACACAATGAAAAAATTGCCATAATTACTATCGATGTACTCAGGGTTCGTTCCATGATGCACTCTATGGGTAGATGGTGTATTGAAAACACTATCCATCCAACCGAGCTTATCAATCCACTGCGTATGACCCAAGACACCCCAAAGTCGTGAGATAAGACCCACCACTAACGTAATACTGGGGTCGAAACCCACCAAAGGCATAATTACATAAAACGGTACTTTAGAGATAGGTCCAAACCATGCTTGCCTTAGTGCAACAGAGAAGTTCATCTCGACACTAGAATGATGATTTATATGGATCGCCCATAAAAACCTAACTCTATGGGCGCTGCGATGATACCAATAGAACACGAAATCAATCATCACAAGCGTTAGCAACCAAACTGCCCAAACAGGCATTAAGTCGTTAACAGTGAAGACTCTAAACTGGTACAGAGAAAAATAGAGGACAAGGACCAAGCCCTGGGTCATGAGTGACACAACAACATTGCCCGCCAGTAGTCCAGCCGTTCCCGCTGTATCGCCAAGTTTGTAAAAACCACGTTTCCGAAAATTGGAGAATAGAGCCTCCAGACAGATAAGTCCCAATATGATGGGTATACCGACGGAATATACATCGGTTGTGGTGATCGCTAACAAAAGCCTCTCCCAAAAATAAAAAGTAAGCACCCATATAGTCTAAAACACGGTCTACTGTTCAAATATTTGGATATAACTACGCAGTGATGCAATACCGAACTAAATTTAGGTACTTGAGAATAGGCTAGTTCTTTAAAGGACTCAAGGATAATACGACTCAACATTAGACACCTCCCCCCTCAGACTAAAAGCTTTTCAGACGGCAAAATACCCTGGCTAATAAACTTTCGCGTCTAACTCTCCACTTTGGTAACGCTCTGTCATTGCATCTAAATTTAACGCTTTTAACTTTGAGGCATTACCCGCAGTTCCAAACGATTCATATCGGGCGGAAGCGATGTCTTTCATCGCAATAATGGTCTCTTTTAGAAACGCACGTGGATCAAAAGCACTTGGATTTTCTGCTAGGAAACGGCGTACTGCACCGGTTGATGCAAGCCGTAAATCCGTATCAATATTGACCTTACGTACCCCATACTTGATTCCCTCACAAATTTGCTCGACCGGCACACCATAGGTCTTAGGAATTTCACCACCATATTTATTAATAACTGCCAGCCACTCCTGAGGGACTGATGATGAGCCGTGCATTACCAGATGGGTACCAGGAATGCGCGCATGTATCGCTTTAATTCTATCAATAGCGAGAATATCTCCTGTCGGTGGACGGCTAAATTTATAGGCGCCATGAGACGTACCACAGGCAATAGCTAGCGTATCTACTTGCGTTTTTGCAACAAAATCTGCGGCCTCTTCAGGATCTGTTAGCATCTGCTCAATAGAGAGGACTCCTTCAGCACCAATTCCGTCCTCTTCCCCGGCTTGACCAGTTTCCAATGATCCTAAACAACCTAGTTCGCCCTCGACAGAGACGCCGCATGCATGTGCCATCTCAACCGTACGTCGCGTAACGTCAACATTATAATCATAGCTTGACGGGGTTTTCCCGTCCTCTTCCAAAGATCCATCCATCATTACAGAGGTGAATCCGAGCTGAATAGAACGCTGGCAAACTGCCGGGCTAGTGCCGTGATCTTGATGCATACATACCGGAATATGAGGCCATTCTTCTACGGCTGCCTGAATTAAATGCCGTAAAAAAGGAGCCCCTGCATATTTTCTAGCCCCCGCCGAAGCTTGCACAATTACAGGGCTATCCGTTTCGTCCGCAGCCATCATAATAGCGCGCATCTGCTCTAAATTATTAACATTGAACGCGGGTACGCCGTAGTTGTATTCCGCCGCGTGATCAAGCATTTGTCGAAGTGAAATAAGTGCCATCAGTAATATCCTTTTAAATCGTACAATATTGTTTAAGTTATAGTTCTAATTAATTAACTTTTCAATTTAATCTTTGCTCAAGTATAGCCACTGCAGGAAGCTGTTTACCCTCAACATACTCTAAGAAGGCCCCTCCACCAGTTGAAATATATGAGACTTGATCCGAGATACCGTATTTATCAACCGCCGCCAGAGTATCTCCGCCACCAGCAATGGAGAAAGCATCGCTTTTGGCGATAGCGCGCGCTAGAGTTTCAGTACCTCCAGAAAATTGCGCAAACTCAAAAACTCCAACCGGTCCATTCCAAATAATAGTACCCATAGTTTTCATCATGGATGCCAGATGCTGTGCTGACGCAGGGCCAATATCAAAAATCATATCATCTGCGGTAACATCATCGACTAACTTAACCTCGGCCTGAGCAGAAACCGAGAACGCCTTACCCACTACAACATCTGTAGGTAGCGGAATATTTGTTTTCAACATTAATGCCTTAGCGGCAGGAATTAAATCAGCCTCATAGAGCGATTTCCCAACAGGCTTTCCAGCTGCAGCCAAAAATGTGTTGGCAATACCACCCCCAACAATTAATTGATCTACCTTATCTGCCAAGCTCTCTAGCACCATAAGCTTTGTGGATACCTTAGAGCCGCCTACAATCGCCACTATCGGTGCGGCAGGATTGGCAAGCGCTTGCTCTAACGCATTTAGCTCTTTATTTAAAAGTGGTCCCGCACAAACGACAGGTGCATATTTAGCCACACCATGAGTGGAAGCTTGCGCACGATGAGCTGTACCAAAGGCATCCATTACAAAAATATCACAAAGGCTAGCATATGCCTTAGCTAGACTATCCTCATTACCTTTTTCGCCAACATTAAACCGGACATTTTCAAGCATCACCAAAGGGTAGGCGTTCGAGGCAAGCTCACTCTCCCAATCGTTGATGAGTACGACCTGTTCCCCCAGCAACTTTTCTAAGCAATCAGCCACCGGCGCCAAACTAAATTCTTCGCTAAATTCTCCTTCACTAGGCCTACCTAAATGAGACATCAGAATCACTTGTGCACCTTGTTCTAATGCATGGCGGATAGTGGGTAAAGCCGCTCTCAATCTGGCCGTACTGGTGATCTTTCCGTCCACAATAGGTACGTTAAGATCTTCACGTATCAATACGCGTTGATCCTTGAGGTCTAAATCTGTCATTAATGTTAAGGTCATATTTCCTTTTCCTAACGCCTTGAGAGCAATTCCGTTTTAAACATAAAACTAGTCTTCTGCGGGGAACAGATTTGACCAGTGACTCAAAGTATCTAGCATACGATTGGCATAGCCCCATTCATTATCGAACCAAATCAATACTTTCACGAGCTTTCCTTGACTGACCCTTGTCTGGCTAGCATCAACAATACCGCTACGTGGGTCGTGATTGAAATCGCAAGACGCCAATGGTTCCTCTGTATAACCAAGAATATCTTTTAATACCCCATCAGCCGCCGCAGCTAATGCGCGATTAACAGCATTAACATCGACTGACTCACTGAGCAGGATAGACAGGTCGATGGCTGATACGTTAACCGTTGGTACTCGCATGGCCTGGGCTTGAAAACGTCCAGCGAGCTGCGGCAGCAAACGGTCAATACCGAGAGCCAATCCAGTATCCACAGGAATAATAGACTGCATTGCAGCTCGCGTTTTACGTAGATCAGTATGATGATAAGCATCAATTACGGGTTGATCGTTCATTGCCGAGTGTATCGTTGTAATAACACCTCCCTCGACACCAAAGCATTCATCAAGCACACTGATTACTGGGACAACGCAATTTGTCGAGCATGAGGCCGCGGAGATTATGCGCTCGTGTCCGGTAAGAATCCTATGATTGACGCCATAAACAATTGTTGCATCCACCGTTGGCTCAGCAGGCTGCGAGAAAAGCACTCGCTTCGCGCCTGCACTAAGATGTTGCTCGGCCGTCCCTCGATCAGTGAAGCTTCCACTGCACTCCAAAACCACGTCAATGTTCTGTTCTTTCCACGGTAAGTCGTGAAGATGTTGCTGATGGTAAAGCTGTATTGAATCACCATTAACCACCAGCGTATTTTCAGATAACTCAACAATGCCTGGGAACCGTCCATGGGTTGAATCATAGCGCGTTAAATGAGCAATTGTTTTCGCCTCTGAGGGCTCATTAATCGCCACGACTTGTAGCCATTTCCTAGCATTGGATTCATAGAGCGCCCGTAATACTGAGCGGCCTATGCGTCCATATCCATTGATGGCTACCCGTAACACTAGCCTATCGCCTCGATGACATTAGCTACAACATTCTCAACAGTAAAGCCAAACTCTTTCATAAGCTCACCGCCCGGGGCAGATTCGCCAAACGTACGCATACCCACGACGCGGCCGTCTAAGCCAACAAACTTGTGCCAGTAGTCAGCATGTAGCGCCTCGACTGCAACCCTCGCTCTTATGACTGAAGGAAGGACTGATTCTCTATATGTAGCATCCTGAGCGGAGAAAATTTCAGCGCACGGCATAGAAACAACGCGAGCATGAATCCCCTGATCGGCAAGGGTGTTCGCGGCATTAACCGCCAGCTCAACTTCCGAACCTGTAGCAATAATAATAGCCGTAGGGTTTGCGCAGTCTTGCAACACATAACCCCCCTGTGCAATTGCAGCAACCTGTTCAATAGTGCGTGGCATAGGCGCTAAACCTTGCCGGCTAAAGACCAAAGCGCTTGGTCCATTCTTGTTTTCGATCGCACTTTTCCAACATACTGCGGACTCGACCGTGTCGCAAGGTCGCCAGGTATTTAGGTTGGGTGTTGAACGCAGAGCACTGAGTTGTTCTACCGGCTGATGCGTTGGACCGTCTTCACCAAGGCCAATCGAATCATGGGTGTATACGAAAATACTTTGCTGCTTCATGATTGCTGCCATACGCACCGCGTTGCGCGCATATTCCATGAACATTAAAAACGTAGCGCCATAGTTTATAAAGCCACCGTGTAGGGCGATTCCATTCATCATTGCACTCATACCGAATTCACGAACTCCGTAGTAAATATAATTGCCATCAGCATTATCAGCACTAATATCTTTAGATCCCGACCAAATCGTCAAGTTAGAGCCCGCTAAATCTGCTGAGCCTCCAAGTAATTCAGGCAGCAGTGGACCAAAAGCATTTAAACAATTTTGAGAAGCCTTGCGAGAAGCAATTTTCTCCATTTTCGCTTGGCATTCTGCGATATAAGCATCGGCTTTATCACTGAAATCAACCGGAAGCTGTCCACTGGTGCGTCTTTTAAGCTCCAGCGCTAAATTGGGGAACTCGTTACTGTAAGCATCTAGTGTTTGATTCCACTCTGCTTGAGCTATCGCGCCATTACCACGAGCATTCCAGCCCTCATACAGATCATTAGGAATCTCAAATGGCGCATGGCTCCATCCCAGCTGCTCACGGGCCAATACGATTTCCTCAGCACCTAAGGGCGCACCATGACAGTCTTCTTTACCCTGCTTGTTAGGAGAACCAAAGCCAATAATCGTTTTACAGCAAATTAGAGTAGGCTTGTTAGGCTCATCGCGTGACGCTTCAATAGCCGCCTTGATCGCATCGCTATCATGACCATCAACATTAGCAATCACTTGCCAGCCGTATGCGTCAAAACGCGCTGGGGTGTCATCGCTAAACCAGCCTTCGACCTCACCATCAATAGAAATACCGTTATCGTCATAAAAAGCAGTTAACTTTCCCAGACCCAAGGTACCCGCCAAGGAGCAAACTTCATGAGAAATTCCCTCCATCAAGCAGCCATCGCCCAGAAACGTATAGGTCTGATGATCGACCACATTGTGCCCCGGCCGATTAAATTGTGCGGCCAAAACCTTCTCAGCCAGCGCCATACCCACTGCGTTACTGAGTCCTTGGCCCAACGGTCCTGTTGTTGTTTCAACGCCAGGTGCATAGCCATATTCTGGATGCCCTGGAGTTTTAGAGTGTAACTGCCGAAAATTCTTTAGCTCTTCGATAGGTAGTTCATAACCAGAGAGATGCAACAAAGAGTATAGAAGCATAGAGCCGTGACCATTGGACAAAACGAATCGATCACGGTTGGTCCATTCAGGATCAGCAGGGTTATGCTTTAGATAGTCATTCCAAAGCACTTCGGCTATATCTGCCATACCCATTGGGGCTCCTGGATGACCGCTATTAGCTTGTTGTACGGCATCCATACTGAGCGCGCGAATGGCATTAGCAAGGTCTCTACGTGAGGCCATGGATTATTACTCCTGAAAGGAAAATTTAAGTCATTCATTGTCGCCCACACAGCGCTTTCAGTAAACCAATATTCAGTATCTGTGGCAGGATAATCAGCACTTTAAAGACATGGTTTGGTTATTTTTTGTTATATAAAAATATTTTGATATATATAGGTTGCATGTTAATATGCCGCCATGTTAAGTGAAGCCCAACATGAGCTTGAATCAATACCTGTGTTAGACACCAGCGGCATATCTGCGTTGTGTAAAGCAGCGGGTGATCCACTGCGTATGCAAATTCTTAAAGTGTTGCAACAAAATGCTTACGGCGTTCTCGAGTTATGTGCGGTATTTGACATGCGCCAGTCTGCCATGAGCCATCATCTGAAGATACTTTCTAGCGCATCATTGGTTGCCACGCGCAGAGAAGGCACATCAATTTTTTATCGCCGCAGTGAACTACACCCTAATTCTGACCTACAGAAACTACTCGACAGCCTCTTTCAATCGATTGACTTGGCTGCACTGGATTTAGTTCATACACAACGATTAGCGTTAATTAATACCGAGCGTTCAGCGGCTTCAGTCGCTTTCTTTAATCAGAACGCTGACCGTTTCGAACAAAATCAAGATCTGATTGCTAGCTGGTCTGACTATGGGGAAAGTATTGAAGAATTTCTGCCTAAGCACGCATCTGGTCGCCAGTCTGCACTAGAGATTGGTCCCGGCTATGGGCATTTTCTAAAAACTCTGTCGACTTTATTTGCTGACGTGACGGCACTGGATAACTCAGAGGAAATGCTAGGCCAATGTAAATCGCGAGCCATCGCGCAAGGGCTAGATAACGTTGCATTTCTTCTCGGAGACACACGAAAGGCCGTTGCACTAGCTAACAAGTTTGACTGTGTGTCATTAAATATGGTGCTTCATCATAATCCTACACCTGCAGAGATTATTAACGACTGCGCTGCGCTACTTAACACAAACGGTACGTTAATGGTTACAGACTTGTGCGCTCATAATCAGGAATGGGCTAAAAAATCGTGCGGTGATATTTGGTTAGGTTTTGAGCCCGAAGAAATAACTCGTTGGGCTCGCGCTGCTGGTTTAACCGAAGGAAACAGTCTCTACCTGAGTCAACGTAATGGCTTCAGGATTCAATTGCGGCAATTCAATTTACAAGTTAGCTAATTAAAAGGAAATTTTATGTCTACGTATAATTTATTTACATCAGAATCAGTGTCAGAGGGACATCCCGATAAAATGGCTGATCAAATTTCTGATGCTGTTCTGGATGCGATCATTAAAGATGACCCGCACTCAAGAGTAGCTGTAGAAACTATGGTAAAAACCGGTATGACTATTATTGCTGGCGAAGTGAGAACCAACACCTATGTTGATCTTGAAGAAGTTGTCAGGGATGTTATCACAGGCATCGGCTATGACAGCTCGGAAGTTGGCTTTGACGGCAATACCTGCGCCGTTCTGAATGCTATCGGTAAACAGTCTAATGATATTGCACAAGGTGTTGATGCTGCTGAGAATAAAGATATTGGTGCAGGTGACCAGGGTTTAATGTTTGGATATGCCACCAATGAAACCGATGTGCTAATGCCAGCACCCATTTATTATTCGCATTTGTTAGTGAAGCGGCAGGCAGAAGTACGCAAAAATGGTACTCTACCCTGGTTGCGTCCAGACGCTAAAAGCCAGGTCACTTTACGTTACGATCAAGGTAAGCCAGTAGCAATAGATGCAGTTGTATTATCAACACAACATTCCCCCGATATTTCTTTGGCGGATCTTCAAGAAGCAGTCCGGGCTGAAATTATTGCTCCAGTTTTGCCTGAAGAGTGGCTACATTCGGGAACCCAATACCATATTAATCCTACGGGTCAGTTTATTATTGGCGGTCCGGTAGGAGACTGTGGTCTAACCGGACGTAAAATAATCGTTGATACCTATGGCGGCATGGCACACCACGGCGGTGGCGCGTTTTCTGGTAAGGACCCCACTAAGGTTGACCGGTCCGCGGCTTATGCTGGGCGTTATGTGGCGAAAAACATAGTCGCTGCCGGACTTGCTGATCGCTGTGAGATACAGGTCTCCTATGCTATTGGTGTATCTGAGCCTACATCCATCAGTATTGACACTTATGGCACCGGAAAACTTCCTGACCATGAAATCATCAATCTAGTTCGTGAGCACTTTGACCTTCGCCCTAGCGGCCTAATTGAGATGTTGGATTTACGCCGACCTATCTATCAACCAACCGCTGCCTATGGACACTTTGGCCGTGAGGAAGAAAACTTTACCTGGGAAAACACTGACAAAGTCGCGTTATTAGAAAAGGCGCTTTAACCACTAAAATCTACTAAATTTAATTTAAATCTATAAGGAACTACATGATGACTGCAATAGGTCAAAACATTAACAGTAATAAAGACTTCGCCGACTATAAAGTTGCCGATATTTCGTTAGCAGACTGGGGTAAGAAAGAAATCTCCATCGCCGAATCTGAAATGCCCGCCTTGATGGCACTGCGTGAAAAGTATCGTGCTGAGCAGCCATTGGCCGATGCACGTATTTTGGGCTGCATTCATATGACTATTCAGACTGCGGTTCTTATTGAAACACTGATCGATTTAGGTGCTGAAGTAAGGTGGACGTCTTGTAATATTTTCTCCACTCAAGATCATGCCGCCGCAGCTGTTGCTGCTAGCGGAACGCCTGTGTTCGCCTGGAAAGGTGAAACAGAAGACGAGTATGAGTGGTGCCTAGAACAGCAAGTTTTAAAAGACGGCGTGCCCTGGAATGCCAATATGATTTTGGATGACGGGGGAGATCTAACGTCTCTACTCCACAACAAATATCCACAAGTACTCGAGGCTGTTCACGGCGTGACCGAAGAGACTACGACAGGTGTTCATCGCTTGTATGAAATGCTTGCCGCAGGTGAACTCAAAGTCCCAGCTATCAACGTAAATGATTCTGTAACGAAATCCAAGTGTGACAATAAGTACGGTTGCAGACACAGTCTTAACGATGCCATTAAACGAGCTACGGACCACCTTCTTGCCGGCAAAAAAGCGGTTGTTGTTGGTTATGGTGATGTCGGTAAGGGCTCTGCACAGTCGCTTCGTCAGGAAGGTATGATTGTTAAGATAACAGAAGTCGATCCCATCTGCGCGATGCAAGCATGCTTGGATGGCTTTGAAATAGTATCAACACACATAGATGGTGACGTAACAAAAGGCGTAGACGCAAATCTATTAGCCAATACCGATATGTTTGTGACTACCACTGGTAACTACAACGTCTGTGGTTCTGATGTTTTAGCTGCGCTGAAAAGTGGTTGTGTGGTCTGTAATATTGGCCACTTTGATAATGAAATTGATACGGCATTTATGCGTACTACCTGGCAGTGGGAAGAGATTAAGCCTCAAGTACACAAAGTATATCGTGACCGTGATGCCAATGATCATTTGTTGCTGCTTGCTGAAGGGCGTCTCGTTAATTTGGGTAATGCCACTGGCCATCCTAGCCGGATTATGGACGGTTCTTTCGCCAATCAGGTACTGGCGCAAATTGACCTCTATTCAAAGAAGTTCGCCTCACAAGATCCCGCAACTCAAGCAGAGATGCTTCGTGTTGAGGTGCTACCTAAGCATCTTGACGAAGAAGTTGCTCGTCATATGGTGGCAGGTTTTGGTGGTGTGATTACCAAGCTGACTCAAGAGCAGGCAGATTATATCGGTGTTCCGGTTAACGGTCCGTTTAAAGGCGATAGCTACAAGTACTAAACGTTCGTAGTTACATTAAAACCTCTAGTCTGCTTTTGTAGACTAGAGGTTTTTTTATGTTTATATAAAACAGCAGATTTCTCTTCATTTTTATCGTAGTCTTATTGCCTAAATTAAGGATTAATCAGCATGCGTACTCCGCGACTATACACCCAACAAACTCTAGAAGTAGGTAGCATGATCAGTATGGACAAAGATGCCGCTCGTTATCTTAGCTCTGTTCTGCGCATGTCCTCAGGCCAGATGATTAATCTATTTAACGGCAAAGGCGGAGAGTACGCTGGAGAAGTAGACAGTCTCAGTAAAAATCACGTCACGGTAACTATTAAAGAATCATTGTCTAACGATCGCGAATCATCCTTGAAAATACACCTCGTTATAGGAATCTCTAGAGGTGAGCGGATGGATTGGGTCATACAGAAGGCTACTGAATTGGGGGTTCACACTATTACCCCTATTTTCACCGAGCGTACCGAAGTGAAGTTGGCAGGTTCGCGATTAGAAAAGAGGCTGGTGCACTGGCAACAGGTATCTATAAGTTCATGCGAGCAGTGTTTGCGTAATGTGGTTCCAACAATAAACTCAGCAGTTTCGCTGCAGCAATGTTTAGACACTAAGGATGAGGGACTAAAGATTGTCTTGCATCACCGCACCGAGAAACCGTTGACTGAGCTGCAAAATACTAACAACCATGTCACTATTTTAGTCGGTCCCGAGGGCGGCCTGTCCGACGATGAAATAACCCTAGCGGAGTCCAGTGGCTATAGCGCCATTAAATTGGGTCCGCGCGTTTTACGTACCGAAACAGCACCATTAGCGGCGATAAGTATCTTGCAGTCTTTGTGGGGAGATATGGGATAGAACGTTTATGAATTGTCATCGTTTTAACATTTCTTTGTTCGCGTTAGCTATCTTGGCACCAATAAGTCCAACGAGCATGGCGGCTATTTTTGGTGACGGAAACCCTACAAATGGTATTGAAGACCAGCGTCTGTTGGCACCCATCGATCTCCAGCATTCAGTTGGCACGGTTATTTGCGACGGTGGTCTGCGTGGGACTGCGGTCCATATTAACCTTATGCACAGTGATAGTGATAGCCTGCAACAAGGATCGATTGTTCTTACCGCAGCGCATGTTTTATATGATCCGGATACGGCTCAACGGTATGAAAAATGCGCCTATCATCCTCAAGGAAAGCGTTTCAGCGGAGTAGTCTTCGATCGAGTATCTGCCCATGACTTTAGACCAACAACTAATAATAAAATACGACAAGCCAATCAAGACATTGTATTTATCGCATTAAAGAAAAAACTCCGACACTCAGGGATGGAGCTGAATTTAACGGGCCAAAGTAGCCGTCATTTGCAGCTGCTAGGCTTTAATGAAAATCAGAATAACATCAGTATTAGTAGTAATTGTCAGCCGTTTTTGTCGCAGACATTTGTCAGCTCTCAACTACTATTACATGATTGTGATGCTGGTAGGGGTGCCTCTGGCGGGCCTTTAATCGATGCAGAAACAGGTACAGTAGTTGGTATACATGGTGGCACCCTACTGTTTAGTCCTCTAGGCAAAGAAGCAAGAAATACTATTGCTGGCGCCTCGGTCGATCCCGAAACAATGGTTAATCAGGCCCGTAAGATTGATGTTGATGTGCTTGCTAAGCTGCATGACTTTACTGCATATCTTGCCAAACATTTACCGTATTGAATTCAATCTCACGGCTACATCCGGGAATACTCATACCTGTTGTCGTAATGACAACAGCCTGCTCGTCTATAAGCTCCTCGCCAAAGCGATAAATAACGGCTAAATTTCCGCGGTCAGCTTGAAAAGCATAATCCGCGGCACTCTTGCGCGTCGTCTCTCTCGGATCAATATAGTCCATAAACCTGTCGCCATAACGCTTCAGTAACATCTCATTGGTCTTATCTGCAGAGAGCAAGATCGCAGAAGCATTATTGCCTCCAAAGCCTTTAGAATTAATAAAGGCAACCTCCATTTTCATCGTACTGATGTTGTCATTAAGTGCAAAGTTAAGGCGTTTTTGATAAACATCTTCAGCCAAAGCAGTGACCGTTTTGATGCCCGGAATTATCCCGTACTTAAACGTGCCTAATGCAGACATAAGCTGATCTCCTCCAGCCGCCGCGATACTATGACCCACATAAGACTTTACTGCGGTCACTGGCCAGTCGTTAATCTCAAAAGCGTCTGCGACGCGACTGATTAATTCAGATTCAGTGACCCGATTAGCCGGCGTGCTGGACCCATGAGCATGGACAAAGCTGCGCTCTTGGACCGTTTCAATCCCGACTATACCAACGGCGGCGGCAACGGCTTTAGAAAAGGAAATATAATTCCCCACACCAGGCGAGGATATAGATTTTTTAATGCCATCTGCATTAATAAAAACCTCTGGAACGGCACCGTGGACATCCGCACCTAGCTCTATTGCTAGTAGATCATCCATAAGCACAATATATTGAGTCGCCTCGGACAGAGTAAATCCACAGTTTTCACCAAATGGTCGACTCGCGCGACGCCAATCAGCCATTGCTGTTCCGTCGATCTTACAGAGATTTTCATCACTACCAAGAGCACCCATATTTGAAAATCCCTCCATTATTTCGGGCGTAATGGGTGCTTCTGCATTACCAACTACTGCGATTCGTCGTCTACCACTGCGAAGATCTCTCACTGCTGCTTGCAACGAGTACAAAAAACTAGCGCAAGCACCCGTAGTTGCCTCCGTGTGCCCCACGCTGCCCAACACATAAGCATTAACAAAATCAGCCGGCATAGAATTTAAACCTAGGGCTACCTGTTTTGCGGTGGTTCGCTCACCTTTTAACCGAGCCTGAAACAGGCCTCCCATACCCTGATCATCAACTTGACCAAAGACGCTAGAAGAATACACACCAATTTCATCGGGCCTAACTTGCGCAGCCACTTTTTCCCAAGGAATTCCCATTGAGTGAATAGCATCACTTGCCCCTAAGAGCGACATTTGCAGCCCTCGTGGATGAAAGCGTGCGTTGTAGTGTTTTGTTAGATCAAACCCCGTCGGCAGTTGTCCAGCCGCCTTAGCGGCTAGCTCATAAGGAACGGTCACTAAATGTTTATCCACACCCGACGTAATAATTTCAACTCGCCCATCTCCAAGATCAGACGTCTGCCAGTCGTTTGGTAATTCTTTAGGTAGGTCCCGTTTAGCCATTGTGAAAACAGCCGACTGCTGCTCAGAAAAATCAATCTTACGATGTCCCGGGAGGTTAGACGAATCAAAGTGCTCAACCCTGCGTACTAAAGTACCCTCTATCACAAGATCTCGATATTGTTCAAAGGCGGCAGCTAATGTTAACTCAGTACCGTTAAGATCCACGTAAATCTCACCCTGAGAACTAACCAGTCCCATTAGGCAGGCCAAACCTGCAATGGTGTCATGCTGCTCATTGATAGGTAATGACTCAAGAACCATACGACGAAACGCTTGGTGGGACGAACTTCGGCCAGCGGCATTAAATCCTCCGAAACCTACGATGACTGGAAGTACATGAGGCATAAACGCATCTCTTATTAACTTAAGGTAAGAAGTTTAAAAGTTATACTACTACTAATCTTTAATTTTTCAGCCATTAGATTTAGTATAATGGCCAAATTATGGAAAATATGCGAAATAATGACATTTAACCTCACTCTCGTTCTTTGCGATAACATGCTCGTGTCTAGCAGCACACTGGCCGCCGAGATTTTTAATTTCGCGCAATCCTTGGCAGCGGCAACTAGGGCACCTTTAAAAGACGTAATAATTCGTCGTGTGAGTGCGGATGGTTTACCCGTACAGACATCCTCAGGGTTTGAGCTATGGCCAACCCACAGTATCAACGAACCCTTTCACAGCGACTTGATCCATATCCCAGCGCTATGGAGAAATCCCCGTCCGGCAGTCCGTAAACATCATCAATACGGTCCCTGGCTAAGGCAGCAATACCAGTCTAATTGCGCTATCACAGCGGTCGGTACTGGAGTCTGTTTTCTTGCTGAAGCCGGACTATTAGAGGGTAAATTAGCAACAACCCACTGGCACTACTTTGATGCCCTACAGCGAAGTTACCCCGCCATTAAATTAGACCGTCAAAACTTTACCACACAAGCCGGTAACCTCTATTGTGCGGCCAGTATCAATGCAATGGCCGAATTACTGATGCATCAGGTAGAAAGGCACTTTGGTCGGATCATTTCACGACAAGCGCAGAGAAATTTTTTTCATGAAATCCGCAATATTTCTGATCCCGCCAATTTAAATACGCTCAAAAATAGGGCCCATAGTGACGAAGCAATCGCCCAGAGTCAGATATGGATTCAAGACAATTTAAACAAGGCCGTGACTATTGAAGGTGTCGCCAAACAATTCGGCATGACGACACGAACCTTCAACCGTCGTTTTAAGAATGCGGTTGGCAGTACCCCAAACACGTACCTGACAGATACCCGCATGGCCTTTGCCTGCGACCTGTTAAAAAATACTGACTTAGCAATTGTTGACGTCGCTAGTTACAGTGGCTACCAAGAGGCAAGCTGGTTCTCATCACGTTTTCGCCAGTGGTCAGGAAACAGCCCGCGGGCATATCGCAATACGGTGCGTAACAAACTATTCGATTAATCCTGGCAGTTTAGATGAGCCGCACTCGCATAACACCATCAACGCTAGCAACCTTGCCTATAACAGCTTCATCAATATCCCCTTCGATATCAATAATGTTATAGGCAATTTCACCTCGGCTTTTATTGACCATATCGACCACATTTAGGTTAGCATCCGCCAGAACTGACAATACCTGACCCAAAACCTTGGGGACGTTGCTGTTAGTAAAGGTCATTCGGCTGCCGCCATTACGACTCATTTTAGTAGGAGGATAATTAACCGAATTATAGATGTTTCCATTCTCAAGAAAATCTTTGAGCTGATCAGCAGCCATTACTGCACAGTTTTCTTCTGCTTCTTCGGTACTTGCTCCAATGTGGGGCATAAGTATTACATCTTTTCTACCCAGCAACGCTGGAGCAGGGAAATCACTGATATATCCGGATATGACCCCTTTATCTAAAGCATTGACCATATCATCAGTACTGACAATCTCTTCTCGAGCAAAGTTAAGAATCTTGGCAGTAGCTTTCATTCCACTGAGCGTCTTAGTGTTAATCAAGTGCTTAGTGGCGGGGATCGCTGGTACATGCAGAGTGACAAAGTCAGCGCTAGCGAGTAGCTTTTCTAAGCTCTCCATCCGCTCAACTTGACTTGAAAGCTGCCATGCAGCCTCGACTGAGATCGCAGGATCATAACCTATAACATTCATTCCCAAATCTAGTGCCAGATTGGCAATAATGGAGCCAATAGCGCCTAAACCGACCACACCCAGCGTCTTGCCAACAATCTCAGTGCCAGCGAAACGTTTCTTTTCTTTTTCTAAAAGCTTTCCCATTTCAGCAGAGTCGTCAATGTGGCCAAGCTCTTGCACATAGGTCATGCCACCATATATATCTCTAGAGCCCAACAGTAAACCAGCTACGATCAGTTCTTTTACCGCATTGGCATTGGCACCAGGCGTATTGAAAACCACAATGCCTTGCTCGGTATAGTTGGCGACGGGAATATTATTAACACCAGCGCCTGCTCGGGCAACCGCTAACAGACTATCTGGAACAACCTCAGTATGAAGCTTTTGGCTCCTCAGCATAAAGGCTTCTGGTGCAGCACAGTCTTCACTAACAACATATTTGTCAGCTGAAAATCGGCTCAGTCCCTTGTCAGAAAGGGCATTATAAGTACGAACTTGGTGCATAGTTTTATCTCAACTCTCTGGTGTAACGTAGTCTAATTTCAAGCCACTAACTAAAGGCTTACGTATTCATATGCCCAATCTAACCAAGGCATTAACGCCTCCAGATCGGACCTTTCAACGGTGGCTCCGCACCAAATTCGCAGTCCTGCAGGTGCATCACGATAGGCACCTATATCAAAGGCAACGGCCTCTGTGTCTAATAACTTAACCATTTGTTTTACCTGGTCTGGCTTTAGGTCCAGCGTAAGGCAAACACTGGTATTAGATATTTGATCAGGAGCTTGGGCTAAAAAGTGAATCCACTTTCGATCATTAACAAACGTTTGAATAACCGATAAATTATTTTCAGACTTAGCTATCGCGCCTTTTAGGCCACCTATAGAACGAATCCAGTCTAAGCCATCAAGATAATCGGCAACACAAAGCATCGACGGAGTGTTAATAGTCTCTCCGCGGAAAATCCCCTCAATTAACTTACCCGCTTTGGTAAGCCTAAAAATCTTTGGCATGGGCCAGGCAGGGGTATAATTTTCTAATCTTTCTACTGCTCTAGGGCTCAAAATCAACATACCATGCGCGCCTTCGCCACCCAGAACTTTTTGCCAACTGTAGGTCACCACATCTAGCTTTTCCCAAGGAAGCTCCATCGCAAAAACAGCTGAAGTAGCATCACAGATTGTGAGCCCTGCACGATCATCACTGATCCAATCTGCATCGGCAACTTTTACCCCAGAGGTCGTTCCGTTCCAAGTAAAAACGATATCATGGTCAGGATTGGTCTGGGTCAAATCCGGTAGTAAACCGTAGTCCGCCAAATGCGTAGTCACTTTGTCGAGTTTCAACTGCTTGGTCACATCAGTTAACCACCCACTACCAAACGATTCCCATGCGCAGACATCGACAGGTCGGGCACCCAGCACTGACCACATAATCATTTCAACAGCGCCAGTATCAGATGCCGGAACTACTCCCACACGATAACCCTCAGGTAACCCAAGAATTTCAGCCGTATCCGCACAGGCTCGCGCCAATGCCTTCTTTCCAACGGAAGATCGATGCGAACGCCCTAGGGTTGATATATCGAGGCCATCAACACTGTATCCAGGCCGTTTTGAACAAGGGCCAGAAGAGAAGTTCGGATTCGTCGGTTTCAATGTTGGTTTCACAATGCTTCCCATCGTCAAATTAAATGTGGAGTGTTAAACAAAAAAGGACGCGCATTTTACTATTTAGGTCGCTTGGTGGAAAGTTTTTTCCACCAAAACGCTATTTTTGTTAGTTATAACCATTAGTTGTGAATTTGTAACAGGCAAAAAAATACGCGGCTATTACCGCGCATATTTCCGACATCACTGCTCAATAGCAGTCTATCTTAAGATCTGGCGCTCTTTCTCAATTAAAAAGGTCGCCACACGCAACATTCCTTGGAAGTTTTTAGAAAGACGTGTTGTAACTCGATATTTACCGTTAATAATTATCTCTGGCGTACCCTGCGTACGGTAGCCTTTAGCTCGCGCCTTTGCCTGACTAATCTGACTAGTTACTCCAAAAGAGCTATAAATCTTGTTGAATTTAGTTGCGTCTACACCTTGGCCTACAAAAAACGCGGCTAGGTCTTCCTGAGACTGAAGACGCTGTTTTTTAACATGAATAGTTTCAAAAAGAGCCACATGAGTTTGATCTAAAACCTTTAGCGCTTTAGCGGTGTAATAAGCTCGGGCAAAAGGTTCTAAAGCAGACTGCCAAATAGCCGGCGTATGCTGAAAGTCGACATCATCGGGTAATTTCTCAGCCCATGGGGACACTGTGGCCTCAAAGTTATAACAATGAATACAGAGATAATGAAATACTTCATTAACCTCAATCTTGGTCGGATTAGCCGTTCGAACTGCTTGGGGCAAAACTTCATAGTCAACACCAGCCTGAAATTCTTCAGTCTGGGCTTGGCACATAGCCATAGATGAAACCAATGCCAGAAATACTATTTTTTTAATCCATCCAAACATTTTTCTTTCCTTTAATCTGTGACGGAGTAAGTCCGCTTAATTTAGACCAGAGATGTAGTTAGCCACCGCTGTAATTTCTTTGTCACTCAAATTGGCTGCAACGCCCTGCATGATCGATGCGTTGGCTCCGCTTACACGCTCTCCACGGCGATAAGCAAGTAATTGCTTCTCTATGTAGGTTGCATGCTGACCTCCAAGTCCAGGATAGCCAGCGGGGCCATTACCATTACCTGCCGGTGAATGACATCCAGTGCAGGCAGCTACCCCTGTCTTCATATTACCGCCTCGATAAACATTTTCGCCATAATCGATGGCTTGCTGTGGATCTGAAATACCGACCAGCTCTATCTCTTTAGCGCCAGCAATACTGCGCTGCTGCGAATCATAGTAGGCCGCCATATCTTGCAAATCTTGGTCAGAGGACATGTCAAGAATACCCATCATTTCCATAATGACTCGATCACCAGACTTGATATTACGTAACTGTGTAGTAATATATTTTTCACCTAAACCTGCTAATTTCGGGAACGATGGCACCATGCTGTTACCGTCAGCGCCGTGGCATCCCGTACACATCATTACTTTAGTTTTCCCAGCAGCAACATCCCCTGCGGCCAAAATGCTATTAGCAATCAGCATTGAAAATAGACATACAATGGATAAAATATTTCTTTTCATGGTTATTCTGGCTCTCACAATCCGGTAGAATGCTCGCTCACCATTATTTAATGGTAGCGACTGTTAGCCTTATACGCTAAGGCCGTGCATTATATACCAATAGTTTCAGATTCTTAAGTAAGTAGCGTCGATTTTCCTATGGATACACCTTTAATAAAATTTCAATCTGCTGAGTTCACAACAAGTGCACCTTCATTAAAGCAATGCCCGGAAGATTCGGGATGTGAGGTTGCCTTTGCGGGGCGCTCAAATGCAGGCAAATCCAGTGCTATTAATACGCTTACCCGTAATAAAAGCCTAGCGAGAACCAGTAAGACACCTGGCCGCACGCAAATGATCAATTACTTCACGTTAGCTGAAGGGAAAAGATTGGTAGATCTGCCGGGGTACGGGTACGCCAAGGTGCCTATCGCCATGAAAGCTCAATGGGATCGACATCTCGCTGAGTATTTACAGCAGAGAAAGAGCTTAGGCGGGCTGATCTTACTGATGGATATTCGTCATCCATTGCAAGATTATGATCGACAGATGCTCAACTGGGCAGCGCAAGCTGGGTTACCTGTGCATATTTTGCTGACCAAGTCAGACAAACTCAAACGCGGTCCTGCGCAGAGCACTCTGTTGAAGGTTGATAGTTTTTTACGTGAAATGGATCCTGGCGTAACCCTGTTAACAGTGCAGACATTTTCATCACTTAAAAAACAAGGCTTGCCAGAGCTTGAGGCTCAATTGAACCGTTGGCTTTCTGATGACGTCAGTAAAGCTTAATCAATTTTCCTCAACCGTTACTTTGGATTCCATAAAAACCCTAACTCTTTGTAGAGCTGGGGTTTTTCTACTTTTACTCACAGATTCATCTTGAGGAAATTAACACTTAGAGGGCCTTTAACAGGCTGAATAAAAGAAGTTCGACGAATGGCGCTAAGCTAATTAGTGAGCTTCATCCCAATTATTACCAACACCAACATCTACTAACAGCGGTACTTTTAACGTTGCTGCGCTTTCCATTCTCTGCATAAGTCCCTCAGAAACTACCTGAAGCTCATCCTCTGGTACCTCTAAAACAAGCTCATCATGAACTTGCATAATCATTACACTGCGCAAGTCACTATTTTGCAGCCAATCATCCACAGAAATCATGGCTAACTTAATGATATCAGCGGCTGTACCCTGCATGGGTGCATTGATTGCCGTGCGCTCCGCTGCTTGCCTGCGCATGCCATTGCGAGAATTTATTTCAGGGAGATACAGGCGGCGTCCAAAGTAAGTCTCAACATAGCCTGCCTCTGCCGCACTACTGCGAACGCTATTCATATAATTCAAAACACCGGGGTAACGATCAAAATAGGTGTCAATATATTCTGCCGCCTGTTTACGCCCAATATTTAATTGTTTTGCCAAACCAAACGCCGACATGCCGTAAATCAGACCAAAGTTAATAGCCTTAGCACTACGTCGCTGATCAATAGTCACCTGCTCGGGATGTGTGGAGAATACCTCTGCCGCAGTAGCACGGTGGATATCTTGCCCCGCCGCAAAAGCGGCCAATAAACTTGGATCCTCAGAGAGGTGCGCCATAATTCGCAATTCAATTTGCGAGTAATCCGCAGCCACCATCTTGCTACCCTCAGCAGGAATAAATGCCTGGCGAACTCGGCGGCCCTCTGCATTCCGTACGGGGATATTCTGTAAATTGGGATCTGACGAAGACAGCCTACCTGTGGCGGTCCCTGACTGATTATAAGAGGTGTGGATTCTCTTGGTCGTACGGTTAATCATGACCGGGAGTTTGTCGGTATAAGTAGACTTAAGCTTGGCTAATCCGCGATGTTCGATTAACACTTTTGGCAAAGGATAATCCAGCGCCAATTCTTGTAACACCTCTTCTTTGGTCGAAGGAGCGCCTTTGGCGGTTTTCTTTAATATTGGTATCTCTAACTTAGTGAACAGAATGTCGCCAAGTTGTTTGGGTGATGCCAGATTAAACTCCTGGCCAGCCAAATCCCATGCTTCACGCTCTAGTTCCGCAAGGCGCAAGGCCAATTCTTGGCTCTGCTGAAATAACAAGGTATCGTCCACTAAAGCGCCGGTTCTTTCGATACGAGACAAAACTGGCACCAAGGGTAATTCAATATCAGTAAAAACCTTACCTAGGGAGGTGTGAGCCGACACCTGCGGCCATAATACTTGATGCAACCGCAACGTAATGTCTGCATCCTCAGCCGCATAGGGCCCTGCAATTTCTAAAGCAATCTGGTTAAAGGTTAGCTGCCCTACACCTTTACCGGCTACATCGGCAAACTTAATCGTTTGCTCGCCAAGGTATTTCTCTGCCAAGCTATCCATGTCATGACGTGTCGCAACAGAATCAAGAACATAAGATTCAAGCATAGTGTCAAATTCAATACCCTGAAGGGCGATCCCATGTTGAGCAAAAATGCTCATGTCATATTTAAGGTTTTGCCCAACCTTTTTAATGCTTGGGTCCTCTAATAGCGGCTTCAGAGTAGCTAGAACCAGCTCTCTGGACAACTGCTCGGGAACGCCAAGGTAATCATGACCAAAAGGAATATACGCGGCTTCGCCTGGTTCAACCGCCACGGAAATACCCACTAAATCAGCAATCATGTAATCTAAGCTGGTCGTTTCGGTGTCTACGGCGATCAACTCGGCCGCTTTAATTTTTTCAATCCAGTCTTTTAGATGCGCTTCGGTAAGTACTATCTGATAATCTTTAACAATGTTAGCCTGAACAGGCTTTACCACTATTTCAACCGCTGGCGGGTCAATTTGGCCGACAGCGCTTGAAGGGCGTGCTGCAGAATCTTCAGCTGAAAGCTCTGTAACCCAAGACTTAAACTCTAGCTGGTCGAACAACTCTGCCAGACGCTCTTGATTAGGCGCTTGATTATGTAACTGGCTGATGTTCAGTGGCATCTCAACATCAGTTTTTATGGTCGCTAACAGGTAAGACAGGTAAGCAAGCTCTTTATGCTCTTCAAGTTTTGGCGCCATATTCTTAGCGCCCCGAAAATCTAATCCGGCCACTTCGTCTAGCCGCTGATAGATCTCATCTAAACCACCAATACCCTGCAAAAGACCAAGCGCAGTTTTTTCTCCGACGCCCGGCACGCCGGGAATATTGTCTGACTTATCACCCAATAGCGCCAAAAAATCGATAATTAGCTCTGGTGGTACGCCAAACTTTTCTACGACCCCGTCATGATCTAATACTGCGTTAGTCATGGTGTTGACCAGCGTAATATATTCATTAACCAGCTGAGCTATATCTTTGTCACCGGTTGACACGACTACTGGCTGTGAAATCGCCGTAGCCTGAATAGCCAAGGTCCCAATCACATCGTCCGCCTCAACTCCGTCAATAACAAGCATGGGCAGCCCCATGGCTTCAATAATGTTGTGAATGGGTTCAATTTGCAGCCGCAAGTCATCGGGCATGGGTGGACGATTGGCTTTGTACTCACTGTACATGTCATCCCTGAAAGTTTTACCCTTTGCATCAAACACCACTACCAAGGTACTTTCTGGGTAGTCTTTCTGTAGCCGACGCATCATATTAATAACGCCTTTGACTGCGCCCGTCGGCAGACCTTTGCTATTGGTCAATGGCGGCAGCGCATGGAAAGCGCGATAAAGGTACGAGGATCCATCAACCAAGATAAGGGGTGTTTTTTCTGTCATGATCTACCTATTTTTAGTCGATTTTAGTTAGTTCAAGAATACAGTATTTAGCTGAAACAGGCTTTAAATTGGACAACCAATGTTTGCATGAACTGAGCATAGCCTTTTTCGGTTAAGGGAACATCAATACCTTGCGGATCGATGGTACGCAGCGGCAAATTTAGCTCATTGGCAATTACTGTGGCATCTTTGTCCGCATATTGAGGTTCAATAAAGACACATTGCGCGCCACTTTTGTGGGCTACATTGCGCAGTAATAACTGACTTTTAACTCCCTTATGACCGCCGTTGCCATCGCGTATCGGGATTCCAGCAGATACATTAAAGGCCTTTGCAAAATTTCCAAGTACGTCATGGTGCGAAATATAATCAAGGGTAGCCACGGGCTTCAGGCTTTTCTTAAGCGCTTTTATTTGGCCGTTGCTAATGATGTCGTGCTTCGCTATACCAAATTCCGCCTGAATTGCATGGCCAATAATATTAGCGTTATAAGGATTTAGCCACAGGTGCGGGTCTGCAGATTTTTGTTGCATGTCTCCATAGATGTCAACGTCACTGCTAGAGAAAGGTAAGTTGAGGATGTTTAAAAAAGCTTTTCCCGGAATATCTTGAACAAGCTTAGCGACACGTGGCTCAAACTCATCGCCGACTAAAACAACCAAGGCCGCCTGATGAATTTTATTAAGGGCCGATACCGTTAGTGTTAAGTCATGGGCTGACTGAGTCGCAGATTGTAAAAACTCTACCTTTGCGGTCTCGCCAAGTGCTGCCTGAGCGATCAGTGCCAAGGGCTTTATGCTGGTGATGACTAATAGCTCAGAAACAGAATCCTTTTGAACACTAAAAACCTCTTTCTCAACACTGGCAGCATTGCAGAGCAGCGGAAACACCGCCGCCATAACACCAATAGCGTTACAAAATAGCTTTTTTATAAAAACCTCCGCAGAAAGAGCATAGATAAATTAACATTTATGTTATATTATAACATAACGCTATGTTAAAAGTACTATTATGCTGACAAACTCTCGCCTAGTTCACCAGCCACACGACCATGATCGCTGTATCAATGCCGCTTTAACGCGTGCCAAAGGTCTATGTCAGGAGAGAAATGCAAAACTTACACCGACTCGCGAAGCAGTTTTGAGTCTACTTTGGCAGAGTCACCGACCCTTAGGTGCCTATCAAGTGCAAGAGCAACTATCCAAACTGCTGGCTAAAAACATTGCTCCACCAACGGTTTATCGAGCCATTGAGTTTCTTTTAGGTCTTGGCCTGATACATCGGCTCCCCTCGCTCAATGCCTACATAGGCTGCCCCTTCCCCAGCAGTCATCACAGTAATCTTTTTATGATTTGTAACCAGTGCGGCAGTGCGGCAGAGATGACTGATGCCGCTCTTAACGAAGTGCTGCAGACAACTAGTGACAAAGCTAATTTTGTTTTGCAATCCCAAAGTGTTGAGCTTTTTGGCCACTGCCCACAGTGCACTTCAAGCGTTATGAGCGAAGAAGGATCTAGCGATGTCTAAATTGCTGCTAACACTAGAAACTATTCATAAGGCCTTTGGTAGTAAGCCGGTGATCGATAACGTCTCTTTGAGCCTTCACCAAGGGGAGATCACCACCTTAATCGGACCAAATGGGGCTGGGAAATCGACCTTAGCTAAAATCATTCTTGGCCTCATAAAACCTGACTCTGGCTTAAGAAAGACTAATCCCGATATTCGTATTGGCTATATGCCTCAGAAAATCACTATTGATCCGACACTACCAATCTCAACGTTGCGTTTTTTACAATTAGCCAATGCATCGCAGATCGCGTGTCATGAGGTCCTAAAATCAATGAACATTGGGCACTTGGCAAAAACCCCGATACAAAACCTGTCGGGCGGAGAATTACAACGAGCCTTGCTGGCCAGGGCCATTGTACGTAAACCCAACCTGTTGGTTCTAGACGAGCCCGTTCAGGGGGTTGACATCAACGGCCAAAACGCCCTGTATCAAATGATTAACAGCCTCGCAAAAAGCCTTAATTGTGCTGTATTGATGGTGTCTCATGACCTACATTTGGTAATGTCGGCTACCGACCAAGTCATCTGCCTGAACCGGCATATCTGTTGTCAGGGGCATCCAGAACAAGTAACCCAAGATCCTGCATTTATTGATATTTTTGGGCACACCACAGCGATCTACTCACACCACCATGATCATGACCACAACTTGCATGGCGAAATCTTAGACGAGACGACTCATGCCCACGGAGACGACTGTGATCATGACTGATTTTTTATTATATGCATTGCTCGCTGGTCTTGGGGTCGCTCTGGTAGCCGGCCCTTTGGGTTGCTTTGTCGTCTGGCGCCGTATGGCATATTTTGGTGACACACTGGCTCATAGTGCGCTACTTGGTGTCTCTCTTGGTGTGTTGTTAGATATTAATTTGAACATCACCGTCATCGCCATTCCTCTAATGATGGCAATGGGGTTGGTGTTTCTAGAGCAACGCGGCTTCCTATCGCTGGATACACTACTGGGTATTTTATCGCATTCAGCGTTAGCTGCAGGCTTGGTCGTTATTTCATTATTACCCGATGTGCGAGTCGATCTGATGTCGCTGCTTTTTGGCGATCTATTAGCGGTAACCAAGAGTGATCTTTGGGTGATCTACTCAGTGTCCGCTGCAGTGATGGGGCTGTTAGCGTTGCTATGGAAACAACTCATCAACATTACCGTTGACTCTGAACTAGCTGCAGTAGAAGGTACGAATGTGGCGCTAGTAAGTACCGCGCTTATGCTGATAACTGCGCTAGTGATAGCCCTAGCGATGAAGGTAGTTGGGGTATTGCTCATTACCGCATTATTGATTATTCCGGCGGCTACCGCCCGCCGTGTCAGCACAACTCCCGAACAAATGGCGATAGCGGCGAGCCTAATCGCTATGCTTACGGTAGTGATGGGCCTCGCCATGTCTTGGAATCTAGATACGCCGGCAGGACCCTCAGTGGTGATCAGTGCCAGCTTTCTATTTTGCTTATCGCTACTTTATCGCCGGCAACTTAGTTGAACGTTGCGTAGATAGAGCGCCACGTTTGGCGTAACATTATTTCGGAATGTGGCGCTTTGAAGAAACCATGATAATCGCCTTTGGGATTAACCAGCACAATCTGAGTGCTGTGATCTACGGTATAGTCTTCCCCCTCAAGCGGAACCTTATTATAAGCAACATTGATTTCCGCAGTTAAGCGTCGAATCAAATGCTTATTTCCAGTAACGCCAATGAATTCAGAATTAAAGTAGGGCATATACTCGGCAAGCTTTTCTACTGAGTCACGCTCTGCGTCCAAAGATATCATAACGATCTGCAGGTTCTCTTTCTCAGCATCTTTGAGTTTTCTGTAAGTCTCATTTAAAGTTGCTAGGGTCGTAGGGCAAACGTCAGGACAGTTGGTGAAGCCGAAAAAAATCATTGTCCATTTGTCAGTCAGCCTCTCTTTGGTGAATGCTTCGCCACGATGATCAACCAAATCAAAGTCACTGAATATTCGCGGAGTACTGAGGACAATGGCGCCATTAACTCGCAATTGTTGTTCATTCATAACAACCGGTTGATTCATCGTCCAAACAAAAGCCCCGATAACCAGCATAATAAGGCACACAATAATCATGACGGTTCGTCGAATACCTGCTTGTTGAGTATCATTCATGGCTGAATCCTTTAAGCTGAGGGAATATAGGTGACTGTTTCAATAAAATAATGATCCACTAACATTACTGCAAACAGCACCATCAAATAAACAATGGAATACTGAAAGGTTTTCATTCCCGAATTACCACCTTTACTGCGCAGCATAACAATCGCCCAGTACAAAAATCCGAGGCCCAACAAAAGAGAGCTTACCAAATATAGCCATCCGAACATTCCCGTGAGATACGGCATAGTCGTCACAACAATGAGGAGCAAGGTATAGAGTAAAATATTAATTTTTGTGTAATATTCACCATGAGTGACCGGCAGCATCGGTATTTTAGCTTTGGCATACTCATCCTTTCTATGCACGGCTAAGGCCCAAAAATGCGGTGGCGTCCAGGCAAAAATAATCAACACTAGTAGTAGGGCATTGTGGTGAACCTCGCCTGTAACAGCGGTCCATCCCAAGAGCGGTGGTGCTGCGCCAGCTAAACCTCCGATGACAATATTCTGGGGCGTCGCACGCTTCAAAAACATGGTGTAAACAAACGCGTAGCCTACTAGTGACGCTAAGGTTAACCAAGCAGTAAGTACATTAGTGAAAACCAACAAAATCGCCATTCCAAGCATACCGGTAATAAGCGCAAATATAACCGCATTCTCGGTTTTGAGGCGTCCCTGAGCAAGCGGACGGTTCAAGGTACGCGCCATCTTATCATCCACGTGCCGGTCTACAATATGGTTAACCGCCGCCGCCGAACCCGCGCAAAGGGCTATGCCAAGGTTACCGAAAATAAGTACCGTAATAGGAACTGTCTGATCAGTCGCTAACAGCATACCAATTAGCGATGTCAGTAACATTAACGCAACGACATTAGGCTTGCACAATTCCAAATAGTCGCGCCAGCTCACCGCAATAGTATTTAGCTCAGCATGGGACATTGAACGTTACTCCAAGAACTTGAGGGTATTTCATAAAACCACGATACTCTAACGATCCGGCGAGTATTTTAGCAGATGTTTCAGATCATCAAGTAATCCGTCTCCATCTTGCTCTTTGGTGTAATACAGAATGCTTTTCTGGTCCGGAGTAACCACAAAGTGCCGCGTGTCCTGCATATCCCAGTCTGCAGAACTATCAACAACAACCTTAGCAAAATCATCTGCGTTAATGGGTAGTATAGTCAAAAAGGGATGGACCATTTTTAACAGGGCAATTTGTTCAGCATCTATTGTCGCTGTGTTGGGCAAATAAACCCTTTCTACTCTACCGGTCGATTTTCCGAGTAACATGTGAATCTGTCGGCTATTAACCAACATATCTTCGCACACGGCGTCACAACCCACACCACCAACAGTAACAACTTTCCATTTTGGCTTTTCAGTAGCCTCTAGCTCACTTAGGACCGGACTAAAGTCGAGAGTGGGTTTAACCAATTCGCCTATGTTGGTTGTCCCAAGCATTGATATCATCTGCTGTCGCTGCTCTTCAGTTTTTGGGACCATGATAAATCCGGCTAGGATAACGCCGCCCACAATGAACAACATCAACCAAATTTGGTATTGAAAACCGCGCTGCTTACCACTGATCTCTACATTATCACTCATACCGCAATGTCCTTTTTGATTCGGCCCAAAGCCACTATTTTCTTTTAATCCAACTACCAAAATTAGAGTTAGCAATCAATGTCATGACCAACAATACCACGGCCATTGCAAACCACTGAAACGCGTAACCTGTGTGCTTCGCTGGTTGCACAGCAACGGTGACCCATCCAGTGTCCAAAGCGCCTATAGAATCCGCATCAAGGCGCAGTTGATAGGCGTAAAAGTCAGCGCCAAACAACTCAGCTGCTCTCTCTACAGAAGCCCAACCCACTCTACTCGGCCACTCTGTTATGGCGCTAATTCCATCGTCTAATCGGTAACCACCGCGCAGATTACGGTATAAACTACCGCGCAGCTGTACTTCTCCAACAACAGTCTCTATCTGAGGCAATTGCCGCCTATCAAGAGACGCGGCAACCCATCCTCTATTTACTAGCACCAACTGCGGTCCAGTCCCGACATTTAAACCAAGTACTGTCATTGCCTCAACGACTTCATACCCTGGTCTGCCGTACTTAACTCTATTGTCTAAAAATATCCGGCGGCCGCCATCCAGTGTTCCGGTTAGCCAAGCTGACCTATATTGGTGATTCGAACTCTCCAGCAAATCTTCCAACGTTGCCGGTGGAGCCTGCTGATTCAAGCGAAATTCATCAACAATACTTCGCTTCTCTTCAGCGCGCTCGAGCTGCCAAAACCCCAAGACGATAAGAAGCGGAAACAGTACCAAGGAAAAAACAATAATCTTGGTATTAAGTTGCCACTCAAATTTTTCGCGAGAAAATTGGGGGTCTTGGCTCATTTGTGTTTAAATTCCACTCTTTTTCAGAGACTTCACAATCATGCTTTTAAAATCAATTATCGTTATTCTATTTATTGCCATTCTAGTGAGTCTATTTAGCGGACTGCGCTTCTTGGTGAAAGACCTCGGCGACTCTAAACGCCGGCTATTACACAGTCTTGGTACGCGCGTGACACTGGCAGCCCTGCTTATTGCAACCATTCTGTATGGCGCAGCTACCGGACAGATTGGCAGCCAAGCCCCTTGGGATAAGCGCCTTCATCCAGATGCTGCACAGACAATACCACAACGTTCGAACTAGCCTTAGCTTTTGACAGTACAGATAAAAACGGCTAGGAATTACCTAGCCGTTTTGTCATTCAGTTGCTTACCTAACCAAGCACATAAACAATAATAAACAGACCAATCCAGATCACATCCACAAAGTGCCAGTACCATGCCGCTGCTTCAAAGCCAAAGTGGTCACTTTCGCTAAAGTGGCCCTTTAGTCCTCGAAGAAAAGCGATCAACAACATGATCGTACCCAATGTCACGTGTGCACCGTGGAACCCGGTTAGTAGGAAGAAAGTTGTGCCATAAATACCAGACTCTAGTGTCAAACCTAACTCTTGATAGGCGTGAATATATTCTTCTGCCTGAAGAAACAGAAAGAAGACGCCTAAGGCTACAGTAAGACCCAGCCATCTGACGAACTTCTTGCGGTTACCCTCTTTAAGAGCGTGGTGTGCAACGTGCACTGTGCCACTTGAGGTTATCAACACGATCGTATTCCACAGCGGTAGCCAGCCCAATATTTTGGCCCAACCAGGAAAGCTCATCGCTTCCTGAGCGCCTATAAATTTCGCCGCATCTGCATTAACTGCTTGGTCTGGCGTGACAAGGGGAGGCCATGTAGCATCGTAACCTGACCACAAGTGGGTAGCGTTGGCGATTGCTGCATCAGTCGGTGTATCATCAAACAAACCAATAGCCGCTTCACCGCCAATCCAAGGCCCCACTAACACTCTTACATAAAACAAGGATCCGAAAAAGCAGACAAAAAACATAAGTTCGGAGAAAATAAACCAGTACATGCCAAGCACATAGGAGTACTTAAGCTGATCACTCACTATGCCCTGGGTATTCTCTTCAATAACCAAACTCCACCACTTATACATGACCACAGCCATAATGGCTGTTCCGATCAAAAACATCGTCGAGGTGCCGCCTTCGATAACCCAGCTTGCCGCGCCAAACGCCATAACTCCCATTCCCAAAGCTGCGGCTAAGGGGAGCTTGCTCTGCTCGGGTACGTAATAACTACCTTCAGTTGACATCTTTGTTCTCCGTTTACTGTACTTGTGAGACCTGCATCGGGACGCGGTCTGTTATATCAAAAATTGTATATGACAATGTCACTGTATTCACACTAGCCGGCAAGTCGGGATCAATAATGAACACGACAGCAAGGTCGGCTTCCTCTCCGGCCGCAAGCGGCTGATTGTTGAAGCAAAAACATTCTGTTTTGAGGAAATAATCAGCAGCGTTATTGGGTAAAACGTTTGGAATCGCCTGACCCACCATGTCTGCGCCCGTTCGATTTCGAGCGTAAAACACTATTTCTTTAGATTCCCCAGGATGAACCATCACTTTGTGTTCGACCGGATAGAAATCCCAAGGCATGGTTGCATTATTAGTGGCAATAAACTGAACTTCAACTTCACGCGATGTATCCACAGTAATTTCTGTCGCCGTGTAAACATCACCGGTTTTACCGCCTATCCCTGTGATCTCACAGAATAGATCGTATAAAGGTGGTAAAACGAAAATCGCAAACATGAACATCACGACCACACCGAACAGCGATTTGATAACCACGCTGCGGTGTGTGATTGAATTATTCATCTAATTCCCTCCAGACTACTTAACAATGGGCGGAGTAGAGAACGTATGGAACGGCGCAGGCGTCGGTAAAGTCCACTCGAGGCCTTCAGCGCCTTCCCAAACCTGTGGGTCATCAATTGGCTTACCCCAACCAATCGTTCGGATGACGTTGTATAAGAATAGTAGCTGAGCGCCACCATACATAAACGCACCGATACTAGAGACCATGTTCCAATCTGCAAACTGCAAACCATAATCAGAATAACGTCGAGGCATACCTGCAAGACCTAAGAAATGCTGAGGCATAAAGGTGATATTAAAGGCGATGAACGCAATCCAAAACTGCAATTTGCCCATAGTTTCATCATACATTCTGCCACACCACTTCGGCAGCCAATAATAAACCGCAGCCGTTCCACTAAATACAGCGCCGGCTACCATTACATAATGGAAATGCGCTACAACAAAATAAGTATCGTGATACTGCGTATCTGCTGCCGCAATTGACAGCATCATTCCGGTGAAGCCTCCAAACGTAAACAAGATAACGAAGGCAATACTAAACAACATCGGCGTTTCAAAGGTAAGCGCGCCTTTATACATCGTAGTAACCCAGTTAAACACTTTAACGCCAGTGGGAACGGCAATCAGCATGGTGGCGTACATAAAGTACAGCTCTCCTGCGATTGGCATCCCAACGGTAAACATGTGGTGAGCCCAAACAATAAAGGATAAAAACGCAATCGATGCTGTGGCATATACCATTGACGAATAACCAAACAGTGGCTTACGACTAAAGGTCGGAATAATTTGCGATACCACACCGAAGGCCGGGAGGATAATAATGTAAACTTCTGGATGCCCAAAGAACCAAAATACGTGCTGGAAAAGTACCGGATCACCACCGCCCGCCGCATCAAAGAAGCTTGTTCCAAAATTGATATCCATTAACATCATCGTCACTGCACCCGCTAAGACTGGCATTACTGCTACCAGTAAAAATGCAGTAATTACCCAAGTCCATACAAATAACGGCATCTTCATATAGGTCATGCCAGGCGCGCGCATGTTCATCACGGTAGCAATGATGTTAATAGACCCCATAATCGATGAGGCTCCCATGATGTGTACACCGAAAATAAAGTAGTTCACCGTGTCTGGCGCATATGTTGTGGAGAGAGGCGCATAGAATGTCCAACCGAAGTTAGGTCCGCCACCTTCCATAAATAAAGTTGATACCAAAATCGCGAACGCGAAGGGTAAAATCCAAAAGCTGAGGTTATTCATTCGCGGTAATGCCATGTCTGGTGCGCCAATCATCATTGGAATCATCCAGTTAGCCAGGCCAACAAACGCCGGCATGATCGCGCCAAACACCATAACCAAACCATGCATTGTGGTCATCTGGTTAAAGAATTCAGGTTTTATAAGCTGCATTCCCGGCTGGAACAACTCAGCACGGATAACCATTGCAAATGCTCCACCGAGCAAAAACATAGCGAAACTGAACCACAAATAAAGGGTACCAATATCTTTGTGGTTGGTGCTGAAAAGCCAGCGACTAAAAAAGTTTTCTGAAGGTCCGTGTGCCATTTAAGATCTTCCTCTATTGGTTTTGTTTGTAATTGAGAACGTCAACCGGCTGAACCATGTCACCCATGTCGTTTCCCCAAGAATTGCGTTTGTAGTGAATAACTGCGGCGATATCTACTTCTGACAGCTGATCTGCAAAAGACTGCATCGCTGATCCAGCAACACCATTGATCAGGATTCCAATGTGCCCCTCAACAGGCCCTGTCACGATAGAACTACCGACAAGCGCTGGGAATACTCCAGGAATACCCTGTCCAGCAGACTGGTGGCAACCGGCGCAAGACACTGCATAAACAGCCTCGCCTTTCGCCATCAACTCATCATTGGTCCACTCTTTTCCAATGGTTGACTGATAAATCACTGCTTCCTCTTTCTTTCCAGCAAGCCAAGCGTCATATTCTGCCTCTTCCTTCACCTCAACAACGACGGGCATTCTGGAGTGGTCTTTACCACACAGCTCTGTACACGCGCCCACATAAACACCCGGCTGGTCAGTTTTAGCCCATGCCGCAGTGAAAAGACCTGGGATCGCGTCTCTTTTCACAGCGAAATCGGGCACCCACCAGCTGTGGATGACATCGTTACCTGTGATCAAAAAACGAACTTTCTTATTCGCAGGAATGACCAGTGGCTGTGTAACTTCACGGAGATAGTGCTCGCCCTTAGGCGCGCGGCCATACTGTTCATCCTGAGACGTGCGTAATTCACTCATGAATTTAACGCCTTCACCAATGTACTCGTACTGCCATTTCCACTGATACCCAGTTACCTTAATATCAATGTCTGGGTTTTCAGTATCGTAAACTTTGAGCAAAGCGGTTGTAGCAGGCACCGCCATGACAATCAAAATTAAGGCGGGGACAATCGTCCATAGAATCTCAACGGTCAGATTTTCATGGAAGTTCGCTGCTGTAACTCCACGGGATTTTCTGTGCGCAAACATAATATAAAACATGAATCCAAATACAAGTACGCCGATAACGGTACATACCCATATCATAATCATGTGAATATCATAAGCAGCCTGGCTGACTTCTGTAACACCTCTTGGCATATTGAGATTCCACCCTGCATCTTCGGCGCTAGCGCCGCCTGCAAAGAGTGATAAAATCGCTGGACTCAGCAGACCCAGGAAAAGCGCTCTCGCTCTTTTCGACATCGGTTGTTTCTCCGTGGTAATTCAAAAAATATAATATTCTTGTTCCGCATCAACTTTTTTCTATGTCGTTGACGTTGCGCGGCGCGATTGTAGCAAAAGACTATACGTTTCACTAGCCGCAAAGCGATCAAATACGACCCTCTGGTCTGATTTTTTGCTTTTCTTAACCAGCGTCTTACAAGGGGGCTATTAACCCTTGGGATCCATAATGCGGATGGGGCTAATTTGCCGAGCAATCTCTTCTTCAGTTGTGTTGACGCGGGTTTCAATTTCGCGAGGAGAAGATGACATACGCATCTCGTCTTTGAAACCGCAACTCACGCATTCTCGGAAGTCTGCTCCTTCTTCAGAATATGCCTGCAATTTATCCATTGCAGAACACTTTGGGCAGATGACACCAGCAATAAATCTTTTTTTAGTTGAAAAAACCATAGCAATCTAATCACAATAGGGACTCTCATTATATATGGCATTGACCAATATGGATCACTCTATCCGCTCACACGCAGGAATTTCTCCGAATTTAGGCCTTCGCGTCTTTATTGACCCTGCCGCTACGGTGATTGGTAACGTTACCTTAGGCAACGATGCTTCCGTTTGGCCGGGAGCAGTTATTCGTGGAGATATGCATTCTATTTCTATAGGTTGCAGAACCAGCATTCAAGACAATGCGGTACTGCATATTTCACATGCATCCGTCTTCAATCCAGGGGGTTGGCCCCTCGTTATCGGCGATGATGTGATTGTTGGGCACGGTGTTATCCTTCACGGCTGTATCCTTGGTAGTCGGGTCTTAGTAGGTAACGGCGCTATTGTTAATGACGGAGCAGTGATTGAGGAAGAAGTAATCGTTGGCGCGGGGGGTGTAGTGCCTCCGGGTAAAACACTACCCGGTGGTTACGTCTATGTTGGCAATCCCTGCAAACAGTTGCGTGCAGTAACAGAGAAAGAAAAGCGGTTTTTTACCTATTCCCCCGCAAACTATGTGAAATTAAAAGATCAATATTTGACGGAAATAGGTCTGTAAAACTACAACTAAAGGGTTTTTCTCAAAAGTGCGATGACCTCTGCTGCTCTTGGCCTCATGCCTCGCCACAGATAAAAAGATTCTGCCGCTTGCTCAACCAACATTCCCAGTCCATCAGAAACCTCAGCGCCTCGGCTAGCCGACCATTGCATAAAATCAGTTGGCATAGGGCCATACATCATGTCATAACAATTGGCCCCTGAAGCGCCGATAAGCGAGTTGGGTAATAATAGCGGCTGCCCGTCAAGCGCAGCGCTGGTGCCATTAATAATGACATCAAATTCTTGTCCATCCAGCATGTCTAGCCCACATCCAAGGATATATCCAGTTTCAGCAAATTGTTTAGATAGCTGCAGCGCCTTATCGACCGACCGGTTGGCAATAACTACATGTTGGGGCTGTAAATTGAGCAGGTTTTCCAGAACTCCCCTAACCGCACCCCCAGCACCCAACAAAAGTACTCTTTTTGCCTTGACCTGCCATCTTAGGTTGTCACTTATATCAGTGGCGAGCCCAACACCATCGGTAGTGTCACCGAATATGCTTCCATTTTCTTGTTTAACTAGGGTATTCACAGCACCCGCTGCAGCCGCACGTTTACTGACCGAATCAGCATAATTAAACGCTTCTTGTTTAAAGGGGACGGTTATATTTAATCCTCGCCCAGCGTTGTCAAAAAACGTGTCTGCCGCGGCAACAAAACCACCGAGACTGACCAACTGTGAATGGTAATCTAATTCCTGCTGGGTTTGAGCGGCAAAGAGCATATGAATTTGCGGAGACTTACTATGAGCAATTGGGTTGCCAAATACTGCGTATTGATCAACCATCACACCCAGTCCTTTGGCAGTAAATAATGCGTGTAGAGGTCATCTTCAGGAGTCCCTGGTTCTGGCACATAACTGTATTCCCATCTAACAAGAGGGGGAAGCGACATTAAAATAGACTCTGTCCGACCATTACTTTGGAGCCCAAAAAGAGTACCTCGATCATGCACTAAATTAAACTCTACGTAGCGGCCACGGCGATATAATTGAAATTGTCGTTCTCGGTCACTAAATGGTACCTGGCTGCGGCGTTTTAAAATGGGCAAGTATGCAGGCACGAAGCTATCACCAATGCTTTGCATAAAGGCAAAACTATCTGCGAAGCCAAGCTCATTAAAGTCATCAAAAAATAACCCGCCAATGCCCCTCGCCTCTTTTCGGTGGGGAAGATAAAAGTACTCATCGCAATTGGCTTTTAGCCGAGGGTAAAGCTTCTCTGAGTAGGCATTGCAAGCGTTTTTTGCCGTGCTATGCCAATGCACACAGTCTTCGTTATTACCGTAATAAGGGGTGAGATCATAACCACCGCCAAACCACCAAACAGGATCTCCGTGACCGTTCTCACCGACAAAAAATCGTACGTTAGCATGGGCAGTCGGCGCGTAGGGATTTTGTGGGTGTATAACAACCGATACGCCAAATGCCTCCCAACTACACCCCACTAGTTCGGGTCTACTTTTGGTCGCCGACGAGGGTAGTTCATCACCGAAAACATGTGAAAAATTGACTCCAGCCTTTTCTATTACCGGTCCGCCCGAGAGAACATAGCTCCGCCCGCCGCCACCTTGTTCTCGGGCCCAGCTGTCTTCCTGCCAGTGACTTCCATCTGCTGCTTTTAAGTGCGCACAGATGCTGTCTTGCAGGTCCAGGAGATAATTCTCAACTGCTTGCTTGTCAACTACTTGCTTTTTATCCAGGACGGACAACCTCGCCAGTCAATAAATTTTTAATCTCACTTTCTTTGCTCACCCCCGCAACATCACCGGGAGTACAAAAAACAAAGTTAGCCGCAAAGTACTCTTCCACCTTAATCTGTGTTGTGGCTGCAGGTAAGCCCTGAGGGTTTGCCGAGGTCGAGACGATAGCTCCACCAAAGGTATTGCAAAGCGCCGCAACCAGCGGATGAAGAGTAATTCGAAGAGCAACAGTATCATGATTTCCAACAACCCATCTCGGCGCAAAGCCATTATCTGGAACTAGCCATGTTGTCGGTTGCCTAGGCGGGATAGCAAAGAGCTGTAGATCTTTTGGTTCGAGGCCCTTGAGATATGGCGCAAAGTGATCAACACCACTGCCGATCAAAATAAGCCCTTTATCAACAGAACGCTGCTTTAAGTCGAGAATACTCTTTACTGCGGACTCGTCAAAGGGATCACAGCCAAGACCCCAAACCGCTTCAGTAGGATAGCCAATAACCCCACCGCCGCCAACAACTTTAGCCGCCTCTAGAATCTCAACGTGAGCCTGCCAGTCATTCACTATAAAAATCAGCTATTTTTCAACTTTTCCTGAAGGGCAGCATCCTTAGCAATAATCGCTTCCGCGTTTGCTGCGCGCTCTGCGACTAGCTTTTGATGCATCTCAGGATCAGCAACGCCAATAATTTGCGCTGCCAAATAAGCAGCATTTTTAGCCCCCGCTTTACCTATAGCAACAGTCGCAACGGGGATTCCTCCAGGCATTTGAACGGTTGATAAAAGTGCGTCAAGGCCGTCGAGTGAACCATTAATAGGTACGCCAATCACCGGCTTCAGGGTCGTCGCGGAAACCGCCCCAGCTAAGTGAGCTGCCATGCCCGCGGCACAAATAAAGGCCGCACAGCCACGTGAATCAGCATCGGTAACAAAACTATGAGTGGCTGCAGGAGTGCGGTGCGCTGACGTAACCTTTACTTCGAAAGGGATGTCGAATTTTCTAAGGATTTCAAAGCTAGCTTCCATTACCGGCAAATCGGAGTCGGAACCCATTAAAATCGCTACAAACGGCTTGTTCATAATAAAGATGTCCTAAATCAATAATCCCGCAGACTACCGCAACATTAGGCCATGTGCAACAGTCGGGATCAGCTAAATTTTAACTCCATTGACTGTCTTACTTTTTGATAAAGCTAAGTTGTAAGGTAGTCTCTGATAAAACCCACTGTCATTGTCAATGAAATCACAAAACTGCAGGCAAACTAGTAAATGTGGGAGCCTTGACACAAATAACTGTTCCGATAAGCAATCGGCTTGCCCTAAGACAAAGCGTTTTTGACTTTCAGCTTCAGCAAATATTTTTTAGATCCGTTCATCGTGTATAATCAGGTATCTGGGTGGTAATAAAGATGGCTCTATTAATCAGCTTGAGTTCAATTGAAGTAAACTGACTGTTTAAACTACATACTTACATTTATGACTGTACTTACTATTTTGCAATATCCAAATCCACGACTCCGGACAAAAGCTTTACCGGTCGTAGCCGTCGATGCCGTCATCACAGGTCTCATCGCAGATATGTTCGAAACAATGATCGAGGCAAAAGGCATAGGTTTAGCGGCAACCCAAATAGACGTTCATCAGCGCATCATAGTCATGGATCTTTCTGATGATAATTCTGAACCCAGAGTTTTTATTAATCCTGAAATTGAGGTTTTAGACGAAACTACTCAGCTTTACGATGAAGGCTGTTTATCTATTCCAGGTTTTTATGAAACAGTTGAGCGGCCATCAAAAGTAATGATCTCTGCCCTAGACCGCGAAGGCGCTCCATTCAAAGAAGAGGCTAGCGGCCTTTTAGCTATTTGCATACAACACGAAATTGACCACCTGGAAGGAAAGTTGTTTGTGGATTATCTCTCGCCTTTAAAACGGCAAATCATCCGTAAGAAAATGAAAAAAAAGTAGGTATAGGATGCTTCTAAGGTGAAAGTTATTTTCGCTGGGACACCAGAGTTTGCCGCCGCTCACTTACAATCGATTCTTAGCGATAATAGTTACGAAGTAGTGGGGGTTTATACTCAGCCGGACCGGCCTTCTGGGCGCGGCAAAAAAATCGTCCCAAGTCAGGTAAAGCAGATGGCGCTAGAATATGGTATACCGGTGTTTCAGCCTTTTTCTCTAAGAGAGCCTGAATCACAATTAGTGCTCGCCGAATTAAATGCAGACATTATGGTGGTAGTGGCTTATGGGTTGATACTCCCGCAGGTCGTCTTAGATACTCCTCGCTTAGGGTGCATTAATGTCCATGGCTCACTGCTTCCGAGGTGGAGAGGGGCTGCGCCAATCCAGAGAGCGATTGAAGCTGGCGATCTTTCTACCGGCGTCACAGTAATCCAAATGGATGCGGGCCTTGATACGGGAGCAATGTTGACTATCGCCCAATGCTCCATCAACAAAGATGAAACCAGTCTTTCTCTTTATGACAAGCTTGCTGCGTTAGGCGCGGAGGCCCTAATAACGACTCTGGGCAAATTAAAATCTGGCTCTGCAGTCGGCGTGGAACAAAACAATCAGCTCATGTCTTATGCCCACAAAATAACAAAAGCCGAGGCACAAATTAACTGGGCTGACTCAGCAACTGATATTGAATGTATGATTCGCGCCTTTAATCCAGCTCCTACTGCCTATTCTTTCTTGGGCGATCAACGATTAAAGATATGGTCAGCGGCGGCTGTTGCTTCACATCAAAAAGCGACTCCAGGGGAAATCCTATCAGCGAGTAGCGAAGGACTATTAGTTAAGTGTGGCGAAGACTGTATTTTACTTAAAGAGCTTCAGCTGGCCGGCAAATCACGATTGGCCTTTGGCGAAATATTAAAATCACGAGCAGCAAGCTTTGCCAATGGAGTAATGCTAGGTGTCTAAGTCGTCTACCCACAAACCATTGACTGCACGTGTTGCCGCTGCAGAGGTTGTCGCGAGTGTTTTACGCGGTCAGTCTTTGTCCGCTTTACTACCCAAATATACCAATAGAGTTGTCGAAAAAGATCGCCCCCTATTTAAAGAAATTTGTTTCGGCAGCTTGCGTTGGTACCCTCAAATAGCACTCTTAATTAAACAGCTAATCGAAAAACCGCTAAGAGAAAAAGACCTAGAAATACAAGGTCTCATTACATGCGGTCTCTACCAACTGATGCACATGAGAACTTCTGAGCACGCTGTTATAAATGAAACTGTTGCTGCAACCAAAGGATTAAATCGCCCATGGGCAAAAGGTTTGGTCAATGCCGTTCTTAGGACTTTTCAACGAGAAAAAGTTAGTCTTTTGGAAGGTCATCATGATAATCACGTCTTTGAAACCGCTCATCCCAAATGGTTGCTTAAAAAGATAGGAGACGCTTGGGGACACGATTTAGCCTCTAAGATTATTGCCGGCAATAACGATCGTGGGCCAATGACTCTGCGCGTTAATACGCTACATCAATCTCGCGATAATTATCTAAAAGAACTTGAAATTAGCGGAATAGTTGCCGAAAAGTCTCAGTACAGCGACGTTGGCATTACCTTGGGGACCGCTATGGATGTCCTGCAACTGCCTGGCTTCAATGTCGGAGCAGTCAGCGTTCAGGATGAGGCCGCACAATTAGCCGCCTCTTTGCTTCTTCTTGAGCCTAATCATGTCGTCCTAGACGCGTGCTGCGCTCCCGGAGGCAAGACCTGCCACATTTTGGAAGCTGAGCCGAACATTAAGTCACTTTTAGCCATCGACTCAGAAGCACGGCGGATTTTAAAAGTAGAAGATAATTTAGCGCGCTTAAACCTAAAGGCAAAACTCAAAATCGCGGATGCGGGCGACTTAGACACTTGGTGGGATAAGACGCCGTTCGACAGAATTTTACTGGATGCCCCCTGCTCAGCAACTGGGGTTATTCGCCGACATCCCGATATCAAAATCCTACGCAAACCCTTAGATATTGATAAGCTTGGCAAAATTCAAGCGACGCTTCTCGAAAGACTCTGGCAAACACTCGCAAATGAGGGTATTTTAGTTTATGCGACATGCTCGGTCCTTCCCGAGGAAAATGATCAAGTGGTCAAGGCTTTTGTAGATTCGCGAGAAGATGTTGAGATAATGACCATAGACGCTTCTTGGGGTGATACTACGGTTTGTGGGCGGCAACTGTTTCCTACAACGGGTGGTCATGATGGCTTTTACTATGCAAGACTTCGTAAAATTAGCCGTCCAGCTTAAACGCTGGCGAAAAGCGGAATAACAATGAAAATAATTATAGTGGGTGCAGGGCAAGTTGGCGGAACGCTAGCCGAGAATTTGGCACGCGAGTATGCTGACATTACTCTCATTGACATTAATGAGCGCGCTCTTCGCTCACTTCAAGATCGACTAGACATTCGCACCGTTGTTGGGACTGGATGCTATCCTGACGTATTAGTGAAAGCCGGTATCGAAGACGCCGATATGCTCGTCGCTGTAACCAGTAGTGATGAAGTTAATATTATCGCCTGCCAAGTTGCATATTCACTGTTTCACACGCCGACGAAAATAGCGCGAGTAAGGGCCTATAATTACACCAACCCCAAATACAAAAGCGTTCTTTTTAATGACAAGAACATGCCCGTCGATGTAATGATCACTCCCGAGCAAGCCGTTACTGATTATATCCGTAAGCTGATTGAGCAGCCCGGTGCGTTACAAGTCCTAGATTTTGCTGATGGTGTTATTCAGTTAGTCGGCCTTCGCGCCGTTAAAGATAGCCCTCTGGTAGGTCAAGAGCTGCGCACGCTGAAAGAACATATGCCTAAAGCTGATGCCCGCGTGGCTGCGATTTATAGAAAAGACAGGGCCATTTTTCCAGTAGGTGACACTGTCATTGAAGACGGTGACGAGGTCTTCTTTATTGCCGCTAAAAAGAATATCCGTAAGGTGATGAGTGAGTTACGCCGCCTTGAAAAACCCTACCATCGCTTGGTAATTGCTGGCGGAGGCAATATCGGGTTTCGTCTAAGTAAAGCGCTAGAAGAACACTACAATATTAAAATTATCGAATTTTCTCCTGAGCGCACGGCTTATTTGTCAGAGAAGCTTAATCGTGCAGTGGTATTAAACGGATCAGCGACTGATCAAGAATTATTGCTCGATGAGAACATAGAGAAGACAGACGTTTTCCTAGCCCTCACTAATGATGACGAAGTTAATATCATGGCCTCTTTACTCGCTAAGCGACTGGGTGCAAAAAAGGTAATGACCCTAATTAGTAATCCGGTTTATGCCGAGCTAATGCAAGGGGGTGAAATCGACATCGCCATCTCACCGCAACAAGTGACTATTAGCTCGCTACTGACTCATGTGCGCCAAGGCGATACCGTTAGTGTTCACTCACTAAGACGCGGTGCAGCGGAAGCTCTAGAATTTATTGTCCATGGAGATGCTAAGTCGTCAAAAGTAGTTGGGCGCGCCATTGGGGACATAAAGTCACCTCCAGGATCTACATTGGCGGCGTTAGTCCGCAACGGCGAGGTGATCATCGCTCATCATGATATCGTGATTGAAAATGATGATCATGTCATTGTTTTCGTGGTCGACAAAGCAAACACCAAAGCTGTGGAGAAACTCTTCGCTGTTGGCTTCACTTTTTTTTAGGGCACCGCCTTTATGCATATTGCAGTAATCGCAAGAGTTCTGGGCATGCTGCTGATGATATTCAGTTTGACTATGCTGTCGCCAATAATTGTCGCCTACATTTATCAAGAAAATACAGCGCCAATGTTTATTTTAGCCTTCGCTATTACTCAAATAGTTGGCTTGGTATTTTGGTTGCCAACAAAAAACAAAACCGGTGAGTTACGGACAAGGGATGGTTTCTTTGTCACCGTTTTCTTTTGGCTAGTCTTGAGTGTTTTCGGGACTTTACCGCTGATGTTTTCTGAAGCGACGAATTTGGTTTTTATTGATGCGCTGTTCGAATCTGTGTCGGGGCTGACCACAACAGGTGCGACCGTACTATCTGGGCTCGATAATTTGCCAAAATCTATCCTTTACTATCGACAGCAACTGCAGTGGCTAGGCGGCATCGGTATTGTCGTTATTGCTGTAGCGATTCTACCAATGCTAGGTGTCGGAGGCATGCAAATCTATCGAGCTGAGACGCCCGGGCCAATGAAAGACGCCAAGTTAACACCGCGCATAGCAGAAACAGCTAACGTCCTATTCAAAATATATCTAGCGCTAACAGCCGTCTGCGCTCTTGCCTATTGGATGGCCGGAATGGACGGGTTTGATGCCATTGGCCATAGCTTTTCAACCGTCGCTATCGGTGGATTTTCAACGCATGATGCCAGCATCGGTTTCTTTGACAGCGATTTAATTATGGCCATATGCGCTTTTTTCATGATTATTTCCGGGCTCAACTTTGCTCTCCACTACCACGTTTGGCACAACCGTAGAATAAGCTTCTACTGGGCAGATCCAGAGGCACGTATGTACCTATATCTGCTACTGCTCGGTGCATTGATAACCTGTTTATATCTCTACTTTAGTGGAACATATGGTTGGGAAGACAGCATAAGTTTAGGCGTTTTTCAGCTCGTCTCAATCTTGACGACTACCGGATTTACCACCACTGATTTTAACTCCTGGCCAACATTCTTACCCTTCTTTTTGATCTTTCTTTCTTTCTTCGGTGCTTGTGCGGGCTCCACTGGTGGTGGTATTAAGATTGGCCGCATGTTGATTATGGCGCAGCAAGGCATTCGAGAAGTTTATAGACTCATACACCCCAACGCCGTGCTACCCATAAAAATACGTAATCGCAGGATCCCGGATCGGGTTACTGACGCAATCTGGGCTTTTTTCGGGGTTTATTTGGGCGTCTTCTACTTGATGGTTTTATTACTGTTAGCGTCTGGGCTAGACTATGTTACTGCCTGGTCAGCTACAGCGGCAGCTCTGAACAACTTAGGACCAGGGCTTGGCGCAGTAGCAACCAACTATGCTGACCTTGGGTCTTTTGCAAAAATCGTTTTATGCTGGGGTATGTTGCTTGGTCGGCTCGAAATATTCACACTTCTGGTTCTATTTATGCCAACATTTTGGAAAAACTAGCCGACCGAAAATCTCTTTCACAGCCGACCATTACGTCTACTACTTTTGCTTGCGCGCTTGGTAGTAGGCTTCTTCAGAAATAGCATGATACGCCGTTGCTTGACGCTGAAACGCTTTGACCGACTCAGCAATTCGCCGGGAAAGATCTGAGTCATCTGCCAGCTCTTCTAGCATTTCTGCAGAGATACTTCGCAACTCCCCAATCACCGCATCAGGGAGCTTTTTTAGCTGAACGCCATGAGTCTCGACTAAACTAATCAACGCCTCATTATTGCGAGCGGTATATTCATCGAGCATATCTTGATTCACTGCCCGGGCAGCTGTTTCAACAATCGCTTGTAAATCATCCGGCAAGCTAGCCAGCGCATCTTTATTGACAATTAACTCTAGCGTTGGACCTGGCTCATGCCATCCTGGGTAATAATAGTACTTGGCCACTTGGTGAAACCCGAGCGCTATATCATTATAAGGACTTACCCATTCCAAAGCATCAATAACGCCTGTTTGCATCGCGGTATAAAGCTCGCCTCCCGCTATTGTTACCGAGATTCCTCCAGCGCGAGTAATCACGTCACCGCCTAGGCCAGGGATTCGCATTTTCAGCCCTTTGATGTCTTCCATAGAATTGATTTCACGATTAAACCATCCGGCCATTTGTACACCCGTATTGCCTCCAGCAAAGGGGACTAGGTTAAACTCGTCGTACAGCTCTCGCCATAATTCGAGTCCACCACCATAATGCAACCAACCATTCATCTCCTGCGCATTTAAACCGAAGGGGACGGACGTAAAGAATGCTGCCGCCTTAGCTTTGCCGGTCCAATAATAGGATGCGCCATGGCCCATCTCAGCAGTGCCCTGGGACACGGCATCAAATACCTCAAAAGCGGGTACTAGCTGACCAGCACCATAGACTTTAATCTTTAGGCGACCCGCGCTCATAGCCGCAACTTTGGTCGCGAAATTTTCCGGCCCTAATCCCAAACCGGGATAATTTTTAGGCCACGTAGTGACCAACTTCCATTCAAACGTCTGTTCAGGCTGACTGGCTTGGGTAGTGTTTGATTGACTATCAGTATCGCTGCAACCAACTAGTAACAGGGTCATAAGCATGGGTAATAAAATTCTCATCGTGTTTCCCTCTTGTACTTATTAATATTATTTTTTAGTTAGACTGCCACTAGATTTGCTGAGGCAAGAATAAGTATTTTGGTCCCGACTTGCTCAAATCGGACATGAACGCGTGCCCGAGGGCCATTACCTTCAAAGTTCAGAATCACACCCTCTCCATAGACATTATGGTTAACCTGCTGTCCTAGCTGAAACCCAGTATCATCACCCTGGTCACTACGCATAGCACTCGCGGCATAACTCGTTGGCCGAGCAATCGTATTCTGCAATCGTACTTCTTCAATAACCTCTTTCGGAATATCTCGGACAAATCGTGATACCGAGTTAAATGACTCAGTGCCATAGATAGAACGACTTTCAGCAAAAGTAAGGTACAGCTTTTTCATGGCGCGTGTAATGCCGACATACGCTAATCTGCGCTCCTCCTCTAGCCTACCAGGCTCATCCAGCGACATCTTATGAGGAAAGAGGTTCTCTTCGAAACCCGCGATAAATACCAAAGGAAACTCTAGTCCTTTAGCACTGTGCAAGGTCATCAACTGAACTGCGTCTTGGTCTTCATCAGCTTGCCGATCACCAGAGTCTAATGCCACCTGATCCAGGAATTGCGGCAACACGGGCAAGTCTCTATCCTCCGCTTCAAAGTTGCGGCAAGCACCAACAAGTTCCTCTAAATTTTCGACACGCGCCTGGCCACGCTCGCCTTTTTCTCGGCGGTGCATCTCGATTAGACCGCTGTGCTCAATGGCCTGCTCAGCTTGCTCGGGTAGTGGAAGTTCGTCAAGCTGCCCGCTCATCTCGTTGATAAGCTGTAAAAAGCCTGCTATTGCATTGCTCGCTCGAGCAGCTAAGCGTTTTTCGTCAACCAAAACCGAAGCCGCAGTCCACAACGAGGTGGTATTCGTCCGAGAAAGCTCACGCACCGCCTCTAATGTACGATCACCGATACCACGGGGAGGGACATTAACGACTCGCTCAAAAGCAACGTCATCATGACAATTTAGTATCAACCGAAGGTAGGATAGGGCGTTTTTTATTTCTAGTCGCTCATAGAACCTTTGCCCTCCGTAGATTCGATAAGGAATTTCTGCCTGGAGTAGGGCCGCTTCTAGAACTCGAGATTGCGCATTTGACCGATATAAGATGGCAGCGTCCTCCCGACGATTGCCGTCATTTACCCAACTCTGAAGTCGGTCAGCAATATATCGAGACTCGTCATGCTCATTAAAAGCAGCATACAAAGCTATAGGCTCTCCATCTCCTGAGTCAGTCCACAAACTTTTGCCCAGACGCTCCGAGTTTTTAGCAATGACTGCATTAGCGGCTAAAAGAATATTGGAGGTAGATCGATAGTTTTGCTCTAGCTTCACAGTATGAGTGGCAGGAAAATCCCGCTCATAGCTGAGAATATTTTCAACTTTAGCACCACGCCAACCATAGATAGATTGATCGTCATCTCCAACCGCAGTCATCGCACTCACTTTGCCCGCTAGTAGTCTCAGCCAAGCGTACTGAACGGCATTGGTATCCTGAAACTCATCAACCAAAATATGTTGAAATCGTTGCTGATAGTGATCAAGCACTTGCGGATTATGTTTCCAAAGCTCTAACGCCCGAAGAAGCAGCTCGGCAAAATCAATAACCCCAAGTCGATCACAAGTTTCCTCATAACCGCGGTAAATACGCAACATTGTCGCGATAAAAGGATCGCCGCCTTCTTGAAAATGTGTCGAGCGTAGTCCTTCGTCTTTTTGCCCGTTGATCCACCACTGTGCTTGCTTTGGTGGCCAGCGTTGCTCGTCCAGATCCATGCTCCGCATCACCCTTTTAACTAATCGTAGCTGATCATCCGAGTCTAGAATCTGAAAATTTTCAGGTAACTTAGCGTCGCGCCAGTGGGCCTTTAATAAGCGATGCGCCAGCCCATGAAAGGTGCCTACCCACATACCACGCAAAGACATGCCCAATAACTCGTCAATGCGCTCTCGCATTTCCCTCGACGCTTTATTAGTAAAGGTAACCGCAAGAATACTATATGGGGAGGCATTATCGACCTGAATTTTCCAGGCGATACGATGCACCAAAACTCGCGTTTTACCGCTGCCGGCGCCAGCCAACACCAGTAAATGCTTTTTATCACTGGTCACTGCCTCTTCTTGCGCAGCGTTGAGATTTTTTAAGATTGAGGTCACGTCCATGGGTCTGCATTCTAGCAACATAAGTGATAAAAATCGGGATAGAGAGTGCTTCTTTTTGAGTTTTTCTTTCATATAGATCGCTTATTGAGAAATTTCGGCATGAAATAATCAAAATCACGACTAAAAGACTAATTTTTTACTACAAAACTGGCAATTTACGGCGTTTTCTTGTAAATTTTTTACATAAATAAATGAGTATATGAAATGAAACCGGCTGAACTGACACAAACTATTAGCGATACATTGCCTCGTTTACGCAAGTCAGAGCTTAAAGTTGCCGACTTCGTACTGAGAAATCCTCTAGCTGTCATTCGGATGCGCATTGTCGATCTCGCTGAAAAGGCCGGGGTCAGCGAGCCTACCGTCGTTCGATTCTGCCGAGCTGTCGGCTGTGGTGGTTTCCAAGACTTTAAACTCGCTCTCGCACAGCAATTAGCATCAAGCCCAAGTTATGGCCAAATTGCCGTAACCGATACAGATTCCACTCGCGAGTACACCTATAAGGTTTTTGATTCTACGGTAGATACCCTTTTAAAAGTTCGTGATCGCCTGGTATTAGAAAATCTAGAGGCGGCCGTAGCAGCAATCTGTGCCGCAGGCCGAGTTGAGTTTTATGGCTTTGGCGCATCCGCCGCAGTTGCCTTTGATGCGCAACACAAGTTTTTTAGATTACAAATACGGTCAGCAGCATACTCTGACCCACACCTACAAAACATGTCAGCCACCTCTTTGAATCCTGGTGATGTCATCGTTGCTATCTCTCAGTCAGGTCGATCTCAAGCATTGCTTGATTCCATGGAGTTAGTCAAAAACGCGGGTGGAATTGTAATTGGTTTAGCGCCGAGCTCATCGCCAGTAGCCAAAAGTGCAACAATCGCTATTGAGGTAGACGCCAAGGAAGATATACAGATCTACACCCCATTGTCATCACGCATTGCACATCTTGCTGTAATTGATGTCTTGGCCATTGGCGTGGCACAGAAGAAAGGCCCGAAGCTGCAAGAACATTTACAACAGCTTCAGGCGGGATTGTCCTCATTGCGGAGCCATTGAACCGCTTAGGCTAAAATTTTGTTAGACCAAGGTATATTGTATTAGGCAATTAACCTTCCGATAACTTGCCTGTGGCGGTCACTCGAATTAACTTGCCGTCACTGCCGTCAGTAGCAAGAATTAAGCTTCCATCTGGTGCCTCTCCAATGTGGCGAATCCTACCAAACTCACTCCACAATATATCTTCACTTATCACTGATTGGCCATCCATGTGTAGTCTTCGCACATCGCCCGGTACCAGAGCAGAGATAAACAAGTCGCCTTGCCACTCGGGAAACATGTCTCCACGATAAAGGAGCATACCGGAGGGGGCAATTGAAGGAACCCAGTACTTTATTGGCTGCTCCATGCCTGCCTGCTCGGTAAATGGCGAGATAATGGCACCGCTATAATCAACGCCATAGGTTATTGCTGGCCACCCATAGTTTTTGCCTGGCTCAACAATATTTAATTCATCGCCTCCCATGGGGCCATGCTCATTTTCAAAAACTGTACCGTCACTTGCGATAACCAGGCCTTGAGGATTTCTATGCCCATAAGACCAAATTTCTGGGAGCGCTCCAGGCGTGCTAAGGAATGGATTATCGTTTGGGATACTGCCATCGTCATTAATCCGGATCATCTTTCCAAAATGGTTATCTAGCGTCTGGGCTTGTTCCCGATAATTGAAACCATCTCCAGACGTAATCAACAGGGTCCCATCAGCCATAAATCGTATTCGTGCACCGTAATGCGCGGCTGTTTTACGCAGTGGCTCTGAGCCAAAAATGGTCTCAACACTCACTAGGCTATTTCCCTCTAGCTGGCCGCGCACAACCACCAATCGATTTAATTTCTTTTGCTCGCTGTCCGTACCAGCAAAGGACAGATAAATCAGTTTGTTTTCTAAAAACTTAGGGTGTAAAAGAACTTCGGCCAATCCGCCTTGACCGGCAAACAACACCTCGGGGACCCCAGCCACTGGCTCAGAATTAAGTACGCCATCAGTGATTAAGCGAAGGCTGCCAGAGCGCTCGGCCACTAGCCACTCCCGCTCAGAGACAAAGGCTACGCTCCACGGATTATCGAGACCCTCAACGATAATTTCTGTTTGGTAATTAGTCTCGCTGCCATGCGCAAACAGGCAGCAAAATAGTAGGCTGGCCAATAAGGCCGCTCTATTAGGCTTCTTCATTATCGTATCCTCCAGACAGTTGTGCCCCAAAGTAATATCCAGCAATCGCGCCCCCTAGAATCAAACAAAGCTTGCCCAATAAGGTGCGTGCGCCGGCAATTAAGTCTAAGTTATAAAAGGCCAGAGGCATCAATACCACAATAGCGAATAATGCTGTGCCGCCAGCTAATGCGTAGAGCAATCGGCGCCCAGTATTCATAAACTTTGACAACAGATAGGCAACTGTAAAGGCAATTAATAACCCAGCAAATACGACGACAATAATCGGATAAGCCCCGGCCGCGCTCATCCCCACTAAATCACTCGCGAGCATAGACGCAATAACCGACAAGGTTATTGGCATATTTATGGAGTCGAGCCATAAGAGATTAGAGACTGATGTTTGAAGCGCCACGCATGACATGGCGATCAACACAGATATTAGAAATGCTGCAATTGTTTTAAACATGCTCCTCAATTCGCTGTGGTTATAACAAGATAGGATAGTCGAGGGTTTTGAACAAGTTTACAACCTAATTGTTGGACTTTATAAATCGAGATAAAATCTCAGATAGCTTTTCAGCCTTTGTCCACTGGAAAAAATGACCGCCGCCAATCATCTCATGTGGCTGATCCTTGGTTCCTGGTACTTGGGCTAAAAATTGCTTTTCAAATCCATTCGTAACTGGGTCGTCGCCAGCACCGACACATAAAAAGGGCTTTTCAAATTCGGAAAAGAAATCCCATGCTTTCTTTTGGGCCTCTAAAGAGCGATCAGGAATACTTGGCACCTGGCTAGGCATCGCTCGCACTGCCGTCTTGAACGCGGCACTCGGGAAAGGCGCTTCAAACGCTTTACTAATACTAGAACCAAATGGTGATATATTTGATAACCCAAGATTAACCATTACCAGCTCTAATGCTACAGCTAATTTATTTCTCGTTTCCATCATTGATGACGCAATAATCCCAGCAGGGGGATTGATGGCATCCCAGGTATATTTCTGCCAATAAGCAAATTTTCGGATCCCTGAATAGGGGTCCTCCCCGCCAAAACCGTTCATTTTGCTGACCTGCTTACGCATAGATGCCATTGTGATTTTCTCTGGCCCCGCTCTGAACGCTAAGATTTCATCAACAATCTCTTGAGGAACATTTGGACTATAGGGTAATCCAGTATTCCCCATAGCGACTCGATCAAATCGATCACCATTATCAGCTACCATACGTAAGCCAATTAAACCTCCCCAATCTTGGCCAAAAAAAGTGAGATTAGAAAAATCATTCTGCACTAGCCATTGGTTCATCCAGTCTACTTGCCGCTGATAGCTATAGTCCTCTCTGGCAGCGGGCTTATCAGATTTACCATAACCGGGAAGATCTGGGGCAATAACACGAATCCCCGCCTTTACTAAGTGGGGAATCATCCTGGTGTACAAATAACTCCACACAGGCTGACCATGCATAGCCAATAAGATTGGACCATCGGCTGGGCCCTCGTCGAGATGATGAATACGCAAATCAGACCCATCATGAGTTTTGATCACGGTGTAATGAGGGTCAAAAGGATAATCAGCAAGAGAATCAAAGCAATGATCGGGTGTTCGCAAAATGTTCATTTAGTTCTTGTCCTCATAATTGGGTTGCGCAAATATATTGGCAGTATAAATGCCAATATATGCATAAAGCAACCAATTTATGGCTCTGTACAACGTCAGAGAGCTTTAGACCAAGATTAAAATGTCACTTTTAGCTCCACTCCACCGTCACTGTGTGACAGTAATTTTCCCGCCCTGGCGTGCGTGGATTCTGCAATAATAATACAGCGTCTTCGCTGTTGATGATGTAACCCTTATCGTAATTTGGTTTGTACCAGATGTATCAACGTCTTGAGTATATTCGACACCTCCGTTGAAGATTCCATCATTGACAGTAGAAAATCTAAGTGGATGGCTGCCTGGATAGTTAAACGTATAGGTAGTCCCTACCTCCAGAGTCAAATCTGGCTTCGAAACGCCGTTAATAATATAAGCCCAGCCGCCATTGTTGGTTGCAGTTACGTTAAATATCTCGGCTCTGGGTTCTTTCACGGACACTTCACGCGTAGTGATGGCTCTGTTCCCTGAGTTGTCGGTCGCGGTATAAGTTAGGGTATATGTGGCCGCAACACTTGTGTCGACAGAGCCTGTGCTCACCACTTCCACCACCCCATCAACCGTGTCTGTCGCTGTCGCGCCAGCATCCTCATAGGAGGCATCTAGTTCAACCTCCACTACTGCCTCACCTAAAAGGATGATTGCAGGAGCAGTAGTATCGGCTACCGTCACTGAGCGCATCAAAGTGCGGGAAACGTTGCCCTCACTATCGGTAGCCAAGTATCTGAGTATATAGGTACCAGCTACACTTGCATCAACCGCCCCGGTCTTAATCACGTCAATCGAGCCGTCAGTAACGTCAGTAGCGGTTGCGCCGGCATCGTTGTACGTCGTGGCCTGCTCATGACTGACAAAAGCACTTCCATTAAGTTTGATATAAGGTGCCTGAGGCATTAGCGCACTCATGTAGGATTCTAAAGCAGCACTTTCCGTTACAGTCGCGCCATCGCCAATAACGCCAGTAGTCAGAGTAGTCCCGGTGAGCCCAAACAAGTAACGTAAGAGTAAGAGTCCATCGGACAATGCATCGACGGTACCATCGCCATCAATATCACCAGAGCTAGCAAAAACCCTAGCCAATTCTGCTTCTATTTCCGCGGCGGAGGAAATAACGCTATCGCTTGAAATCACACCATTGAGAAGCGAGTCCCCGCTAAGACCAAAGGCGTAACGAAGAAACATTAGTCCGTCTGTCAGTGCATCAGCCTGACCATTGTCGTCAATATCCCAGTCACCCGAGGAGAACGACGTGCTCGCCTCCGTCAGGTAGTAAGATGAAGGATCTGCGCTGTCTTGCATCGACGAATCAGCAAGGCTGACCAAACTGAAGGAGCTGAGGACTATAAATAAATAGGCTAGCTTGAGTTTTGAAAAATTGTTAAAGATCATATTAATCTGCTTTTGTTTTTTATCGGAATATAAGCGCCACTGCCAAGGCGAACGAGTGAAGAAACTAAGGGTTAATAGCGCATGGTTAATCCAAGCCTGACATTCCAAAAGTCATCATTGTCAGAACTCTCGTTTGGCCTTTGGACGTCAAGAGGCGTATATGAACTTGCCGCGTTGAGGCTCCAATTTTCGCTGACATCGTAGTTGAATCCAAAACTCAGTGTATGTGTTGTTCCACTTGAATAAACAGTTGCTCTCTCTCTGCCTACCTCAAGTGGAGCATCAATTTTTACAGAATTATCGATGTTGCTTGACGCTAACGATATCCATGGAAGAATGTTTGATGCGTTATTAAAAGACAAAAAAACTTCAACTCCTTCGTGATCCATTTGTAATTTGTCATCTGATAGCCCTATGCATCCAGCAGTATTTTGAAGAGTGTAGGATGCAAAGCTAATCGTATCCTGACTGCAAGTTACACTTGCTATAACACCACCCCTGAGCAAAAATAAACGCAAGCCTATACTAATTTTTTCATTATTTATTAAAGGTTTTGACAGCGCAGCACCCCATAAATGGTCTGGTTTACTATCATTAATTTGAAGGGGTGGTGTCCAAGAGATTTCTGCATCTAAATTCCATGGCAATCCAATATTAGCTCTTAATCTTCCAAATGCTGGGGATTTATTTAAATCCTCATTCTTGAAGCCTCCAAAACCAATTCTTTGCTGCGCTTTTGATAAGCGGGGAATGGAGCTTAACTCTGCAGAAATTGATATATCTCTTACCCTTACAGCGTTTGGCGGTGCCTGCCCAAGGTTTTGTGCAGAGGCAGTCATAAACGCCATAGCCCATCCTTCTGGACTATCAAGATCTACCTTTTGATCGCCGTATGTAATGCTAGAAAAAAACATAAGAAGAGCAAGTATTATTGATCTTAATTTCAACATCGTTTTTCCTTTAAGGCTAGGTAAACCTCTACATAGTTTAGAGTGGATGCGCGTGAGCTAAGCGGTTTTGGATATAGATTGTGCATTGGAGAAAACTGGATTGACGAGGCATCGCAGCGCTCAGCAAGTAGCATCAGCGTCTCTCAATCAAGCTATTTTTTAATTGCTTCAACGCCTATCCTGAGCGCGACACCCATTTTAAACCCCAACATCTTGCCATACTTTATCCCGAAGTCATCTCTCATGATATTCCCGCGCAGATCCGCTCCACATACTTCCCTCAATTTAAACGGATGAAGTCTGCACTTGAATGCCTTAATCTCTAAATCTACGTTTTTTGTAATGCCATGTAAAGTTAGCTCGCCCTCTACTTTTGTTGGCGCACCATCCTGAAAATTGATTAATTTCCCCTCGTAGCTCGCCTGAGGAAATTCTTCAATATCGAACATATCGTCACTCTTGGCACGCTTATTCATTTCATCATGCCCAAAGTCTATGGAGAGCATCTCCATAACGACATTGACCGATCCTGTCTTATTTTTCTTATCAAGAACGATCTCGCCGGAGGTTGAATTTATCTTCCCACGCCAAAGTGACAGTCCTCCCATATGATCAGCTTCAAACGCTGGGAAGGTATGATTTGGGTCTATCTCATAAGTGACTGGCTTCCCGAAAGACAAAGGAGCGACTGAAACTAAGAGCACAATCATCATTAATCGCTTCAATCTTACTTTCATAAATCTGTCCTAACGTTTGTTGAACCTGTGGTTGTTACGACCCTTAGTTGAAAACAGTTCTATCTTATCCTCATCTATAAATTGGCTGACTAACCAACTCACGTAGTCTGTATGGGGACTTTCCCTATTACCTTCCTTTTACATCTAGACGATTCCTTGGTTGAGTTGCATAAAGAACACAACTCAATACCGCACCTTTAATATTCATGTTTCTGTCAAATCTACACCATCTCCCAGAATGGAACATCATTATTGTCTCTGACGCATTATCCATTCCATAGACAACTTGTAAGACGTTATTTCTAATGCACCCCTGTTCTTTTATAGCGCTTAGAATATCGTTCTTTCCAAATTCCTTAATATAGATGAAACATAGATCATCCATGTCTGCAGATACAATTGGGGAAATTAGTAATAGAAAGATTAATAATAGTTTTTTCATTTCATTTTACCAAGGTTAATCAAGGAAGTTGTTGCCAATAACACAAGCATCCATACAGCAAGCTCTTTTTCTTCAACAATTGAAACAACAAGAATTGCTGCTGCCTACATAATTGATTGTGACATTACCAATTTTTTGGCCATATAATTCTCCATTTGAAACTACTCCACCGTAACCGATTTTGCTAAATTCCTGGGTTGATCCACATCGGTTCCTTTTAGCAAAGCCACGTGGTATGACAACATCTGCAATGGCAGGGTATATATAATTGCCTCAAGACTTTTAGGCACAGGGGGCATGTCGATGACAGTAATTCCTTCTTCATTGCTAAAGTTCGAATTGCAGTCAGCAAATACAAATAATTGACCGCCACGGGCCCTTACCTCATGAAGATTAGATTTGAGCTTGTCGAGCAATTCATTGTTTGGAGCAACCGTTACTACCGGCATATCTTCATCAACCAGCGCCAGAGGTCCGTGCTTTAGCTCTCCAGAAGGATAGGCTTCAGCATGAATATAAGAAATCTCTTTAAGCTTCAGCGCCCCTTCAAGCGCAATAGGGTAGTGCTCGCCGCGGCCTAAGAATAATGCATGATGCTTGTTTGCAAACGCTTCAGCCATTTTTTCAATCACTGAATCCAGAGCCAATACCTTCTGACACAGGGCAGGCAGTTGGTGAAGGTTTTCCACCAGCTGCTTTTCAAGCGCTGAATCAAGACCGGTGTGTCGTCCAAGAGAAAGAGTCAATAATTGCAGTGCGACTAGCTGAGTTGTAAACGCTTTCGTAGAGGCTACACCAATTTCCGGACCTGCCATTGTCATTAGGGATAGATCTGACTCTCTCACAAGAGAGCTGTTGGCAACATTACAGATAGCCACAAACCCGAGATAGCCACTTTCTTTAGCCTTGCGAAGCGCGGCCAATGTGTCTGCTGTTTCTCCAGACTGAGAGATAGTTACAAACAAAGTACCTGCAGGTACTGCCACTTTTCGGTAACGGTATTCGCTCGCCACCTCAACCTGACAAGGAACGCCCGCCATACCTTCGAGCCAGTATTTGGCGACCAATCCGGAATGAAAACTAGTCCCACAGGCAATAATATGGATGTTCTTTGTTTGAGCAAACAGTGCTTCGGCTTGATGACCAAAGATAGCTTCATGAATATGGTCAGAACCAATACGACCTCCAAAGGTATCGGCCAGGACAGTTGCTTGCTCGAACATTTCTTTTTGCATAAAATGCCGATATTGGCCCTTTTCTGCACGGTGATCAGTATCATCTAGCTGATGTACCTCACGATTCACACCTTTTCCGTTGTCATCAAAAACAGCATACGTCTCACTGGACAACTCGACGATATCGCCTTCTTCTAAATAGATGAAGCGGTCTGTTACCTGGCGCAAAGCCATCTGGTCAGATGCAATAAAGTGCTCATCCATCCCCACACCTACAACAAGAGGACTTCCACTACGAGCACCGATGATTAAATTTGGATAATCTTGTGACATAACGCCCAGAGCATAGGCGCCATCTAAGCGAGCGATCGTTCTCATCACGGCTTGACGAAGGTCAGAGCTACTGCCCAGATAGTAATGTACTAAGTGCGCAATGACTTCACTGTCGGTATCAGACTCAATCGTATATCCGGCATGACGGACTTCTTCGCGCAGCGCATCGTGATTTTCGATAATGCCGTTATGAACAACTGAGATGCCAGCTGAAACATGTGGATGCGAGTTGATGCTACTTGGCTCACCATGCGTCGCCCAACGCGTGTGAGCAATACCGCTATTACCAACTGCAAAATCCGTTTTACATAGCGCCTTTAAGTCAGCTACTTTGCCAAAGGTTTTTCGCATCTGTAAGACTTGGTCTGCGTCTAATATGGAGAGGCCCGCAGAGTCATAGCCCCGGTATTCAAGACGGCTAAGGCCTTCAATTAAAATTTTATACACATTCCTCTGGCAAACTGCACCGACAATTCCACACATAAATCAAACTTCCTTTTTAGTCGGCCGCTTCCAGCCCTTTATATTTCTCTGTTTTGCTCGACCGACAGCTAAGCTGTCGCTTGGAACTTCAGTCGTGACGGTAGACCCTGCAGCTATAAAGCCACCTTTATCAACTTTAATGGGTGCCACTAATGTGCTGTTGGATCCCACAAATACACCATCGCCCAAATCTGTTTTATGCTTGCTGACGCCATCGTAATTACACGTAATTGTACCCGCACCAATATTCACATTTTCACCAAGTTGGGCGTCTCCAACGTAACTTAGATGGTTAATCTTGCTACCCTTACCCACTAACGTTTTTTTAGTTTCAACAAAATTCCCAACCTTGGTATCGCTTTCCATCTTAGTACCAGGGCGCAGACGCGCAAAGGGCCCAACCACGGCACGATCACCCACGACTGACGATTCAATAATTGTATTGGGTAAGATTGAAACGCCATCGCCAATGGTGCTATCACTGATCTGACAGTTAGCGCCAATAGTTACATTACTGCCAATAATTACACTGCCGTTAAAGACACAATTAATGTCGATAAAATTATCCGTACCCGCACTCAATTCACCGCGTTGATCAAACCGCGCAGGATCGGCAAGACTAGTTCCAGACTCCATGAGTACTTCCGCCAACTGGCGTTGGTGTGCCCGCTCTAATTGACTGAGTTGAACTCGATTATTCACACCCTCTACCTCTGTTGCTGATTCAGGGTTAACACTGATGACCTCTACACCAGCCTCTCTCGCGATAGCGACTAAATCAGTCAGATAATACTCCCCTTGAGCATTATTGTTTGTGATTTTGGGTAGCCAGTCGCTCAGCTGGCTTGACTGCAAGGCCAGTACGCCTGTGTTTACCTCAGTAATTTTTAGCTGCTCAACGGAGGCATCCTTTTGTTCGATAATTTCGGTAATATCGCCGCTAGTATTGCGGACTATGCGCCCATAGCCAGTGGGTTGATCTAAATTAATAGTCAACAGACCCATGGTACTCTCGGTAACTACAGCCAGAATTTTCTGGATAGTAGCAGGGCGAATAAGCGGCACATCGCCATACAAAACGATAACCACGGCATCACTACAAAGCTCAGGAACCGCCATGTGCACGGCATGGCCAGTGCCAAGCTGTTCCTTTTGTTGAGTAAAGATAGTCATAGGGCTTTTAAATTGCTGTTCTACTTGTTCAGCGCCATGCCCGGTGACAATAATTTTTTTGGCCTCTCCAAGACTTTCCACTGCTGCTACCACATGGCCCAGCATGGAACGGCCTGACAATTTATGCAGTACTTTTGGCAGGGCGGAGCGCATGCGACTGCCTTTACCTGCAGCAAGAATAACAAAATTTACTTTAGTCATTATGAAATTTCTCGTTGTACGAGTTATATATACTTTTAAGGTACTTGGAATAGAGCCACAACTCAAGACCATTATGCGTTTGGCGATTAAACCGCAGTAGTCGATCTGACTATTTTAGACAAAAAAAAGAGTAGCCAAGCCACTCTTTTTTACACAGCTTACTCATTCCTGCCTTCAGCCACCAAGCTTCTTCCGCAAGGTCTGTACAGTACGTAACTGTGCAGTAGCTTCCGCCAGCATAGATGCTGCTTTGGAGTACTCAATTTCACTACTCTGATTAGCAATTGCTTGTTCGGCTGTCTTCATTGCCTCAGCTGCCGCTGCCTCGTCAATATCTCCGGCACGCACCGCCGTATCAGCAAGAATCGCTATGCTGCCCGGCTGTACTTCTAGATAGCCACCGGAAAGATAATAAACCTCTTCTTCGCCATTTTCTTTGACTAGGCGCACCGGCCCAGGTCGCAAATCACTTAATAACGGAGCATGGCCAGGAGTAATACCGAGCTCGCCCAAAGAGCCTGTAGCGACAATCATCTCTACAGAGCCTGAGAATAAGGATTCATCCGCACTTACAATGTCACAGTGAATTGTTATAGCCATTTCTTTATTGCCTTTGCTTGCTGCAATTTATAAGTTTTTCGCTTTCTCTACTGCTTCGTCGATAGAACCAACCATGTAGAACGCCTGCTCTGGCAGTTCATCATACTGGCCGTCTAAGATACCTTGGAAACCAGCAATCGTGTCTTTAAGAGATACGTACTTACCGGGTGAACCAGTAAAGATTTCGGCAACATGGAAAGGCTGTGACAAAAAGCGCTCGATTTTACGTGCTCGGGCAACAGCCATCTTATCTTCTTCTGAAAGCTCATCCATTCCCAGAATCGCAATAATATCTTTCAATTCTTTGTATCGCTGTAAGACCGTTTGCACACCACGAGCAACTGCGTAATGCTCTGCACCAATGATCAACGGATCAAGCTGACGAGACGTTGAATCTAGTGGGTCTACCGCAGGGTAAATTCCCTTAGAGGCGATATCACGGCTCAGTACAACAGTAGAATCCAAGTGAGCAAATGTAGTTGCTGGAGACGGATCAGTTAAGTCATCTGCTGGTACATATACCGCCTGAACCGAAGTAATCGAGCCAGTCTTAGTAGAAGTAATCCGCTCTTGAAGAACACCCATTTCTTCCGCTAACGTGGGCTGATAGCCTACCGCTGAGGGCATACGGCCTAACAGTGCAGAAACCTCGGTACCTGCAAGCGTGTAACGATAGATATTATCAACAAACAATAAAACATCTTTCCCTTCATCACGGAATTTTTCTGCCATCGTCAAACCGGTTAGGGCGACTCGCAGTCTGTTCCCTGGAGGCTCATTCATCTGGCCATAAACCATGGCAACTTTTGATTCACTTGGGGTCTCGATATTAACAACACCAGACTCCTGCATCTCGTAATAAAAATCGTTACCTTCACGAGTCCGCTCACCAACACCCGCAAACACAGACAATCCACTATGCTCTGTCGCAATGTTGTTAATGAGTTCCATCATGTTCACAGTCTTACCAACACCAGCACCGCCGAACAAGCCTACCTTGCCGCCTTTGGCGAAAGGACAAACCAAATCGATAACCTTAATGCCGGTTTCTAGCAGGTCATCAGAAGCCGCAAGATCTTCATAAGCGGGTGGCTTTCGGTGAATGGCCATGCGCTCTTTCTCACCGATAGGGCCCTTTTCATCAATAGGGTTACCAAGAACATCCATGATACGCCCCAAAGTCTCAATCCCCACTGGAACTGAAATTGGTGCGGCGGTGTTATTAACACCCAAACCACGGCTAATTCCTTCTGAGGAGCCCATAGCGATTGCTCGCACTACGCCATCACCCAACTGCTGCTGCACTTCAAGGGTTAGCCCCTTGTCGTCCACTACTAGGGCGTCATAGACGTTGGGTACCTGATCGCGGGGAAATTCCACATCAATCACGGCGCCAATAATTTGTACAATACGTCCACTACTCATGTCCGGTTCCTCTTAACTAAACCTTTAAA
>Ga0209710_1000083_pt1 | contig 106005 bp, 118 predicted proteins | sample ArcticOcean_MG_C_5_FD_187436 | JGI IMG/M metagenome (GOLD analysis project Ga0209710, IMG submission 187436) | Marine microbial communities from western Arctic Ocean - ArcticOcean_MG_CB4_138 (SPAdes) (version 2) | ecosystem: Environmental > Aquatic > Marine > Oceanic | place: Arctic Ocean...
AGTTAAATCGTATTTGACCAAAAGCTCTATTTAGGCTATATTTGCGCGTTCGGGGTGTAGCGTAGCCTGGTAGCGCGCCTGCTTTGGGAGCAGGATGTCGGGAGTTCGAATCTCTCCACCCCGACCATTATTTGCAATACAATAGAACAGAAATGTACTTGTTAAAGTAACATTGCTTTATTTAGTAAGTTATCTGCCCGTAGCTCAATCGGATAGAGCACCAGCCTTCTAAGCTGGGGGTTACAGGTTCGATTCCTGTCGGGCAGGCCAGTTTTTGGTGGCTGTAGCTCAGTTGGTAGAGTCCTGGATTGTGATTCCAGTTGTCGTGGGTTCGAGCCCCATCAGCCACCCCATTTATGTATAATATTTAAGGGAGAGACTGCTTGAAAATAATTTTTAAATTTTTAATAATAATCCTGCCGATATTTAATATTCAATTTTCCTCAGCAGCAGATATTAATAAAATTAAATCAATGGTTGTTACTTCTCCTTCTGCAGCAATAATAGAAATTAATCAGTTGCTAAAAAATGAACCAAATAATCAGAATTTACTATTTTTAAAGGCTGTGACAGAAACAAAACTAGAAAAAAAAGAACTAGCGATTAAAACTTACAATAATTTAATTGAAAAATTTCCAGGCTTACCAGAGCCATATAATAATCTTGCAGTACTTTATGCCGAACAAAACAAGCTAGAGGAAGCAAAAAAAATACTTCAAAAGGCATTAAAAACCAACAAAAGTTATTCGGTCGCACATATTAATTTAGGAGATGTATATACTCGAATGGCATCTGAAGCATATAGAAAAGCATTTGAATTAGATAAAAGTCCGGTAGCAAATAATAAATTACAATTAATCAATGAATTGTTTAGTTACAGTCCAAATATGCAGCGAACTAAGTTGGTTGCTCCCATATCCAAATCTAAAAATAAATCTAAGGAACAAGAAATAGCTGACCTATCCTCATTTGTTGAAAGCTGGAAAGTATCGTGGGAAAGTAAAGATTTAGTAGCTTACTTTTCAAATTATTCAAAATATTTCAAAATTAAAAGTGAGGTAAATTATGAAAGATGGAAACAAACAAGAACAGAAAAAATTATAAATAAGAAAAATATTAATATTGAGATAAGCAATATTAAATATAAATTTAAAGATGGATTTTGGTTTATTACTATGAGCCAAGCATATAATTCCGGAAAATATAGTGACAAGGAAGAGAAGACTTTAGTTATTATTAACGAGTCTGGAAAGTATAAAATAGTTGAAGAGAATACTAAGAGCTAATAATAAGCACGATGACAAATTTTTTTATATCAATAATAATAAGTATTTTATTAACCAGCAATTCATTCTCAATCGAAAAAATAACAACTAATCAAAAAATAAAAAAAACAGAACAATTATTAGTTGAAGCTGCGAATAATATTTCGGAAGGAAAAATCGAAGCAGCGCTTATAATTGTTAAGAACCTCATTGATATAAATCCAAATTTTAAGCTTGCACATATGATTTATGGCGACCTCCTTTTGATTCAGAGTCACAACTATGATCAGGTTAGTGCTGATACACACAAACAGCATAAAAAGAAAATCTATGATCTAAAATTAGAGTTATCTAGGAGGATAGAAAGCTTTAATAATTTAGATAAAAATCTCATAGGATCTAAAATAAAAGCTTTATTAGCCAAAGATATAAAATATTTAATTTTTATAGATGTTAAAAGCTCAAGATTATTCTCATTTAGTAACAATGAAGGTAAGTTAAAATATATATCAGATTATTATATGTCTGTTGGTAAGAAAGGGTATGGAAAAAAATTTGAGGGGGACAAAAAAACGCCAATTGGTACATATTTCATTAAAAATAAAATTACCTCAAAACTCCCTGACCTATACGGAGAGGGTGCATATTCTCTAAATTTTCCAAGCGCATACGATAGAATTAATAATTTTACTGGTTCTGGTATTTGGATTCATGGAACTCCAAGTTCAACTTATTCTAGACCCCCTCAATCTAGTGACGGTTGTATAGTCTTAAGTAATGAAGATATTAATGAGTTGGCTTATATACTAAATGAATCAGGCACTCCTGTAATTATTTCAGATACTGGTTTGAGTATTATCAGCGGTCGCGATTCATCAGATATAGTTATGTCTAAAAATGAAATCCTTAAAAAGATTCAAGGGTGGAAAAGTAGCTGGGAGGAAAAAGATACTGAGAAATACCTAAAATATTATTCAGATATGGCCAGATATAATAATGATAGTTACCCTAAATGGACAGCTCATAAAATAAACGTGTTTAAAAAATCACAAGGCTTACAAATAAAGATTGAAGACATCTCATTTTTTGAATATCCTGGAAATGATGAAGATCTAATTTTAGTAAAATTTAAGCAGATATATAGTAGTAATTTGTTAAAAAATGAGATGATCAAACAACAAATATGGACCAAAAAAGATTCTGGCTGGTCAATAATCTATGAGGGGGGCATTTAAATTTATCTAAATACACGTCTCTTTAAATAATGACGGGTATGCGGAGCTGACTAAATTTCGAGCCTTCTTAAGCTCCTGAGTATTTGTAATCTTTTTCCCCTTGCCAAAAGGCTTCTCCGCAAGAAGCTCCTCAACAATTTTTGGAATATTTTGACCACACTCGTAAGAGATAAGTTGGGAATAAAATTTAGATTTAGATAATAATGAGCTATTCTTAATATCGAAAGTTATAAATGCTTTAATTTTATATTTTTCATTCTTTACAGAGTCTAAGTAAAGGTAAGCATCAAAAGAGGGGCTAGTAAAAATCTTTTTAGGGGTAGAGTGAGCTCCCAAAACAAAGAAAATTAGCATTAAGCAAGTAATTTTTTTAATATGTATCATCCTAATCAATAAACTATAATCGCATCATAACCTTTTATTATGAACTAAAGTTAATGACATGACTGATAATCAACTAATTAGATATAGCCGACATATTTTGTTACCTGATATAGAGTATGAAGGACAATTAAATCTTATAAATAGTCATATATTGATAGTTGGAGCAGGTGGTTTAGGGTCTGCGGCATCAATATATCTTGCGGCATCTGGTATTGGAAAAATAACAATATGTGATTTTGATAATGTAGACCTAAGTAATCTTCAGAGACAAATTTTACATACTGATAAACGCATTGGTATTAATAAGGCATTATCTGCAAAATCTACGCTAGAAGATATTAATCCAGAAGTTAAAATATTTGGAATAGAAGAGAGGCTTGATATAGAAAAAATGAAGAAGGTAGCCAATGAAGTAGATGTTATTATTGATTGTTCTGATAATTTCTTAACTCGATATTCTTTAAATCAGATTTCTTATGATTTAAAGAAACCACTTGTATCAGGTGCAGCAATAGGATTTGATGGGCAGGTTAGCGTATTTGATTTTAGAAATGAAGATAGTCCTTGCTATCAATGTTTATTTCCAGATACAGGTGCGGATGAAGAATTAAGATGCTCAGATCATGGGGTATTTTCTCCTATTGTTGGAATCATTGGATGCACTCAGGCAGCAGAGGCTATGAAGATAATATTGGAGGTTGGAAAGTCACTAATGGGCAGATTACTTATTTTAGAGTCCAAGGATATGAACTGGAAAACTTTAAAAGTGCCAAAAGACCCACATTGTAAGGTCTGCTCAAATAAGTAGATTTAATTTATCTAGCGACTTCGCGTGATAAAATTAGTTAACATATAAATTACACTCCAATGAATAAAGAATTATCAAAATCGTTTAACCCATCTGACATTGAAAAAAAATGGTATGGATTCTGGGAATCTAAAGGCTACTATAAATTAGGAGAGGATTTAAACAATCCACATTCATTTTCTATCCTTCTTCCTCCCCCTAATGTTACAGGGACCCTCCATATGGGTCATGGCTTTAATCAAACTCTAATGGACGCGCTAACTCGTTATCACCGTATGAAGGGCGATAACACACTATGGCAGCCAGGGACTGATCATGCGGGAATAGCAACACAAATTGTTGTAGAAAGACAGCTTGATCAACAAAAAATATCGAGGCATGACCTCGGTCGTGCAAAGTTTATTGAGAAAGTCTGGGATTGGAAGGCCTACTCAGGAGGAACTATTACTCAACAAATGAGGCGATTAGGTACCTCTCCGGACTGGTCTCGAGAGAGGTTCACGATGGATGAAGGACTATCAAATACAGTTACTGAAGTATTCGTGAGACTTTATCGGGAAGGCTTAATTTATAGGGGAAAAAGGCTAGTTAATTGGGACGTTACATTACAAACAGCAGTTTCTGACCTAGAAGTAATTCAAGAAGATGAAAGCGGATTTTTATGGCATATTAATTATCCATTAGAAGATGGTAAGAATTTTCTAACCATTGCTACAACAAGGCCTGAAACAATGTTAGGCGACACAGCATTGATGGTTCACCCTGATGATGACAGGTATAAAAAATATATCGGGCAATATGCATTTATTCCTTTAATTAATCGAAAAATTCCAATTATCTCTGATGAGTATGTTGACCCAGAATTTGGAACTGGTGTGGTTAAGGTAACTCCAGCTCATGACTTCAATGATTATGCGGTAGGACAACGACATAATCTGCCATTAATTAATATTTTAACCCTTGATGGATATATTAATGAGAATGGAACAAAACTATATCAGGGGTTAGAGAGATTTGAAGCTAGAGATAAAATTGTTAATGACCTAAAAAAAGAATCACTTCTATTCAAAATTCAAAAACATTCCTTAAAAATTCCAAGAGGAGATAGAACAGGAACAGTTATTGAACCAATGCTTACAGACCAATGGTATGTATCTATGACGAAGCCAACCAGTGACAATAAAAGCATGGCTGAGAAAGCTTTAGAGGTTGTTAAGAGTGGTGAGATTAAGTTTTATCCAGAAAACTGGGTTAATACTTATAACCAATGGCTAAATAATATTCAGGATTGGTGTATTTCCAGACAGCTCTGGTGGGGGCATCAAATTCCAGCATGGTATGGGACAAATAAAGAAGTATATGTTGCAAGCTCTTATGAAGAGGCAAAGAAAATTGCAGAAGAGGATGGCTATCAAGGCCAATTAATAAGAGATGAAGATGTATTAGATACTTGGTTCTCATCAGCACTATGGCCATTTTCAACACTAGATTGGACTCCTGATTACCCAGAAAAAAGTAATCCAGCCTTAGATTTATATTTGCCATCATCTGTTCTCGTTACAGGTTTCGATATTATTTTCTTTTGGGTAGCGAGAATGGTCATGCTAACTAAACATATTACTCAGAAGATACCATTCAAACATGTATACGTGCATGGTTTGATTCGTGATGCAGATGGTCAAAAAATGAGTAAATCAAAAGGAAACGTTCTTGACCCGATTGATTTAATTGATGGAATTTCATTAGATGATTTAATTAAAAAAAGAACTAAAGGGTTAATGAATCCAAAGCAAGAAGAGTCAATTATTAAGAAAACAAAAAAAGAATTTCCTGAAGGTATTTCCTCCTATGGCACAGACGCTTTAAGATTTACTTTTGCAAGTTTAGCAAGCCCAGGTAGAGATATAAAATTCGATCTACAAAGGTGTGATGGATACCGAAATTTTTGTAATAAATTGTGGAATGCAACACGGTTTGTTCTAATGAATTGTGAGGATCAAGATAATGGGTTTGGTAATTGTGTTGATAGTTACCTAGAATTTTCTCAGGCCGATAGATGGATTGTAAGTATTCTTCAGAAAACAGAGTCTAATATCGAGAGAAATTTCTCAGAGTATAGGTTTGATTTATTGGCACAAGAAATTTATCAATTTGTTTGGGATGAATATTGTGATTGGTATTTAGAATTAGCAAAAGTTCAGCTCCAAAATGGGAACGACGCTCAAAAAAGAGCCACGCGTAGAACACTGGTTTCTGTCCTAGAAACAATATTAAGGGTAAGTCATCCACTAATGCCCTTTATAACAGAAGAGATTTGGCAAATTGTAGGACCAATGGCAGGCAAGAAAGCCGAATCAATTATGCTAGAACCCTATCCAGTGGGTAGTGAAGAAAAGATTGATGAACTATCTATTCAGTGGATGGAAACACTTAAGAGCATGGTTGTTCAATGTAGAAGCCTTAGGGGTGAGATGAATATCTCGCCGGCAGTAAAAATACCATTAGCAATGTCGGGTAATTCAGATGTCCTAAGCACTTATGTTGACTACCTAAAAGGACTTGCCAAATTATCTGATGTTGAATTGATGGATGAATTACCTGATAAAGATGCTCCGGTATCAATAATTGATGACTTTAAATTAATGCTAAATATAGAAATAGATAAAGAAGCTGAAAAAAATAGACTTAAAAAAGAAATTACCCGTCTTGAAATTGAAATTAAGAAAGCAGAAACAAAATTAGGAAACGCTAGTTTTGTAGAAAAGGCTCCACCAGAGGTTATTTCTCAAGAAAAATCACGACTCGAAAGTTTCAGCCAATCGAGAGAAAAATTTTTGGTACAATTTAAGAAGATAGAGAGTTAATTTTTTCGAATATAGGAAGAAGTAACATCACCAACAATCTCAAAAGAAATTAATTCGTGGCCAGTTTGATGGCAAAATGCTTTTAAGTCTTTCGTTGCATTTTTATCGGTAGTAGAAATCTTTAAAATTTGATTGTTCTGTAGTGCATTGAGAGCTTTCTTACAGCGAAGTATAGGCATTGGACACTTCAGTCCAATTGCATCTACTTCAGAATCATAATTCATCATTGTTTCACCAAGCCAAATCCAGAATGTTGCCAAGCAAGCATACCAACTGATAAGTTGTAAGCATTCACATACTCTAATTGTTCTGCAAGATTTACGGTATTTGCGGATCGAATACCGCTATGGCAATAAAATAGATAGCATGCTTCTTTATCTTGAGCATCAAGCCACTGAGGAATTATTAAAACTGGAACATGAACTGCTCCATCAATAATCCCTAGTGAAATCTCTTCATCATTTCTGACATCAATAAGTGAAATTATTTTACTTTCCCCAGTTATTCAATGTTCTTGGTTCAATGTTGATTACTGACATATTATTTTGTAAAAGAAGCTACATCACCAGGATTTCTTAGCATCTTATCTACTTCTCCTAGATGTAACTCTTCTGTATAAATCATAGTTCTAGCATACTCTTCAATCATAACTGAACTACCTTCAACTAGTTTTAGAAGGTCTTTGTAGGCATTTAGTGAGACAGTCTCATGCTCTAATGACTCCCTAAGAATGTTACCAATATCATGATTATGTGACTCAAGTAGAGGTCCGATTTCAAGAGATGGATGGCCACCAAGGTTAGTAATAAGCTCCCCAGCCAGATTTGCATGATCCAAAGATTCAGTAGCCTGGTCACGAAGCCAGCTAACTATTGGAATACGGCCATAGCCATAAACCATTAGACCGTAATGGGTGTAACGTACAACACCTGCTAATTCAAGCTCTAGAATTTTATTAAGCGCATCTATTGTTTTTGTATTATCAGTCATTCTAAGTTTCTCCAAGAAATATTTTTTGATGACTAATTATAAGTGAGGTTAAAAAATTTTGCAGAAATGAGAATAAGAATGATTAAGATTAAATAAATGATACTAAAATTGAAAAAATATTCATCCCGGACATAACCCCAATCGACCAAAAAGTAAATTGCATTCCCTTTACTCTAAGAGATTGATCAATCTTTTCCTTAAGGAATGATTTTGCATGAATTACCCTGCCTAAAAAAAATAAACCCCCAAGCAGCATGACTACAGCAAAATGTATTTTATTAATTTCAAGACAAGCCAGTAAAATAAGACCAATGGGAACAAATTCAGAAAAGTTTGCATGTGCACGAATAGCTTGTTCTAAATCACTATGATTCTTATGACCAAGAGTCACATTATATTTTCTTCGAAGTCGAATAATATTTTTAGATAACCTAATGTATATAAAACCTAAAATTGATGCATAGAATGCTGTAATCATAATCATATTTAATCCTAAATTCCTATTATGGCTGCCCCAATAACTCCAGCTGAGTCACCTAAGATATTTTTAATTATAGGGGTACTTTGCTCGTTACTGAAAATATTTTTATAAACCTCTCGCTTCCCCTTGCTATAAAGGCCATCATGATTCGACAACCCACCACCAATAATAATAACGTCAGGATCAATAACATTAATAACATTAGAGACTGCTATCCCAAAATACCGATAAAAATTATTTATAACACGTTGTTCTTTTTCATTAAAATTATCTTTATTTAAAAAATCAGCGGATGAAGTTTTATCACCTAACTCTTTACTAATAATTTTTTCTAAACCGCTTCCAGATATGTATGTCTCAATGCATCCTTTTTTTTTGCAGTAACAATCTGGCCCCGATAAATCGATTGTTGAATGACCCCATTCCCCTGATAAATGTTGTGGGCCCGTTCGTAATTTTTTGTTAAATACAAAACCTCCTCCGCAGCCAGTGCCCATAATGATTCCAAAGACACACGAATATTCTTTCCCTGCCCCTAAGCTGGCTTCAGCCAAGCTAAAGCAATTAGCATCATTCTCTATAGCTATTTTTTTTCCTAATTTCTCTTCTATTTTTAGTTTTAATGGCAAACCATTTAAACATAAAGTATTAGAATTTCTTAGGAGCTGTGTTTTTTTAGAGAGGGATCCAGGGGCTGCAATACCTAAGGTATGGGACTCATTTTTAATTGATTCAGAGGCCATGTTATAAATATTATCTATTTGATTAAGGATATGTTCTGGGCCTAAATGGCTTTGAGTAGCGACTCTCTCCCTAAATAAAACATTGTTATCTAAATCAAGTACAGCTGACTCTATTTTTGTCCCACCTAAATCAATACCAACCCTATAAGTCATAGAAAAATATTCCTTAACGATATAAAAATATCATAACGGAGTTTGTAATAGTTAGAAAATAAATATAGGGAAAAAGAATGGTGGCCAGAGACAGAATCGAACTGTCGACACGAGGATTTTCAATCCACTGCTCTACCGACTGAGCTATCTGGCCGTAAATTAGAATAGCAAGTGGCGAATTATATCAAACTTATGTCTGATATGGTCGTTTACAGTTTACTAATTAGATGAAATTCTAGGTTCCAAAAATTTTGGAATTTTATGAATTATTTTAAAAAGGGCATATAAAACCCCAAAATAGACTGCATTAGGCACAAAGAAAGAATTGAAATTATTTGCTAGGAAACTTAATCCACCATAAAAATTTGGGCTGCTTATCCACCCTGATAAAAAGTAATGGCTAGCAAAAGAAATAGTATAGCTTGCTATTATTGTGAAGAAGGCAACAGGGAAAAATAATTTTGCTTTAAGTGACTTATCACCAGATAAAAACTTCCTTCCCAATTCCCAGGTGAGGATATAAGTAAATATGTGGCCCAAATAACTAGTTTCAAAATTAATATGAGTCATATTATTTATATTAATGATGTAAGCATCTATCGATACAATTAAAGCTACAAATAAAAGAAGAAATTTTCTTTGCTTTAGCAAGATTCCTGCAGCTATAAAAATAGCTAGGCTAGCATCAGGTAAGTTCAGCGATGTTAGCTCGTGACTCGCTCTAGTTAGCATAATTAAGAATAACAAAATTAAAGCTAATAAAATTTTTTTTGCAGGAACTTCTTGTATCGTAAAATTTATTTTATTCATTTCTGGATTTTAGCACTATATATAAGGTTATTAAAAATCAATTTTAAGCCCTGCCATGTATGCCCTAGAGAAATTAAAGGGGTATACGACGGTAGCGTAACTTTGAACGGCATTACTATGCTCGAATATATTGGTGACTGAGCCATAGAGGCGAATTTTTTTGAGTTGATTAAAGTTTTTCTTGACCTCATAGTTGACGGCGACGTCTGTGGAAATATATGCCGGTTGTCTTTGAGGGCTAATATTTAGAAAATCATCAAAAATGTATGCATCTTCTTTCCATGTATGGCTCAGATTAAATTGCATTTGGTCAGAAACTTTTTGACTTAGATTGATTGATACTGAGTGATTAGGTACCCCAGGCATAGACTTCCCATCCTGAAACTCAGCGTGATCATCCTTGCCAATTTTTGCTTCAATGAATTTATAAATCAAGTTAATGTTGGATCTGTCGTTGAATTTATAATTGTCATGAATTTCAAGCCCGTACTTCTCAGAGTTATCAATATTTTCATTTTTCCCTGAAGTTGGGTTGTAGACAATCTCATCCTTAAGGTCTGAATAAAAAGCAACAACTTTTAATTTATTTTTTTGAGTAATATGGTTAAAGCCTGCATTTAAAGTATCTACTTTTGATGGCTCAATAAATCCATTAAAGTCACGTCTAAGGAAAGCGTATGTGGGAGCTCCGGCGTATACCGCAACAAAAGATCTATCAATATCTGGAGCTTGGTATGCGTGATTATAATTACCGAAAAAACTTAAGTGAGAATCAACCACATAATTTATACCAACATCCCAAGCATTTAAAGATTCGTCAGTAGAGTGATTAGCTGCTGAATCAGAATGGGTATATTCCACACTTTCATGTCTAAGTCCTGCAGAAAGTGCAACATTTTTGGGGAGCCAATCGGGTTGGAGCTGTGTCTCAACAAAAATTGCGAGGTTATCTTTTGTGGTGGTGCCACGATTCGTCTGATCCACTCGCTCCGCATCAAAATAATCAATACCCGTTGTTATTGTGTAATTGTCTTCTTGATACTCTGCTGAAATATTTGTACCCATGTAGTCCTTATTATAGAGCGAACCATAATTTCTCGTTGCATTATAAAGTTTCTCTTCGTAGTAGAAATCTGCTTTTAAATTTAATTTCTCACTGGCTTCATATTGAAGCCCAGCACTATATTTGTTTGAGTCTGTATCGTAATTGGCATAGGCGTTACCAGAATTTTGGGCGGGATTCTCATTAAATTCATCTTTGGTCATGCCTAAAGTCTTATATTGGTTAACCCGTGAACCGGACAGCCCAAAGTTTAAAAGTAAGTCCTTAGTTGGGGTAATTTTTAATTTAGCTGAGTGTGATTCATATGTAGCTCTATCCCTTTGCCCATTTGTATCTACATCAGCAAATCCTTTATGCATATCATCGGTTACATTCACCGATAGATTAAAATTCTTTCCACTAAATCCAGCGTTAGCAATTTTTCTAACTGTATTATTGCTGCCAACAGCAGTTTCTATAGAATAACCATTATAATCTTTAGTATAGATTTGTATTACACCCCCCATGGCACCATCACCATATCTTACTGATCCTGATCCCTTAACAATCTCGATTCTGTCGATACTACTTATATCGATTGAACCTAATTGCTGACTGCTCATATCAATATTATTTAAACGTTGCCCATCGACAGATATGACTACATTCTGATAACCAGATTCAGTTCCATAGCCTCGCATGTCAATCATTGGCTTTGATTTATCACCATAATTTGGAACAATATTAAGAGAGCTATGTTGAGTAAGGTAGTCGGTAATAGTAGTGCTTCCTGTCAAACTAATTTCTTTAGCTGTATGAATTTCTACCGAATATGGCGATAGCCCTTCCTGGCTATCATATTGGTATTTTTTCACAGTAATTTCTTCTGTTTTTATATTGGTTTCAGCATTAATTGAAGATGCAATTAATGGGAGTATTAAGACTAGATTTTTATAAGACATTTCGTATTCCTTAAAATCCACGCGACCCCGCATGGGTAAATAAATAGAAATACATTAGAGAATTAAAAAGTATTAGGTAATAACCAAATTTTAATATCAGCTCCCCGCTGTATTTCAGAGTGAGTTTTTAGGCCGGTCTCCGGACTTGTAAGATATGATTCATAGCCTTCCCAATTTCTCAGTGACTATATTTATGAACAATTATTTCTTACTTACCGTTGCGGGGGCAGTATAGGAATTGTATTTAACGCACCTATTTCCCAGTTTCAATGATTTCTTCGAAAGAAGATCTCATCACCTTAAAACTTAAACGGAAGGATACAGCAAATAAAATTTTTTTGAAAAAAACAAAGCGTACGAATTAAATTAAAGGGAAGAGGATGAAAAGCCAAGTGAAGAATAAATTAATAATGGCAACAAATACTGCCACATTGCCAATTTCCTTAAAGTATCTTGCTAAATCAAGATTCTCAAAAAATATTCTATCAGCTACCACTTGTAGGCCAGGATTCAGTAGCTCTATAATTACCGTAATTAGAACGCTACTTACTAGTAAGAATTTTTGGAGGGCTGTTTCGCCAATTAGAAGTCCTAATAGGATTAGGGTGATTGCTATAAATATCTCTTGCCGAAAAAAAACCTGACTTTTAAAAGTCATCTTAAAACTATCAATAGAATATCTAAATTCTTCAATTAATATAGTGCCAGAAGTTTTATTCTTAAATTGATTTTCCATTAATTGCTTTCTCTTGTTAAAATCAATTGAGATTATATCAAAACTATTATTAATAGTGATGATATAGGGTGCGATTAAATTTATATTAGGAGGCGGTATGGCTAGAACTGTAAAATGCGTAAAATTAGAAAAAGAGGCTGAAGGGTTAGATTTTCCTCCTTACCCGGGTGAACTAGGAAAGAAAATTTTTGAGAATGTTTCTAAGCAGGCATGGGGTGAGTGGTTAAAACAGCAAACTATGCTTTTAAATGAAAATCGTCTTAGCTTAGTTGATCCTCAGGCAAGAAAGTATCTGACTGAACAAACAGAAGCTTATTTCTTTGGCGGTGGTGCTGATAGTGCAGCAGGTTACATTCCACCTAGTAAATAAAATTAATTTTTTAGTTCAGCCTTTATTTCATTGATCGAGGAATGTCTTACATCTTTACCTTTGACAGTATAGATAACATTCTGGGAAACATTCTTAGAATGATCTCCAATACGCTCTAGAGATTTAGCGACAAACATTAATTCGAGTGATAAAGAGATTGTTCTCGGGTCTTCCAGCATGTATGTTAACAACTGTCTCATATAAGCTCGATACTCACCATCTACTTCCTTGTCGCTTTCAAGTACCGCGATAGTTTCACCGACATCAAGCCTCGCAAAAGAATTTAAGGCAGTTCTTAGCATGTATTGTAATTTTTCATATATTGATTGAATTTCTTTGGTCTGAGGTTTGCTCATGCGGTCTTTTTCATAAATTCGATGAGTTGCCTTAGAAATTTTTGAGGCTTCATCGCCGATTCTTTCAAGGTCTGTAATAATTCTTAACATCATCAACACGTTTCTAAGGTCGCGGGCAGTTGGCGAGCGTTTAGCAATAATTAATGAGCAGTCTTCATCAATTTCTGATTCCAGGGCATTAACCCGCTCATCTTTTTTGATTACGCTGTCAGCTAATTTTGCATCGGCATTAATAAGGGAAGACACAGAGTCAGTTAATTGTTCCTCAACAATACCTCCCATTTCGAGAACTTTAGCTCGTATGGCCTCTAGGTCAGTATCATACTGAGTGTAAATATGTTCTGCTGCCATTAGTTGTTTCTCCAAAAAGTAATTATTTTATAGTCTGTCGATAATAATATTATAAATTAATTATCATTACCAATTCATTCGAGATTTCTAGAAGTAATAGTTCTTACCCCTTCATATGTTGCCAAAAGCAGTGTGTTGGCCGGCCTTGATGCAAATAGTCCATTAGTCACAACCCCAACAATTTGATTAATTTCATTTTCCATATGAATAGGGTCAGAAATTTTTAATCCATGTACATCTAGAATAATATTCCCATTATCCGTAGTGAAGTCCCTTAACTTTGGCTGACCCCCTAATTTTATTAATTGTCTAGCAACATGGCCTCGTGCCATGGGAAGGACCTCTACAGGTAAAGGAAATTTTCCTAATACAGGTACAAATTTTGTTTCATCACAGATACATATAAAATCTGTGGCATTAGCGGCTACTATTTTTTCTCTGGTTAACGCTCCACCCCCACCTTTTAACATATGCATGTGTTCTGTAATTTCATCTGCACCATCAACATAGATGTCCATTCCATCGATTGCATTTAAATCAAAAACTTGAATACCATGAGCTTCTAATCGCTTAGCGGTTGCCTCGCTGCTTGCGACGGCACCTTCAATCTTATGTTTAATCTTTGCTAAAGCATCAATAAAGAAGTTTGCAGTTGACCCAGTTCCGACACCAATAATTCCTGATTTGACATATTTGATTGCAGATTCAGCAACTTGTTGTTTTAACTCGTCTTGTGATAAAGCCATTTTCTCTAAATCCTTTTTTTTATCTATAATTATGGTTTACTATCATACACGGCCACAAGTTTCTTGAGAATTATCAAATTATGAAAAACGAATACAAAAAGCGGATCGATGAGGCTAATGTTTATGATGTCGCAAAAAAAACGCCTCTTCAAAAACAATCTATCCTTTCCTCCAGGTTAAATAATACAGTTCTTCTAAAGCGTGAAGATTTGCAGCCAGTATTTTCTTTTAAATTGCGTGGCGCTTATAACAAAATGTCTGGACTTTCCCAGGAGGTTCTAAGTAAAGGAGTAATTTGTGCTTCAGCCGGAAATCATGCACAAGGAGTAGCATTAAGTGCAAAAAAATTAAAGTGTCGTGCTGTAATTGTAATGCCGAGCACTACTCCTGAGATCAAGATTAAGGCAGTTCGACATGCTGGGGCGGAAGTAATTCTATATGGAGAGTCTTATTCAGATGCTTATTCGCATGCACTTGAAATTGAGAAAGAAGAGGGGTTAGCTTTTGTTCATCCATATGATGACCCCGATGTAATTGCTGGACAAGGTACGATTGCTAAAGAAATTCTTGAGTCTTACATTTATCCTATTCATGCCATCTTTTGTTGTGTCGGTGGGGGCGGTTTATTGTCTGGAGTTGCTGCTTATGTTAAAGCCGTAAGGCCTGAAATTAAAGTGATAGGTGTGGAAGCTAAAGACGCCGAGGCTATGACAAAATCACTAAAAGCCAATAAAAGATTAATTTTAGATCAGGTAGGTTTATTTGCTGATGGAGCTGCAGTCAAGCAAGTTGGTAAACATACATTTAAGCTTGCTCAGCAATATGTTGATGAAATGATTGTGGTGGATAACGATGAGATTTGTGCGGCTATAAAAGACGTTTTTGAAGATTCTAGATGTATTTTGGAGCCTGCTGGGGCATTGGCTACTGCAGGGATTAAATCTTATGTACGGACGAATAACATATCGTCAGAGGTTCTTGTTGGGATAGCATCTGGAGCTAATATGAACTTTGATCGATTACGCTTTGTTGCAGAGAGAGCAGAAATTGGTGAGCAAAGAGAAGCAGTCTTTGCAGTGACAATATCTGAGAAACCAGGAGCATTTAAATCATTCTGTGGGCTTATTGGATCAAGAAACATAACTGAATTTAATTACAGGTTCTCTAATCATTCAAGTGCACAAATTTTTGTTGGAGTTGGAGTTCAAGATTTCCAAGAATCTAAAGTATTAATCAAGACCTTAAATAAGGCTGGTCTAAATGCAATTGATTTAACTCACAATGAAGTTGCAAAGTTACATTTAAGGCATCTAGTTGGAGGTCATGCTCCTGAGGCTGAAAATGAAGTCATTTATAGATTTGAATTCCCTGAAAAACCAGGAGCTTTATTAAGATTTTTAGATAAAATGGGACAAAACTGGAATATAAGCTTATTTCATTATCGTAATCATGGCTCTGATATTGGTAGGGTGTTAATTGGTATGCAGGTTCCTCCAGGGGATGAAAAAGAATTTGAAGTATTCTTAGGCCAGGTTGGTTACCCAAGCTGGAATGAGACAATGAATCCAGCGTATAAACTATTTCTTGGAAAAACTAACGAAAATTATTAGTTAATAATTAGTCAAAATACTGTTGAATTATTTACTTAAGAATATGATAATCTGTCATAAATTAAAATTAAAGGGACATTTAGAATGAATTTGCTAAAAATTACTTTGCTATCAATTTTCTTATTTGGATGCGGAGATCCAGATAGAGGAAAAGCTTATGTAACATCACAAAAAGGTGGTGTTTCTGTTATTGATTTGAATACAATGGAATTGGTTGAAGAAATTAATGTTGGAGCAGATTTCCCAAGAGGAATTGGAGTAACAGACGATGGAGAATATTTAATTACTGCAAATAAGGCTGATGCTAATTTATCCATTATTAATATTCAAACTAAAGAAGTTAAAAATGTAGATGTAGGAATAAATCCAGAGTTTGTCAGAGTTTATAAGGGGCAAGTATTCGTATCAACAGAGCCATCCTCAAAAGGAAAGCCGCCTGCAAAAGGTGAAGTGCGTCATGAAGAAGAGGATGATGACGAAGACAAAATTCCAGCTAAAGTTGCTGTAGTTGACCTCATAAAAGGAAAAAAAATAAGAGAAATTACTGCTGGCCCGGAAACTGAGGGTATTGAATTTAGTAAAGATGGCAAACAAATTATAGTAACTAATGAGGCAGATAACTCTATTACGGTTCATGACTTTGAATCAGGGAATTTAATCAAAACATTTTCTACTGAGCCTTATGGACTTAGACCACGAGGGATTAAGGTTTCTCCTGATGGAAATTTTTATGTTGCAACGCTAGAATTTAGTGATAATTTTATTGTGTTAGATAAAGAATTTAATCATATAAAAACAGTTGATACAGGGAAATCACCATATGGGGTAAGCTTTAATTCTAGAGGTGATAAGGTTTATGTTGCTGCTGGAAGAGCTAGAACATTAGAAGTTTTCGATGGTAAAGATTTTACAAAAATTAATGAGCTTAAAACAGAGGGGAAAAGGTGTTGGCACTTTACATTTACTCCAGACAATAGAGATATTATGTTGGCCTGTGGCAGATCAGATGAAATTCTATTAATAGATTCAGAAACATTGAATATCAAAAAAAGAATTCCAGTTGCCGGTATTCCTTGGGGAATAGTTACTTATCCAAAAGCAATCGGAAGTTTAGACCAGGTTAAATAATCCATAATAAATTGGCATTAAAGTTTATTAATAAATAACCATTCATTTTCATTAATTGGGGTAATCGATAATCGATTACCCTTTCTTAGTATCATCATGTCTTCTAATTCAGAGAAATTCCTTAATTTTTTTAATTCAATCAACTGTAGTTTTTTTACTAATGTAACATCCACGTTAAGCCATCTTGGATTTTCAGGTGTAGATTTCGGGTCATAATATTTACTATCTTTTAAGAATTGAAGTGGATCAGGATAAGCAAGTCTTGTAATTTCCATTATTCCTACAATGCCCGGGGAATCACAGTTAGATTGATAGAAAAAAGCTAGATCACCTAATGACATATCATCCCTCATAAAATTACGAGCCTGATAATTTCTTATACCTTTTGTTGGAATCCAGTCGACTGTTTTCTCAGGAGCTTTTTCTAGCTCCTCAATCGTAAATACTGATGGTTCTGATTTCATTAGCCAGTAACGCATAAAAAAATTTCCTATATTGAAAGAATTATTGTTATCTTAGATTAAGTTTAATTGAGGATGTAATAAAATGGAGAAAAAAAATGTTTTAGGTAGTAACTTAGAGATTTGCAGTCTGGAACCAATCACGGGTTACTATAGAAATGGAATATGTGATCAATGTAAGTCAGATTCTGGGCAACATACTGTATGTGCAGAAGTTAATGAAGCATTTCTAGCGTATTCAAAAGCAAAAGGCAATGATTTAACAACGGCTAGACCTGAATTTAATTTTCCTGGTTTAGAGCCCGGGGATCGCTGGTGTTTATGTGCTAGTAGATGGTTGGAGGCATCGGAGGATGGCTGCGCCCCTCCTGTGATTCTGGAAGCTACACATGAGGCCGCTCTTGAAATTATTACACTTGCAGATTTGGAGTACCATCAGTTAAGAAAATAGTTTCTTTTGAGGTTGCCTAGACCAGCATCCTGAACCAAAGGTTCAAGTGGTAATAAACTAAGAAGCATAAGGTTCGCTCGCCAAGAGCCCTTAAAAGGTTACCCAACCGTGAGCGCTCACACCGCATTCTGATTATTTAGAACCGACGCTATAGACTAGTTCAAGGAATTAATAGTCTAGGCAACTTCAAAAGAAACTTGATACTAATTTAATCCTAATCTAGGGCCTCGTCAAGAATTTGATTAAGTTGAATTAGTTTATCTTTATATCCAATGGTATGGATGTCAGCGTTGTTTCCTTGATTGAGATATTCATGGGTAATATTAAGAGCAGCCATAATTATAGTTTTATCAACTCCAATCACATTGCCGGTTTTTTGTATTTCTTCAATTTTATGATTTAAGTAATTAATAGATTTAAGTAAACTTTCTTCTTCATTTTCAGGGCAGCCAACACTAAAATCTCGCCCAAGAATGTTTGCTTCAATTTGTTTTGTCATATTGTAGAGTCCGGAATCTGAGCTAGCAAATTCTCTATTTTTATTGTTGCCTCATTAATCTTAGCTTTTAATAATGTCACTTCTTCTTGAGCGCGATGAAGGGTTGGCTTCATTTCTAAATTTTCTTTTTTTAAATTCTCAATTTTGTTAACTAAAAGGTTAAGTTTAGTTTCAAGTAAATTAATTTCTTTGTCCATAGTATTCACTATAATTTAAATTGGTGTAGCCATCAATACTCATTCCTATCAATTAATTATTTCTTTTTGGCTCGAGGGTGAGATTGGTCGTAGATTTTGGATAAATGTTGAAAATCAAGATGAGTATATATTTGCGTTGTGGTGATATTGGCATGTCCAAGTAATTCTTGAACAGCGCGTAAGTCCTGACTAGATTGAAGGATATGGGTTGCAAAACTATGCCTTAACAAATGTGGGTGAATATTTTCTGGGATCCCTTGTTTTTTTGCCCATATTTTTAGTCGGTATTGAATAGAACGAGGAGAGAGAGATTTTCCATTTTTACTTAAGAATAGAGTGAAATCTTTCTCATTAATATTTTTTATTGTATTGCGCAAAGTTATCCATTTTTGTATAGCATTAATTGCATACTTTCCAGCAGGAACTATTCTACTTTTTCCTCCTTTTCCAAAAATAATAACTGTTCCATCCTCAAAATTTATATCCTGAATTTTAAGATTAATAAGCTCTGAAAGCCTTAGGCCCGAGGAGTAAAAAAGTTCTATGATTGCATGATCACGAATCCCTAAGAACGTGGTGTCGTTAATAGCGACTAATTTCATTGTTTGATCAATAGATAAAGTTTGGGGTAACTGTTTCTTGTCCTTAGGCGGCTTAATACCCAATGTAGGATTATGAGTAAAATTAAATCGTTGGTTTAAAAAATCAAATAAACCTCTCCAGGCAGAAATCATTCTAGATAAAGATTTGCCGTTAAGTCCTCTTGCATGTAATGATGAAACACTTCTTCTAATATCGTCAATTGAGAATTTATTTAATATTATTTGGGGCGAAATTTCAAGTAGTAACTCTATGTCGCGGTGATAATTTTTTACTGTTAAGGGGCTGAGTCGCTTCTCAAATTTTATATATTCTAAATAGTGCTGTATGTATTCTTGGTTAGTCATTTATTTAAAATTAAGTAAATCAAATTCCCCTTCGAATATAATTTTGGCCGGACCGATTAGTGTTGCTTCATGATTTGGAGCCCATTTTATAATAAGATATCCTCCATCCATATTAACCTTTACAGGGCTCGTTACCCATCCATTTTTAATACCAATTATTGATGCAGCACACGCTCCAGTTCCACAGGCTAATGTTAAGCCGCTACCTCTTTCATAGACTTTAAGTGCTATTTCATTTTTATTAATGACTCTTAGAAAGCCAACATTGACACTGTTTGGAAAAAATTTAGAGTTCTGAAATTTCTTTCCAATTAAAGAAAAGTCAATATTATCTAAAGAATTGAGTTTAATCACAGCATGAGGGTTACCAAGAGAAATTGGATAAAAAGGATACTCAACATCATTAATACAAGTTGTTTGACTTGGCGAGTAATTTGGTAAGAAAGGAATAGATTCGGGAGTAACATCTGCAAACCCCATATTTACTGAGATTTGATTATTTTCTTCAAAAGACAATGTAATCACACCAGACTTTGTTTCAACTGAGATTGTTTTTTTGTCTGAAATACCAGAATTTTTTAAAAAAAGAAGAAAGCATCTAGCTCCATTGCCACATTGTTCAACTTCATTTCCATCTGCATTGAAGATACGATATTTAAATTCTGCATCAGGCAAGGTTGTCTTTTCAACAATAAGTAATTGATCAAACCCAATACCTAATTGTCTATTGGATAAAATTTTTATTTCTTTTTTGGTGAGATTATATTTTTTGTTAAGTTGGTTAATGACAATAAAGTCATTTCCAGCCCCATGCATTTTTGTAAATAAAATTTTCATACTATATTTTACCCTTATGATTTGGTATTCTATCGGGTTATTACAATTTACAGTCAAAATTAAACATTATTATGAAAAATTACTTATTTACATCCGAATCAGTATCTGAGGGGCATCCTGATAAGGTATCAGATCAAATTTCAGATGCTATTTTAGATGCTATTTTAAAACAAGACCCATTAGCTAGAGTAGCAGCCGAGACTTTGACTGCTACTAATCTTGTAGTTTTAGCTGGGGAAATAACCACAACAGCAAAAATTGATTACGAAAAGGTTACAAGAGATACTCTACAGTCAATTGGGTATGACAATGAAGATTATGGAATTGATTGTAAAACTTGTGAGGTAGTTATAAAATATGGAGAGCAATCTCCTGACATTGCCCAAGGAGTGAATGGGGCAATGGATGATCCATTGGACCAAGGAGCTGGCGATCAAGGCTTAATGTTTGGCTATGCTTGTAATGAAACAGACGTGCTTATGCCCTTACCTATATCGCTGGCTCATCGCTTAGTTGAAAGACAGGCAATGTTAAGAAAAGATGGAAGGCTAACCTGGCTGAGACCAGATGCTAAATCTCAAGTAACAATAGAATATAAGGATAATAAGCCAGCCCGTATTGATACAGTTGTCCTATCAACGCAACATTCACCAGAAATAACATTGAAGGATTTAAGAGAGTCTGTAATCGAAGAAATTATTACTCCAATTTTGCCAAAAGAATTGATTAAGGGAGATATTAAATTTTTAATTAATCCTACTGGAAGATTTGTAATTGGAGGGCCTCAAGGGGATTGTGGATTAACAGGAAGAAAAATTATTGTAGACACATATGGAGGTTCAGCACCTCATGGAGGCGGAGCATTTTCTGGTAAAGACCCAACTAAAGTTGATCGATCAGCAGCTTATGCGGCTCGCTACGTTGCTAAAAATATTGTTGCAGCAGGCCTTGCAGAAAAATGCCTGGTACAGATTTCTTATGCTATTGGTGTCGCGAAACCAACATCAGTGATGGTAGATACTTTTGGAACTAGTAAGCTTAGCGGCGAGATAATTTCAAATATGGTGCTAGAAAATTTTGATTTAAGACCTAAGGGAATTGTGAAAATGCTTGATTTATTAAGGCCAATTTATAGGAAAACTGCTGCTTATGGCCATTTTGGCCGAGACGAACCTGAATTTACTTGGGAAAATTTAGATAAGAAAATACAGCTTCAGAAATAAAAAATCGCATCTATTTGTTTTTTATACTGATTTATATTAGAATCTATCCTTTCGAGGAACGCTGCGAGAAGTTTTTCCCAGGCTTGGAATACAATTTAAATTGTAAACTGCGTTCACTAATTTTCTGTGCCAGTTTCAGGATATTAGGTGAGCCTGATATCCTACTGGTCACATTTATTTTTAAGGAAAAAAAATGAATACAGTGACTGAACCAAAACTATCTCAACAAGATTATATTATTGCAGACATTACCCAAGCAGCTTTTGGCCGTAAAGAAATTGCTATTGCAGAAACAGAAATGCCAGGATTAATGTCTATACGTGAAGAATTCTCTAATGATAAACCTCTTAAAGGTGCCCGCATTACTGGTTCCTTACATATGACTATCCAAACTGCGGTATTAATCGAAACATTAGTTGATTTAGGTGCTGAAGTTAGATGGGCCTCTTGTAATATTTACTCTACACAGGATCATGCTGCCGCTGCAATTGCTGCTGGAGGTACCGCAGTTTTTGCCTTCAAAGGAGAAAGTTTAGATGAATATTGGCACTTTACTCATCGAATATTTGAATGGCCTGATAATGGCCACAGTAATATGATTCTGGATGATGGCGGTGATGCTACCCAATTATTACATTTGGGTGTTAAGGCAGAGAGTGATATTTCTGTACTAGATACCCCTAAATCAGAAGAAGAAATTTGTTTATTTAATGCGATTAAGGCTAAATTAAAAACTGATGCTTCTTGGTACTCTGATCGTATTAAACATATTAAAGGCGTGACAGAAGAAACAACAACTGGCGTTCTGCGCTTAAATCAAATGTTTAGTGATAATGAGCTTGCGTTCCCTGCTATCAATGTTAATGATTCTGTTACTAAGTCTAAGTTTGATAATCTTTACGGATGCAGGGAGTCATTAGTTGATGCAATTAAGAGAGCAACGGACGTTATGATTGCAGGAAAAATTGCAGTAGTTGCCGGGTATGGTGATGTTGGTAAAGGTTCTGCACAGGCGCTTCGTGCACTATCGGCTCAAGTATGGGTAACTGAGGTTGATCCAATATGTGCCCTCCAGGCGGCTATGGAAGGTTATAGAGTGGTCACTATGGAATATGCAGCAGAACATGCTGATATTTTTGTTACAGCTACTGGAAATTATAGTGTTATTAATCATTCTCATATGGTTAAAATGAAAAACCAAGCTATCGTTTGTAATATTGGTCATTTTGATAATGAGATTGATGTAGCTTCATTAGATTCATGTAAGTGGGAAGAGATTAAGCCACAAGTAGATCATGTTATTTTTCCAGATGGAAAAAGAATTATATTGTTAGCGAAGGGTAGATTGGTTAACTTAGGTTGCGGAACAGGTCACCCAAGTTATGTAATGGGATCTTCATTTGCGAATCAAACAATAGCGCAAATAGAGTTATTCTCTAATCTAAAAAACTATCCATTGGGTGTTCATACATTACCTAAACATTTGGATGAAAAAGTAGCACGATTACAATTAGAAAGTTTAAATGCTCAATTATCTGAATTAACAGATGAGCAGGCTAGCTATATTGGGGTTGAGAAGTCAGGCCCATTTAAGCCTGAGCAATATCGATATTAGATTTATCGATGGAACCAACAACCAATTATAGTTTTGAGTTCTTCCCTCCAAGTACTGAGGAGGGGATTGCAAAGCTACAACTGACGACTCAAGCATTAATGAAATTTAACCCTGAGTTTTTTTCAGTTACATTTGGTGCAGGGGGATCAACCAAAGAAAAGACTTTAGAGACAGTTCTAAGAATTAAAGATCTTGGATCTATCTCTGTACCTCATATTTCATGTATTTCATCAACAAGAGATGAGATACATGAACTATTGATGCGCTATAAAAGTAATTCCATAAAAGACCTAGTGGTATTGAGAGGAGATAATCCATCCGGCGTTGTAAGTAATGGTGAGTTTAAATATGCAAATGAATTAGTTTCATTTATTCGATCAGAAACCTCTAGTTATTTTAATATTCATGTAGCGGCTTATCCTGAATGCCATCCAGAGGCAAAATCATCAACTGATGATATAGATAACTTTGAAAAGAAAGTATTAGCTGGTGCAAACAGTGCAATCACCCAATTCTTTTTTAATGTTGATGCTTATTTTAGGTTTATTGAAGAATGCCAATTAAGAGGTATCAGTATTCCTATTATTCCAGGAATCATGCCTATATATAATATTAAACAACTAGCTAGATTTTCTTCTAATTGTGGAGCAGAAATACCACGATGGTTAAGGCTAAAGCTTGAAAGTTATGGCGACGATATAGTTTCACTTAGAGCTTTTGGGGTTGATGTAATATCAGAGCTATGTGAGACACTCATACAGTATGGAGTACCTGGCATACATTTTTATACGCTTAATGAGTCCGGAACAATTACTAAAATAATTAATAATCTTGAGAATTAATGCAGGCTTAATTGTTCTTTTTGGTAGAGTGCATCTTCGACAAAAAGATAATCATTTTCTCGGCCATTGTTCCATAAAGCCATCATAACAATCCATCTAACCTCATCAATTGAAATGATGTTTTGACTTAATGCCATTGCACGATCAATTATAATCTCTCGCTCTATAGAATTAAGAACGTGCGCTTGTTCTAGAAACAATATAAACCCTAAACCATCGCAGGCAATTTTTTCTAATTCAGACTCGGTAAATATTCTTAATTTATCATTAGCCTTTAATTCGGAATTAAGTGGTATTTTATCAGCCATTAATTTTAATTGTGAAAACCAATCAAATGCTTTTTGAATTTCATCATTATCAAAGCCTGCAGCCTCTAACTCTTGTGTCATATTATTAAAATCTAATTGATTTTTAGAGCTAAGGTAGTTTTCGAACATATAAATTAGTAGATCAAACATATAAACTCCTTATATTTTTGCTTAAATATGACTTTAGTGTCTAATGATGGACTGAAAAAAGAGAAAAAAGTGCAGTACGCAGTATAATTATGTTTACAACAACAATTATAAATATCGTTCACTTAATATTAATTTATCAGCTAACTATCAAATAATCAATGACAATATTAAATATTTTAAATTACCCAGACCCCAGACTGCATAATCTAGCAGAATCTGTAAAAGAAATAACTGAAGAACATAAAAAATTAATTGAAGATATGGCGGAAACTATGTATGCAGCACCTGGCATAGGCCTTTCAGCAACCCAAGTTAATCAGCATAAGAAAATTATAGTAATAGATATCTCTGAGAATAAAGACTCTCTTCTTGTGTTAATTAACCCTGAAATTATTGATAAACGAGGGGAGCAAGTTTGTGAAGAAGGGTGTTTATCGGTTCCAGGAATCTATGAGAATGTTCGGCGTGCGGAATGGATAAAAATTAGAGCTCTAGATGATAGTGGGAACGTACTTGAACTAGAAACTGATGGTTTATTATCGGTATGCATTCAGCATGAAATGGATCACTTACTGGGAAAAGTTTTTGTGGAATATTTATCACCTTTAAAGAAAAGTAGGATCAAGTCTAAAATGATTAAGCAGTCTAAACAAAAAAATATTCTTTAATGTGACTATATGAATAATAATCTAAAAATTATATTCGCAGGCACCCCTGAATTTTCAGTCCCAACCTTATTGGGATTAAATACTGATTATTCTAAGGTTACTTATGTTCTTACTCAACCTGATAAAAAGTCAGGTAGAGGTATGAAACATTCACATAGCGCAGTAAAAAAAATAGCATTAAGCCAAAATATTCCTATACTTCAACCTATTACACTAAAAGATAATGGGATATATGAAACTCTAAAAGCTTGTAAAGCAGATATTTTAATTGTGGTGGCTTATGGCTTAATTATACCTAAGAGGGTCTTAGATTTATTTCCAATGGGGTGTTATAACGTTCATGCATCACTACTTCCAAGATGGAGAGGCGCAGCCCCTATTCATCGAGCAATTGAGTATGGGGATAAGACTACAGGAGTTACCATTATGAAGGTTGTGGAAAAGCTAGATGCAGGACCAATGTTAATTAGTAAAAGTATAGATTTAGATAAAAGCATGACGACTGGAGAAGTTACAAAGAGTTTGGCAGATATAGGCGCGATATTAATGAGGAAGATAGTTTTATCTCTTAAAGAAAAAAAAATAATAGCTATTATTGAGCAAAATGAGGCATTAGTTACATATGCTGAGAAAATAAAAAAATCAGAAGCGCGGTTAAATATGAGTTACGCCCCTGAAATAATTATACGAAAGATTAATTCATTGAATCCCTATCCGGGAGCATCGATTGTATTTAAAAATAAAATTTTAAAATTATGGAGAGCAACATTAATAAAAAATAAAGATGCATGTAAACAAGCAAATAAAAAAATTAGCATCGGTGAGTTATATACATATAATGAAGAGCTAATTCTAAAATTAAGTAATGGAGAGATTAAAATAATGGAATTACAACCTGAAGGTAAAAATAAGATGGATGCAAATTCCTTTATCAGGGGTTATGAGTTATCAAAAATTGAGAATATTAATTGATGCAAAACTCACAACTGTTATCAGCAAAGGTTTTAGAAAAGCTACTTAGTGGATCAAACCTAGATAAAAGTTTTGACGTAGTTTTTAGCAGCAATAAAAATGAAAACATAGAAATACAAGAGTCTCAAATTAAAGCATTAACCTATGGCGCGGTTAGGTTCCTTGGTAAATCACAATTCATAATAAATCAATTAGTAAGAAATAAAATAGAAAATAAGGTGGTGGAATGTTTAATACATATTGCACTTTATCAGCTATCTCAAGAAAAATTTAATAACTTCACAATTGTTAACCAAGCAGTAGATGCAGCAAAAAAAATTGATTTTAGAAAAAGTAAATTTGTAAATGCAATATTAAGGAATTATTTAAGAAGTAAGGATGATCTACACGAACTATTAAACCAAGATCAAGCTGCTAAATTCAGCTATCAGAACTGGTGGATTAATAAAGTTAAGGATGAATTTAAAAATGATTGGAAACAAATATTAGAAATTGGAAATCAACACCCACCACTAACTCTTAGAGTTAATAAAAGAAAAATTAATATTGAAAAATATAGTGAAGTTCTATCAAGAAATAGTTTAGAGCATCAGATAATTTCAAATAAAGGACTCATCATTAATAACCCCCTTAATATAAATGATATTCCTGGATTCTTAGAAGGCCATATTTCAGTTCAAGATTTTGGTGCCCAGATTGCAACAGAATTATTAGATATAGAAAAAGGGCAAAAAATATTAGATGCTTGTGCAGCCCCCGGCGGAAAAACATGTAATATTCTTGAATCTAAGGATGTAGCAGTTACATGCCTGGAAGTTGATAAGGTAAGAGCCGATAAAATTAACGGTAACCTAAAACGGTTAGAACTTGATGCAAATGTAATTATTGGTTCATTATCCAACGATAATTTATGGTGGGATGGCCGACAATTCGATCGAATATTATTAGATGTTCCTTGTTCTGCATCGGGAATTGTAAGGAGACACGTAGATATAAAATGGCTCAGACAGATGAATGATCTTAAGAAGTTTTCTGAGATGCAATATCATTTAGTAAAAGCAGCGTGGCCCTTGTTGAAGTCTGGAGGGAAATTACTTTATGTTACATGCTCAATATTTAGTAAAGAAAATAAAGATGTGATTGAAGGATTCAAACAAGAATTCTCAGACGCAAAGGAAATTGATTTAATATATCCAAATAATGTTACGCATATCAAAAATCAATTGATCCCTTCAGAAAATCATGATGGATTATTTTATGCATTACTTAAAAAAGATTAGAAATAAATTAGTTCTAATATGGGTAATTTTATTTTCAATTAATGCATATTCGATGGAGCAAAAAATTGAAACTAGTGATATTAAGTTAGACTTTAAAGGAGGGCATTACTTTATAAGCTATTCCCAATCAATATCACTGCTCTCAGAGGCCAGAGAAGCACTAAGCAAGGGAATTCCCTTCCACTTTTTAGTTACAGCAAAAATTTCAAAAAAGAATAAATATGGTTTTAAAAGTATTATATTGTCTAAAATTTTTTATTTTGAATTGAAGTATAAAAGTTTGCTGCGAAAATATATGGTGAGTGACATGAATGACCAAAAGAGTTATTTTAGTAATATTGATGATGCTCTTAAGAAATTATCATACATAGAAAAATGGGATATCGGTCCTAGTATTGAGTTAAAGGAGGGGACATTGGAGTTAAAAACGAAATTAGATAAGAGGTATTTACCAAAAGCTTTACAAATTAATTTTAATGACAAATCATGGGATGTAGAGTCTAAAATAAAAAAATATGAGATTGGTAAATTAAATTGAGATATGTAATTACTACAGTTGCTCTTATTGGAATAGCGTTACTAATTTTATTAGCTAAATCTCTATCAAATTCAGATTTAATTTCAAGTGATACATTTAGACTGCTACTAATGTTTAATATAGTCTTCATTTGTGCATTAATTGTTCTTATTACAATTCAGATAGCAAGATTACTCCAGAACGTTAAAAAAGAAATTGTAGGAAGTCGTTTAACAATGAGACTTGTTGTATCATTTGCGACTATTGTTATTATTCCAGTAACGATAGTTTATTTGGTATCTGTAAGTTTTTTGACGAAGTCAATTGAGTCATGGTTTAATGTTCAGGTAGAGTCGGCGCTCTACGGTGGGTTAAGCCTTGGTCAGAAAACATTAGATATTCTATTAAAAGATGTTGAATTAAAATCTAAGAGTATGGCTTACTCAATTGGTGCAGCCGAGGAATCCTCAACTACAGAAATCCTAAATGACCTGAGAGAGAAATTTTCTATTCAAGAGGCAGTAATTTTTGATAACAATTCTAAAATACTTAGTGTGTCAGGAGACTACCTTACACCCCTCCCAGCACTCCCAAAACAACAAGATTTAATGAGAGCCTCAGAGGGTTTCTTTGGAAAAATTGAAGAGGTAGATGGAAGAATCTTCATGAAAGCATATGTACCAATTCCCAGCAATAAATTATTAAAAGCAGATAGAATAATTCAGATAACTCAGCCAATACCTGAATCGATTTCAGATATAGCATTATCAGTCGAATCAGTATATGAAGAGTATCAAACTCTTGCATATAGCCGAAGCTCGCTTAAAATAATATACACAATAACATTGACACTAGTTTTATTGCTCGCAATTCTATCGGCCGTTGCTGCATCATTTTTTATTAGCCGCAGAATATCTAAACCAATATCATTGCTGGCTGATGCGACAAGGCAAATAGCAAAGGGAAAATATAATAAAAAAATTCCAGAAAACAGTAGGGATGAGTTAGGACTTTTAGTTAAGTCATTTAACAGTATGACAATGAAGTTAAATGATGCAACAAAGAGTTCAAAAAAAAGTAGAGAAAGACTAGAAATAGCGAGAGCATTTTTAGACACAATCCTAACTCACCTATCCTCAGGGGTGATCGTAATAGATAAGGACGGGATGATTAAGCTTCATAATATTACAGCATCAAAAATAATTGAATTCAAAAAAATAGACATGACTAATATTAAATTTACAAATGATATATCTAGGAATGAAATATACAAACCAATGATACAAAAAATTAATGCACTTATTTCAGCAACGAAAATTGTAAAAGAACAGAGTGTTGAATTTAATACTAATAATAAGAGTAATGAGGAGATAATCCGAGTTCAAATAACTCCATTAAGAAGTGAAAAGAATATTTCATACATATTAGTTATCGATGATATTACAGAATTAACAAAGGGCCAGAGAAATCAAGCATGGTCTGAAATTGCAAGAAGATTGGCTCATGAAATAAAAAATCCTCTCACTCCAATTCAATTATCCGCTGAAAGAATTGAGCATAAGTTAAAGGATAAATTGAGCAGTGAAGACCTAATAATGTTAAAAAAATCAACGGCAACTATAGTGAATCAAGTTCAAGCATTGAAGACAATGGTAAATGAATTTTCTGAATATTCGAGACCTCCAGAGAGAAAAATAAAAGCATTTAATCTATTCGAGCTTTTCGAAAATATTGTTGAGTTATATCAAGCTACCAAAATAAAAATTACACTCAATGCACCAAATAAATTAATATCAATTAAAGCAGATGAAAATAAGATACGACAAGTCATTATTAATTTGATTGAAAATGCAAAAGATGGGCTAGCAAAAGAAAAAAATCCTAAACTTACAATAAAAATAATTGATGATAAAAAATGGATTACATTCCTGATACAGGATAATGGTATGGGAATTTCTGAAGAGCTAATGGGGAGAATATTTGAACCATACGTTACCTCAAAAAAAAATGGAACAGGTCTAGGTCTTGCAATCGTAAATAAAATTATAGAAGAACATTCAGGAGTAATAAAAATTAAGGGAAATAAGGATAAGGGAACTATTGTGTCAGTAGGACTACCTAAGTCAGGATTATGACAAAAGCTAAAATTTTAATTATTGATGATGAAGAAGATATAAGAGAATCTTTGACAGATATTCTTAAGGATGAGGGTTACGAAATAATTGTAGCTGAAAATGCATTGAAAGCGAAAGAAATAAAAAGCAAATTTCGCTTCGATTTAATTCTTTTAGATATTTGGATGCCTGATTGCGATGGAATATCATTATTAAAGCAATGGGCTAAAGATAAAGAGATTAACTGCCCAGTAATTATGATGTCGGGACACGGAACTATTGATACTGCGATTGAGGCAACAAAGATTGGTGCTTTCGATTTTCTAGAAAAGCCAATTTCGCTCCAAAAACTATTAAAAACAATATCGTTAGCATTAAAAAAATCTATACATATAAATAAATTAGATGTAAGTTTCATTACAGATATTGATAGCAAAATTGTTAAGGAATTAAGAGAAAAATTAAAAGATTTAAAAAAGGAAAGCTTGATTCTTATAGAAGGACAAGAAGGTAATTTTTTAAATGTGTGTATTGAATTTGTGTTGGGAAAAAATTTTAGTATTTATGATTCAAAAAATAAACTAGATTCGTTCCTGATAAATAAAATCCAAGAAAAAGGAAAAACCTCACTATTAATCCAAAGTTTATCTGATCTATCGAATTATGAATCATCTGAATTAAGGGCTGTAATAAATTTATTTATTAACAAAAAAATTAAAGTCATCATTGTTGATGAAAATATAGATTCACTAAAAACATTAGTAGGTAATGAATGGAATTTTGACAATCATTTCATTAAAATTCCTATTGATAATGATATGGATTTAATTTCTGAATATTCAAATTTAATATTAAATTATTATTTATCAAAAAATATTAATATTGGATATAAAGAATTCGATACATCTGCACTAAATTTAATGAGACTTAACCCTAATTTCCTTAAAATTGATTTGCTAGATAAATTTATTGTTACTTTAATCCAGAATACGGAGGTTGAAACAATTACAGCAGATGATCTTCACTTGTTAAAGACTTCTGATGAAAATAAAAATACTAAAAACCTGGATTCACTCCTAGATGCAGATGATAAATTATATAATTTAGATTTTAGAGAGGCTAGAGAAAAGTTTGAAAGAAGATATTTTGAATTTCATATAAATTCTAAAATATCAATCACTGACTTATCAAAAAAGTCAGGAGTTGAGAGAACTCACTTGTACAGAAAATTAAAGCAACTTAAGATTAATTTTAAATAATTATTTCAGTTCTGTTACTACTGGAGTATGGTCAGATGGTCTTTCTAATTTTCTAGGTCTTTTATCGATGTATGACTCTGTTACTTTCGTTATTATTTCTGATGATACTAAAATATGATCTATTCTCATACCTAGGTTTCTTCTAAACCCTGCCATTCGATAATCCCACCATGAATACTCTTGGTTGTCTGGATTGATTTTCCTATAGCTATCATGGAAACCAATATCAAGAATACTATTAAAGGCTTTCCTTTCTTCAGGGGACACCAGTATCTGCCCAATCCACGCATCTGGATCATGACAGTCTTTATCTTCCGGGGCAATATTAAAATCACCAGTCAATATGATTGCATCATATTGATTCTTAAGTTCCTTTACCCATTTACTAAATTTATTGAGCCACTCCATTTTATAAATAAATTTATCAGAACCAGGTATTTGGCCATTGGGAATGTATGCGGATACAATATAAATTTTTTCATTTGAATCACTAATCCATGTTCCAGAAATAATTCTTTTTTGTGGATCATCAAAATTGGGAAGATTAAAATTAATATTAATTAATTCATTCCTTGATATTATGGCCACTCCATTGTAAGTTTTTTGACCATTATGGTATGAGTGATAACCAATTTTGGTAAATACTTCGTGCTCAAATTTATCATTAACTTGTTTAGTTTCTTGTAGACATAAAATATCCGGTTGATTTTCTACTAGCCAATCAACCACATGAGATAGTCTCACGTTTAGTGAATTTACATTCCAGGTTGCTATTTTCAATTTGTTAATTCAATCCAGAATGTTTAAGAAGTGCATCAATTGTTGGCTCTCGACCCCGAAAGGCTACAAATGAATCTAGAGCAGGTCTTGAGCCGCCACGTCCTAGAATCTCCTTCCTGAAAGATTTTCCAATAAGGGGAGAAATTACTCCATTTTCTTCGAATAGACTATAAGCATCTGCAGAGAGGACTTCCGCCCATTTGTAACTGTAGTAACCTGCAGCATAACCACCCGCAAATATATGTGAAAAACTATGTGGAAATCTATTCCATGTGGGAGGTTTAATAACTGATATTTCATCCCTTATTTCATCTAGAGTACCCAAAACATCATTTGAGGAGGAGTCATATTTGCTATGTAATATCATATCAAATAATGCAAATTCTACTTGCCGCAATGTTTGCATTCCAGATTGAAAGTTTTTAGATAAATATAGTTTGTCGAAAAGTGACCTTGGCATAGCTTGCTTAGTATTAATATGTTCTGACATATCATTAATAACTGACCACTCCCAACAAAAATTTTCCATAAACTGACTTGGTAACTCAACAGCATCCCATTCGACCCCTTTTATACCAGAAACGCTGTATTCCTCGACCTCGGTGAGTAAGTGATGAAGTCCATGACCAAACTCGTGAAATAAAGTAATAACCTCATCATGAGTAAATGTTGGCGAGTTATTATTAATAGGGGGAGTAAAGTTACATGTTAAGTATGCAACGGGTAATGATGATTCCCCCATAAATTTATATTTTGAAATAGCCTCATCCATCCAAGCTCCACCTCGCTTATTTTTACGAGCATATAAATCTAGATAGAACTGTCCAATTAAATTATCTTTTTCGTCCCTGATTTCATAAAATTCAACAAGATCATTCCAAACGTCAGCTTTCTTTGGAGTTATATGAATGTTATAAATTTTCTCAACAATATTGAAGAGTCCACTAAGAACCTTTACTTTGGGGAAATAATTTTTTATTTCCTGGTCAGAAAAATTAAATTTTTTCTGTTTAATTTTTTCAGAAAAATAACTAACATCCCATGCTTCAATATTATCTATTCTATTTTTAGCTGCTTCCTTTGATAAATCAAACATATCTTTTTTTGCAAATGGCTTTGCTTTAAGAGCTAAATCGTATAAAAATTTCGTAACATCATCGCTAGATTTTGCCATTTTAGTTTTTAATGACATAGAGGAATAATTAGAATAATTAAGCATATTAGCAAGTCTAGATTTGAGGGTTAAAATATTATTAATATTTTGTGAGTTATCTAACAAGGGGTCGTCTAGTTCAGATGCCTTTGTTGCATATGCATGATACATTTCCTTCCTCAATTCTCTATCGTCTGCATATTGTAAGGTTGGTATATAACATGGGAAATCTAAGGAAAATAACCAACCATCTAATTTCTTTTGCTCTGCATTATTTTTAACCATAGAAATAATATCATCTGGTAACCCGCTTATTTTTATAGGATCAGTAATATGAAGTTGAAATTTATTAGTTGCATCTAGGAGATTTTCTTCAAATTTAGATGTTAGTGAAGATAGCTCTTCCTTAATTCTTGTGAATTCTTCTTTTTTTTCAGCAGGAAGGTCAACACCACCAAGTTCAAAGCCTAGTAACTCATCATCAATGACCTTTTTCTTCGCATCATTAAAAGATTTATATATAGAAGAATTTTTGAGAGCTTTAAATTTTTTATAAATTATCTCGTTCTGAGATATTTCCGAGTAAAAATTTGTAATTTTAAGAAGATTTTTATTATATTCATCTCTTAAATCTTGAGTGTTAACCACAGCATTTAAATGCCCCACTTGTGACCATGCCCTACTTAATTTTTCATCACATTGTTGTAAAGGCTCAACAAAATTTTCCCACGATAATTCCTCTGATATGTTTTCAATATATATTATTTTCTTCCTATTTTCTTCTATTATTATATCTATAGCAGGTGAAATATGCTCGGGCTTAATTTGAGAAAATAATGGGAGTAATTTTCTTTCTAGTAAAGGGTTATTTATATTATTTTTCATCGTATCCTATTTTTATTTATTAATGTCTTGAATTAGGTTTTCAATATTATCAGGCTCAATAGATCTTAGTATTTTATTTGCTTTTATTTTAATCTTTTTTGGGTCCGAACTTAAAACTTGTTTCTTAACAATTAAAATACTTGCTGGATGCATTGAAAAGTGAGTTAATCCCATCCCAAGGAGTAATTTAGTTAATTTAGGATCTCCAGCCATTTCACCGCATATTGCTACCTCTTTGTTATATTTTTTCCCAGCTTTAATTGTATTGTCGATCAAGCTGAGAACTGCAGAATGAAGTGAATTATACAAATGAGAGACACTATCATCAGTTCGATCAATCGCTAGTGTATATTGCACAAGATCATTTGTTCCGATTGATAAAAAATCTAATTCATTTGCAAATATATCAGCATTAATAGCTACTGCAGGAACCTCAATCATTCCACCAACTAGAATCTTATCGTTAAACTTTATTTTAGAATTTTTAAGCGATTGTTTTGCTCTTTCAATCAACATTTTTGTTTGTCTTAACTCCTGGAGTGAAGAAAGCATAGGTATAAGAATTCTTATATTACCAAAAGCCGACGCCCTAAGAATTGCTTTCAATTGAGTAGTAAAAAGATGGGGTTCAGATAAACAAAGTCTAATTGCGCGTAACCCTAATGCGGAATTACTTTTTTTATTATTATCTGCAGCAGTATTTTTGTCGGCACCTGAGTCTAGAGTCCTTATTACCACTGGTAGATTTCCCATAGATTTTGCAACGGACTTATAAATCCTAAATTGCTCTTCTTCATCAGGAAGTGCAGGTCTATTCATAAATAAAAATTCAGTTCGAAATAAACCAATACCATCGGCATTATTTTCTTTAACATATTTTATATCTTCTGGAATCTCAATATTTGCATGAAGTGATATCGTTTCATTTCCTAAAGTCTTGCATCTAACATTTCTAATCTTTATTAGTTTTTTTTGTTCAATTTCCCATAGATTCTGTTTGTATTGGTACTCATCAAGAATTGCAAAGCTTGGATTAATAATAACAATACCTTGATTACCATCAACAATTAAAGTGTCATTGTTTTTAATTAATTTTTTTGCATTTCTTACTGCAACTATTGATGGAATGTTTAGGCTTCTAGCAAGAATTGCAGTATGAGAATTAGCCCCACCCATTTCTGTGATGAATGCTCCATATTTATGATTTTTAAACTGTAGTGTATCTGCTGGTGATATATCCTGAGCTACTAGAATAATCGAACTTTCATTTTTAAAATTTATTCTTTGCTTTTGATGACCTAAAAGTACCTTGATAACTCTTTCTACAACTTGAACAACATCATGTTTTCTTTCCTTAATGTATGGGTCTTCTATCTCGTTAAATCTTTCAATTATTAGGTCTAGTTGTATTTTTATTGCCCATTCTGCGTTACATCTCTCATTTTTAATACTATGAATTGGTTCGTCTGATATATTTTTATCGCAAAGTAACATCAAATGGGTGTCTATAAAAGGAACGAATTGCGAGTTAGAATCAACTAACAGTTGTTTTTTAATTAGGCTTAATTCATTTTTTACTTTTGCTAATGCTTTTTTGAATCTTTTAACCTCTAAATCAATTTTTGTATCTTTGATATCGTAACGAACAACCTCAAGTAATGCATTCGAGATTAAATGTGATGTGCCAATAGCAATTCCATTTGACACTGGCACTCCATGAATGTTAAAGGAAACCATTATTCACCTTCATCAAAATAGTTCTTAAAAAGTTTTTCAATTTTATTTATTGCTTCTTTCTCATCTGGACCATTAACTTCGAGTTCAACCTCTGATCCAACACTAGCAGCAAGCATTAAAATATCCATAATATTATTTGCGCTTACTTTTTTACTATTTTTTATTAAAAAAATTTCAGAATTAAACTGCGAGGCAAGCTGAGTAAGCTTACTTGAAGCCCTAGCATGTAAGCCTAACTTATTAATAATTTTTACTTTTTTCTTTATCATTTTTTACTCATGTTTATAATTCCATCTTCAGCAGATTCTAAGCATTTATTAGTAGTATCAGAAAGAGAGCCATCTCTACTTGTAATTGCTTGTATTACCATTGCTAAATTAAGTCCTGTTATTACCTCAATATTATCTTTAGAAGAATATTTTTTTAGTATATTTGAAGGAGTCGCCCCATAAATATCCGTCATGATAAGTACGCCAGTTCCCATATCTAAATTTTTTATTTCATTTTCGATATATTTCTCGCATTCTTGTAGATCACTTTTGGGATCTATCGGTATACACTCAAGTTGATTGATAGATTTGCCAAGTATATGAGCTGCACAATCAATAAGAGATTTTCCTATTTCGCCATGAGTAACCAAGAGTATTCCAATCATTATTATTGTTTTATTTATTCCTGTTTATTTTTAATTGAGCCATTTGCCTGATGATGGTCTGTGTTTTTTTCTTTATACTTAATTACTTGTCGATCTAATTTATGAATCACTATTTCAATCGCATGATACATATCTTCATCTGATGACTCAGCATGTATATCCGCTTTTGGGAGGTGAATTGTTACTTGAGCTTTATGATTCAACTTTTCTAGACTAAGAGTAAATTTTGCATCTATTAAATGATCAAAATGATTAGTAATTTTTTTAAATTTATTTCTAACATACTCATCAATAGAGGAGGTGATTTCAAAATTATGAGCTTTAATTATTAAATTCATTACGGGCCCTTTATATAAATTATTTCTTTCTTTGATTAGACGGTAAAATTTTTAAATTATTTCTATATTTAGTAACTGTCCTTCTTGCTATATTAATCCCTTGATCCTTGAGTATCAAAACTATTTTTTTGTCAGAAAACGGCCTTAGAGAACTTTCATCGATAATAATATCTTTTATTCTGCCTGAAATTGCCTTTGAGGATAATGTTTTTTTTTGTCCTGACTGAATCTTAGTTCCAAAAAAATATTTAAGTTCGTAAATTCCATGAGGAGTAAGAATAAACTTATTAGATGTTACTCTGGAAATTGTAGACTCATGTAGCTCTAATTCCTCGGCTATCTCTTTTAATATTAGGGGGCCTAAATATAGCTCACCCTTTTGCAGAAAATCTTTTTGATGATTCATAATAGCTCGAGAAACTCTTAAGATAGTTATTGAGCGCTGTTGTAAATTTTTTATTAGCCACTTAGCCTCCTGAAATTTTTCCTTTAAATCTCTAATTCCATTCTGTGGTAAATCCTTAAAATAATTTTCATATCCATTATTTATTTTTAATCTAGATAATTCGTCTTCATTAACATAGACTTCCCAGCTACCACTTTCATTTACTACAGTAACATCTGGTTTTATGTAATCATTTACATTGGTCTTCTTGAAAGCAATTCCTGGCTTGGGATTTAGTGCTGTAATAATTTCAATTGCTTTATCTAAATTATCTCGAGAACAGCTTAGTTTCTTCATTAAATTTTCATAGTTTCTATTGGCTAGTTGATTTAAATGATTCATCACTATAGATTTGGAAATTTTAATAATTTCAGTTTCATTCTCAATTATATTTAATTGAGAATATAAACATTCAGACAAATTTCTTGCACCAATACCTGGGAATGAAGAATTTTGAATAAGTTTTATCAAGGTCTCTAATTCTCTAATCTCAACCTTTGGTTCTTCCTCGATACTATTTATTAGCGATTGATAAGTCTCAGTTAGGTATCCCTCATCATTAATTGCATCAATTAAAAAAGAAAAAATTACTTGTTGTCGTTCTGAAAAAGAAAAAATACCTAAATTTTCAATTAAATATTCTTTTAATGTTTCATTTTTTGCTTGATTCTCAAAAATATTATAGTACTCACCGTCTGAGTCTTTTGAGTTGCTTTTGGGTCGATTACTCGTATCTGGGGACTTTAAGTGACTGTAATTTTCTTCTCGTTCAAGAAAAATATTGTCATTTAAGTATTCTTCGAGTAATTGATCTAATTCAGCTTGTGATGCCTGCAGTAATCTTAAAGATTGCTGGAGAAGAGGGGTGAGTTTAAGAGATTGTGAAAGTTTTAGGTTATAACTTAATTTCATTTCATTTAAAGAACAAAGTTCTTACCAAGGTAAATATTCTTGACAGCTTCATTGGAAACCATTTCAGAAGGGGTGCCAGAGGCCAAAACTTCACCTTGATTAACAATATAGGCTCGATCACAGATGCCTAAAGTTTCCCTAACATTATGATCAGTAATTAGGATTCCAATACCTAATAAGGTAAGTTGAGTAATAATCTTTTGAATATCTATGACTGCAATTGGATCAATACCTGCGAATGGCTCATCAAGAAGAATGAATTTAGGATCAGTTGCCAGGCACCTAGCTATTTCAACCCTTCTCCTTTCGCCTCCTGAAAGGCTAATTGCTGGACTATCTTTTATATGCTCAATACTTAAATCTTTCAATAGATCTTGTAATCTTTCGTATATTTTCTTTCGAGGATGTTTTCTAAGCTCCAGTACTGCCAGGATATTTTCTCTAACTGTCATTTTTCTAAAGATAGATGGCTCTTGTGGGAGGTATGAGATACCAATTTTAGAGCGATTATGAATAGGCATATTAGTTAATTCATTTTGATCAATTCTTATAGTGCCCCTATCTGCTGCTACTAATCCTACAATCATGTAAAAAGATGTTGTTTTTCCTGCTCCGTTTGGACCAAGCAACCCTACAACTTCTCCACTTTTTACACTAAGAGAAATATCTTTAACAACTACTTTATTTTTGTAGCTTTTCCTTAAATTTTGAATAATTAATTCAGGCATGGCTATTTCGTTCCCTTTGGAGCAATAATTACTCTTGTTCGGGTTTTTTTTGAATTTTTTCCAGAATTATCTTTTGTACTTCCTGACATTGCTTGAGCAATTTCAGCATTAGCATCATAAATAATGTAATCTCCAAAGACAATATCCTTACCTCTTTTTACTGAAGCCTTGTCGTAAAGGTGAACTTTGTCCATATGCCCGTCATATTCTATGCGAGAAGCCTTACCTTCAACATATGAATCTACCCCATCTCGTTTTTGTTTGAAAGATGTTGGACTCCCTGTAGAAATACTATGCTGAAACCCTTGTTTGTCCTCTCTTACGGTTAATTCATCTGCTCTAATTATCATTGTTCCTTGTGTCAAAATAACGTCACCTTTATATATACTAATATTTCGATTGTCATCAACTGTAACAGTGTCTGATTCAATCTCAATTGGCATGTCTTTATCTGCCTGCTCTGCTATAACAATTGGAGATAAACATAATATATATAGCAATAAGAATTTTTTTTTATAATTCATTATTTAAATCATAATTTTTATTTAATAATTTTTTCATAATGCACTCTTACATTGCTTAAAAGTTTAAAAGTGTTTTCTTTTTTATCGTACTTCATACCAACCCCATTTATTTCAATATTAGGTTCTTGAATAATTTTTACTGGCGACCTTGTAAATATTATGTCATCGTTTGGGAGAATGTTAAGTGAATCTGTAAAAAGTTTCATAGCTTTTTTTTTGGATGTAGCTAGTCGCATAAGGACTACATTTTTTCTTACAATAATTTCATCACCCAGGTTTGTAATTTCTCCATTACCTCCAGTTATCCATGAGAAAGGGTTACCATTTTCGTACTTAGTAAATTTTGGGTTTATAAGGTAAGTCTTATTAAGATAGTCGTAGTTAGTCATTTTCTTTCCAGCCAAAATAAATTTAATATCACCATTTTCTGTTGTTTGTTGAGCTGAAAATTCATCTAAATAAAAATCAGGCCCACTCGCTAAAAGAGATTTTTCTGAGTAAAGCTCTTTAATAACTTCTAATTTTAACCAATATGAGGTTAATGCAATTAAAGTTATAAGAAGAATAACTAAAATGGAAGATAGTTTATTTTCCATATCTAGATTAGATTACTTTTGCTTTTAGTAAATCGTGGAGATTAATAATACCAATTAATTCAGCCTCCTCACTAACAACTAAAAAACTATTAACCTTTGATTTTTCCATTATATTAACGGCATCAATTGCTAATTGAGTTGATTTTAAGACAATAGGATTTTTTGTCATACAATCTGAGACACTGCTAGTTATAGTTTTATTTTCTATTAATGCACGCCTTAAATCACCATCAGTAAGAATGCCTATTGGCTTATTTTTTTCATCAATGACTGCCGTGAACCCCACTTTTTTTTCCGTTATAATTATGATGGCATCCTTAAGTGATGACTGGGGCGTAACCTTCGGAATTGAATTATTTATTCTCATAATATCTTTAATCTTAATTAAAAGATTTTTACCTAAAGACCCTCCCGGATGAGACTCTGCAAAATCATCTGCCGTAAAGCCTCTTAAGCTTAGTGTGCAAATTGCTAGTGCATCCCCAAGTGCCAGTGATACTGTTGAGCTAGCGGTTGGGGCTAAACCTAAAGGGCAGGCCTCTTGTTTGACGTCAGAGGAGATATGAATATCACTTTGTATGGCTAAGTCCGAGTTTGGATTACTGCAAATAGAAATAATTTTTGCTCCAATTCTCTTAATATTTGGAATAATTGAACTAATTTCTGAACTTTGTCCTGAGTTTGAGAAAACAATGACTATATCGTCTTTTGTGATCATCCCAAGATCACCATGACTTGCTTCTCCTGGATGCATGAAAAAAGCTGGTGTACCAGTACTGGCAAGTGTTGAGGCAATTTTTCTTGCAATATGCCCCGATTTCCCCATTCCACTTAATACAATTCGTCCTGAACAATTAATGATTAGATTGACAGCATTAACAAAGCTAGTTGATATATTTTTACTTGCATGAAGGATCTCCTGAGCTTCAATTTCAAGAACTTCCTTTGCAATTTTGATTATATCTTTTGGGTTATTTTCCATAGTTTAATTATTAATCATTTTTTATAGTTATTCATAAGTATAAAAGGGTTTGATAGTAGAATAAAGTATTTATGAAAGTCATTTAAAAATTATGTTTGAATCAATTCAATTAATTATTTTGTTATTAGTAAGCTCTGTCTTATTGGTAGCTGTATTTAGCTACTTAAGATTACCGCCTATGATCGCTTATTTTGTTGTTGGTTTAGTGTTGGGTCCTCATGCATTTGGTATTTTGCCAGACTCTGAATCAAGCAGACATTTTGTTGAGTTCGGTATTGTTTTTTTAATGTTTACAATAGGCCTTGAATTTAGCTTACCCAAATTAAATTCGATGCGGAATATTCTTTTTGGTCTGGGGAGCTCTCAAGTTCTTATAACAATTTCTACTGTTATTCTTTTTGGTGTTTTCTTTGGTTTAAATCTTCCAGCAGCATTTATTATTGGATCAGCTCTTACTATGTCATCAACGGCAATTGTTTCAAAAATTTTGATGGAACGTATTGATTTAAATAGTCGTCATGGAAGACTATCAATTGGTATTTTATTATTTCAAGATATTGCAGTAATTTTTATTTTAATTTTGATACCTGTTTTTAATGTACAGGGCGCCAACTTAGTTGAGATTATTTCCTTTTCTGCAATAAAAATTTTATTATTATTATTTATTGTTTTTAAAGCAGGGCAACCTGTAATGAATTTTTGGTTTGGGATTGTTGCAAAAAGCAAATCTAGAGAGCTATTTGTTTTGAATGTATTAATGATTACTCTTATTTTTGCCTATATAACTAAGTTAGCCGGACTTTCGTATGCATTAGGCGCTTTTTTGGCTGGGATGTTAATTTCTGAAACTCGATATAGACACCAGGTTGAATCAGATATAACTTCATTTAGAAATATTTTATTAGGATTATTCTTTATTAGTGTTGGGATGATGTTGAATCTTGATATTTTAAGCAATAACTTTTTATTAATAATAATCTTATTTTTTTGCCTCACTCTTTTTAAGATAGTTCTAATAACTTTACTTACCACTTTATTTAATTATGAATTGGGAGTTGGCATTAGAACTGGTGTTATTCTATCTCAGGCCGGAGAATTCAGCTTTGTGATACTAGCGCTTGGACAAGAGAGTGGAATTATTTCTGGAGATATTCTACAAATTATATTATCGGTATGTCTATTATCTATGTTATTTGCTCCAATACTGATTCCATTTAATGGAAAAATAGCTAGATATATCGCCAAGGGATATTCAAAAAATACTGAAACTCTTATGAAGCAGTTAGAAGGTTTAGGCCATGATTTCTCTGATCACGTTATTTTATGTGGATATGGAAGAAGTGGGCAATACTTAGGTAGATTCTTAAAAGAAGAAAATATTAAATATATTGCAATAGATATCGATTTAAATCGAGTAAATGATGCCTCTAATGCTGGGGAGAATGTAATGTATGGAGATGCAAGCCGAAGAATTGTTTTGAAAGCTGCAGGCATTGAAAGAGCTAAAGCCGTTGTAATTGCATATGCAGATGACAGATCTACTGAAAAAGTATTAAATGTAATTAGGGAGGCATATCCAGAATTACCAGTTGTTGTGAGAACAAAAGATGAATCCTCAGTCGAGGGGCTCAAAAAAGCTGGAGCTACTGATGTTGTTCCAGAAGTCCAAGAGGGTAGTTTAATGCTAGCATCACACGCATTAGTGATACTAGGTATTCCATTGAGTAATGTTATAAAGAAAATAAGAGTCTTTAGAAGTGAGAGGTATAAAATGTTCCGAGGTTTTTTTGCTGGTGAAACCGACCTAGATCAAGAAAATAATTTACAAGAGCGCTTTCAGCTTCATTCAATTGAGATAAATGAATATTCCTTTGTGGTAAATAAATCTATTAAAAGTATTCCATTAAAAGAATTTAATATTGAAATTCAGCATTTAAGAAGGCCCAATATGCTCGAAAATATTGAGCCACATACGGATATAGTATTATCATCAGGCGATATAATTGTTATTCTAGGTTTGCAGGTAGACTTAAATATTTTTGAAAAATATGTAATAAATGGAAAATAACTAGTGCCTTTAAAAGTTACAGTTATAGGTGCTGGTATCGTTGGATGTCTTACGGCAATTAAGCTTAAAGAGTCAGGTTATGATGTAACTCTAATTGATAAAAATGAAATTGGAAAAGAATCAAGCTGGGCAGGCGCAGGCATTTTATTTCCTCTGATGCCGTGGGATTATGAATCAAGAGTGTTTGAGCTTTGTACCTCCGCAGCAGATTTTTATGAGAAATTTTCATTAAGATTATTTAAGATTACTGGTATTGATTCAGAATTCATTGAATCTGGTTTAGTATGTATTGATCCCCGAGGTAGCGAAAATATTTTAAATTGGGCAAAAAATAATAATTTAAATATTAATGAGTGTTCATTTTTAGATCAACCTTCATATTTATTCCCAAGAGTTACTCAAATTCGCCCTCCAAGACTCATGAAAGCAATTAAATTATTCATGCAAGAAATAGGAATTAATATAAGGGAAAATACGACTTTAATTAAACCAAGAAAAGAATCTCATAATATTAAAAGTTGGTCTACAACAGAAAATGAAAAAATTAAAGCTGATATTTTTGTTATTACTTCTGGGGCATGGACTTCAAATTTGGTTACTGACTATAATGATATTATTTTTCCTGTAAGAGGACAAATGATTCAATATGAAAAAATAGAAGTTAATATTAAGCACGTTCTATATTCTGATGATTTTTATGTATTACAGAGAAAAGACGGAGTAATATTGGCTGGAAGTACTGTAGAGCATGTAGGTTTCGATAAGAATACTGATAAAACTGCTTTAAATGAGCTTATGAAAAAAACTTCAATTTTGATACCAGAATTGAAAGGTATAATGCCTAAAAATCATTGGGCTGGAATTAGACCAGGCTCCAAAGGAAATATTCCAGTTATTAAAAAGGCTGAAAATTATGAAAATATTTTCATTAATTCTGGTCATTATCGATACGGATTAACTATGGCTCCAAAATCTGCAGAAGAATTATACAAAGTAATATCAGAATCAATAGGATGAAGAAATCTATTACAATTTGGCGATTCATTGATGGTAAAGCCGGTCATGAAAAACAATCTACTGCTGCCATCAACGCATTATCAAAAAAAATTAATTGTGAAGTACTTGATATTGATTTACCTAGCAAAAACAGTTTTTTTGGAGCTTTTTTTTCTGGAAAATTAAAAACTTTAAAAAATTTAGGTAAGCCGAATTTAATTATTGGTGTAGGACACCAAACTCATTTATATGTTTTATTTTCAAAAAAATATTATGGAGGAATGTCAATATTAATAATGAAACCAAGTCTCCCTACTGATTGGTTTGACTTATGCATTCTCCCAGAACATGACAGAGTGTTGGCTCAAAAAGAATATATAGATTGGGCATTAACTAGCGCATCAAAAATATTTTATTCGCAAGGACCTCTAGTTGATATTAAAGAAAGAAAAAAGAATAAAACAGGGAAGAGTATGATCTTAATAGGCGGCCCTTCAAAGAATTATCAGTGGAATAATGTAATGATAGTCTCGCAAATTATTGATTTAATCGAACAAAATCCTAACGATAAATTTATGTTGGTTACATCGAGAAGGACTCCAAAAAGCTTTATGAAGCATTTAAGGACTGAGGTGAGGATGTTACAACTGCTCGAAAGAGTAAGGACCATAGAACCTGGGGAGCCTTTAAGGAATTTAGATATTTATACTAGCTCTTCAGAACCCCACCATGCGCACAGTAATCCAGAATGGGTCAATGAGAGAATGTCTGAGGCTCCATACGTCTGGGTTACTAATGATTCATTTTCTATGATATATGAAGCATTGTCGTACGGAGCAAAGGTAGGCCTTCTCTGTCTTGATGCATATCGAGATAACAGGGTAGATCAAGCAACAACGCGACTTTTTGCAGGAAAAAAATGTAGTTGGGATGGTGCTAGAGATTTTAAGAAATTAACAATTAATCGTAAAAATTTATATGAAGTAGAAGATTGTGCTGCATTTATTCTAAAAAAATATGAAGAAAAATAATACTAATTTCAAAAAAATAATTGTAGCTCAAGTATTACCTGAGATTAATTCTGGAGGGGTAGAAAGGGGAACATTAGAACTCGGAAAATATCTTGTTGAGCAAGGACATAATTCAATAGTTATTTCTGGTGGGGGTCGATTGGAGGACCAATTAAAATATGAAGGAAGTACTCATATCAATCTATGTGCTGGAAACAAATCAATCTTGACTTTTTTTTTGATTCCAAAATTAATTTCAATGATTAAAAAAAATAAAATTGATATTATTCATGCTCGATCAAGGATGCCGGCATGGATTTGCTATTTTGCTATTAATTTAATGTCAAAAAAAAATCGACCAATATTCATAACAACTATTCATGGGCCCTATTCAATTAATTTTTATAGTTCAATTATGGCTAAAGGTGAACGAGTTTTTGTTATTTCTAATATGATAAAAGAATATGCAATTAAAAATTATAATGTAACTAAAGAAAAATTAGTTCTTAACTATAGGGGGGTAGATTCAAACGAATTTATTTTTGGGTATAAACCAGAATTGTTATGGAAAAATAAATGGTTTAAGGAGTACCCACAGACGAAAAATAAAATTATTCTAACACTCCCTGGCAGAGTAACTCGCTGGAAAGGCCAGGAAGATTTTATTATAATGATTTCAAAGCTAGTGTTAAAAAATAATAATGTTCATGGTTTATTAGTTGGTGAAATAAAAAATGGCAAAGAAAAATATAAATCTCAATTGTTAAAGCAGATTAAAAATTTAGGAATTGAGAGCCATATAACATTAACTGGCAATAGATCTGATTTGAAGGAAATTATGGCAATGAGCCATATTGTCTATTCCTTATCTAAGGAACCAGAGGCTTTTGGAAGAACTACCCTTGAATCAATTAAATTAGGAGTTCCAATAATTGGTTATCATCATGGTGGAGTAGGCGAACAATTAAGTGAGATATTCCCTGAAGGATTAATCCTAGTTAATGACCATAATAAATTAGTTTCCTTGTCAGAAAAATGGATTAAAAAATCTCCTATAGTAAACCCAACAAATAAATTTACCTTAAAAGCGATGTTAAACAAGACATTAAAAACTTATTTAGACATACTTAAAAATGATATTCAATAATTATAAAACTGATATTTGGTCAATTGGGGTTGTTAAAACATCAGTTAATAAATTTATTGAGGCTACCGATGTTCCTGAAATTAAATGGATTTATCCTAAGAAAGATTTTACTTTTCTTGCTGACCCTTTTGGCATATGGAAGGATGATAAGCTATATATTTTTTATGAGGCATTCGATTACAGATTTAAGAAAGGAAGAATTGATTGCACAATATTAAATAAAAATTTTGAGGAAATTGAGAGTTTTACTGTCTTAGATGAATGTTTTCATCTCTCATACCCATTTATTGTTGAGGATAATAATTGTATTTACTTAATTCCGGAATCAAGCAGAACAAAAAAAACTCTAATTTATATGTTTAAAGAATTTCCAAGAAATCTTGAACCTGTTGGGGAATTGATACCTAGTCTTGGTATGGTTGATCCAAGCCTTATTTATTATCAAGGTAAATGGTGGTGTTTTTATTCATTATTTGATAAAAATAATACAGCTAATGGAAATCTACATATTGCGTATTCTAAATATTTGATGGGACCTTGGGAGCAACACACAAAAAATCCAGTTATGGGAAAGTATGGAAATTCTAGAATGGGAGGTAAGCCTTTTTTAATCAGTGGTAATCTTCATCTCCCAATTCAAGATAGTAAAAGTACATACGGGGCAAAATTAAAAATTTTAAAAGTAGATATTTTGAATGAAAATAAATTTATGGGAACAATAATAAAAACAATAAATCCTTTTTATCATAAAATTTATAACCAAGGTATTCATACTTTATCTGATGCTGGGGCATATACTCTAATCGATTCTAAAAGAATTGAAATTTCACCGGTACGGTTTTGGATTAATATTCAAAGAAGGTTATTTAGGGCATTAAAAATAACATGAAGATTTTACATGTCATGGGTGGAGCAAATGATGGAGGGGCTGAAATATTTTTTGCAGATGCATTACTAGCATTGAATAACAGTGGAATTAATCAACAAGCAATAGTTAATAAATCCTATAAAAAAATAAAAAAATTAGAGCAGCTAGATATTCCAATTCATCAGGCATCATTTAATAAAATATTTAGGTGGGGCACAAAAAAAATAATCGAAAAAGTTATATCAGATTTTAAGCCTGACATTATTCATTACTGGATGGGGAGAGCGGCGAGCTTTATGATCAAAGGTTCTCATATAAATATTGGTTGGCATAGTGGTTATAGGGGTGTGGAAAGGTTTAAAAGTTGTGACTACCATCTAGCATTAACTAAAGAATTAAAGCTACATCTAATAAAAAATAAATTGCCAGAAAAAAATATTTTCGTATTGCCTATCTACGCACCCTACCTAAAAGTAAAATCTATAAGACGTGAAGTATTTGATACCCCAATAAATTCTCCATTATTACTTACTCTAGCAAGACTTCACCCAGTGAAGGGATTAGATATATTATTAAGTGCAATGGTTGAAGTACCCAAGGCTTATTTATGGATTGGGGGATCTGGAGAGCTTGAATCTCAACTAAAACAACAAGTAAAGATATTAAAAATAGAAAACAGAGTAAAATTCCTAGGCTGGAGAGACGATAAGGAAGCGTTGATGGAGGTAGCTGATCTTTTTGTTTTCCCATCAAGAAATGATGCTTTTGGCGCAGTAATGATTGAGGCATGGGCACACAAAATTCCATTTATTGCCACTAAGGCACCTGGAGCGAAGGCTTATATAAAAAATAAAATTGATGGAGTTCTAGTTGATATTGATAACCCAAAAAAATTGTCCAAGGCAATTAATATGACAATTAATAATATTCCATTACAGAAAAAATTAATAAAAAATGGATATAAACGATACAAGAAAGAATTTACTGAAAAAGTCTTTGCATTGAATGCAACTTATATATACAAAGAAATACTAAAATCTAAAAAATAATGATTAAAAAAATCCTAATAATTAAGCATGGGGCATTAGGAGATATGATTCAGGCTGATGGGATGTTCCAAGATATCAGAAAGGCATACTCTAAATCAAAAATAATTCTGTTAACAACAAAGCCATATGAAGAGCTTTATAATGCTGCACCTTTCATTGATGAAATTATCATTGATGAAAGAAAGTCAATTTGGAGAATAAAAGAAATTTTTTCTCTAGCCTGTAAGCTCCGAAATTCTAAAGTTGATCTCGTTATTGATTTACAGAACTCTAAAAGAACAAGATATTATAAAAAAATAATACTAAATAAAATTAAATGGAATGATACTTCAAATATAATTGACCATGACTCTGGATTTCAGACTCAATTAATGTTGTTAAGAAATATGGGAATAAAAATTAAATTCTCGCAGGCTCCGAATATTCAATGGATACCAAAAGATGTATCGCAGCTATTAAAGGGACACAATATAAAAGGAAAATTCGTTGTTCTAATACCTGGGTCATCAAAGAAAAATCAAATAAAAAGGTGGCCTTATTTTCCTGAATTAGAACAGCTATTAATTAAAAATAAAATTTCAGTCCTTACCTTATTGGGAAAAGAAGAAAGGAATTTAGAGGTTAGTTTTCGGGGACCTGTTTTAAAAAATTTAAGTTGGTTTGAGTTAGCTGGATGTCTTAATGAGTCTGCATTTGTTATCGGCAATGATTCTGGACCAACATTTTTGGCTTCCTATCTAAATAAAAATGGACTAGCAATCTTTGGCCCAAAAAATCCATCAAAACTTACTGCTTTAATAAGGGGATCATTTAAGGCTATTGAGACTAATAATTTAGAAAAACTAAATCCTAGTGACGTTTATAAAAGTTTTAAGAATTTTTAAGGGCAAGCACCCAACCAGCAAAAAACCATATAGTCGAAGCTATCCAGTTATTAAAAAGACTCATACCTCCAATTAATGGGAAAAAAGATACAAAGAGGAGAGTGAACCCAAAAAAGAAATAGAGCCACTTTCTTTGTATGAAATGATTTTTGAGTGCTGTAATACCAATAGAAACAATCATCAAATAGTATAAAAGAAATCCAATAATACCTGTTTCCGAAAGTAATTCGAATGAAATATTATGTGGGTGTGTACACACACCGCTGCTTGTATTTTTTAAATCTAGAGCTAAACATTCCAATCTATACTGATGAATACCAACGCCAAATATGGGTGATTGCATCCAGACTTTATATGCACTTTGAAAAACAATTCCATAATCTGAGCTATAAAAATTACTTAATTTATCAACTATTCCAATTACTTGTCTCTCAAATATTATTGTAAAGTTAAATGCCAAAACGGCAACAATACCAATAAGTGAAAAACAACTTAATGAAATAATTCTTCTATAGTTTGGATATTCGAGATATAGGGCCAACAAAGAAAGTATTGACCCCGATAGCGCTAATATTAGAGCCATTCGTTCCCCAGTTATAAATACTGTCAAAAGCATAACCGATATAATAAGGAGAATTAATAGAATTTTCTTTTTGGGATTATTAAATGGTGTAAAAAGAATGCCAATATACAATAAAATAAATACAAGTCTCCCAAGAAAAATACCAGGAACACTATTGTTTGTTCTAAATGGTCCAGTTAGCCTATCACCTTGTAAAGGCAGGTACCCAAAAATATCTACCCGGAAAAAGTATTGCCACCATGTATCAAATGCAATAAACGCTAAAGTTACTGCCATTACCCATAATAGTTTTTTTTGATTAATTTGAGATTTTAAAAGCCAATATGAAAGAGCCATTGCAAATAGTGGCCAGCGAATAAATGCTAATGAATAAAAGAGACTGCCTTTGGTATTAATGCTCATAGGAGTATTAATAAACAAAAGATAACTGACAAAAATTAGTGAGCATAAAAACCATTTCTCACTTAACCATTTCCAATCCTGAAGTTTGTATGATCGATATAAGAAAATAAATCCAATAGTTACTATCGTGATATCAGCAGCTGATCTTGAGAAGATTAATAGAATAGGTAGTAAATAAACAATGTTTTTTTCAAATAATTTTAAAAATGTAGGCATTATTATGGATAGTTTCTTTTAAATTTTGTTCACTATAGATTAATATACTACTTTATCCAAAATAAAAATTATGTTTAAAAATATACTGCTAGTTTCCGGTGGTGACACAAAATACTTTAATCTTCTCAGGGAGCTATTAAAGTCAATTAGAAATTTACCTAGTGGAGAAAAGATAAATTTAGCTTTTCTTGATGGTGGAATGAAGGCAAATGAAATTAATTTATTTAAAAAGAATAATGTAAAAATAGTTGATCCGGGTTGGCGACATCCAATTGCTGAAAAGAAATGCCGTGGGAGAAATTTTTTAAAAATTAATATTGCAAAATTGCACCTTGATAAAATATTTCCCGAATATAAAATTATTATCTGGATTGATGGCGATGCCTGGTTACAAAATACATCTGTAATTAAATTATTTGAATTGGTTGCATCAAAAAAGAAATTGGCGATAGTTTCTCAGGCATCAAGACTTCAAGAAAATCATATTTCCTTCAAAAATTTATTCTTTAATTTTGTCAAATTAAGAAATATTTTATATAAAAATGCAGTCCGTTCGGGGCTAAGTAAAAGTATTTGTCTAAATCTTCAAGGCAGACCCACTCTTAATGCAGGCGCTTATGCACTTCATCAGTCTTCTTCTCATTGGGAGAATTTTCGATACTGGCAAGACATCATCTTAAGAAAAGGAAGGCTATTCACTTCTGATCAATTAGCAATGGGCTTAGCTATATATGAAGATAATTTACCCTATGAGGCATTACCCGATATTTGTAATTATATGGGACCTTGGCGGTGGTGTAAAAAAAGAAAGATTTTTGTTGATTACTTTGCTCCTTATGATCCAGTTAGTGTGGTTCACCTTGCGGGGCACGATAATATGAGAGATGATTCAAGTGCTAAAATATTAATGATGGATATGGACGATATACCAATTGAAAAATCTTTAAGATTTAAGGGAAAATCTTAATGGCTGAGAGTCTCTTAATTAAATTCATAAAAGTAATTCTTAGGCTACTTCCTTTATTTTTTATTCAATGCCTAGGAATTCTATTAGGAAAGATTTTTCATTATTTAAGACCAAATATAAAAGTCATGCTTATTAAAAATATCAAGGCTACTGGGATCTACAAAACTAATTATGCTCTCAACAATGCTATTAATGAGAACATTAATGAAACAGGTAAGACAATTATTGAGAGTTTAGCTATTTGGGCAAATTCTGAAAATAGAGTTTTAAAGTGGATAAAGAAAGTTGATGGCATTAGTCATATTGAAGCAGCTAAAAAGAAGGGAAAAGGAATAATTTTTTTGACTCCACATATGGGGTCATATGAAATTACCTCAATTTATTATGGGTCACAGAACCCACTTACTATTTTATACAGGCCCTCAAGAAAGAATTGGTTAGTAAATTTTATGAATGTGGGTAGAAAGAAAGGACTTATTAAATTAGCCCCAACAAAAAAATCAGGTATCAAAAAAATATTACTTGCATTGAGAGGGTCCGAGGCTGTAGGTATTCTTCCTGATCAAGTGGCTAAAAAAGGAGAGGGAGAATGGGCCCTTTTTTTTAATAGACCTGCGTATACAATGAATTTAGTTAGTCGTTTGGCTAAGAAGACAGGTGCCATCATCATTATGGTCTATGGCGAAAGGTTATCATTGGGCAAAGGCTTTATAATACACTTAAAGCCTATTAAATTTAAAGATATTAAGGGACCCAAAGAATTGAACCAGCAATTAGAAAAACAAATCATGGAGAATCCAACGCAATACCTTTGGAATTATAATAAACATAAGGGATACGAATCCCAGTTAGATAAAGCTAAATAAGCTAATGTTTAAAAAGCCAAAGTGTCCGCCAGTAATTGTAAAAAAAATTCTTTTTGTAACTCTTTCAAATATTGGTGATGTAATTCTAACAACACCTACATTAGAAGCCCTACATCGGAAGTATCCCAAGGCTGATATAGATATTGTTGGCGATGCTCGCTCACGAATTATATTTAGGTATTGTCCTTATATCGGTAAATTTTATGAAAAGAGAAAACAATTGGGCTGGTTGGGAATTATTGCACTTTTAAAAATTTTAAGACGGACAGATTATGATATTGCAATTGATTTAAGATCTGATGGGTTGCTTTATTTAGTTAAAGCTAAATTTAAAATATTTAAACTTTTAAATAAATCAACTTTATCGATGCATAGTGTAGAGAAGCACTTTTTCTCTTTAAAAAAAATTGTTATATCTACAATTCCCCACTCAAAAATATGGTTATCAAAAAAAGAGAAAATAGAGGCTAATAAATTGCTTAAGGACTTTAAAGCTAAAAAAATATTAGCGCTTGGAGTGGGCGCAAATTTTGATGGGAAAGTTTGGCCTACTTCCTCATTTGTAGAACTAGCTAATGAACTTAAAAAATATTTTGATTTAATACTATTGTTAGGTAATAAAGAGGATAAAAAGAGATCTTCAATCTTTGTTAAGAATTATTCTGGGGCTGTTATTGATTGTGCGGGTCTTTATAACATACTAGAAACTACGGCATTATTAGAAAAATCAACATTTTTTGTTGGTAATGATTCTGGCTTGGGACATATTGCAAGCGCCGTCAAGACTCCATCTTTCACGGTATTTGGAATTGGTGAGCCTTCCAGGTATAGACCTTGGGGAGATAAAGCCTTATGGTACCAAGATGTCAATAATAATATTGACGCTATATCTGGGTCATTTGTGGCTAATGAAATTATTAAGCAGTTATAATTTGATTAAAGATACGGTTATTTATGATTTTCTTCCCAATCATCAGACTTACCTCCCTTTTTTTTTATTAAGCTAATATTTTGAATTTCCATTCCTCGGTCCATGGCCTTGCACATATCATAAATAGTCAGTAAACCAACAGAAACAGCTGTTAAAGCCTCCATTTCGACTCCAGTCTGACCAGAACAAATTGTGGTTGCAATGCATTCAATCAATAAATCTTTTTCATGAATCTTAAATTCTATTTCAACAGATGTTAAAGCAATTGGATGGCACATTGGAATTAGGGAGGAAGTATTCTTAGCTGCTTGTATTGCAGCAATCTTAGCAACCGTTAAAACATCACCTTTTTTATGGCCCTGAGATATTAGAAGGGCAAGAGTTTCATTTCTCATGGCAATTTTACCCGAGGCAATAGCCAGCCTTTGCGTTATCGCTTTTTCAGAAATATTAACCATTTTGGCATTTCCATTGTCATCAATATGTGTGAGCATGTGATTATCGCTTTATAATAAAAACTACTACTATATTAACGACAATTAAAACAATGAAAAAGCTTTTGTTATTGATTTATTTTTTAAGCCACAATTTGATGGCTAATGATTTACCAGATTTAGGAAGTTATACCGACAGTATTATTAGCGATTTAGAGGAAGATAATATATCTAAAAGAATCCTTTATCAGATAAATCAAAGCCCTGCTATGGTTCACGACATTGAAATGCATGACTATCTAACGGGCCTAGGCCGTCGTTTAATGACTGGAACTTCGATTGCTCACCGAAATATAGAATTTTTTATTTTAAATGATTCAACTATTAATGCATTTGCTATGTTGGGTGGCGTAATTGGTGTTCATACAGGCTTATTTCTAGCAGCCAATTCTGAGTCTCAATTGGCAAGTGTATTAGGGCACGAGATTGCTCATATTTCTCAAAAACATTTACCTCGAATTATTGCCAAACAACGGCAAGATAGTTACAAAACCTATCTTGCTCTAGCATTTGCTTTATTGCTATCTCGTTCAAATCCAGAGCTAGCATCTGCAACTCAGACCATAGCTAGTGCATCTGCAATTCAAAACACCCTTAATTTCACACGAAAACATGAAAAAGAGGCCGATAGAGAGGGTATTAAAATTCTAGATCGTGCAGGGTTTGATGTAAGAGGTTCTATCGAGTTCTTTAAAACTATGCAAAAAAGTAATCAATTCAGTGGAGGCGCTGCCCCTGCTTTCTTAAGGACGCATCCCGTTACGATCGATCGTATCAGTGATATTCAAGACCGTTTAGGTGAATACCCATACAAACAAAGAATGGATTCTGATAATTTCTATTATGTTAAGGGAAAGATAAAAGCATTTCTTGAAGAAAAAAAAACCATCGTAAATATTCTTGAGATAAATGTTAAAAACAAAACGTATATTAATGAGGCTGGAGAGCGATTTGCTTTAGCTTACGCATATTTACGTAATAATATGATTATTAAAGCAAGAAGTGAACTAGATTATTTAAAGAAAAAAAAGACACCTAATCCAATGCTACTTAATTTAGAGGCAATTATTTTGATTCAGGAAGGCAAACAAGAGGAGGCTACTCAACTTTATAAAAAAGGGTTATCGATGTTTCCAAACCATCGAGCTTTTGTTTATGGCTTAGCCGAACATTATATTAGGTCGTCGAAAATAGCTATAGCAATTAATTTATTACAAAATTACTTATTGATTCATCCCGAAGATTCAAACCTTTATGAGTTAATGGCAAAGGCCCAGGCCGCTAAGGGCAAGGTTTTATTACAACATGAGAATTTAGCTGAGGCATTTTATTATCGTTACAATATAAAAGAGGCAATTACGCATTTAGATCTTGCTGCAAGTGCTAAGGATGGTAACTTTTATGAGAAGTCTCGAGTAGAATCAAGATTAAAAGCGCTCAAGAGAGAGTGGAAATTATTTAGCGAGGGATTATAATAAGTAAAATATATCACATTAATATCTATAATTAATTATACATATTGAAACTTCCTCCATATACTTATCAATCTTAAATTAGATAAGGAACTACTAATGTCATCCCTAATAAATACAGAAGTTAAGCCATTTTCGGCAACTGCCTTCCATAACGGTAAAGAAGTTGAGGTAACTGAAGCTGATCTAAAAGGTAAGTGGTCGGCTATTGTTTTTTACCCTGCCGATTTTACATTTGTATGCCCAACAGAACTAGGTGATATTGCAGATCATTATGAGGAGCTTCAAAAAATGGGTGTTGAAGTTTATACAGTCTCAACTGACACTCACTTCACACATAAAGCATGGCATGATGCTTCCGATACGATAAAAAAAATAAAATTTCCAATGATTGGGGACCCAACAGGAACTATGACAAGAAACTTTGATGTGATGATTGAGGAGGCAGGTTTAGCTCTTAGAGGCTCATTTATAGTTAATCCCGAAGGTATTATAAAAACTGCAGAAGTAAATGATTTAGGTATTGGTCGGTCAGCAGCAGATCTTCTTAGAAAAATTCAAGCAGCTCAGCATGTTGCAGCAAATCCAAATCAGGCTTGTCCTGCCTCTTGGAAGCCAGGAGAGGAAGCATTAACTCCATCATTGGATTTAGTTGGGAAAATTTAAATAAATTTTTATACCATTAATAAGGGTCTTGCATGGAATATTTAGATAAGAAAGCCAATCAAATTTTTAGTAAGTTTAGGGTTATAACCCCATGGCTTTTAAGACTAGGACTTGGAATTTCTTTTTTTTTTCATGGTTATGGAAAGTTTCCCTTGCCCCCACAAAAGCTAATAGATTATTTTGGTTTTTCAGAGGCTTTAGCTTCTTTTGTTGCGATAGCCGAATTAACAGCAGGAATAATTTTAATTTGTGGCGGTCTATTTAGAGACCATTTAGGTAGTCTTTTAACCCGATTTGGGGCATTACTAATAGTGATTATTATGGTTGTTGCCTTGAGTATTGCTCATAGTGATTGGTTCATGACACCTCGATTATTTATGAGTGAGCAAATATTTTTATTGCTGATAGGTTTATATTTTTTGATAAGAGGTAACGATGAAAATAATTAATAAACTCTACATTATTACAATTAATGATGAAGAGAAAAGTATAGAAGAAGTTTGTGGTTTAGACAAAAAATGTCAGAAAAGATGGTTGGAAGCTCAATCAGATTGTATTTGAATTATAACTTAATGATCTTGGGCCAGAGCCTTGGCCCAATTCTTAATAATTAATAATCATGGATTGATAGTAAATGGCACTTGATGCAAAAATAAAAGAACAATTAAGTCAATATCTAACAAAGATTGAATCTCCAGTAAGTATAGATGCTTATACCAATAACGAAACTGCGTCTGCTTCTATGGTAGATTTACTAAAAGAATTATCAGGCATGTCTGAGAAGGTGTCATTAAATATTGTTAATGATGTCAATGAAAGAACTCCATCCTTCAAAGTAAATAAACCTAATGAATTATCTGGTATTCAGTTTGCGGGTATTCCTATGGGGCATGAATTTACATCACTAGTATTGGCATTATTACAAGTTGGTGGCTATCCCGTAAAAATATCTGAAGAACAAATTGAGCAAATAAAAAATATTAAGGGAGAATTTATTTTTGAGACATATATTTCCTTAAGTTGCCATAATTGTCCTGATGTTGTTCAGGCGCTCAATGTTTTATCTCTATTAAATCCTGGAATAAGTCATTGCATGATTGACGGTGCATTATTTCAAGACGAAATAACTGCTAAAAAAATCATGTCTGTTCCAACCATACATTTGAATGGTAAAGAGTTTGGACAGGGCCGAATGGATCTTGAGGAAATTATTAATAAAATTGATACAAATGCCTCAGGCAAATCAGCTGAAAAAATTTCAGCTATGAAACCTTTTGATATGCTAATTATAGGTGGAGGCCCTGCAGGAGCATCAGCTGCTGTGTATGCTGCAAGAAAAGGTATTAGAACAGGTATTGTTGCAGAACGATTTGGCGGACAGGTTATGGATACGCTTGGCATTGAAAACTTTATATCAGTTAAGGCGACCGAAGGTCCAAAACTTGTTGCTGCACTAGAGGAGCATGTTAAGGAATATGAGGTTGATATTATTAATCTCCAAAAGGCTAAAAATTTAGCTAAGAATGAAGCTTCTCATTACGTAGTTGAGCTTGAGAGTGGAGGAAGGCTTGAGAGTAAATCAATTATTATTGCTACAGGAGCAAGATGGAGGGAGCTGGGAGTGCCAGGAGAAAAAGAATATAAAGGCAAGGGAGTAGCTTACTGCCCTCATTGTGACGGACCGTTATTTAAAGGTAAAAATGTTGCTGTAGTTGGTGGAGGTAATTCAGGAATAGAGGCAGCTATTGATTTGGCTGGCATAGTTGGTCACGTAACTGTCCTGGAGTTTACTCCTGAATTAAAAGCTGACCAAGTATTGGTTGATAGATTAAAAACACTAAAAAATGTTGACGTCTTGGTAAATGTTCAAACAAATGAGATATATGGTTCAGATAAAGTTACCCATATAAAATATATGGAAAGAGAATCCAAAGAAGAGAAGCAATTAAATATTGAAGGAATATTCATTCAGATTGGCTTAGTGCCCAATACTGATTGGGTAAATGGGACTATAGAGCTAAGTAAATATGGTGAAATTGAGATTAATAATCACGGGGCAACATCTTTGCCAGGTGTGTTTGCAGCTGGAGATGTTACTACAATTCCTTACAAGCAAATTATTATCGCTATGGGAGAAGGCTCAAAAGCAGCGCTTGGTGCCTTTGATTACTTAATTCGTCATTAAATAATCTAACCAATTAATTGCTTAAGTAAGGCGATGGTTATGGGTTTTTTTGTTTTTAAAGACCATTCATCAAGGGCATCTATAGTATTAATTAAGGATGGTAAATCACGTTTTAAATGTTTCATACAATAAGCCAGTACATTGAGATTAAGTGACATTCCTTTTTCCTTGGCATGATGTTCGAGAGCTAACATTTTTTCAGTATCAGTCAATCCTTTTAATTGGTAAACAAGCCCCCAGCTTAATCTGCTAGAGAGGTCATCTCTTAGCCCCATGTGAGTTGGAGAATTTGACCCTGTAATTAGCATTTTTGCATGTGAAGCTTTATGTTGGTTAAATAGGTAAAAAGTCTCGATTTGACGTTTTTCATTAAATCTATCGATATCCTCAATTATAGTTATATCTTGAGAAGAAAGCGCTTCTGAAAGATGTGATTTACCACTACCCTTATCCCCCCATAAATAAATAAATTGGTTATTATTTGAGTGAAGAAAATTATTAAGTGCTTCAATGCACTCATGATTATTTCCAACGACAAAATTTTCTAGTGTTTTTTCCGCTGACGGATGAATATTGAGTAAAAGTTGATCCATAAATATTGCTTTAAGACGAAAATAACTATTGGCTGTAAATTAAGTTAAAATTCTATTATACGTAATGTAATCATTTAGTCAGAGGATAAATAACTTGTCTCAAAAACCCAAAAAAAAAATAGAAACTATTTCATATAAAGATGCAGGAGTTGATATTGAAGCTGGAGATCAGCTAGTTAAAAATATTAAACCATTTGCAAAAATGACCTCAAGAAAAGAAGTTATAGGTGGTTTAGGAGGGTTTGGTTCAATGTTTGAAATCCCTGCGAAATTTAATAATCCAGTATTGGTATCAGGAACTGATGGTGTAGGGACAAAGCTAAAATTAGCGGTTGAGCTTAATCATCACGAAACAATAGGCCAAGATCTTGTCGCAATGTGTGTAAATGATATTTTGGTGCAGGGGGCCGAGCCTCTATTCTTTTTGGATTATTTTGCCTGTGGGAGTCTAAAAGTTAAAACAGCAACTACCGTAATTAAAGGAATAGCTGATGGATGTCTTCTTGCGGGATGTTCATTAGTTGGAGGGGAAACGGCAGAAATGCCAGGCATGTACCCAGAAGGGGAATATGATTTAGCAGGATTTTGTGTTGGAGCTGTAGAAAAAAATAATATTATCGATGGAAGTAATGTTTCTAATGGAGATGTAGTTATTGGATTAGCTTCGTCAGGAGCACACTCAAATGGTTATTCATTAATTAGAAAAATAATAGAAAAGAAAAATATTGACCTTAATCAGGAATTTCATGGCAAGACACTAGCTGAAACCCTTATGACACCAACTAGAATTTATGTTGAATCAATACTAAAGCTCCTAAGTTTAGTAAAAGTAAATGCAATGGCACATATTACTGGTGGAGGTATTACGGAAAATATTCCACGCGTTCTCCCAAATAATTTAAAGGCAACATTAGATCGAAAAAAATGGGAAATGCCTATGATATTTGATTGGCTAAAGGAGAATGGCAATCTCAGTGAACTGGAGTTTTATCGAACATTTAACTGTGGTATTGGAATGGTAATTATTATTAATAGCGAGGACCAAGAACAAGCATTAAAGATATTAAAAGACTGTGGTGAAAAATCTTATTTAATAGGAAGCATAATAGATCGATTAAGTGATGAGTCACAAACTGAAATTAAATAGACTCTTTTTACTTTTTATTTTCTTTACTAATTTAGTTAGTGCTGCACAGAATTTTCCAGATCAATTCTATATGGAATATGAATTAACGCAGTCAAGTAACTTTGTTGGAACTATGACTATTAAATATGAGAGTAAAAATAAAAACTATTCATTTAAAGCGGTAACTAAAGGGCAGGGAATTTTAAGATTACTCGGTAATAGAGAGCTATATAGCAAAGGGGTGATTGATAATAAAGGATTCTACCCAAAGAAATTTGAGCTAAAAAATATAAAAAAACCAAAAAAAAATATTACTGCAATATTTCAGCATACTTCAAAAAAAATAAAAATTAAATATAAGGGCGAAACATCATTTATAGACCTGAAGCCTAAAGCATTAGATTTGGGTATTTATCTATACCAATTTAACTTTGAGAAGAAAAATAAAGACAAGTATAGCTTTAATGTCCTGGAGGGCAAAAAGGTTCGCGAGTATGAATATAATAAAATTAGAGATGAGATTATTGTGGTGAACAATAAAGATAAAGCTACAGAGTTGTATGAGGGTCGAATCATTACAAAAAAAAACTCAACACATTACGTATGGATCTCTAAGGGTAAATATAGAGTCCCACTTAAATTAAGCTTGGGTACAGATTTTGGATTAACAATTAATCAGAGGATAGTTAAGACTAACCTACCACTCTAAGAATGAAATACTATTACTTAATTATTGCGTTAGTAATTTCAATCTTAGTGCATTTATTTTTTTTTACTAACCTAAATTTTTCTTTTAAAAATTCAACACCTGACGAGAGTCTTTTTATTGAGATGATTCCTATCCCAGGGAACTCAATAAATAATATTAATAAAATAAAAAAAATTATCCAACCAATTGAGAATAAATTAAAAAATTCATTATCTAAAAAAAAGAATAGTGACAGTATAGAAAAATTAAATATAAATGAGATTTGTGAGCTATGCCAACCCGTTGAAAATATAGAAATTCCAGAACGAGAGGTAGCGTATGGAGAAGAAATTAAATCAATTAAAATGCAATACAAAGTATTTCATGGACTAGCACCTAATAAAGGAAATATTAATAATTTTAGATTATTTGGGGGAAGAAATGAGTCTACAAGTGTTAGCAATAGATCGGAGGTAGGAATTTTAAATATCGAGTACAGTATAGACAATGATATTTATACCATTACCTATGAGGCAAAAGCCAATGGTATAACATCGTTAATTTATTCAAAATCATTAGTTCAAAAGAGCGAAGGAATAATTAATGAGGAGGGAATACAGCCTAAATATTATTTTTATAAATATGGAGATAAACTAAAAAATGAAGCCATCTTTGATTGGAAAAATAAAAAGCTAAAGATTACTCGTAAAAATAAAATAAAATTTTTTGATTTAGTCATAGGTACTCAGGATCAACTTAGTTTTATGTTTCAATTTATGTTCTTAAACCCACTTAAAAAAATGCAAATACCAATTACAAATGCTAAAATTTTTAAGACATATAATTATCAATACATTGAAGAGGGCAGAATGAAGAGTAAGATAGGCCGGATAAACTATATTCATGTAGCAAAATTTAATTATCAAGATCCAGAAAGGATTGATCTTTGGCTCGCAAAAGACTATGGTTTCCTTCCTTTTAAAGTATCAATAACTGATGAAGATTTAAGTACTATCACTCAAGAAATATATAAAATTCAAGTGGAAAAAAAATGATTAATAAATTTGTTATATCAACATGCGCAGATATTTTGAAAGAAGTTTTTCTTGGTAATAATCCAGCAGATGTTCACCTAAGTTATTTTTTTAAAAAAAATAGGAATTTAGGTAGTCATGATCGATCTAATATCGCAGAGATATTTTATGGGGTTATAAGAAATAAACGTTACCTAGAAGAGGTAGTCCAAGATGAAAATCCTAAGAAAATGATCTTGGCCTATTTGATGGTTATGCTAGGAAAAAGTGTACGTGAATTAACTCCAATGCTTAATGATTATGAGGTTGAGTGGCTACAAAATAAAAAATCTAAAAAACAAAAAATAGATAGCTGGCCTATAAAATTAAGTCTTCCAGACTGGTTATGGGAAAAGTTTATTAAGCAGTATTCAGAGAAGGAGTTAATTGAGTTAGCTCAAAGCTTACTTGTCCCTGCTCAATTAAATCTCCGTGTAAATACATTAAAAGATAAATCCAGGGATGAGATGATTAACGAGCTTAGGGAATCATTTCCAGAGCAAGAAAGTTTAATATTGCCTACTATGTATTCCCCAATAGGAATATCGCTACCGAGAGGAACGGCTATCAATAAGCATTCATTATTTTTGAATGGCAACATTGAGGTCCAGGATGAGGGTAGTCAAATCCTTTCATTCTTGTTGTCCCCTGGACGTGGTCATATGGTGGCAGATTTTTGTGCTGGCGCAGGAGGTAAGTCATTAGCCATATCATCAATAATGAAAAATACTGGGCGCGTTTATGCATTTGATATTTCTGAAAGACGTTTAGCAAATTTAAAGAAAAGACTTAAGAGATCTGGGGGTTCCAATATAATGATGCAACGTATTGCTAATGAAAATGATCTTAAAATAAAAAGATTGAAAGGCAAATTTGATAGAGTCCTAGTGGATGCACCATGTACTGGATTAGGAACATTAAGAAGGAACCCCGATTTGAAATGGCGTCAAACTCAGAAGTCACTGTCTGAACTTGTTTTAAAGCAAGGTGCAATTCTTAGTTCTGCTTCTGCATTATGTAAAAAAGGGGGCTACTTAGTCTATGCTACCTGTAGTTTGCTTGACGATGAAAATGAAATTATTGTTGAAGAATTTCTTAGTAAACATAAAGGCTTTGTTGCTATTTCTGCTAAAGCTGCTTTAGAAAAACATGGCATAAAACTAGATGCTGATAATTATTTAAAACTTTATCCTAATGTACATAAAACAGATGGATTTTTTGGGGCTCTACTAGAGAGAATTAACTAAATGAAAAATATAAATAAAATGATTTTTATAGCTGCTACTGCTGGTATTTTAATAGGCTTGTTAATTAAATTTTTCCCTAACTTATTTTTTGCTGACTACCTTTTAGTAATGACTGATCTAGTAGGAAGAATTTTCATTAAAAGTTTAAAAATGATTTTAGTGCCTCTTGTTTTTTTCTCAATTGTTGTTGGCGTTTCAAATTTAGGGGGAGGGAAAAATTCAAGCTTAATATGGAAGTCAACTTTTTTATATTTTATGATAACTATGTCGATTGCAATCACCTTGGCTCTTGTTGTTATGAATATTGTTCAACCAGGCGTTGGTCTAAGTATTGAATCCTGGCAATCTGTTAATAATAATCTTCCAGCTACCATGACAATCTCAGAGTTCTTCAAACAGTTTTTATTGAGTTTATTTGAGAACCCATTTCATTCACTCGCATCTGGAAAGATCCTGCCACTAATAGTTTTTTCCATTATTATTGGTATCGCATTAAATGATAGACAGGGTAGTTTTAAGGCAGCTAAAGATTTATTTACTAGTCTTTATGAGGTTATGCTTAAGATAGTTCATTGGTTAATGCTATTTGCGCCATTCGGTGTATTTGCACTTTTAGTCAACATGGTTGTTAGCCAAGACTTAGGCTTATTTTCGCAATTAGGTATTTTTATTTTTACTGTAATATTTCTGATTCTATTTCATGGGGTTGTAATCCTGCCGACTATTTTATTTTTCTTAACTAAAATAACACCTATGAATTTATGGAGAGACGGAAAGCCAGCATTTATTACTGCTTTTGCAACTAGCTCTAGTGCAGCAACTCTACCAATTACTTTGAGTGTAGCTAACGATAATTTCAAGACCTCCAGAGGGGTATCTAATTTTGTTCTTCCATTAGGAGCTACCATGAATATGGATGGGACAGCATTGTATGAAGCAGCAGCAGCATTGTTCATTGCAAATCTAGTTGGTATGGATCTAACATTAGCTCAGCAGCTTATTTTATTCTTTACTGCCATGGTTGCTTCAATTGGGGCTCCAGGAATTCCTAGTGCTGGAATGGTAACCATGGCAATGGTTTTACAGGTTTTAGGTTTGCCTTTAGAAGCATTAGCTATTCTTCTGCCAATGGATAGGTTGATTGATACATTTAGGACAACAATTAATGTTGAAGGCGATTTAGTGGGGGCTCTAATTGTCGATAAGATTACAAAGCCTTAACTTTCTTTTTCTTTTTTTCAATAATTCCTAGAGATAAAGAGTAGGCAGCAGGTATAACAATTAGAGTTAGTAAAGTAGAAGAAATCATTCCACCAATTACAGCAATGGCAAGTGGTCCATTTGATTCAGACCCAGCACCATAACCTAAGGCTGCTGGCATTAAGGCTAATATTAATGTGAGAGAAGTCATTAGAACTGGGCGAAGGCGTATGGGACATGCCTCCAGAAGTGCTTGATCTGTTTTCCTCCCCGCTGTTTTTAATTGATTTGTCATATCAACTAACAGAATAGAATTTTTTGCAACAAGCCCAATTAAAAGGACCATCCCAATCATTGAGTAAATATTAAGACTATTCCCAGTTATCCACAATAAGAATATACCTCCAATTATCGCTAATGGCTGCGCTAGCATGACTATTAATGGTTGGAAAAATGAGTTAAAAAGACTAGCTAAGACCATATAAAGCAATATAGTTGCTAAAAAAAATACAAAAATTATATTACTCATCGTTTTTGCAAACTCTTTAGCTTGACCTTCTAATTGAATAGAATATTCGCCAGGAAGAATATTTTCGCTGACCTGTTCAATTAATTTAACCGCCTCACCAAGAGACATTGTTGGATTAGAATAAAAATTTGATGAATATTGTAAGTCTTGCCGCCCCATTACTGCCGGCCCTAATTCTTGGCGGAAAGAGGCTATCGTATCAAGTCGAACTAGTTCCCCAGACGTACTTCGTAAATATATTTTATTAAGGTCGCTTAATTTCTCAAATGAACCCTCTTTTGCTTTTAACCTAACATCATATCTTTGCCCATCTCCTGGCTCATCATTGAATCTTGCAACATCTAAACCATTGCTTAAGACAGAAATTGCTTCGGCAATGTCAGCAGCGCTAATCCCAAAACTGGATGCTTTATCACGGTCTATATCTAAAATCATTTGAGGAAGATTAAGTTGTAAATTAAGATCAATCCTTCCTAATCCTTCATTTTCAGATAGTTTTATTAAAAGTTCATCACTTAATGCAGCAACTTTTTCAATACTTGGCCCAGTAATCGAAAATTGTAATTTTTCAGAACGCCTACCTCCAGCAAATGAAACCCCTGAAGGATAAGCTTTTACACCAGCAAGTTGATTCAAATCAACTCGCATTTTGGCCATAATTTCAGATTGAGATAGTATGCGTTTATTTTTTTCTTTTAGCCTAACTGAAATAAAGCCGCTATTAACTTGCCCTCTGCTACCTAATCCAATCGAAGAAAAAATACTTGCAGTGTAGTCATCATATTGATTAATAATTTTCTCAATTTCCAATAATTTGCTATAGGTATATTCCATATTAGAGCCTAAAGGAGTTTTAAATCTGACAGTAAAACGACTTTCATCTTGTTCAGGTACTAGAGTTTTTTCTACTTTTGAGAATAGAAGAGTGCTTGCAAGAACTATAATAAGGCTTGAGATTAGAACTTTTAATCTATGAGATAAAGTCCAAGTTAATATTTTCTTATAATTCTTATCTAGTTTTTCAAAGAAAATGTTTAGACCCTTGAGCCAACTAATTTCTTTTTCCTGCATTGCTAAAAACCTTGAGCACAACATAGGGGTTAATGTTAAAGAAATAATTAATGAGACTAATATTCCAGCTGTAACAACTACTGCAAATGATTCAAAGAAACGTCCAATAATTCCATCCATAAATATAACAGGAGCAAAAATACAAACTAAAGCTAATGAAGATGCTAGGACTGCAAAGACGACTTCTTTACTTCCATTAATAGCTGCATTAAATATATTTTTATCAATATTTTTTTGATGGCGAAAAATATTTTCGAGCACTACAATTGAGTCATCAACTACAACACCAATCAACAATATTAGAGCAAGCAAGGTCATACTGTTAAATGTAAAACCATAAAAAAACATTACTGCGATGGAGCCTAAGAGTGAAATAGGAATAGCAATTGCAATAATCATTGTTGAGCGAAAAGATTTTAAGAAAAATAATACTACTAAGGCCGCTAATAAAGTCCCCTCAAGAATATGGTTTTGAAGGGACTTGACCATAGATTTAATATAAATTGAATCATCTGTTGACACTTTTAGCTCTAAACCTGGTGGTAAATCTGGCCTTATTTGTGCGTCAATTTTTTCTTTAATTTTATTAATAATATCAACAGTATTAGAATTCGCTACTTTTATAATTCCAAGACCAATTGATGCCTTGCCGTTGTGTCGAGCCGTTTGTCTATAGTCATCTAAACCATCCTCTACTTCAGCAACATCTTTTATTTTAATTGGACCACCATTGCGATAGGCAACAATCATTTCATTTAAATCTTTAACCTTATGGAATTCTAAATCAAGTTTAAACATTTTTTCTGACTGGGCCCTTACAAGAAATCCGCCAGGTAACTGTATGTGCTCTTTATTAAAGGCAAGAATTAAATCCTTAGGCGTTATTTTTAAAGCAGACATTCTTTCAGGGAGCAGATTAATTCTTATGGTTCTATCTCTCCTTCCACCTAGCGTGACATAACCCACACCATCAACAGTTTCTATTTTTTTCTTTAAAATGTTATTTGCGTAGAGATTTAATTGCTGAATGGTCCGATCTCCAGTTAGACCTAACCACATGATTGCGCTTGCATTTGTTTCAACTTTTCGAACAACCGGAGGCACAATATCATCGGGTAATCGCCTAGCTAATTGACTTACTTTGGATTGAATTTCATTAAACGCGACCTCAATATCCTTATCTAAATTAAATGTGACACTTACGACAGAAACACCCGGAGATGATTCGGACTTAATAGAATCAATACCCGGAGTTGTGTTTACTGCCTCTTCAATTAGATTAGTAATGCTGGCATCAATAATTTCGGGATTAGCCCCCTCTAAAGTTGTTGTAACCGTGAGAATTGGAAAATCAATGGTAGGAAATTTGTCAATACCAATTTTTTGAAAACTAATAATTCCTAATAAAACAAATATTGCCGAGATCATCCAGGCTAGTACATGTCTTCGTATTGAAATTTCAGGTAATGTCATACTTTTATGGGGCTGAAATATTAATTAAAGTTTGGTCAGTTAGGTACCCGGCCCCGTCAAGCGCAACTACTTCATTTTCTTCTAACCCTGAGAGAATTTCAATAACACCGTCCTGGTTAATTCCAATTATGACCTTACGCTGCTCTACTTTATCCTTATTGACTATGTAGACGACTTGTCCAGCTGGCCTTAATACTACACTTTGTTCTGGGACTGCAATTCCTTCTCTAGTTGAAAAAATTACAGTACCTTTTACACTAGCTCCGGGTTGCCACTCAGATTGACCCTCAATATCAGCTATGATATCTATAGACCTACTATCAGACATTAATTGAGGTTTTAACTCAGCAATATTTACTATAATTTCACTTTCCGAGGTTGGTGTTTTAAGCTTTATAGGGATACCTGATTTCAACTTTCTAGCTAATTTTTCAGGAAATGGTATATGTGCCCGAAGCTTTTTATTACTAATAATCTGAAATACTGGATCTCCTACTTTTAGAAAATCCCCAATTGAAGGAATTTGTTTTTCTACTACCCCAGAAATAGGAGCATAAATTTTAGTTTTTTCAATGTTAGACTGCGCTATATTTTTTTTTGATTGAGAAATTTCTAACTCTTCGACCGTCTCATTTTTTTCTGTGATAATTATATCCAGAGCATTTGAAGAAATAAATTTCTTCTCAACTAGACTTAAATTCCTTAGATAGTTTTTTTCTTGGTTAGCAAGTCTAGCCTCAAGCTTCCTAACTTCTGCTTTTGCGAGAGATAGCTGAAATTGATAATCTTTTTTTTCTATCTCAGCCAGAAGGGCACCTTTTTTTACAATAGAGCCTGTTCGTACATGCAATTTAATTACCTTCCCTGAAATTTCTGTAGCAATGGTTGGATCAATAATCCCTTTAATTGATCCGATTGCAGATTCCTTATCTTCAAAAGTCTCTAATGAAGCTTTAACTGTTGTTATGTAGATAGCTCGTTTATTTTTTTCTTCTGAAGGCTCTTTTTCAGAGCACCCAATAAAAAATATAATGCTTATGGTTATTACGAATATATATTTAATGCTATTACTCATGAATTTTTTCCAAATTAATTAAATTCCAATTGAAAAATGGTCCTGGATCAGTTTTTCTTTGAGGTGCTATCTGATTGTGACCAACAATATCACTAATTGGATAGTTATTGGATAGACATTTAATAAGGTTTATAAGTTTCATATATTGATTATCCTCAAACGGTTCAAGATTATTTCCCTCTAACTCAATCCCTATAGAAAAATCATTGCAGTTTTTTATTTTTTTCCATGATGATTCGCCAGCATGCCAAGCACGCTTATCACATGAAACGAACTGTGTTATTTCTCCTGATCGTTTAATTAAGAAATGAGAAGATACTTTGAGGTCTTTTATAGTCTTAAAATAAGAATGTTTTTTTAGATCTAATTTGTTCTGAAAGAAATCCTCAACATAATGTCCCCCAAATTGGTTGGGTGGTAAGCTTATATTATGAATGACTAATAAATCTATCTTAGTATTGTCCGGCCTGTTATCAAAATTTGGGGACTGAACTTTTTTAATATTTTCAATAAAACCTTGATCATCTACTTTAAAATTTTTTAGGCATGAGTTCATATAGATAGATTATAATTTATTGTTTTCAATTAACACTTATTTTAATCGCTTTTAGGGTCTTGAGCATTAAATTTACTTTTTCGGGGAGTTTGTATGTATATGTTGTTTTATGATTATGTAATATTTGGCATTGTAGATAATGCGGTTATGTTGGCAGGTGCTTTTTTTGGTCTCGGATTTGAGAAATACCTCCCCAAACGTTTTCAGGCTGGTTTAGGTATAATTATAGGTGCTGGATTAGGAAACACAGCTAGTGATTTTTTAGCTGGTGTAGCGAGCTTAAATTGGGAACTAGCTTTCGGTACAGGCCTTGGCTGTCTTATTGCTTTAATCCTGATTCCTATATTTTATAAAACTCAAAAATATTTTAAATAAGAAAACTAAGGCCGACTTAATTTGAGAATAAATATGATTGGAAGGTTATATGCATGCCTGTTTTATGAGGCTATAATTCAAATTGCATTATGGTTTATTGTGACCTTCCTTGCGCTAGCTGTATTAAATATTGACTTGACGTCAAATCCGAATCTATTGCGGTTTATTTTATGGGCTTCATCAGGTATATATTTTATATATTCATGGCTTTATGGCGGCCAGACGCTAGCAATGAGAGCCTGGAGACTTAAGTTAAATCACCCAAAAAAGAATAAAAATTTTAGTTATTTAATGTCACGCTATTTTTTGTCATCAATTAGCCTAGCTTTTTTTGGCTTAGGATATCTTTATATTTTTTTTGATAAAAAAAATCGGTTTCTGCATGATCACATCCTAGGGTCTGAGATTATTTATACTCAAATCTAATTATTAGATATATACCAATCAATAGAAATATTAATGTTGGAATAAATGCACTTAGGTAGGGTGGCCAGTCATTTAATAAACCTAGATATCTAATCAATGTGTTGAATATTTGATATGCTATTCCAGCCGATATCCCAATAAAAATTTTTAAAAATTTTCCACCTGATCGTTCCTGAAGAAACCCAAATGGCACAGCAAAAACTAGCATTACTAACGGTATTATTGGATGAATAATTTTTTCCCACAAAGCAACTTCGTAACGCGTTGTTTTTTGATTATTAATCTTTAAATAGTTAATAAAATTTAATAGATTCAATGTATCCATTTTTTCTGGTGAAATAATAAGCACATTCATCATCTCTGGCCTAATTAGGGACTTCCAATTTCCCTTAATGATTGAAGTTGTTTCAACAATATTATTACTAAATACTGTTTGGGATATATCCTCTAATTTCCATTGGCCATCATCAAAAATTCCCTTTTCAGCGTTAGTTATTGTTCTTAGGTTAAAATCTTTGTCAAATTCATAAATATGAATATCTCTTAATGAGGCATCTGGCATTACATTTTCAATGTTTACAAAATTATTACCATCTTTAATCCAAAAGCCTGATTTAAATTCTTGGCTTACGCTTGAGTCAGTGGCGCTAATTTTAAGTTGTTGAGCATTTTTTTCTGAGCCTGGAGCAATTAAATCACCCACAATCAAGGTAAAGATTGAAAAAAATAATCCTACATAAATTAATGAGGATGCTATTTTTCTGATTGAGAGACCACTAGCCCTCATAACAATTAGTTCTGAATTTTGCGAAAGCTGACCAATGGCATACATGCTTCCAATGAGTACAGATAGTGGAATAATTTCATAGACATGCCCAGGAATACTTAAGATGACGTATATGATAATTTGGGGGAGACCATATTTACTTTTACCCAGATCATTAATTTCTTGAAGAAAGTCGAAAAATGAAAATAATGCAATTAGCCCAAGCATTATCATCATGATGCTAATAAAAAATTCTTTGTTAAGGTATCTAGTAAGTATCATCTATTTTTTACGTCTTTTACTTATCTTTTGAGGAAATACAGGTAGATTAAATGACCTTCTATACAATAGATAAAGACCTGACAAACCGACTGCTAGGTGAATAGGCCAGTATCCAAACCAAATAGAGATAACACCAGTAGAAACTAGGCTATGAGATACACCAAGCAAGTTGTTGTAAATTACAAAGAGCAATAATGCAATCACAATATTCATAGATCTTCCAGTTCTTGGATTAATAAAGCTTAATGATATGGAGAGCAATATAAGCATCGCAGCCGATATTGGTAAGGAAAGTCTCCACATTAGTTCAGCAATATATGGGTTTCGGTTATCTTTATTTTGAGTCAGCAGTAACTCCATTGTCGATTTAGCTTCAAGGATTCCGGCACTTGCTCCTACAGCAATTAACTTAGGCACATCTTTCTCAACTAAAATTCCATATTCACTAAATTTTGTTGTTGAAAATTCATTACTATCAACTTGCCCCTCATATCTTTTTCCATCCTGCATTACAATATAATTTTCATTATTTTTATTTTTTACTCTTTTACCTTTACTTGAAACAATAACCCCTAGTTTCCCATTTTGCATCGACTGTACAAAAATATTATTAACACTGCTTCCAAGATTACTAAATCCTTCTACATAAAATATACGGTTATTACTTTTTGATTCCTTAAATGATCCCGGTGCAATAGTAGCTAATTCATCTCTATTTTTTAATCCATTTTTAAATTCTTCTGATTTTTGAACTGCCCAAGGACTTATGTAGAAAGATAAGGATCCAATTAATATAATAATTGGCAAGCTGAACATTAGGATAGGTTTTACTAAATTATGTAAGCTAAGTCCTGCGCTGAACCAAACAATCATCTCACTGTCTCTGTACCAGCGACTTAACGTTAGAAGAATAGCAAGAAAAATTGTGAGTGATAGAAGGAGGGGAAGATGTTTTAATAAGTTAAAAACTAAGATCGTATCTACAGTATCGTTAGGTATAATACCCTTTGCTGCAAGTCGAAAAATATATACAGCCCTTTGGGCCACTACTATTCCAGACAATATTAGAATTGTAGATAAAGCAGTAAAAAAGAGCTCTCTAGTCAATGATGATTTAAATAACATGGCTAATCAGTAGCTTCATTAATTTTAAGGACATTTATAGATGAAAGTTAATATTAAAACAGATTCAATCACAAAGATATCAAGTGATGTTATCACATTAGGGGTGGACGATAAAAATCAAATTATTGATTCATCAAAGCTCGATAAGAAAACGATTAATTATCTTAATAATGTTCTGGCACTGGGAGATATCTCAGAACAGGTAGGTTCAACTAGGGTTGTGCATGGCGATCATTTTTACCCTAAAGTCTTATTGATTAGAATGGGCGACCCAAAAAAAATAACCCCAAATCAATTCTATAGTGCCATTTTGTCTGTTGCTAACGAATTAAAATCTCTACAATTTAAAAGTCTATTGATACCTATTAACCAGTTCATGAATGAATCCTTAAGTGCACATACAGTGGCTGAATATTTAGTAAGGGGACTAATGGATGCATTGTATGTTATTAATTCACTTAAGACCCTAAACAAGGTTAAGAAGAATATATTTCAAACTACTATTCATTACAAAGGCGGTGACTTGAACCAAGTAAAAATTGGCGTTAAGCACGGCGAAGCAGTAATGGAGGGGGGAAATCTAACTAAAGATTTGGGTAATTTACCACCAAATATATGTACCCCTAAATATCTTGCAAACATAGCTACAAAATTAGGAAAAGAATATAAATTTAAGGTTAGTATTCTTGACCAGAAAAAAATTGAAAAACTTAAGATGGGTTCTTTTTTAGCGGTAGCCAAAGGAAGCCGTGAAGAACCTCGCTTTATAACTATGGAGCATAACAAGGGACCTAAAAATCAGAAGCCAATTGTTCTTGTGGGTAAAGGAATAACATTTGATGCAGGTGGTATTTCTATTAAGCCATCTCCAGACATGGATGAGATGAAATACGATATGGGTGGTGCTGCTTCAGTAATGGGGGTAATGAAAACAGTAGGGGCTTTAAATTTACCACTAAATATTGTCGCAATTATTCCATCATGTGAAAATTTACCTGATGGACTTGCGGTAAAACCAGGTGACATTGTTACAAGTATGTCAGGACAAACTATCGAAATATTAAATACAGATGCAGAAGGTAGATTAATACTCTGCGACGCTCTTACATATGCTGAAAGATATAAACCTGAGACAGTCATTGATGTAGCAACATTAACAGGTGCCTGTGTTATTGGATTAGGACATCATGCAACTGGATTATTTTCAAACTACGAACCACTAGCTACAGAGCTTGAAGCGGCAGGTATTAGAGCATTAGATAAAGCCTGGAAAATGCCATTATGGGAAGAATACCAGCCACAACTGAATAGTAATTTTGCAGATATGGCTAATATTGGTGGAAGAGCTGGGGGAAGTATAACGGCTGCATGTTTCTTGTCACGGTTTGCTAAAAATTTTAATTGGGCTCACTTGGATATTGCTGGGACAGCTTGGAAGTCAGGTAAGGAAAAAGGATCAACTGGAAGACCTGTACCACTTCTCAGTCAATTTTTAATCAAAAGGGCTGGGAAGTAGTTTTTGACGAATGTTCAGTTCATTTTTAATGTAAAAGATAAATCAGTGCTATTGCATAGCTTACTTTTGCAAAATCTGCAGAAGAAGAAAGCGAGCTTAGTTTTTTGCGAAGACCAATCTGAAACAAAAGCTTTGTCAGAAAATTTATGGAGCAGCTCTGGAATAAATTTTCTTCCTCATATTGTAAATAAGCCGTATGAAAATGAGATGATTGTTTTATCTAATGACAGAATTGATTGGATGGATGATGTTTTAATAAACTTCTCGAGCTCTATGATTGATGGGTTTAATCGCTACTTAAAGTTGATTGAGCTAGTTTCAGATGATGAAAAAACTAAAGAAAAAGCAAGAAATCGATTTAAATTTTATAAGGATTGTGGATACAAAGTAAATTCAGTCGATGAAAAAAAATTAACTTTCAATTTGCTCTAGGTACTCTATTTTTCTTAAAAAGTTATTTTTATTAAATATATCATTAGTGAGTATCTCGCATATCCATGTCTCATGAGGATTCTCGTTAATGAGTTCAGGAGTTTTGGTAAGTTCTTGATTGATATTTAATATTTTCCCGTCAACGGGCGCGATTATATCTGAGGCTGTCTTAACAGACTCAATAATGCCCATTGATTGATTAGTAAATATTTTTTCATCAGATTTTATGTCAATAAATACAATGTCACCTAATAAGTCTTGAGCAAAATAGGTTATGCCAATCTGACACCTATGATCATCAATATATTTTAGCCAAACATGTTCTTTGGTATAAAAAAGTTCTTCTAAGTAGTCCATATTTTTACTCATTTAATAAAGTGACAAAATAACCTTAATTGTATATCATCATTACCATCTATTAAACAAGGATAAAAGTTAGTGAGTACAACGTTAAGTAGCTTTCTTATTATTTTTTTATTCTGCATCACACCTCAACTACACTCTAAAGAAAAGATTAATGACCCGAAGATTCGTTCTTTAAGAGCAATGATTGTGAACCAGCAAAGTGGTGAGATAATTTATAAAAAAAATTCAGAACAGAAGGCATCAATCGCATCGTTAACCAAACTAATGACTGCGATGGTTATATTAGATTCGGGTCTTGATTTATCAGATGAGTTACGAATCTCAAAAAAAGATATTGATAAAGTAAAGTGGACTAAGTCAAGGCTACCTATCGGTGCAACCCTTAGTAGATTGGAATTATTAAAAGTTGCTCTTATATCATCAGATAATCGTGCTGCATATGCATTGAGTAGGACCTACCCATCTGGAAGGGAAGCATTTATTGAGGCTATGAATGTAAAAGCGATCCAATTAGGAATGGAAAACAGTCAATTTCGAGATCCAACAGGACTCGATAGACGCAATATATCTACCGCACAGGATTTGGTAAAAATGGTTCAAGCTGCCTATGAATACAAATTAATCCGTCAAATTACTACAACAGCTTCCGAAAAAGTTACTATTGGAAAAAGAAATACTCCATTAGGTTTTATGAATACAAACAGGTTAGTTAGGAGGGGGGTTTGGGACATTGGACTATCAAAAACAGGCTTTATTAGAGAGGCAGGAAGATGTTTGGTAATGCAAACAACGATAAATAACAAGCCGATTATTATGGTTTTTCTTAAATCACACGGAAAATATACAAGGCTTGGCGATGCCAATAGAATAAAGAAGTGGATAGAAAAAAATAATAATAAGAAAAATCAAATTACGCAGTTAAATTACAAAGTCACGCCACCTTCGTAGGTATCTCTGCCGTTACTTTTCTTAGGTTTCTTTTGGGTAATTTTGTGTATCTAATTCTCACGAGGGCTTCTTTTTAACAGGCTTCTTTTTAACAGGCTTCTTTTTAGCTTCTTCTTCAGCCTTTTTTGTTAAAAGTTTTAAAGCTTTTTCTAATGAAATAGAATCAAGATCAGTATCTTTTGAGAGATTGACTTTGGTACCATCCATTTGAATATAAAATCCAAACCGACTTTTGTATATATCAATCGAACTTTTTGAATCTGGATTTATCCCAATTTTCCTGAGAGGCTTTAATAAATCAACAGCAAAATCATGAGTAATTTCAAAAATATTTTCAGTCTTTGGTATAGATTTGAATTTTCCGTTGTGATTAACATACGGCCCGAAACGACCAATATTGGCTATAATTTTTTCTCCTGTTTCTGGATGAATTCCCAAGTCTCTTGGTAGGGAGATTAATTGCTTAGCTATACTTTCATCTAGGTCAGCTAGGGCCACTTCAGGGGGGATAGTAACTCTTTTTGGTTTTAATTTATCCCCTTCCTCAGGAAGGCCTAATTGTAGGTATGGGCCATAAGGACCGATTAATAATAATATATCTTTTTTAGAGGCTTCGTCTTTAGCTATTACTTTTGGTTCTTGAGGTAGGTCGCCATTTGAACTTTTAGTAAAATCACAATCAGGATAACCAGAACAGGCAATAAAGTTGCCTCTTTTACCTAGCTTTGAAAGTAAAGGCTTCTTGCACTTGGGACAATCCTCCCCAATTTCTTTTTGAGTAATTTTTGTTCTATCTAGATCACTTTTTTCTTTAATCCTCGCAATGAATAAGTCCCAAAAATCTTGAAGTACTGTAAGAGAATTTTTTTTGTCTGCTGCAATATCATCAAGTTGGGATTCTAGGTTGGCTGTAAAATCATAATCAACATAATTTTCAAAATGCTCCGTTAGAAATTCTATTACGACTACTCCAACATCTGTTGGCATAAATCGTTTTTTTTCTAAAAGAGCGTAGTCTCTTTCTTGTAAGGTTGTGATTATGCTTGCATAAGTAGAGGGCCTACCAATTCCATATTCTTCTAATGTTTTTACAAGACTTGCTTCTGTAAATCTTGGTGGTGGTTCGGTGAAATGCTGTACACCTATTATTTTATCTACATCTAATAGATCACCAACCTCAAGAGAGGGTAGCTTAGATTCGTTATCTTCATTACTTTTTGAGTCATCTTCATCTTCTAAATAGACAGACATAAAGCCTGCAAATTTCAACGTTTGTCCGGTTGCCCTAAAAATACTCTCTCCTTTACCCACCTCTAGATCTACACTTACCGCATCGAATACTGCTGGTGACATCTGGCATGCCAACGTTCTTTTCCAAATAATTTCATAAAGTTTAAATTGTTGGTCTGATAAAAATTTCTTTACACTCTGTGGCGTTCTCTCAATATCTGTTGGTCTAATAGCTTCGTGAGCTTCTTGTGCATTTTTAGCTTTTGTTTTGTAACCAATCGCTTTTTGGGGAAAATATTCAGGAGTGTAATTTGATTCTAGGTATTTTCTTATTTGATTTGTCGCTTCATTAGATAGGCTCATTGAGTCTGTTCTCATATATGTTATCAAGCCTACAGTGCCCTCTTCTATGCTAATACCCTCATAGAGTTGTTGCGCAGTAATCATGGTGCTACGAGTAGTGAATCCAAGTTTTCGAACAGCTTCCTGTTGAAGTGTAGACGTTGTAAACGGAGCTGTTGGGTTTCTTACTCTTTGTTTTTTTTCAACCCTAGATACCCTTACATTGCCAGAACTCTTAAGAAGTAACTCGCCTACTATTTTTTTCTCTTGTTTTGCAGAGGTGATAGTAAATTGCTCTAGTTTTTCATTATTTAAAATGGTTAATTTTGAAGCAACTTTTGCTTTATCTTTTAATGCATCAAGATGAATGCTCCAATACTCTAAGCTATCAAATTTTTCTATTTCTTTTTCACGCTCAACAATCAATCTAAGTGCAGGACTTTGAACCCTTCCAGCCGATAGTCCATATCTTATTTTTGACCATAGTAAGGGAGAAAGATTAAAACCAATAAGGTAATCTAATGCTTGACGAGCCTGTTGAGCATGAACAAGTGGTTGAGCTACTTCACGAGGATTGTTTAATGCTTCAATAATTGCAGACTTAGTTATTTCGCCGAAAATAATTCGACTAATCTTCTTGTTCCCTACTAATTTTTTTGAGTTTAAAACTTCTGCAATATGCCATGCAATTGCTTCTCCCTCTCTGTCTGGATCAGTTGCAAGCAGGATTTCGTCGGATTTTTTTACTGCATTCGAAATTGCATCTATGTGTTTTTTATTTCTAGGGCTGATCTCATAATTCATTTCAAAAGTATCAGTATTTATACCTTGAGACTTTGGTAAAAGATTTCTAATATGTCCATATGATGCCAGGACCTGATATTCTTTTCCAAGGTAATTTCCAATTGTTTTGGCTTTTGATGGTGACTCAACAATTAATAATTTTTGCATATTATCTGTTTTTAACTAGGGTTAAAAACTAGGCATCATAAGTAGAAAATGAAAACTATTCAAGTTAAATACAATATTAAGTGTTATTTATTGTGCTTTTTGACGCTGATTCATAAAATTAATAACACTAAATGATTCTAGATCTTCTTTAGAGATATCTGATGTTTTGAGAGATTCAAAATCAAATAAACTCTTGTCTGAAAGGTGAGATAGCTCAATGTTTGATATAGCCCCAAAAATATTATTTACCCTGCCGGGAGTATCTTTCTCCCAAGTGCTTAGCATTGATTTTATTTTCTTTCTTTCTAGGTTCTCTTGTGATCCACATAAGTCACAGGGGATAATAGGGAAATTCATTACATTGGCGTAATCCTCAATATCTTTTTCCTCACAGAATGAAAGCGGGCGAATAATAATATTTTTTTTATCGTCAGATAGTAGCTTAGGCGGCATCGATTTTAATTTTGACCCATGAAACATATTTAAGAAAAAAGTTTCAACAATATCATTCTTATGATGACCTAATGCAATTTTGGTAGCACCTATTCTTTTGGCGGTCTTATATAGAATACCCCTTCTTAATCTTGAGCATAAGGAACAAGTTGTTTTCCCTTCGGGAATCTTAGATTTCACAATTGAATACGTGTCTTCATTGATAATTTCATATGGAATACCATGAGCGATAAAGTAGTTTGGTAGAACATCTTGGGGAAAGTTTGGTTGTTTTTGGTCTAAATTGATAGCAATGATATCAAAGTGAATGGGGGCCTTTTTTTTTAATGCTAATAGCATTGTTAGCATTGTATAAGAATCTTTTCCACCACTAATACAAACCATCACTCGATCTCCATCTTCGATCATATTAAAATGCATAATAGCTTTGCCAGTAAGACCGATTAATTTTTTTCTTAATTTTAGGAAATTACGGGTAGGTTTTGGGGGAAGAATTTCTAAATTTATAATTATTTCCTACCTCCGTCAATATTTATAGTTTCACCTGTAACAAAAGGTGCATTTAATAATAAAAACTCTACTGCTTTTGCAATATCAGCTGGTTCACCTAACCTTTTCAGTATTGATTGATTGATAACCTCATCCCGATATTTTTTGTCAAATTCTTGACTATGACGCCCATATTGCGAATCCATTTCTGGCCAGATAATAGCTCCAGGGGCAACAGCATTTACTCTAATATCTGGACCTAAATCATTAGCTAGAGATTTTGTTAGATTTTCAAGTCCAGATTTTGCAATAGAATAAACTGTATAACCTTTTTTTGGGTTCGCAATACCGGCATCTGTGATATTAACAATTCCCCCCTTATTTTTTTTAAGATAAGGATATGCGAATTGACTAAGGAATAATGGTGCTTTTAGGTTGGTCGAAATTAGATCTTCCCAGTGCTCTGATGAAATATCTCCAACCTTTGTTGGGTAAAAGCTCGAAGCATTATTAATCAAGAAATCTATGTTACCGAATGAGCTAATCATTTCTTTGATAATGTACTCATAACTTTCGAACTCTAGAAGATTTGCTTGGACTATGCAGGCAGAATCCTCACGAATATTATTCAGTTCTTTTTGAAGAGTAATCGCGTCATCTTTAGAATTTCGGTAGTGAATCATGATGTCAATACCTGCATTATGCAGATTTCGACATATAGCAGCTCCAATTCTTCTTGAACCACCGGTAACTAAAGCAAATTTTTTAGAGGACGTCATATTCATTAGATTATTAAAGTTAGTCTATTATAATCTACCTCATGAACAAATTACTCATGCAAATTAAAAGAGATGTCCAAATTCATAATAAATTAGTGGTAAAGCTAAAATAATGCTAAAAAATAATATCAGACCTATTCGCAGCTATGTTCTTCGTCAAGGAAGGCTAACTAAATATCAATCGGCTGCCCTCGATAAATTTTCAAGAGAATTTATTATCCCATTTCAAAATAAAGAAATTAATTTTGATTCTATTTTTAATTTATCTGAAAATAAAATAATTCTTGAGATAGGTTTTGGGATGGGTGATACAACTGCAAGAATTGCTGAAAATTCTAAGGATACTAATTTTATAGGTATCGAAGTACATTCCCCTGGGGTAGGCAACCTACTTAATAGAATTAATGAACAAGAGATTAAAAACTTAAGAATTATTCAGCACGACGCTGTTGAAGTATTAGAGAAAATGATTCCAAAATCTTCACTTGATGGGGTTCATATTTTTTTCCCTGATCCTTGGCATAAGAAGAAGCATAATAAAAGAAGGTTGATTCAATCTAATTTTATAGAAAAGATTAGGCATAAAATAAAAAAAAATGGTTATGTTCATATCTCAACTGATTGGGAAGATTATGCGTTATCGATTCTTGATGCATTCAAGTCTAATGATAACTTTTCACTTAAAACGGAAGAGTTTTTTGTTAAACCTGATTACAGGCCTAATACTAAATACGAAAATCGAGGTATTCGATTAGGGCATCAAGTATGGGATATATTATTTGTTAGGCAATAACCAGGATTGTATTTTACTATCCGCTTCCTCTACTCCTTTTTTCTTAAGGCTAGAGAATAATTGAACAGTACATTCAGTTTGATATAAATCACTCCATTGTTCCTTTGTTTCATTTTTAACCTCAGATAGAGTCCTTAGAGATTTTTCTCGCGACAATTTATCGCTTTTAGTCAAAAGAATGTGAATAGGCTTCTGCCGAGGAGCAAACCAGTCTAGCATTCTGATATCTAGCTCTGTGAGCGGTCTACGAATATCCATAACAATGATTAAGCCAACTAAACTCTCTCGTTCCTGGAGATATCGAGGTAATGTTTTTTGCCAATGATCTCTAATAGCTATCGGCACCTTGGCATATCCGTACCCTGGAAGATCGACGAGTGATTTGTCATCATCAATCTTAAAAAAGTTAATCAATTGAGTTCTACCTGGCTGCTTACTAACGTAGGCGAGACGATTTTGATTACTAAGAGTATTAATGGCACTCGATTTTCCAGCATTTGAACGACCAGCAAATGCTATTTCATAGCCGCCATCTTCAGGCAATTCATTGAAATGATTGGCTGAGATAACAAATTTAGCATTTTGTAGTAAAGCCATTTATGAATCCTTTAAAAGAAGTAAATGCTATCACGTTGAACCTATTTTAGTTAAAATGTCTCATTTTAAAACACAGTCGGAGTTTAAATGTTAATCAAAAACTATTTTTTTATTTTTTTAGGTCTAGCAAGTATGAGTTTTTCGTTGTTTGCAGAACCACAAAAACATTCAAATCAATATTTGTCTGCAAAAAAAATAGTAAATAATTTATGCATTGCATGTCATGCAATAGATGGTAATAGCACTATCAGTATGAATCCAAAATTAGCTGGCCAACATTCTGCCTACATTACAAAGCAACTCATGAATTTCAAAAATGGCTCAAGAGATAATGCGGTAATGGCAGGAATGGTAGCAAGTTTGACTGACGATGATATGAAAAGCCTTGGTCACTACTTCTCCAAGCAGAAACTTCAGCTGTCTGCAGCAAAAACTAATGGGAAGGGATCCTTAGGAGAAAAAATTTATCGTGGTGGTTTATCAGATAAAGGCGTACCGGCATGCGCGAGCTGTCATGGCCCTTCTGGTCATGGAGTCCCTGATGTTTATCCTAGACTAAATGGGCAACACTATGATTATTCTATGTCGCAGTTAAATTTATTCAGATTAGAAAAGAGAGCTAATGATGAGGGAATGATGATGAGGACCATCGCTCAAAAGTTAACTGACAAAGAAATGCAGGCGGTATCAGATTATATTCAAGGCTTACAGTAAATAGCCTCTAAATTTTCTTATACCATTTACCATAATTAAACTCCTGGAAATATAGGTCAAAGTTGATAGCTAATAACAATAAAAAAATGAGTTTTTCACAATTGATGAGCTCCATGAGATTCGCAATCACAATGTTATCTTTTGTGGGTATTGCTTCGATTATTGGAACAATATTAAAACAAAAACAGCCTTATGAAAGCTATATAATTAAATTCGGACAATTTTGGTTTGATATTTTTAGCCACCTAGATTTGTTTAATGTCTATCAAGCAATATGGTTCTTGATTATTTTAGTCTTTCTTATTGCTTCAACCTCTTTGTGTGTTAGCAGAAATAGTCCCGGTATCCTTAGAGAGTATAAAAAATTTCACGATCAAATTCGTGAAAAATCTCTTCGCTCTTTTAAGCATTGTTATGAAATAAGCCTCCCTTCATTTAATAAAATAGACCTAATTTCTTTGTTAGAAAAAAATAATTTTAAAGTTCGTGAGAAAAAAAATACTTCTAGCGATTTGTTGATCGTTGCAAAGAAAGGAAGTTTTCAGAAGTTAGGCTATATATTTACTCATCTTGCTATCATTATAATTAGTGCTGGAGGGCTTCTAGATGGGAACTTAAAATTAAAAACACAGGAATTGTTAGGGCTTAAGGAAATACAGTTGCTAGATTTACCATTATCTGAAATTCCTAGTAAAAATCGATTAGATTCAAATAATTTTTCATATCGGGCTAACGTATTATTAGCTGAAGGTGAAAAACAAGATGTTGGTGTCATTCCATCTAAAGACGGCTACTTAATTCAAGAGCTACCCTTCTCTGTTGGACTGAAAAATTTTAATATTGAGCATTATTCGTCTGGACAACCAAAATCTTTCGAAAGTGATCTAATTTTGACAAGTAAGTTGACAGGAAAAACAAAACAGCAAAAAATTAGTGTTAATAAGCCATTTACTTTTGAGGGAGTAACAATCTATCAATCAGATTTTCAAGATGGAGGTACAAAATTAAACATCTTAATCACTGACCTCCTGTCTAAAGATAAATCTCAGCCCATGAAAGCTGAAGTTTTTAAGAGTAACAATTTAATTTATATGGACCAATCATTTTCTTTTGAATTTGAGGACTTCAGGTTATTTAATATTTTGGATATTGATAACTCTCAAAAAAAGAATTCAAAAAACGTGGGACCAAATTTTACCTATAAAATTAGAAACGAATCTGGACAAGCGAATGAATACCAAACATATCAACTACCAATGAAGTTGGATGGAAGATACTTTTTTGTAAGTGGAATGAGAGCGACCCCTCAGGAAGATTTTAAGTTTCTTAAGATGCCTGCTGATTCTGAAAGAGGTCTTGATGGGTTTTTAATTTTTAAGAATTTAATTTTAAATGAAGAAACTATTGAAACAGCTATTAATCAAGTCATTTTATCTTCTGCCCCTAGTAAAGAAGTTAATGTTAATAATCTAAAGCTAAGTACATCAAAACTCTTTAAAACATTCCAGCAAGGAGGTTACAACGAAATAGCACTAGGAATTGATAAGAATATTCCAAACCAAGAGCAAGAATCTGCTGCAAGTGCTTATATTAAAATTATCCATTTAGTAGCTAATCAGGTACTGCTTGATTATAAGCGAAATAATACCTCAACTGAATTTTTTGGGCTTAAGGATTTATCTTTATTCACTCAGGACGCATTGAATGCATACAGCGATAGTTTTTTTTATGGGACCCCTTTATTTCTTGAATTAAAAGATTTTGAGCATGTCCAAGCCAGTGGATTACAGTTAACAAAATCACCAGGTAAGTTTTGGGTTTACCTTGGTTCTATGTTGTTAGTAATTGGAATTTTTTGTATGATTTATGTCCAAGAAGTAAGGTTGTGGGTGTTAAAAAAGAAAAATAGTAAAAATATTTTATTGACACTAACAACAAATCGCCATCATTTAACTTTTGATAAATATGCGCTCGAGATAAAAAACAAGATTAATTCATTGAGTAAAAAAGGATAAGTATGAAAGATCAAGTGAGTCTTTATAATAAATTTTTTATCGGCGGCCTAACTATTTTAGCCTTCTATGCCCTAATACAGTTTCATAATTATATGGATGGATATGAAGTTGCTATTCTAATTAGCTCTGTTTTTGGTTTCTCTTGGCTAGGATTTTCTTGGCGTAACTTTAAGAGTTACTTCATTATTATTTTTCTATTAGCTTTCTTATCAATTTTTATTTATCAGGGAAATTTATTAATTGTTGAAGAGAATTTCATCTTAAAATATTTTCTTTCCAGCCAATCAGCGATTATGTGGATGAGTGCTTTATATCCATTAAGCTTAATTATTTACTGGGTTCATCTTTTTAATTCTCAAGATTTTTCAGGGAAGTTAGCTTCTAGTTTAGTATGGATTGCAACGACTCTTGGTACGGCTGGGCTTCTTATTCGTTGGTATGAATCTTATTTAATTAGTATTGATATCGGACACATCCCAATTAGTAATCTCTATGAGGTATTTGTTCTATTTTGTATTATTACTGCACTAATCTATCTTTACTATGAGGAAAGAATAGGTACAAAGAAGCTTGGTGCCTTTATTTTAATTATTATTAATATTGCAGTAGGTTTTTTACTTTGGTATAGCTTTGCAAAAGGGGCGCATGAGATCCAACCTTTAGTTCCTGCGCTGCAGTCATATTGGATGAAAATTCATGTGCCAGCTAATTTTATTGGTTATGGCGCATTTGCAATTGCGGCAATGGTTTCTATGGCCTACCTTGTTGTAGACAAAGGATGGTTAACTAAATATCTGCCTGAAAAAGATGTTTTGGATGACTTGACTTACCGAACAATAGCTATTGGATTTATATTTTTTACAATTGCGACGATATTAGGTGCAGTTTGGGCAGCTGAAGCATGGGGTGGTTATTGGTCATGGGACCCTAAAGAAACATGGGCATTAATTGTATGGTTAAATTATGCGGCTTGGCTTCATTTAAGGCTAATTAAGGGTCTAAGAGGAAATTTACTTGCATGGTGGTCAATTGTAGGCTTATTTATAACGGCTTTTTGTTTTTTAGGGGTTAATTTATTTTTATCTGGCCTACATTCGTATGGTGAATTATAAAAATTTACTCTTTTTAAGTTAGAATTGAAATTGTGTTAATTATTTTCTAAGACTATAAATACAAATTATGACAAATAGTATTATATCCATTAAAGATTTAAGTTTTGGTTATGGTGACCGCCTTTTGCACACAGGAATTGATATGGAATTTCCACGGGGCAAAGTTTCTGCCATTATGGGTGGAAGTGGTAGTGGTAAAACTACTATTCTTAGATTAATCGGTGGACAATTAAAACCAACTTCCGGTCAGGTGGAGGTTGATGGCACAATCGTGCACAAACAAAATAGAGATGGCATTTATCGATTACGCCGAAAGATGGGGATGTTATTTCAGCATGGGGCACTTTTTAGTGACCTTTCAGTTTTTGAGAATGTTGCATTTCCTATGAGGGAACATACAAACCTCCCTGAGAATATAATAAAAGATCTAGTTTTATTAAAATTGAATGCTGTAGGTTTGAGGGGAGCGGCATACTTAATGCCCCCTGAATTATCAGGAGGTATGGCAAGGCGAGTGGCTTTAGCAAGAGCGATTGCATTGGACCCAGATATTATTATGTACGATGAACCATTCGCTGGCCTTGATCCAATTTCAATGGCAGTTATATGTGATCTAATTAGATCGTTAAATGATGCGTTAGGAGCTACCTCAATAATAGTAACTCATGATGTTGCGGAAACATTTTCATTTGCAGACTATATATATTTTGTCGCAGATGGAGTAGTTGCGGCAGAAGGGTCACCAAAACAACTAATGGCATCTAAATTACCTTTTGTTAAGCAATTTATTCATGCTGAAAAAGATGGCCCAGTACCCTTTCACTATAATGCTCCAAGTATGAAAGAGGATTTTGCACTTTGAATATAAATACGAAAACTTTATTAAAATTTTTTGAAAAAATAGGACGTTCTTTTTCAAGTCGTGCCCTTAGATTAGGTTCTGCGACTCGGCTTTTTTTTCTTATATTAATTTATTCTGCTGACAGTTTCAAAAGAATTCACCTGACTATTCGTGAAATTTATTTCACAGGGGTGATGTCTTTAGTAATTATAATTGTTTCTGCATTTTTCGTTGGAATGGTGCTTGGCCTGCAAGGCTATTACACGCTACAAAAATATGGGTCGTCTGAGGCTATTGGAGTATTAGTAGCGTTATCATTGGTAAGAGAATTAGGGCCTGTTGTTACTGCACTTTTATTTGCAGGAAGAGCTGGAACAGCCATAACTGCAGAAATAGGACTAATGAAAGCGACAGAACAATTATCAGCTATGGAGATGATGGCAGTAAGCCCGATTGCAAGAATTATTGCACCAAGATTTTGGGCTGGCGTAATTACAATGCCTATTCTAGCTTCAATTTTTTCAATGGTTGGTGTGCTGGGGGGCTATGTTGTAGCTGTTCCTATAATTGGGGTTGATGAAGGAGCTTTCTGGTCACAAATGCAAGCGAATGTTGATTTTAGATTTGATGTTATTAACGGGCTAATTAAGAGTGTGGTGTTTGGGATTGCATGTACAATTATTGCACTTTTTGAGGGTTTTGATGCACCCCCAACGGCAGAGGGTGTGAGTCGTGCTACAACGAGAACAGTTGTTACATCTTCGTTGGCTATTTTGGCTCTAGATTTTGTGCTTACATCATTTATGATTAGTGGTTAAAATAAACCAAAGACTAAAAGGATTACTATGGATAAAATTAAACTTGATGCATGGGTAGGAATATTTGTCGCAATTGGTGTTATTTCATTGCTTGGGCTTGCCATGAAGGTAGGAAATCTAACTTCTAATGATATTAGAGAAACTTATACGGTGACTGCAAATTTTGAAAATATCGGTGGCCTAAAACCGAGAGCCCCAGTAAAAGGTGCAGGTGTTGTTGTCGGTAGAGTTAATTCAATTGTATTTGATACAGAAGCCTATCATGCGGTTGTGAGTATTGATATTGATAAGAGGTACGTTTTTCCTAAAGACACATTTGCCAATATTTATACAGCAGGGTTATTAGGAGAGCAATATATAGGTCTTGAGGCCGGAGGCGAAGAGAAGAATTTGGAGCAGGGCGATCGCATTACACAAACTCAAGATGCTGTAGTCTTAGAAAAACTGATCAGCCAATTTTTGTATAGCAAAGCATCAGAGGAGGAATAAATTGAAATTTTTTTCACTAAAAAAATGCATTCTTACCTTTATAGCAATTATATTTTCGACTATAGTTTTTGCTGGACTTGGCCCCGATGAACTAATTAGGAAGACAGCAGACGATGTTATTTCAGCATTAAAGAGTGATGAAGCTATTCAGAATGGAAATAAGCAAAAACTATACCAATTAGCAGAAGAAAAAATATTACCAAGCTTTGACTTTGAAAGAATTTCAAGGTTAGTTCTAGGTAAAGCATGGCGGAAAGCAACAGACCTACAAAAAGAACAATTTAAAAGTGAATTTAGAAGTTTGTTATTAAGAACATATTCAATAGCTTTATCAAAGTACAAAGACCAGGGCATTGAAATTAAACCAATGCGCATGAAGGCTACTGACGAAATAGTTACTGTAAAAACAGAGATTGTTCAAGATGGAGCACAACCAATAAAAGTTAATTATGCTTTAGCTAAAGATGGAGATTCTTGGTTGGTATTTGATATTGTTATTGAGGGCGTAAGTTTGGTAACAAATTACAGAAGCCAATTTTCTAGTGAAATTAGAAAAGGTGGCATGGATTCATTAAATAAGAAACTAGCTAAAAAAAACAAGAGCAATAAAAATTGATGGAGTTCACTAAAGCTGAAAATAATACTTGGGTGCTAAGTGGTGATTTAACATTTGAAAATATTTCTAAAGTAATCGATAAAGCTAAAGACTTTAATTGGCAGCATTCTGTTAATCTGGATTTGAGTGGCGCGGAAGATGTCGACACCTCTCTTTTGGCACTTATTTTTTATTGGAAGCGATTAGCTAAAGTAAACAAAAAAAATGTTTTTATTTTTGCTGCCCCGGAAAATCTTATGAAACTTGCCAGGCTTTATGGTGCCGAAGAATTCATTTCAAGAAAAAACTAAATACCCCATTTTTATTAAAATAAGAAAATAATATGAAGCCCGCTATTATCTATCAAAACGTAAAAAAAAATTACGGATCAGTTAAGGCTGTAAATGGAATATCTTTATCTATTCCGCAAGGAGAATTTTTTGGATTATTAGGCCCCAATGGGGCGGGTAAGTCAACCATGATAAATATGCTTGGGGGATTAGCAACCCCATCATCAGGAAAAATTTCTGTTATGGGGAGAGATGTCCAAAAAGAATATCAAGAAGCAAGGCACCTGGTCGGTATTGTTCCGCAGGAGTTAGTCTTTGACCCGTTTTTTAACGTTAGGGAAATGTTGCGATTTCAAGCAGGTTATTTTGGAAAAGGTAGAGAAAATGATAGGTGGGTAGATGAGGTAATAGATCGCCTAGACCTGAGAGATAAAGCGAACACAAATATGAGGGCACTATCAGGGGGAATGAAGAGGCGAGCATTAATTGCGCAGGCACTTGTTCACAGGCCACCAGTAATTGTTTTGGATGAGCCAACAGCAGGCGTTGATGTAGAGCTAAGGCAGAAGCTATGGAGTTTTATTAAAGAGCTAAATAAAGAAGGCCATACAATTGTTTTAACAACTCACTATTTAGAAGAAGCAGAGGCATTATGTAATTCTGTAGCAATGCTGAGATTAGGAAAAATAGTGGCACTTGATACTACTAGAAATTTACTTAAGAAATTTTCAACAAAAAATTTAATGCTTCGGCTAAATTTTCATTCTAAGAAAGGCCTGCCCCAGTCAGTAAGAAATTTTTCTTATGTTGAATCCGATGGTGCATTTATTTTTCAATTAAAAAAGATTACTGATATTGCAGAAATTACTGAAGCTCTAAAAAAATCTAAAATTGAAATAATTGATATGCAAACAGTAGATACTGACCTTGAGAATGTTTTTTTGAAACTAACTGGAGCTAAATAATATTGGTCACCTTAAAGACTCAAATTATAGGCACTTGGACGCTACTTAAAAAAGAATTATTAAGATTCTGGCGGGTGGCTTTCCAAACGGTTGCCGCTCCTGTGATTACAGGAATATTATATCTTTTAATATTTTCACATGTTCTTGATAGTCGTCTTGAGGTTTATGAGGGTGTTCCTTACTCGGCATTCTTAATTCCTGGATTAATTATGATGTCACTATTACAAAATGCATTCTCGAACAGCTCGTCAAGCCTAATTCAGGCGAAAGTAATGGGAAATATTGTTTTTCTTTTATTAACTCCACTAAGTTATCTCCAACTATTTTTTGCATTCTTAGCAGCATCAATTGCTAGAGGTATCTTCGTAGGTGCATGTATTTACTTAATCGCGATTATCTATATTGATTTACCAATAGAGTATCCGTGGTTTTTATTCTTATTTGCATTGCTTGGTGGTGGACTTATGGGAGCCTTTGGAATTATTGCCGGCGTCTGGTGTGACAGGTTTGATCAAATGGCAGCATTTGGTAATTTTGTGATTATGCCATTGTCCATGCTATCAGGTGTATTCTATTCTATTCATTCACTGCCTGTTGCATGGCAAGGTGTTTCTCAACTAAATCCATTTTTCTATATGATTGATGGATTTAGATTTGGATTTTTTGGTGAATCTGATGTCTCCCCCTATTTTAGCTTAGGAGTTGTTACTTTATTTTTTATTGTTTTATCTTTTATTACTATCAGAATGCTAAAATCTGGTTTTAAATTAAGAAACTAGATGATGTCACCTGAAAAAATTAAGAGCACTATCTCTGAGAAACTTTCCTGTGAGTTTATAGAGATTAAAGGAGATGACGGAACTCATTTTGAGGCAATTATAGTCAGCAAAGAGTTTGAAAATATTTCTATACTAAAACAACACCAACTGGTGTATCAGTCTTTGGGTGAAATGATGGAAAAAGATATACACGCTTTGTCAATTAAAACTTACAAAGTAGATGAATGGAATCAACTAACTAAATAATAGCGGAGATAAAAACCATGACAACAAATAATAAAATTAAAGAATTGGTAGACGGAGATTCAGTAGTTCTCTTTATGAAGGGAAATCCAAAGTTTCCCCAATGTGGATTTTCCAGCACGGCCTGCCAAATTCTAGATGCATGTGGGGCAACTTATAAGACTGTTGATGTATTACAAGATCCTGAGATTAGGGAGGGTATAAAAGTTTATTCCAATTGGCCAACAATCCCTCAATTATATGTTGATGGCGAATTTAGTGGGGGAGCTGACATAATGAAGGAAATGTATGAGTCTGGAGAGCTAGCTAAGATTGTCTCGAGTAGTTAATCTTGGATAGACTTATTATTGAGGGCCAGAGAGAATTATTTGGTGACGTTTTAATTTCAGGGGCAAAAAATGCTGCCCTACCAATCCTTATAAGCTCTTTATTATCTTCGCAGAAATTGGTATTAACTAATGTCCCAAAACTTTTTGATATAAAAACGACAGAAAAGTTACTTAGTTTTCTTGGTGTGGAAATAGTGAAAGATGAAAATTCAATAGAATTAAGTGCAAAATCAATTAAGCATATAGATGCTCCATATGATCTAGTAAAAACTATGCGCGCATCAATTCTTGTTTTAGGCCCATTATTATCTAGATTTAGTAAGGCGCGCGTTTCACTTCCAGGTGGATGTGCTATAGGCTCTAGGCCAGTAGATATTCATATTCGAGGATTTGAATCTATGGGAGCAAAAATTAATATAGATCAAGGCTATATTAATGCTAGTGCGGAACATTTGCCTGAAGGTAAATTAATTGGTGCTAATATTAATATGGATCAGGTCACTGTAACAGGAACAGAAAATTTAATGATGGCTGCTACTCTTGCCAGAGGAGAAACTACTCTTGAGAATGCAGCGAAAGAACCTGAAGTGATTGATTTAGGTAATTGTCTGATTAAGATGGGAGCTAAAATTTTAGGTCTTGGTACAAAGAAAATTACAATCATAGGAGTCGAAAGCTTATCTAGTGCAAACCATAGGGTGATGTTTGATAGGATTGAAGCCGGCACATATTTAGTGGCTGCGGCAATGACTGGGGGAGAAATTTGCTGTCATGGAGTAGAGTCAGACAAAATAGAAGCTATTATTTTAAAGCTCAAGGAAGCTGGTGCAAAAATAAAGATAGAAGGTGAGAAGATTACTATTAAGAGTGATGGCCAATTAAAGGCTGTTAATTTAACAACATCACCATATCCCGGTTTTCCTACTGATATGCAGGCACAGTTTATGGCAATGAACACAGTGGCAAAAGGACCTAGTGAAGTTATAGAAACAATTTTTGAAAATCGCTTCATGCATGTTCAGGAATTAATCAGGATGGGTGCAAATATTGATATAAAAAAAAATACAGCTATTATTAAGGGTGGCGATGAATTGAGTGGAGCTAATGTTATGGCAACAGATCTAAGAGCTTCAGCTTCACTAGTATTAGCTGCACTTACAGCCAAAGGCGATACAGAAATTGAAAGAATATATCATCTGGATAGAGGATATGAGGAACTCGAAAAAAAGTTTAATAAAATTGGTGCAAAGATTAAAAGGGTTAAATAAATGATTACAATCGCTTTGTCAAAAGGAAGAATTTTTACTGAAACAATGCCAATGTTAAATGCAGCAGGAATTTTTTGTAATGATGATCCTGATGAATCTAGAAAGTTAGTTTTTGAAACTAATGAAAAGAATATTCAATTAATTATTGTTAGGGCTTCTGACGTCCCAACATATGTAGAATGGGGTGGTGCAGATCTTGGAATTGCAGGAAAAGATGTATTGGATGAGTACGAAGGAACTGGACTATATCAGCCTTTAGATTTGAAAATTGGGAAATGTAAGATGATGGTAGCTGCAAAGAAAGACTTTAACTATAAAGAGAAAATTTCTAAACGTGCGCATCTTCGTGTTGCAACAAAATATCCTAATGCTGCTAAGGAATTTTTTGGAAAGAAAGGTATTCATATGGACCTTATTAAATTATATGGCTCGATGGAATTAGCTCCGATTGTAGGCTTGTCTGATGTGATTGTGGATCTAGTTAGTACCGGAAAAACATTAGAAGCTAATAATTTAGTTGCTACAGAGGAGATCAGTGATATTAGTTCAAGGTTGATCGTAAATAAAGCCTCCTTAAAAATTAACAGAGAAATTTTGCAGCCATTAATCCTAAAATTTTCAAATGCTATAACTATATAAATTTGTGAATATTAAAAAACTAAATTCATCCGATGATAGCTTTTATAAAGAGTTAAAGTCTTACTTGTTATTTAATGGCGAAGATAACGATGAAATTATTCAAACAACTCAAACTATTTTGAATGAAGTCAAAAATTTTGGGGATAAAGCGGTATTAGATTACACAAATAAATATGACCGAGCTGGGGTGAAGAAGAATTTAGATTTAGAGATTAGCCAAAATGAACTAAATGATGCATTAAATAGAATACCCTCAGAAATAAGATCATGCCTAGAAATTTCTGCACAAAGAATTAAGGAATATCATCAAAAACAAAAAGCAGAATCATGGTCATATAAAGATAAACAAGGTTCTACATATGGTCAAAAAATATCCCCAATAGACAGAGTCGGTCTTTATGTGCCTGGAGGAAAAGCTGCATATCCTTCATCAGTATTAATGAATGCTATTCCAGCAAAAGTTGCTGGGGTTAAGGATTTAGTAATGGTCGTACCGGCTCCAAAGGGTGAAAAAAATGATTTAGTTTTGGCTGCTGCAAAATTAGCTGGGGTGAATAAAGTATTTACTATTGGTGGTGCTCAAGCAATTGCAGCGTTGGCTTATGGAACGGAAACAATTCCAAAAGTTGATAAAATTGTTGGACCAGGAAATGCGTATGTTGCAGAGGCTAAAAGAAAAGTTTTTGGAATAGTTGGTATTGATATGATTGCTGGCCCCTCAGAAATACTTATTATATGTGATGGTAAGACAGATCCAGATTGGATTGCGATGGATTTATTTTCCCAGGCAGAGCATGACGAGATGGCTCAATCAATTTTAATTTCATCTGACGAGAATTTTTTTGAAAGTGTTTTAAATAGTATGAAAAGATTAATTGAAGAGATGGACCGAAAAGATGTGATAGTAACTTCATTAGAAAATAGAGGTATATTTATACTCGCAAAAGATTTAGAGGATGCTGCATCTATATCAAATTTCATTGCACCTGAACACTTAGAGTTATCCGTAGATGATCCTGAAAGTTTAGTTTTGAAGATAAAGCATGCTGGCGCTATCTTTATGGGTAGAAATACTAGTGAGGCTGTCGGTGATTATTGCGCTGGCCCAAATCATGTATTACCTACATCTGGAACGGCGAGGTTCTCATCTCCTTTAGGAGTATATGACTTTCAGAAGAGATCAAGCTTGATATTTTTATCACCAGAATCAGCAAGCGAACTGGGGGAAATTGCATCAGTGCTTGCAAATGGTGAAGGGCTTAGCGCCCATGCTAGATCAGCACAATATAGAGTTATAAAAAAATAGTATAATGAGCAAATACTGGAGTGATGTTGTTTATAAATTAACCCCATACATTCCAGGGGAGCAACCTAAAGGAAATTTATCACTAAAGCTAAATACCAATGAAAACCCTTATGGACCCAGCCAAAAAGTTCTTGATTCAATTTCAGCTGCTAGCAATGACCAGTTAAGACTTTACCCAGATCCAGAAAGTGATTTATTAAAATCTACCATATCAAATTATTATAATATTCCTATGAATTCAATATTTATAGGCAATGGATCAGATGAGATACTTGCATTTATTTTTCAGGGGTTTTTTAAGAATAAGTTACCAATTCTGTTACCAGATATTACGTATAGCTTTTATCCGGCTTACTGCAGTCTTTACGATATTAAATATACAAGAATCCCATTAGATGAAAAATTTAATATTGATTTAGAAGATTACTTGATTCCTAATGGGGGTATTATTTTCCCAAACCCAAATGCCCCCACCGGAATTCCTAAGCACTTAGTTGATATTGAAAATCTAGTAAAAATAAATCAAGACAGTGTGGTTGTCATTGATGAAGCTTATGTAGATTTTGGCACAGAATCAGCAGTTGAATTAGTAAATCAATATAAAAATTTAGTTATAACTCAGTCATTCTCAAAATCAAGATCATTAGCAGGCATGAGGCTAGGGTGTGCTTTTGGTAATGAAGATTTAATTGAAGCACTTAATCGTATTAAAAATAGTTTTAATTCTTACCCTATCGATCGATTAGCTCAGGTAGCAGGTATTGAAGCAATTAAGGATGAAAATTACTTCAATGAAGCTAGGTATAAAATTATTCAAGCAAGGACATTTTTAGAGAAAGAATTGCTTTTAATGGGTTTTGAGACCCTACCTTCAGGTGCAAATTTTATATTCACAAAGCATAGATCAAAAGATGCAGTTATGATTTTTAAAAAATTAAGAGAGTCTGGTGTAATAGTCCGTCACTTTAATGAGCCAGAAAGAATTTCTCAGTATTTAAGGATTACTATTGGCACTCAAGACGAAATGAGAGAATTTATTTCTATTTTAAAGGCGATAATTTAGATGAAAAAAAAATATCTCGATTCAAAATTATGTAAAGTATGCAATAGGACCTTTACTTGGAGAAAGAAATGGGAAAAAGTCTGGGATGAAGTTAAGTATTGTTCAGAGCGTTGTAGAAGATCAAATTAGTCAAACTCATGATAAAATCACGGTATGAAAAGAACAGCCAAAGTTACTAGAAAAACACTCGAAACAAATATTTCAGTTGAGATTAATATTGATGGTTCTGGAAAATCTGATTTAAATTCAGGAATTGGTTTCCTAGACCATATGATGGAACAAATTTCACGTCATGGTTTGTTTGACATCACAGTAAAGGCAGAAGGAGATTTGCATATTGATGCTCATCATACTGTAGAGGATATTGGTATTACCCTAGGACAAGCTTTTTTAAAAGCTATGGGCGACAAATTGGGTATTCGTCGATATGGTCATGCGTATGTTCCGCTTGATGAAGCCCTATCAAGAGTTGTACTTGATATCTCAGGAAGGCCTGGCCTTGAATTTAATACTGAATTTACAAGAGCAAGAATTGGTGATTTCGATGTTGATCTTTTCCATGAGTTTTTTCAAGGATTTACTAATCATGCAAATGTAACTCTGCATATTGATAATCTAAAGGGTGAAAATTCTCATCATCAGGCAGAAACAATTTTTAAGGCATTTGGCAGGGCTCTAAGAATTGCTGTTGAGCATGATGAAAAAATTAAAGGTGAAAGCCCATCAACTAAGGGCTCGCTTTAATCTTAATTTATTTAATCAATTTATGATTGCAATTATCGATTACGGAATGGGCAACCTCAAATCTGTCCATAATGCATTTAAATTCATAGCTCCACAAATAGAATCTGTTGTCACAAGTGATCCAGCGATTATATCAAAAGCAGAAAGGGTTGTTTTTCCGGGGCAGGGCGCTATGCCAGATTGCATAAGAGAGCTGGATAAAAGAGGGCTTAGGGAAATTGTAATCGAATCAGCAATGAACAAACCCTTTTTGGGGATATGTATTGGACTTCAGATGTTATTTGATAAAAGTGAAGAGGGCGATGTTCAGGGTCTAGGAATTCTTGAAGGAAGTGTAAATCGATTTAAGTCATCAAAAAATTTGAAAATTCCACATATGGGTTGGAATGAAGTTCATCAAAATGTTCCACATCCAGTCTGGAAAAATATTGCCGCCAATGAACGTTTTTATTTTGTTCATAGTTATTATGTTCAAGAATTAGATACCTCTATAAAAACTGGCTCAGCAAATTATGGCAACTCATTTACAGCCGCCATTGCCCATAAAAATATTTTTGCGGTGCAATTTCATCCTGAAAAAAGTGCTGAATCAGGGTTACAATTGTTAAAAAACTTTATTTCATGGACATTGTAATCTCTACGTTATGTTAATTATCCCAGCAATAGATCTAAAAGATGGAAAGTGCGTTCGCCTTAAACAAGGCCGAATGAATGAATCAACAATTTTTTCCGAAAATCCGGCTGAGATGTCAAGGCAATGGGTTGACCAGGGTGCCAGAAGATTGCATTTAGTAGATTTAGATGGTGCCTTTGCGGGTAAACCCGTAAATGACATTGCTATTAAATCTATTGTCAGTGAGCTGGGGGGTGGAATTCCTATTCAATTAGGTGGTGGTATTCGGAATCTTGATACAGTAGAAAGCTTTTTAAACAGTGGTGTCGATTCAATTATTATCGGCACGGCAGCAGTTACGAACCCTGAATTCTTACAAGAAGCCTGCTTAGCGTTTCCAGGTCAAATTATTGTAGGGCTTGATGCTAAAGATGGTGATGTTGCCATTAATGGTTGGGCTGAATTAACTGGCTATAATGTAATTGATCTTGCTAAGAAATTTGAAGATTATGGAGCAGAGTCTATTATCTACACTGATATAGGTCGTGATGGAATGTTGGGGGGCGTTAATATTGATGCTACCGTCAAGCTATCTGAATCTTTGATAATCCCAGTTGTTGCCAGCGGTGGAGTCTCAAATCTAAAAGATATTGAAGATTTATGTGAGGTTTCAAATACTGGTATTCGTGGAGTCATAACAGGCCGCGCAATTTACGAAGGCACACTAGATTTTAGTGCTGCACAAGAATTAGCTGACGACCGGACTAGGCCATAATGGGATTAGCAAAAAGAATAATTCCATGTTTGGACGTTAATGCTGGAAGAGTCGTTAAAGGAATAAATTTTGTAAGTCTACAAGATGCTGGAGATCCAGTTGAGATTGCAAGAAAGTATGATGAAGAAGGCGCAGACGAATTAACCTTTTTAGATATTACAGCGAGCTCAGACAACCGTGGTTTAATCTTAGATATTATCGAGTCAGTTGCAAAAGAGATATTTATACCATTAACGGTTGGTGGAGGTGTTCGCTCAACCGATGATGTTAGGTGCTTATTAAATGCAGGTGCTGATAAGATTAGTATAAATACTTCAGCCATTCTTAATCCAAAATTAGTCGCTGAAGCATCTAGCCGTTTTGGTTCTCAGTGTATTGTGGTAGCCATTGATGCAAAAAAAGTAGGCGACCATTGGGAGGTATTTACTCATGGTGGGAGGAATCCTACTGGCTTAGATGCAGTTGAATGGGCAAAAAAAATGGTTAATCTAGGTGCCGGTGAATTATTATTAACAAGTATGGATAGGGATGGCACAAAAGTAGGGTTTGATATTGATTTGACTAAGCAAATTTCAGATGCTGTTGAGGTCCCTATTATTGCTTCTGGAGGAGTTGGTAATCTTCAGCATTTAGTCGATGGGGTATTATTGGGTGGTGCTGATGCTGTATTGGCAGCAAGCATTTTTCACTATGGAGAATATACTATCCGTGAAGCAAAAGAATTTATGAGTAATAACGATGTGGAAATAAGGCTATGAGAACATATTTAGATAGCATTATCTGGAATGAAGATGGCTTAGTTCCTGTGATTGTCCAGGATATTATGACAAACAAGGTCATCATGTTCGCCTGGATGAATAAAGAGACGTTAAAACAATCTATTGAAAAAAGAAAAGCAATTTATTGGTCACGCTCAAGAAAAAAAATTTGGATGAAGGGTGAAGAATCTGGGCACATTCAATACATAAAAGAAATATTATTAGATTGTGATAGTGATGCATTGCTTATTAAGGTTAGGCAGGAAGGTGGTATTGCATGCCATACAGGAAGAGAATCTTGTTTCTTTAATAAGATTGATATGGAGACTAATGGTTTGATTGAAGTAGAGGCAATAATTAAAGACCCTAATGAAATTTATAAGGATAAAAAATGATGGATAGCTATCTGGAGAATCTCTTAAATTTAATTAAGTCTAAAAAAAATGATGATACGTCCATTTCCTATACAGCCAAACTACACTCAAAAGGTATTAATGAGATTTTAAAAAAAATTGGTGAAGAATCATCTGAAACAATTATTGCTGCTAAGGGAGACAGCAATGATGAGTTAATTCATGAGATAGCTGATTTATGGTTTCACTGCTTGATATTGTTGTCAGTAAAGAATTTAAGAGTGGAAGACATCATAAAGGAATTAAAAAGTAGGGAAGGCGTCTCAGGTATTGAAGAAAAAATTAATAGGAAAATTAAATAAAGACTATGAATGACTGCATTTTCTGCAAAATTATAAATAAAGATATTCCAGCATCAATTATTTATGAGGATCAAGAATTTTTAGTTTTTGAAGATATTAAGCCGATTGATAAGGTTCATCTTCTGATTATACCTAAAATACATATTGAAAATCTTATGGAATGTAATGATGCTAACCAGATAATGCTTGGGAAAATGCTATTACTTGGAACTAAGCTTGCAAATCAGTTAGGCCTAAAAGGATATAGAACAATGATAAATTCTGGAGCCGAGGGTGGGCAAGAGGTATTTCATATGCATTTTCATGTTTATGGTGGCAGTGATACTTTAGTTAAAATTTAAAAGGAGAATACTCATGCCAGGAATTAAAGAGTTATTGATTATTTTATTGGTTGCCATAGTCATTTTTGGAGCCGGAAAATTGAGAAATATCGGGAGTGATCTAGGAGGAGCGTTAAGAAGCTTTAAAGAAGGTATGCAAGAGAAAAATAAAAAGAAAGTTTCTAGGAAAAAATAATTGAATGTTTGATATTTCTTTTTCAGAGTTATTGATAGTTATTTTTGCTGTAATACTTTTTATTTCACCAAAAAATATTCCTTCAATAGCAAGGACTTCTGGAAAGATGCTGAAAAAATCTAAATCTTTTATGGCAGACATTAAAGAAGAAATTGAGAGAGAAGATAAATTTAAGGAGCTAAAAAAAATACAAAAAGAAATAAAAAAGAGATCATATAAGCCTTGAATTTCCCTCAAGCATTTTTTCATAATTTCAAGGAGCTTAGATGGTCTTTGATAAAGTCATTCTTAATTCTTATTGGAATCTTTCTCTTGCTGTTTCCTTTTGCAAATGAAATTCATCATTTCTTTGCAAAGCCCTTATTAATTCAAATGCAATCAGAAAATGCTTCAATTATAAGTACAAAATTGACAGCAACTTTTATTGTCCCATTTAAAATTACCTTATTTTGTGCTTTTATAATTTCACTCCCACTTATTTTTTGGCAAATATGGTTATTTGTATCACCCGGTCTATATAAAAAAGAGAAATTTTTTATATTTTGGGCATTACTGATGAGTTACATTCTATTTATATTGGGTAGCTTGTTTGTTTATAACCTTGTATTTCCTATTATTTTTAATTTTTTCATTTCAATGACTCCAGATGAGGTCAATCTTATGGTTGATATATCTAGTTATCTAGAAATGATTATTGCGTTATTTTTAGCATTTGGATTTGCATTTCAAATCCCTATTATTTTAGTAACATTAGTAAAATTTAGATGGGTTAAGCTTAAAAGTATTAAAAAAAATAGACCTTTTCTAATTGTATTAGCATTTATATTTAGTGCAATATTTACTCCACCAGATGTTATTTCTCAGATACTTTTGGCTCTCCCTATGATATTTCTGTTTGAATTAGGAATTATTTTCGCAAAAAACATTACAATTGATTAGTTTAATGCTATTAGTTTTGTAACTAATTTTGTATAATGCGGTCACAAAAAGACCAAATTACAATTTTTAACTTTTATCCCACTAATTAATCGGACTTTTCATGACTGATGAGAATAAAAAAATTGATCTTAACAGAAGAAAATTTTTATTAACTGCGACCTCAGTAACTGGCGCAATTGGAGTTTCAGCTGCAGGCATTCCTTTTGTTTCTAGTATGCTTCCTAGTGAAAAAGCAAAAGCAGCTGGTGCAGCAGTAGAAGTCGACGTGGCAGGCATTAAGTCAGGGGAACTTAAAGTCTCAGAGTGGCGAGGTCAGCCTGTATGGATTCTAAATCGTTCAGATGCAATGATAAAAAAATTAGATAACAATAAAGAATTAGCTGACCCAGATTTAAAAGTGATTTCTCAGCAGCCAAAATATTGCCAAAACAAAACTCGCTCCATTAAATCAAATTTACTTGTTGTTGTTGGTATATGCACTCACCTTGGATGTGCACCCTCACCAAAACTATCACCAAAAGGTGACATGGGAAGCGAGTGGGAAGGGGGATTTTTCTGTCCTTGCCATGGCTCCAAATTTGATTTGGCTGGTCGAGTATTCAAAGGCTCTCCTGCACCAACAAACTTAGTTGTTCCACCTCACAAATATATAAATGAGAATACTGTTCTAATTGGTGAAGATCAAGAGGGAGTTGCTTAGTATGGCAAAAGACTCAAATACTAGCTCAACGGGTATGCTTGGATGGATCGATGAAAGATTTCCTCTTTCATCATTTATTAAGAATCATTTAACCGGATACTACGCCCCAAAGAATTTTAATTTTTGGTACTTTTTCGGAGCGCTTGCACTATTTGTTTTTGTAATGCAAATATTAACAGGCATTTTCTTGACTATGCATTACAAGCCATCTGCAGCTGAAGCATTTGCCTCAGTTGAATATATTATGCGGGACGTCTCATTTGGTTGGCTGATTCGATATATGCATTCCACTGGATCTTCATTATTTTTTGTAGTGATTTATCTTCATATGTTTAGAGGTCTGATGTATGGATCATATCGTAAACCTCGAGAGCTCTTATGGTTGTTTGGAGTATTTATTTTCCTTCTATTAATGGCTGAAGCCTTCTTTGGATATTTATTACCTTGGGGACAAATGTCTTATTGGGGAGCACAGGTTATCGTTAATTTATTTACTTCGGTACCTTTCATAGGCGCTGATTTAGCAGAGTGGGTTCGAGGCGACTATTTAGTTTCGGATGCAACATTAAATCGTTTTTTTGCATTTCATGTTATTGCTCTACCTTTGGCTTTAGCAGGCTTAATTTTTGGTCATTTGATTGCTCTTCATGAGGTAGGATCTAATAATCCAGATGGAATAGAAATTAAAGATTTGAAAGACAAGAAAACAGGTATTCCTTTGGATGGTATTCCATTTCATCCTTATTATACTGTGAAAGATTTAGTTGGGCTTTCAGTATTTCTTATAGTATTTGCATCAATTATATTTTTCGCTCCAGAAATGGGTGGATACTTTCTTGAAGCAAATAATTTTGTCCCTGCAAACCCATTAGTGACTCCAGATCATATTGCACCAGTTTGGTATTTCACTCCTTTCTATTCTATTTTAAGGGCGGTGCCCCCACTTTTTAATAGTCAATTTCCGGGTGTGGCTGCTATGGGGTTATCAGTTTTAATTTTCTTCTTGGTCCCTTGGTTAGATAAAAGTAAAGTAAGGTCAATTCGGTATAAGGGTGCTCTTTATAAAAAATGGCTTAGTACTTTTGTTATAAGTTTTATTGTTTTGGGATATCTTGGAACTGTCCCATCAAATATATGGGGGCAGTTTTATAATGTTATTCCTATTATTGGTGGCAAGGATGTCGCAACAATTATTGCAAGAATATTTACGATAACTTATTTTTTATTTTTTATCTTAATGCCTATTTATAGTAGTAAAGATACTACAAAACCTGTTCCTAAGAGGGTAAGGATGTAATGAAAAATATAATAATTAGTATTGCTATAATTCTTTCATTCTCATCCTCTTACGCTTCAGATAGTCTTAAGCTTCAAAAAGCACCTATTGATCTTAATGATAAAATTTCATTGCAAAAAGGTGCGAGAAACTTCGTAAATTATTGTTTAAATTGCCATAGTGCAAGTTATATGAGATACAACCGACTAACTGATATTGGCTTGACTGATGACTTAATTAAAAATAATTTATTATTTACTTCAGATAAAGTTGGCAATCCTATGTCGATTTCTATGAATAATATTGATGCTAAGAAGTGGTTTGGTGCGGCTCCACCTAATTTATCGGTTACTGCAAGGTCTAGAGGTGCAGATTGGATATATAGCTATCTCAGAGGATTTTACAGGGATAGGTCAAGAAGTATGGGCTGGAACAATACGGTTTATGAAAACTCAGCAATGCCTCATATTTTATGGGAGCTTCAGGGCGAACAACACCTTGATGATAAAACTCATGAGCTTGAATTAAAGATTCCAGGAAAATTATCTCCAACCGAATACGATCAATTTGTTGGTGATATAACAAACTATATGGTATTTATGTCTGAACCAGGACAACAAAAGAGGAGGCAAATAGGTTATTATGTGCTCGCTTTTCTCTTCTTACTTTTAATCCTGACGATTAATCTCAAAAAGGAATATTGGAAAAATATTAAATAATTATGATGAAACTATACTCAAACTCAATCGATCCATTTAGCCATCGTTGCCGTATTGTCCTTTTTGAAAAAGGCATGGATTTTGAAATCATCGATGTAGACTTATCAAATAAACCAGAAGATTTGTCAATCTTGAGCCCATATTCTGATTCACCAGTTTTGGTAGAGCGAGATTTAGTTCTTACGGATGCGAATATTATTAACGAATATATTGATGAAAGATTTCCTCATCCACAGTTAATGCCGGCAGACCCAGTCATGAGAGCCCGTGCGCGATTATTTCTTAAAGACTTCGAGAATCAATTGTTTGTCCATATGAAAGCTCTTGAGTCCAATGAGAAATCGAAAAAAGATGCAGCTAAAAAAGTTGTGACTGAAACATTAATTCAACTGACTCCAATTATTTCTAAGCAGGAATATTTATTACATGAAGAGTATTCGATGTTAGATGTCGCAATGGCACCACTTCTTTGGCGAATTGATCATTATGAAATTAAGTTACCGAATTCTTGTTTGCCGTTACTTAAATATGCAGACAAAATATTTAAGAGGCCTTTATTTAATGAGGCAATGTCGCCAGCAGAGAAGGCAATGAGAATCTAAATTAGATAATGCTATCTAATAAGCCATATTTAGTAAGGGGTATTTTCGATTGGTGTGTTGACTCTGGCTTAACTCCTTATCTTTCTGCAAAAATATTACCTGGGGTAAGACCCCCTAAATCTCATGCAAACGCAGAAGAAATTATTTTAAATATTTCCTCGACAGCAACAACAAAATTAATTATAGATAATGATTTTATCTCTTTTCTTGCAAGGTTTAACGGGGTTAATGAAGAAATTTATATTCCAATGGCCTCCGTTTCAGGTATTTATGCTCACGAGAATGGAGAGGGTATATTCTTTGAAATCAGTAGAAAAAAACAAGAGTCTTCAGAGAAAAAAATCTCTCTAGATAAACCAAATAAAAATAATAATCGTTCACATCTAACATTAGTGAAATAAAAAACTAGTTCCATTTAAAAAAAATTGATATAGTTACGTTTTTCAAATATGCCCTCTTAGCTCAGTTGGTAGAGCAACGCACTTGTAATGCGTAGGTCGTCAGTTCGAATCCGACAGAGGGCACCATTATATCACCAGTAACTCATTATTTTGTTTGACAAATATAGTAAAATCCCCCATAATTTTGGGTTAGGTTTGGAGGGGTGGCCGAGTGGTTAAAGGCGACGGACTGTAAATCCGTTCTCTCTGAGTACGTAGGTTCGAATCCTACCCCCTCCACCAAGCTTTACTACTTATTTAGAGGGGTTTTAGTGTGGGTTTGCGGGTGTAGCTCAGTTGGTAGAGCATTAGTTTTCCAAACTAAATGTCGCGAGTTCGAACCTCGTCGCCCGCTCCAGTATCCAGAATTTTGGATTCGCCCATGTGGCTCAGTGGTAGAGCACTCCCTTGGTAAGGGAGAGGTCGCGGGTCCGATTCCCGCCATGGGCACCATTAATTTATGAAGGTGAGTCGGAACTAGGTTCAGACTGTTTTATAAAGAGATCTATTAGATAATAAGATTTAGGCCAGTAGCTCAATTGGTAGAGTATCGGTCTCCAAAACCGAGGGTTGGGGGTTCGAAGCCCTCCTGGCCTGCCATATAAAAGGAAGATGTAGAAGTGAATATAAATATTAGACTTACATTATCATCTTTGCTCTTTGCTGCCGGATTAATAGGCTTCTATCTTCTATCCGACCAACCAACGGTAGTAAGATTATTAGTATTATTAGTAGCAATAGGTCTTGCTTTTGGAGTTTTTTCAAAAACTCCCCAAGGTAAAGAAGCTATTGAATTTATCAATAATGCAGTAACTGAGGCAAAAAAAGTGGTGTGGCCAACCAGACAAGAGACAATTCAGATGACGTCAATTGTTTTAGTTTTAGTTATAATTGCCGCAGTTTTACTTGGTTTGGTTGATACTGGATTTTCGTACATTATAAATTTATTATTGGGGCTTAATTAATGTCAAAGAAATGGTATGCAGTTCAAGCATTTTCAGGTTATGAAAAAATTGTTCATAGAACTCTATTAGAAAGAATAGAACAATCTAGTATTGGTGATTTATTTGGAGATATTCTAGTTCCAGTTGAAGAAGTGATTGAAATGAAATCCGGACAAAAGACCCTTAGCGAAAGAAGACTTTATCCTGGTTATGTCTTGGTACAAATGGATATGAATGATGACAGTTGGCATTTAGTGAGAAGCACTCCAAAAGTTACTGCATTTATAGGTGGATCGGCTCAAAAACCAACACCAATAAAAGATAAAGAAGTTGATATTATTTTACAACGTATGGATGACAGTAAAGTTAACCCAACGCAGAAGATGACTTTTGAAGTTGGCGAATCAATAAGGGTGATTGATGGGCCATTTAAAGATTTTTCAGGCATGGTTGAAGAAATTAACTATGAAAAAAGTAAGCTTCGTGTTTCTGTAGTAATCTTTGGTCGGGCAACGCCTGTTGAATTAGAGTTCGGTCAAATAGAAAAAGAAGTTTAAAACAGTTTGGGAGCTTTTATAAAAAGCGTTTGAACCAAAATTTAGGAGAAATAGAAAATGGCAAAGAAAATTGAGGGCTACATTAAACTCCAAATACCAGCAGGTAAAGCAAATCCTAGTCCACCGGTGGGGCCAGCATTAGGGCAACGAGGCCTAAATATTATGGATTTTTGTAAGGCATTTAACGCTGCTACACAGAGTGTTGAACCTGGGTTACCAATTCCAGTTGTTATTACGGCATTTTCTGATAAGAGTTTTACTTTTATCATGAAGACTCCCCCGGCATCTATATTGCTTAAAAAGGCGGCAAAGTTAGATAAAGGATCACCAGTTCCACATACAAATAAAGTTGGAAAAATTACTCGTGCGCAGGCCGAAGAAATTGCTAAAACAAAAATGCCAGATTTAACAGCGTCAGATATGGATGCGGCAGTCAGAACGATTGCAGGAAGCGCTAGAAGTATGGGTATTGAAGTGGAGGGTGTATAAATGTCTACAAGTAAAAGAATGAAAGCTTTATCCTCTCAGGTAGATCGTGACAAACTTTATCTTGTTGAGGATGGCTTAAAATTAGTCAAAGAAACTGCAAAGGCAAAATTTGATGAATCAGTTGATGCAGCTATAAATCTTGGAATTGATTCAAAAAAATCTGATCAATCAATTAGAGGAGCAATAGTTCTTCCAAGTGGTACAGGAAAAACAACTCGAGTAGCTGTATTTGCTCAGGGCGATGCGGCCGAAGCTGCAAAAAAAGCAGGTGCTGACATTGTAGGCTTTGAGGACTTAGCTGAACAAATTAAAAAGGGCATTATGGATTTTGATGTTGTTATTGCGACACCTGATGCTATGAAGATTGTTGGTACACTAGGCCAGGTTTTGGGCCCAAGAGGCTTAATGCCAAATCCAAAAGTTGGAACTGTCACACCTGACGCTGCAAAAGCTGTAATTAATGCTAAAGCTGGTCAAGTTCAATATAGAACAGATAAGGCAGGGCTTATTCATTGCACCATTGGTCGTGCTTCATTTACGGTAGATCAATTAAAGGCTAATCTTTCAGCATTAATGGATGCAGTTAATAAAGCAAAGCCAACTGGAACGAAAGGTATTTATATAAAGAAATTGTCTGTATCAAGTTCGATGGGCGTTGGAATTCGTATTGATCAGGCCAATATAGTTAGTTAGTTTTTGAATTTTTTGTGAGAAATTTAACTTATTACTCACAAAGTAAGTGCTTTGGGTTCATTGATGTTTTATTAATCAATGAAGTTGTCAAAGACCGTAGGTACGTTAGTTTAATTTAGATGTTTAAGCCTACGCAGATGGCGGGTCCCTAAGGGATAGTATCCTGATAGAGGTCGCCGTTTTTATGTCGGTATTAGTTTACTAATACTTTTATTTAACGGAAGGAGAAGACCTTGAGTCTGAATCTTGAAGAAAAAAAAGCAGTAGTTGCTGAAGTTAGCAAGCAAATTGAAAATGCCCAATCACTTATACTCGCAGAGTATCGTGGTGTTGGCGTTGGAGAAATGACAAATCTAAGAGCTGAAGCCAGAAAATCTGGTGTTTACCTTAAAGTACTCAAAAATAGTTTGGTAAAAAGAGCTATTGAAGATACTCCATTCTCTTCTTTATCAGAAGATATGGTAGGGCCGCTAGTATTTGGTATTTCAGAAGACCCAGTGGCAGCAGCAAAAGTTTTAAGTAATTTTGCTGATAAAAATGATTTGTTTGTTATTAAATCAGGAGCAATGCCCAATGAGAAGATGGATGTTAGTGCTGTTAAAGCTCTTGCCTCCTTACCAAGTCGTGATGAATTACTTGCGAAAT
>Ga0209710_1000085_pt1 | contig 104772 bp, 82 predicted proteins | sample ArcticOcean_MG_C_5_FD_187436 | JGI IMG/M metagenome (GOLD analysis project Ga0209710, IMG submission 187436) | Marine microbial communities from western Arctic Ocean - ArcticOcean_MG_CB4_138 (SPAdes) (version 2) | ecosystem: Environmental > Aquatic > Marine > Oceanic | place: Arctic Ocean...
GTTTAACATTTAAAGCAATTAATACTAGAGGTTTTGCAACATTTGCAAACACTAGATTTGTACAACTTGTTGACGGAATGGACAACTCTGCTCCTGCATTAAACTTTCCATTAGGAAATTTACTTGGGATGACAGAAACAGATGTATTAAGTGTTGAATTGTTACCTGGAGCATCTTCTGCTTTATATGGTGCAAATGCATTTAATGGAATTCTTCTTATGACAAGTAAAAGTCCTTTTGACCATACAGGTCTAAGTGGACAATACAAACAAGGAATAACTTCACAAGAAGCTGCTGGAGACAATACTTATAGAGATTTAAGTTTAAGATTTGGACACAAGTTTAGTGACAAGTTTGCTATAAAAGCAAACTTTGGATACTTACTTGGTACGGATTGGGTAGCGGATAGTCAAGAAGATAAATTAGGAAGAGGATTAACTAGAGCTGACCACGATCATGATGGAATTAATATCTATGGTGATGAGGTTGCTACAAACCTTAAAGGCGTAGCTCAAGCAATGGCTAGCGGAGGGATAATACCTTCTGGTGCAGTAGCGCTTATCCCATCTCAGACCGTGAGTAGAACTGGATATAGAGAAGTTGATTTAACTGACCATATTGCTGAAAGTAAAAAAGTAGATTGGGGACTTTATTACAGACCTTTTGAAAGTAATTTTGAAATTTCATACGTAGGGAAATGGGGAACAGGTCAAACTGTTTATCAAGGAACTAACCGATATGGAATTGAAAACTTTACAATGAGTCAACATAAATTAGAAGTAAAGGACGATCATTTCTTCGTTAGAGCTTATGTTACTGAAGATAATGCTGGGGATTCTTACGATATGAACTTTACTGCTATTAACATTAATAGAAGCTGGAGAGATGACACTACATGGTTTGGTACTTATGTAGGTGGTTTCCTTGGAGCTACATTAGGTGGAGCAACAGAAGAAATGGCTCACGCTATTGGTAGAGCTGGTGCTGATCAAGGAAGATTACTTCCTGGAACACCAGAGTTTGATGCTGCTTTTGAAACTGTTGTAAACAATCCTGATTTAACTACAGGAGCTAAATTTCAAGATAACTCAAAAGTATACCACAGTGACTGGAATTATAGTTTTGCAGACCAAATAGAGTTTGCTGATATTCAAGTGGGTGGGTCGTTTAGACAATATTCTCTAAACTCATCTGGAACAATATACACAGATTACGATGGACCTATAGATTACTCTGAAACTGGAATTTACACTCAAGTTGTAAAAAACTTTATGGATGACGATAGAATGACAATAACTGCAGCTGCTAGATATGATAAAAACGAATTTTTTGATGGGCAAGTAACACCAAGAGTTTCTTTATCTTATACCGCTGGTGAATACAAAAATCACAACTTCAGATTAGGATTTCAAACAGGATTTAGAAATCCATCAACGCAAGATTTATTTATAGGTCTTGATGTTGGTAGAGCTAGATTAATCGGTTCTTCTCCTGCAAGTTTAGATAATTATGTTCTTGATTACAATGTAAGTGCTAATGGACAAGCATTAGGAGTTCCTAGTGTAGTTACCCTAGATGGTAATAGTGCAATAGACAATTCCTTTTCTGTGGCTTCACTTATGGCTTTTGCGGCAACTGGAAATCCTGCAGTATTAACTGCATCTGGAGTAGAAATGGTTAAACCTGAAGAGGTAAGATCAGTAGAATTTGGATATAGAGGTAAATTATCTAGAACATTTTTAGTTGATTTTAGTGTATACAAAAATGAGTATACTAACTTTATTAATACTCAAGCGGTATTATCTCCTTTATACGGAACGGTTGGTGACAACGCGCTATCTGTATTAGCAATGGTTAATGGAGATTACGAAACTTGGAGTGTATATACAAACTCTGATGCAGAGATCAATTCTTGGGGTGGTGCTATAGGGGTATCCACTAAAATATTTAATGGTTTTGATATAAGTGCAAACTATACTAAATCAATATTAGATTTTGACGCAGATCTCAATCCAGATTTCGCAACTAACTGGAATACTCCAGAACATAAAGTTAAAGGACAGTTTGGACATCCAAAACTTTTCAAAAACTTTGGATTCAATGTTGCTTGGAGATATAATAGTGAGTTCTATTGGGAAGCAACTTTCGGTGAAGGTGAAGTTCCTGCAAACCACGTATTCGATGCTCAGGTTAGCTTAACACTACCTAAGCTTAATACTGTATTAAAAGCTGGTGCTGCCAATCTTGGTGGAAACGAATACTTCACAGCATTCGGATCTGGTCTTATAGGTTCTCAATATTACCTTTCTTTAACTATTAATAACCTATAAAATGAAATAATTACATTATAATAAAAGCACTTCTTAATCTTAAAAGAAGTGCTTTTATTATAATATAGAATATTATAACTAAACCATTAAATAAATTAAATTATGAAACTAAAAAATCTTAATTACTTAATGCTATCGATGACATTATTTGTCTTTACAGCTTGTATTGAAGACGATATGGATTCACCAGCTTACAGTGACGTGTATGTGGAAATCACATCAGGTTCTGCTGACTTTACAAACATGGTTGCATTAGGAGCAACAGTTACCGCAGGATATACTGACGGTGCTTTGTTTTACGAAGGACAGAAAAACTCATTTCCAAATATAATGTCTGGAGTTATGAGTCAAGCTATCGAAAACCAATCTGGTAATACTTTCTCCCAACCTTACACGGATGATAATATTGGAGGTTTATTAATAGGTGGGCAACCATTTAACGGTTCAAGACTGTTTTTTAATGGTGCTGGGCCAGCAAGTTTACCAGGTACAACAACTACAGACGCTTTAAATGTCCAAGCAGGACCATACTCAAATATGGCTGCTCCAGGAGTTAATGCTGTTCATATGTTAGCACCAGGTTATGGTAGCTTCGCTGGATTACAAGTGGGTCAAGCAAACCCTTACTATGTAAGAATGGCTTCGTCACAAGAAGCAAGTATTCTTGGAGACGCAATAGCTCAAGCTCCTTCTTTTGTGAGTTTATGGTCTGGTTTTAGTGATGCTTTAGCTTATGCTACTGACGGAGGAACTAACGTTCCATTACCAGATTTAACTTCTGCACAAGGATTTGGATTTGCTTTTGGCACAACAGCTGGAAGTTTAAATGCATATGTAGCTAATGGTGTTGTAATTAACGTTCCTGATGTTACTAACAATCCATTCTTTAACACAATTCCATGGAATCCAATTCCTTTAGACGCAGCAACTGCAGGCGCTATATCTGGAGCATTTGCTCCATACAATGGGGCTTTAGATGCTTCGGTAGGTTTATATGCTGCTACAGGTGGTGCTTATGGTATTTCACAAGCAGAAGCAGATTTAAGATATCTATCAGTTGAAGCTGGACCTGCAAACCCTATACTTATTAATGATGAAGAACTTACTGTAATTGACTTAACTCCTTTTGGAGGTCCAGTACTTCCTAATCTTAGACATACAAATTCTAGTGATAAAATTTTACTGTCTACATCGGCAATTCTTGGGACACAAGCTGATCCAAATAATCCAACTTTGGTTTGGGGTGTTTCAGTTCCTTTAGATGATACTAGAGTTTTAACTGGAAGCGAAATATCTGCTTTACAAACATCAATCGCTGGAATGAATTCAACAATTGATGCTTTAGCACCAGCTGGATGGGCAAGGTTTGATGCTCATGCATTTTTTAATGAAGTTGTTGAGCAAGGAGTTCAATTTGATGATTATACTATGACTGGTGATTTAGTCTTTGGAGGTTTCTTCTCTTTAGATGGAATTCATCCAACAGCAAGAGGAAATGCTTTGTTGTCTAACAAGATAATGGAAGCAATTGATGCTACTTATGGGTCTAATTTATCAGATGCTGCTGCAGTTGCAGGAGATTACCCAACGAATTATCCTGCTACAATGAATTAGAAATATTTCAAATTAAATATTAAAAAAAACCCTGTAGTTTTACTGCAGGTTTTTTAATTGATACTAACCCTAATCAAATTAATTATGAAACTAAAAAATCTTAAATATTTATTTCTATCAATGACATTGATAGTATTTAATTCTTGTGAAGAAGATGATGATGAAACTGGAATGATTGTTCAAGAGATGGTAGAAATCACATCAGGTTCTGCTGACTTCACTAGAGTGGTGTCTTTAGGAGCTTCAATCACTGCAGGATTTACTGACAATGCATTATTTTTTGCTGGTCAACAAAACTCTTACCCTAACATTATGGCTGGGGTTATGAGTCAATCTATTGATAATTCAGCAGCAACTAATTTTACTCAACCTTATATGGATGACAATATTGGTGGGCTATTATTCTACGGAAATCAAATTACTAGTCCAAGATTATATTTTAATGGTGCTGGACCTGCAGTTTTACCTGCTACCCCTACTACTGAAATAACAAATTTTACTCCAGGACCCTATAGTAATTTAGGTGTGCCTGGTGCTCAAGCAGTACACTTGCTTGCACCTGGGTACGGAAATCTTGCTGGAGTGCCTACAGGATTAGCGAACCCTTACTTTGCAAGAATGGCTTCTAGTCCTAATGCTAGTGTTTTAGAAGATGCTATGGCACAAGCTCCAACATTTGTTACGTTATGGTCTGGAGGGAATGATGCTTTAGGCTATGCTGTTTCTGGTGGTACTTCAGAACTTACAGATCCTGACTATTTTGATTTTGCTTTTGGAAGTACAATAGGTGCTTTAGCTCAAGTTGCTCCAGGTGGATTAGTAGCGAACATTCCAGATGTAACATCGATTGCTTATTTAAATACTGTACCTTATAATGCAGTACCATTAGATGCTGGCACTGCTGGCGCTTTAAATGGTGGATTTGCTCCATATAACGGAGGTTTAGCCGTAGCTCAAGCATTTGGTTTAATTACAGCTGAAGAAGTTGCTGCAAGAACAATAACTTTTGCTGAAGGGCAAAATGCGGTTACTATGGTAGATGAATACTTAACAGATTTATCTGCATTAGGATTACCATCTTACAGACAAGCAACAATGAATGATAAAGTTGTATTGACAGCCGCAACATTTATTGGAACATCTGCAGGTGGACCTTTTGATATAAATGGTGTCTCTGTTCCTTTAGCAGATAATTGGGTTTTATCTTCGGATGAAGTTATGGAAACTCAAACTGCTACTGCAGCATTCAATGCTACTATCGCTGCTTTAACATCTCAATATGGATGGGCGTTTATAGATGCACATGCGGTATTAAATGAAGCTGTAACGCAAGGAATTCAGTTTGATGACTATACGATGACTGGAGATCTTGTATTTGGTGGATTATTTTCTTTAGATGGAGTACATCCAACCGCAAGAGGTAATGCGTTAATTGCTAACAAAATGATGGAAGCTATTGATGCTCAATATGGGTCTAACTTATCGGATGCTGCAGTAAAAGCTGGAGACTATCCAACAAATTATTCACCTACAATGAATTAAAGTATAAACAAATTATTATTTAAAAAAACCTGTAGAGATTCTACAGGTTTTTTTATTTTAAAATAATTGGGAACTTTTACATATTTTTTGAAAAAATTATTGAATTTTTTTAGAGAAAAAATCTATCTTTGCAACTTGAAAGTAAATTATTAAATAAATACCTACAAAATGTCTACAATTACAGGAAAAATTTCGCAAATAGTTGGGCCAGTAATCGATGTGGAATTCGATGCTAGTAACGGATTACCTAAAATATACGATTCTTTAGAGATCAAAAAAAGTGATGGCACTTTACTAGTATTAGAAGTTCAATCTCATATTGGAGAAAATACAGTAAGAACTATAGCAATGGATTCTTCTGATGGACTTAGTAGAGGAGTTGAGGTTACATCAACGAACTCTCCTATTCAAATGCCAATTGGTGATGATGTTTATGGTAGATTATTTAATGTAATTGGAGATCCAATTGATGGTTTAGGAGATTTACCTAAATCAGGAGATAACGGTCTTCCTATTCACAGAGAAGCACCAAGGTTTGAAGATCTGTCTACTTCTACAGAAGTTTTGTTTACTGGAATTAAAGTAATTGACCTTATAGAGCCTTATGCAAAAGGTGGTAAAATTGGTTTATTTGGAGGTGCAGGAGTTGGTAAAACTGTACTTATTCAAGAGCTAATTAATAATATTGCTAAAGGTCATGGTGGACTTTCTGTTTTTGCAGGAGTTGGAGAAAGAACTAGAGAAGGAAATGACCTTCTTAGAGAGATGTTAGAATCTGGAATTATCAAATATGGAGATGACTTTATGCACTCGATGGAAGAAGGTGGATGGGATCTAAATAAAGTAGATAAAAATGTTATGAAAGAATCAAAAGCTACATTTGTTTTTGGTCAAATGAATGAACCTCCTGGAGCTAGAGCTCGTGTTGCTTTATCAGGACTTACTATTGCTGAATATTTTCGTGATGGAGCTGGAGAAGGTCAAGGAAAAGATGTGTTATTTTTCGTAGATAATATTTTTAGATTTACTCAAGCTGGATCTGAAGTTTCTGCATTACTTGGAAGAATGCCTTCTGCAGTAGGATATCAACCTACACTAGCATCAGAGATGGGTGCTATGCAAGAAAGAATTACTTCTACTAAGAATGGATCGATTACTTCGGTTCAAGCGGTTTATGTACCTGCGGATGATTTAACAGATCCTGCACCAGCGACAACATTTGCTCACTTAGATGCAACAACTGTACTTTCTAGAAAAATTGCTGAGCTTGGAATATATCCTGCAGTTGATCCATTGGATTCAACTTCAAGAATTCTTTCCGCGGATATACTTGGTGATGATCATTATAATTGTGCTCAAAAAGTAAAAGAACTATTACAAAGATATAAAGAGCTTCAAGATATTATAGCTATTCTTGGTATGGAAGAATTATCGGAAGAGGATAAAATGGCAGTTGGTAGAGCTCGTAGAGTTCAAAGATTTTTATCTCAACCATTTCATGTAGCTGAACAGTTTACTGGGATTCCTGGAGTATTGGTTGATATTAAAGAAACTATTAAAGGGTTTAATATGATTATGGATGGTGAATTAGATCATCTTCCTGAAGCTGCTTTCAACTTAAAGGGAAGTATTGAAGAAGCTATTGAATCTGGAGAAAAAATGTTAGCAGAAGCGTAAATCATAAATTTAAGTTTAAATGTATTTAGAAATTATATCCCCAGAGTTTACATTATTTAGCGGAGAAGTTACTTCGGTAACTGTACCAGGTGTTGATGGAGAATTTGAAATGTTAAATAACCACGCTTCAATTGTTTCTACTTTAAAGGAAGGTTTCATCAAGATTTATGGCGACATAATAATAGAAGAAAGTCTAAAAGATAAATTTCAAAAAGGCCCACAGAAAGGAACATTCCTTCCAATTAACTCTGGAACAGTAGAGCTTAAAGAAAATAAAATTATTGCTTTAATAGATTAATTTCTAATTAAACCTTTTTTATCACATTCGTCACTATTCCCCAAATAACAAATTCATTATCCTCTGTTATTTCTATTGGTTTAAAATCAGAATTTTCTGGCTGTAACCAAAGTTTACCTTTTTTTATTAAAAGTCTTTTTACCGTAAATTCTCCATCAATAAAACAAACTGCGATTTTATTATTTTCAGGCTCAATACTTCTATCAATTACTAATAAATCGTTGTCGTCCAGTCCTGCACCTATCATAGATTGACCACTAACTCTTGCGAAAAAAGTAGCTTCTTTATTTTTTACTAACTCGCTATCTAGGCTAATTCTATTTTGTTTGAAATCATCTGCTGGAGACGGAAATCCAGCTGCAATTCCTGAATTGATAATTATTGTTCCCTCACCTAAACTAGGTTTTGGAATAAAAAAATGAAGAGCTTTAGATTTTGTTGTCATTATTTTACTTTAATTATATCTTGTAAGTTAGTGGTGTAGTTTGGAGACAAATAATCTTGTTTCATTTTCCAGGTTTTTTTTAAATCTTGATTAGCAAGTTTTATTTTATTGCTAAACTTATAATTTATTTTGTCAATAGCATTCATAAGCGGTTGGTGATTGGAATTTTCCCAGTCAAATATATTTAATTGATAGTTGTTAGAAGGCACCAATCCTGTAAGTATAATTCCTGCCTTCTTGTATGCAATCCCTTTCTTAAATACGCTCTCAATCGCTTTTATGGCATAATTACTAAGTACAAGAGAAGAGTTCGTTGGGTATGGTAAACTAATTGCTTTAGTCGCATAATGTTGTTTTAAATCTTCTCTAAAAGAATTACTTCTAAGTAAAATTATAATCATGTGACAATGAGATTTTTGTCGTCGTAGTTTTTCCCCTGAAACAAAAGAAAAAGTAGAAATACGCTCTTTAATACTCTCAATATCAAATAGTGGTTTTTCAAAAGTTCTTGTAGTTGCAATAGATTTTTTTGATTTTTGAACTTCTAAATTAAGGGTGGGGATTCCTAATAAATCTCTTTGTAATCTAGATTCTACAACGGACATATTAGACTTGACCCAGCTCTCTGGAAGTTGAGTGAAGTCATATGCATTTTTACATCCTTTCATTGATAGTCTATTACTTAGTTTACTCCCTATGCCCCAAATATCTTTTATTTTCGTCCACTTTAAAGCATTTGTTATTTTTATTTCAGAGTCAATAACATACACCCCATTGGTCTCAACAGGATATTTTCTAGCAATTTTATTAGCCACCTTAGATAATGCTTTTGTAGGTGCAATACCTACACATGTTGGTATTCCTGTCCACTTCAAAATTCTATCTTTAATTATGACGCCATAATTGGTTAAATCATAATTCTCAAAGCCATCTAGTTTTAGAAAAGACTCGTCTATACTATAGACCTGAATATCTGGTGTAAACTGTTTAAGTATTGACATAACTCTACTACTCATGTCTCCATATAAGGAATAGTTTGAGGAAAGGATTTGTACATTATGTGTATTCAAAAGCTTTCTATACTTAAAAATAGGAGCTCCCATTGGTATTCCTAATTCTTTAGCTTCATCACTTCTAGAAATAATACACCCATCATTATTGGATAAAATTACTATTGGCTTATGTTGAAGGCTTGGATTAAAAACACGCTCACAAGAGGCATAAAAATTATTACAATCGACAAGTGCAAACATGAAATAAATATAATGTTTGAAACAAAACATATACAGGCATTAAGTATTTATTATTAACAAAATATAGAATTGAAAAAGTAATTGATTAGTTTTGAGCAAATTAAAAAATAAAGATGAAAAATATTGCCTCGCTAGTATTGCTAATTGTCATAAACTCTATAGCTCATTCACAAGAAAAACAAATAGATCTTAAAGAAATAACCGTTATCTCTTCTCCTAGAATTGAGTTGCCATTTTCTGAAAATTCAAGAACTATACAGGTTATATCAAAAGAAGAGATTATTGAAAGTCCAGCAAATAATGTGGCTGAATTATTACAGCAGGTTGCAGGAATAGACATAAGAAGAAGAGGAGTTTCGGGTATGCAGGCGGACTTATATATTAGAGGTGGAGGGTTTGATCAAACTTTGCTTTTAATAGATGGAATTAAGGTAGAGGATGCTCAGACAGGTCACCACACAATGAACATGGCGTTACCAATTGAAGTAATAGAAAGAATAGAAATAATAAAAGGTGCTGCATCAAGAGTGTACGGGCAAAATGCTTTTACTGGAGCTATAAATATTATAACCTCTAAGGCGGTAGAAAATGTAGTTTCATTAAATATAGAATCTGGATCATACGAACAAAAAAATGCATCTGTTACAATTAGCAGAAAGTATGATGATCAATCTATACTTCTTCATTATTCAAATAATAGCTCTGATGGACATAAGTATAATACTGATTATAAAAATGAAAATTATTTTCTAAAAAATAGTTTTCAAATCAAAGGATTACCTGTAGAAATGATATCCTCTTTTAATGAAAGAAAATTTGGTGCTAATGGGTTTTATGCAAGTCCTGAAGCTACAGATCAATACGAAGAAACTCAAGCTAGTTTACTGGGCTTTACAACTAAAATAATTAAGAATAGTTTAATTATTAAACCTAAATTATATTGGAAAAGAAATCAAGACATGTATGTATACTTAAGAGATAATCCTTCGGTATATAGAAACTTGCATATTACAAATAAAATAGGAGCAGAATTAAATGGCTCCTATGAATCAAATAGTGGGATAACAGGATTTGGAATTGGTGTATCATCTGTCAAATTATCAAGTAATAATCTAGGGAACAGGAAAAGAACAATGGTTAATTTGTTTTTAGAACATCAAATGAAGTTTGCAGAAAACAAAATTGATTTAACTCCTGGGGTAGCTTTTAGTTATTTTTCTGATGTATCCACAAATAAAAATTATCAAAATAATTTTTTTAGAAATTTCTTTATGTATCCTGGGGTTGATATTGGCTATGTAGTAACAGATAATATTAAATTATACAGTAATGTAGGGTATACTTATAGAGTCCCAACATACACAGATTTGTATTATAGTAGCCCTACAACACTTGGAAATGAAAACTTAAATCCGGAAAAGGCTTTTACTCAAGAAATAGGGTTTCGTTACAATAAAGATAATTTCAACTTTACATTGACACTTTACAATAGAGATGCCTCCGACGTGATTGATTATGTGAAAAATGTAGAAGCATCTCCATGGGAAGCATTTAATATAAGAGAGATAAACACAAAAGGTTATGAATTAGGCTTGACATATAATTTCTATCTTGTTGCTTTTTTAAATCATAGTATAAAAATAGGATACAGTAATATAGAAGATGATTTAAAACAGACTGATTTTAATTTTTCAAGATATTCTCTTAATTCTTTAAAAAACCATATAACAACTTCTTATTCATTTGAAATAAAAAAGAATTTAGAAAGTTCAATTGTATATAAATATGCGGAAAGAAATTCTGGTGAAGATTATTCTGTAATGGATTTTAAGATAAGTTATACTTTAAATAAATATAACATATACATTACAGGTAATAATTTGTTTGATACAGTTTACAGCGAAACTAACTTAGTTGAAATGCCGGGTAGAAATGTTCTTGCAGGGCTTAATGTTAAGTTTTAAAAAGCACATTCACCTTTTTAAAAATCAAATCTGTTTCCCAGCCCCTATATTGTAAATAGGTGACAAACTTTTTTTTACTGCTTAAGTCAGTCTCATTGTTTAAGTTATTGAATTTTTTTAATGCAATTTCATCAAAAGTTTCCATATAGTCATTGTCATTAATTTGACCTATTGCGTTATTGATAAGAAAAGAGGTTATATTTCTTTGAAACAATTCATTTCGGAGCTTAATCTTTCCCCATTTTTTTATTCTAAATTTCCCTCGAACAAAACTAAAGACAAATCGCTCTTCATTTAAAAAATCATCTTTAATTAACTCTACTATAACATTATCATGTAGGCTATACGGTATTTTCATTAACTTCATTTTATCAACAACCTCTTTATGACACCTGTCTTGATAGACACAATATCTCTGGAGTTTTTTTACAATATCAGATTGCCTAAATAATTCGCTCATAATGTTTAGCTATAAACGATAGTTTACAGAAAAAATAAAATTTGTTCCAGGTGCAGAAATTCCAGAAGAATATGGTCGATATAACTTATTTGAAATATTCTCTAACGATACAGTGAAAAGAAAGTTTTTATCAAGCTCATATAATGCTCTTAAGTTTAAAGTATGCCAAGCTGGTGAATAAGGGTTACCATTATTGTCTAAGGCATATAAGTATGGTTTATCTCTTTCTGAGCTAGATAATTTAGAAAATGGTAGTTTTGAGTTATAATTAAAAAATAAATCAATTTTTGTTTTCAACTTTGAATAAATAAAATGAACATTTCCAAAATGTGGAGACACATGTCTTACAGACGTATTTGCGGATTCATCTAAATCTCTTTGCTCTCCATTTAGGTAATTATATTGAGTTTTAAAATTAAAATTATCTGAGATATTTATTTTAAGACCTGTTTCAAATCCATAAATCCAAGATTTTGATCCATTTTGGATTGCGTAAATATCACTAAGTTCTCCATCATAAATCATTTGATCAATAATTACCGAACTGTTTGGGTCATCTTCGTTAACCATTAAACTGAATGGGCTTCTAATCATGCTATTATACAGGTGAGTATAATAAACAGCAAAGTCAAAATTAATTTTTGAATTAACACTTACTAAACTCCCGAGCTCTAATCCAAAAGATTTTTCAGGTTTTAAATCAGGGTTAGGAACAACAACCATTCCTGGCGCAGAATCAAATATTTTTCCAATATCGTCAATATTTGGAGCTCTAAATGCTGTAGTAATATTAAACTTCCATTGAAAGGTGTTGTTTTGAACCCAGCTTATACCAAGCGCACCAGTTAATGCCCCTGTACTAAGGTTGGCATTTGAAAACGGAAAATTATAATACGAATTATTGTCTGTTAAATCAGCATTAATTTTTATATGACTATACCTTAGTCCAGATTGAATAGTTAACTCTTTACTGGGCCTGTACTTATAGCTTAAATAACTTGCAAATGATTGCCAAGTTGAACCATCTGGATACCTTGTTGCAATTGATGAAAAACTACTATCAGTCAAGTTTTTTGAAAACGCGTTGGAACTAACCTTATTATTTAAATATTCCGCTCCGTATGAAAAATAGGACTTTTCATTATAAGCTTTTTCAAAATCTATATTCAATGAAAATATATTTACTTGTTCTTTAAATTGCTTTTGATCATCTGAGTTAATTTTTCTACTGAATCGACTTTCATTAAACTTTTGATAAGCAGTTGTTAAAATTAATTTATCATACAGAGGGGAATTTAAACTTTCTTTCTTAATTCTAGAATTAATCAGTAACCATTTTTGCGGACCATAATACCACTCCCCGTAATGGAGTTGATTAGTATCATTGTTATATCTAATCAGCCTGTCATACCTTGGTATATTAGATGTTGAAGAGTAATGAATGCCAAAGTCATATTCTATTTTATCTGTTTTTAACAGAAATTTTTGCATGAAATTAAACTGAGAATACCCAGTATTTTTTTGTATTCTCGGATCTGAATTACTGGTAATTACATCTTCCCCATTCACCTGTTCAACATATTCAGGTCTGAGATAATCCGAAGGGCCATTACTACCCGTTTTAAGATCATCAAAATCAGAAATACTAAAGCTAGTAAGACTAGCAAAATTTTTCAATCCAATGTTAAAATCTAAATGACCAGTTTTCTCATTATTTGCACTAGAGTTTCTAGAAACTAAGTTTGATTTAAAATAGGTTGAATCTGTAGCAGAAAGTATTGGTGTTTTAGTTTGAAAATTCATAGCTCCTCCAATTGCATCACTACCATAGATAACGGAACTAGAGCCAAGAACTATTTCTGTGTTTTGTATATTAAAGGGGTCAATAGAAATGACATTTTGTATGTTTCCTCCCCTGAAGATTGCATTATTCAGTCTAACACCATCAACTGATAGAGTTAATCTATTCGTGGAAAAACCTCTAATCATAGGACTACCGCCACCTAATTGACTTTTCTGAATATACACATTACCACTTGTGCTTAGTAAGTCTGCGCTAGTTTGAGGGTTGCTTAAGACTATATCTTCAGAAGAAATAAATATTACTCTTTGAGAAATTTCTTTAAGATTTTGAGAGAATTTAGATGCAGAAATAACAATTTCATCTAGTGATTTAAGATCAGAATTAAGAAAAATCTCGTCTTTTAAATTACTATCGTACAAAATAAAAGAATCGACATATGACATGTGAGTTATAAAAATTATCTCATTCTTAGTAAACCCATTTAATGATAGTTTTCCATCTAAATCAGAATATTTTTGATTTAAAACAATATTAGAATCACTCTTTTGATAAAATACTACACCGGAAATTGACTCCCTGGTAAGGTTGTCTTTAACATAAACGTCCTGTGATAGAACATTTATAAAAAACAAAAAAACTATTAAATTTAAAATGCACTTCATTAATCAGCAAAAATTTGGTTTAACACTATTAAAGATTTGGGATCTTTAAATCCATCAACATGCAATTTAAAATAAATTAAGATATTTTTTAGTATGTCTTTTTTATTTATTTTATCTATAAACGGCAGCTTATTACTATCAAATTTTATGCCTAAAATGGTTTTAAACAAAACTAAGCTATCTCCCTGTATAACATATTTACTGTTCTTAGATGTTTCAAACAAACCCTCCTCTAAATTAAAGTAATTGTAACTCATGTTTGTGCAATCTGGATAAAAGCCTAAATAATGCGTTATTTTCATTAAAAAAATCAAATAAAAAGAAGAACTATCCTCAGACTTATCATACCAAATAAAAGATTCTTCAATAAAGTCAAACAACTCAAGATCTTTAGATTCATTATGAATGATGTTAGATAAAATTTCAGATAAAAACATCACAACTGAACTTTTATAAATATTGGTGTGTAAGGATGTGAAATTATACCTAATTTTTAGGTCTTTAATGTATTGAATAGATCTGTTCGGGTTGTAATTAGATTCTAAATCAAGAATATTCAATAATTGAAAAAAAGCAAATTTATTTTTGCTATTTTTTGAAGTTGAAATATTCTTAACCATGTATGAAATGACTCCCAAATCTCTTGTTAAACACTTGACAATTAAATCATTATCTTGATATCTAACTTTGGACAAAATTATAGCGGAAGTTGATACTATCATTATCTAATTATCATGATTTTTAAAACTTTGGTTTCATAACTATCTAAATCCGAAAGCATAACTATATAAACCCCTGAAGAAACTGTGCGATTAGCTAAATTTTTACCATTCCAATAAGCAATCCCTCCGTCAACCTCTAAATTAAATCCATTATATCTATTATTGGTATTTGAATTAGCTTCAGCAACTAAATTTCCAGAGATATCGGTAATTTTAATGTTGATATTGTCTGTGATTCCATCAATTTTTATTTTGTCTACATCCATATTAAAAGACGGTCTAACTGGATTAGGGTAAACATACGAGTCTTGCAGTGTAGAACTTGTGGATGAGCCTCCTGAATCAAATGATACCAAACCTCTATCGGTTGCAATAAAAACAACACCATTAACAAAATCTAGGGCTATATCATTAATGTTATTTGATGGCAATGGAGAATTATTTTTAGTGAAATGATAAATTGTTTGTTGACCATTTTGAGAAAAGTAAAAAATACCAGATCCTATAGTTCCTATCCACTTGTTATTTGACCCATCTACTTTAATATCCGATATAAATTGCTGTTCTAAAAGTTCTTTATAAATTCCATCCTCCTCAATAACTAATTGTTGTGTTGAAGTGTTAGTGGTAAAAAAATTAGAAGTGTTGTATAGTACTCTGAGCCCTTTAATTGTTCCAATCCAAAGGTGATTATTATTATCAATAGCTAAGCTTTTTACATAGGGTGATGGCAAGTTTCCAGTATCATTATCATTCAATTTTTTAATTAATGGATTTCCTCCATTTTCATTAAAACCTATTAGTCCAGAATTTACTCCTCCAATCCATTTTGTGCCATTTGAACCTACAACTATATCGCTAAACCCTAGTTCATCATCAAAACCATCTGGTATGATTTGAGTAAAATCATAACTAGACCACTGGTTAGTGTCTAAGTTGTATGATTTTAAAGGTCTGTCAATTCTAGAGTTCATTAACCATAAGGTTCCTGAATCATCAAAAACACTACTCGAAATTCGCACACTATTATAATTTATATCCGAAGAAACTAATGACTCTAAACTACTATTGGATTCATCATAAAGACTTAATGATTCTTCTGAAAACTCCAACAAACCACCATGATATGAGCTGACAAAAACGTTGTTAGGGTTAAATGGATTAATTGAAATGTTGTTTAAGTTTACTGCGTTTTCAGCGATACTATCATAGGGGGTGTTATTCCAATTATTGTCTATTAAACTACTAATTCCTTTTCTGCTGAGTGGGTATGGATTGAATGTAGATGTATAGTCACCAAACGTAGTCCATAGTTTTCCATACAAAGAGCTAATTGAAAAAACATTATTGTAAAGCGGGCCATCAGGCACTATGGTATAATACTGTTGGATATTATTGATATTAATTTTAAGTAACCCTTTTTCAGAAGTAGCTACGTAAACATTATTATTATATACTACAGAACTATTGAAAGAAACATTATAAACATTACTAGTCACAGAGCTGTTTATTAGATTAAAATTAGTGTCATAAATAAATATTCTACTTTCCGTTGTAACTATTACTTGTTCCTCATTAATCACAATATCATTAATTGGCTGAGATAGATAAATCACCTCTTGATAGGAGTTGTTTTGAGAGTAAAAAACACTGTTTTCATTGGTAAAAATAAAATTTTCATTAAGATTTAAAATAAAGTTGAAATCCCCTGGATATACTACTTCCCAGTTTTGATAATTAATTATATCTAAATCTAGACTGACTCTTCTAACTCCGCCAAACTCTGGTAATGTAGCATACAAGTAATTGTTACTTATTGTAACTTGATTAACTTCTTGCTGGGCTCCACCATCTCCAATAAATAAACTATCTCCAAACTCTAAGAGGTTTAGATTATACAAAGAAATTCCATAATCAGTTGCTATATATATTATATCCTCAAATTCAGTTATTTGATTTATATATTTTTTATTTGGAGGAATAGTTGCCTTTTCAATTATATCATAAATTGTTAAAACATTGTCATTAGTGAAATCTACAATTTGAATAAGTCCATTCTCATAACCTATTACTAGTTTGTTAAAGATTGAACTATAATGAATGTTAGAGATAAAATCTCCAGACAAACCATCAATTGTTGTTAATGTCTCTAATTGATCCGTTTGACTTGAGTATATATAAATAGCATTTTCTGATGCAGTAAATATTTTTCCATTTCCCGTAGAGGTGTCTATAGAGTTGTAATAAGAAAAATGTCCATTCCAATTTTGAGATAGACAAAGTGGAGTACTTAGAAAAGAAAAAAATATTACAAAAATAAATTTCATGTAAAATATTATAATGATATATCTATAAGAACGACAAATATATCATTATAATATAGTAATATAAAACTAAACTACTCCCTGGGCCAACATAGCATCTGCTACCTTTACAAAACCAGCAATATTTGCGCCTTTAACGTAATCAACATACCCATTGTTGTCTGAACCATATTCAATACATGAATTATGAATTTCCGTCATTATATCTTTTAATTTTTCATCAACTTCTTTTCTTGTCCAATTATATCGTAAAGAATTTTGAGTCATTTCTAATCCAGAAGTAGCAACACCTCCGGCATTGGAAGCTTTCCCTGGTGCAAATAGTATTTTAGCTTTTTGAAACTCATTAACTGCGTCTTTTGTTGACGGCATGTTCGCTCCTTCACTCACACAAATACAGCCATTTTCAAGTAGAGTTTTGGCATCATTGATGTTTAATTCGTTTTGTGTTGCACACGGTAGTGCTATGTCGCACTTAATTGACCAAGGAGTTTCATCTTTTACAAATATGCTGTTTGGATATTTAACACAATATTCACTAACTCGTTTTCTTTCAACATTTTTCAGATTCATTATGAATTTTAACTTCTCAGAATCAATTCCTTCAGGGTCATATATATATCCTGAAGAGTCAGACATTGTCACCACCTTAGCTCCTAGCTGAATAGATTTTTCAGCAGCATACTGCGCTACATTTCCTGATCCAGAAATAACAATAATTTTATTTTTTAAATCATCTTTTTTAGTAGCTAACATATTTTGGGCAAAATATACAGTTCCATAGCCTGTAGCTTCTGGTCTAATTAACGACCCGCCCCAAGAAATTCCTTTTCCGGTAAGTACTCCTGTAAATTCGTTTTTTAACTTTTTATATTTTCCAAATAAAAATCCAATTTCTCTGCCACCAACTCCAATGTCTCCTGCTGGAACATCTGTATTTGGGCCAATATGTCTAAATAACTCACTCATAAATCCGTGACAAAATCTCATTATTTCATTATCACTTTTCCCTTTTGGATCAAAATCACTACCTCCCTTTCCTCCACCCATAGGAAGTGTAGTAAGACTGTTTTTAAACACTTGCTCAAAAGCTAAAAATTTAAGAATACTCATGTTTACAGTTGGATGAAACCTTAACCCTCCTTTATAAGGCCCTATTGCTGAGTTCATTTGGATTCTATACCCTCTATTGACTTGAATTTCTCCAGAATCATCTACCCAACATACTCTAAAGGAAATAACTCTTTCTGGTTCAACCATTCTTAACAGAATGTTTTTCCCGTGATAGATATCTTTTTTAACTATGTAAGGAATTACAGTTTCTGCTACCTCTTCAACGGCTTGCATAAATTCTGGTTCATCACCATTTCTTTCTCTTACTAAATCTAAAAATGATTTTATCTTATCTTCCATAATTTTATTAATTCTAAATTATAATATTCTTAATTTTGTATATGTAAAAATAATAATTCAATAAATATATAACTATAAATAATGATAAAATTATCATAGTGTATAAAATACACTTAAACAGTAGTTTTTTGATTATTCATTATCTATAATATATCTTCCACACAAATGCTAGTATAATTGAATAACCACAACTCCAAAATTATAAAACAAATTTGAATTTAATTAGTAGTATAACAAAGTATACAATATATTTAATTGCAAATTAAATAATACTAAAATATGATGGCGATTTTTTATCTAAAATCTTGCAACACTTGCACTAAAATAATTAAAGAACTTGAATTAAATAGTAAATTCATATTTAGAGAAATCAAATCCACTCCTATCACAATTCAAGAGCTAGAATTAATTCATGATTTATCTAAAAGCTATGAATCTATTTTTAACAAAAGAGCTAAACTATTTCACGAAAAAAAACTAAAAGAACAAAGTTTAACAGAATTAGAATACAAGAATTATATTTTAGAAAATTATACGTTTTTGAAAAGACCAGTAATAATCTCAAATGGAAAAACATTTATAGGCAACAGTAAAAAAACTATACAAGAAGTGAAAAAACATCTAAGTGAATAATAGACTACTTGCAATTATAGCTGCTTTATCCGCAACATCAATTTTTGGACTAAACCATACGATTACAAAAAGTTTAATGCCATTTTTCATAACGCCTTCTGCATTACTATTTGCTAGGGTTTTAGGGGCATGCGCTCTATTTTGGGTTTTATCTATATTTAGTAAGCACGAAAAAATTGAAACAAAAGACTGGTCAAAATTTCTATTTTGTACTGTTTTTGGTATGTCGGTAAATATGATTTCAGCAATTAAAGGTTTAGAACTATCTACTCCAATTAATAGTTCAATAATTTCAACAATTTCTCCTATTATAGTGTTTATCATTTCTATAATAATAATAAAAGAAAAAGTAGTAAAGACAAGAATAATTGGTGTAGCTATCGGATTTGTAGGGGCAATATCAATAATACTAATTAATAGTAGAGCAGATATTAATACGGAAGATATAAGATCTGGGAATGTGTTATTGCTATTAAATAGCATTTCTTATGCCATATACTTAGTCTCTGTAAGATCATTAACAATAAAATATTCCATTATAACAATTATGAAATGGCTATTTCTTTTTGGAGTAATTTTAAACGCTCCATTTTCTATTCAACAGTTTTTAGATGTACAGTGGCATATCTATGACAATGTTGAATTTCTTAAGCTAAGTTTTGTAATAATAGGTGCAACATTTGCAGTTTATTTGCTAAATATATATGCATTAAAAACACTAAAAGCATCTACCGTTGGAATGTTTATATACCTTCAACCAATAATTGGGATAATTTATGCTGTATATACTGGTAGCGATAGATTAAAATTAACTGATATACTATCAATGACTCTTGTGTTTATAGGAATTTATTTAGTATCCTTAAAAAAAGAAGCTAATTGAGTTTTATATATCTTTGTGTAAAATAAAAAATACTACATGATTCAATCAATGACAGGTTACGGAAAATCTACTCTTCAATTAGAAAGTGGAAATATAACGATTGAGATAAAGTCACTCAACAGTAAAAGCATAGACTTAAACACAAGAATAACAAGCTCCGTTAGACCAAAAGAACTATTTATAAGAAAGCACCTGTCTGATAAATTAAAAAGAGGTAAAATTGAATTTCTTTTATATAAAGAATCTAGTACTAATAAAAAAAACTCCCTACTAAATTCCGACTTAATAAATAACTATATAGATCAATTGAGAGGGATTGTTGATGGATCGGCTGTTGAACTATTAAAAATTGCTGTAAAAATGCCAGATGCAATTATTACGGAACAAGTTGAAGAAAATGAATCTGAATGGCCCGTGATTTTTAACAAAATAGAAAATGCAATTAAAGAAATAATTAAGTATAGAAAAGATGAAGGCCTAGTTTTAGAAAAAGATTTTATTAAAAGAATTAATAAAATTAAAGAGCTATTGCTTACCGTTGAAGAAATTGATTCAAGTAGGATTGAACATATTAGATCTAGAATTAAAAATGAAATAAATAAATTAAAAATTGATCACGACAGTAATAGGTTTGAGCAAGAAATGATCTATTATTTAGAGAAAATAGACATTACAGAAGAGCGTGTTAGACTTGAAAATCATTTAAGTTATTTTATTTCTTCACTAGAAAATGAAAATTCAAATGGTAAAAAATTAGGATTTATTAGCCAAGAAATTGGTAGAGAAGTCAATACTATAGGTTCAAAAGCTAATAATTCAGAGATGCAAAAAGCTGTAATTCAAATGAAAGATGAGTTAGAAAAAATAAAAGAGCAATTATTAAACGTTTTGTAATGAAAAAAGAGAAATTAATTATAATTGCTGCTCCATCTGGCACTGGTAAAACAACTATAGTGAAAAAACTATTGTCTTTAGAGTTATTAAATTTAGGGTTTTCAGTTTCATCGACCACAAGAACTAATAGAGATAATGAAATAAACGGAAGAGATTATCATTTTCTGACTGTAGACGATTTTAAAGAAAAAATTCTGAATAACGAATTTATAGAATCTGAAGAGGTCTATGAAAACATTTATTACGGAACAACAAAATCAGAAATACATAGATTAAATAATGAAGGTAAAAATATTATTTTCGATATTGATGTAGTTGGCGGATTGAATATTAAAAGACAATACCCAGATACAAGTATTTCTATTTTTATAGCTCCTCCTAATTTAAATGAATTAAAAAATAGATTAATCAACAGAAAAACCGAGACCTCAGAAAGTATAGATTATCGACTTAATAAAGCTTCTAAAGAACTCACTTTTTCTAATAAATATGATTTCGTGATTATTAATGACAACTTAGAGGAAGCGACAGAGGAGGCAAAGGGAATAATATATCAGTTTATAACAAAGAAATGAATATAGGACTATACTTTGGCACTTTTAACCCTGTACATAATGGCCACATTAGTATTGCTAACTCTGTTTTAAATTATTCTAAAGTTGACAAATTATGGCTTGTACTAACTCCACAAAGTCCGCACAAAACTAAAAGTAGACTTATTGATTTTAAACACAGGTATGAGATGTTGAAAATTGCCTGCGAAAAGTGTGAAAATATTTTACCTATAGATATTGAAGAAAACCTGCCATCTCCTAATTATTCCATAGACACATTAAAATACTTGAAAAAAGAATATAACAGCCATAACTTCAGCTTAGTAACAGGCAGCGATAATATGCAAAAATTTACAACCTGGAAAGATTATATTAAAATCGTAGAGAATCATAAAATCTATGTGTATCCTAGAGGGAATTGTTTAAGTAATTTTACTCACGAAAATATTAATTACTTAAAGGCACCTTATATTAATATTTCTGCTTCTAAAATAAGAAAAGACATAGTCAATAATCAAATTGATAATCTAAAAATTGATCCACGGGTTTTTAAATACATAGTGGATAATAATATTGAAATAAATATTTAATAATAACTGAAAAGAATGAAATCTAATTTAAAGTACGCAGTGATTGGTAGTGGTAGCTGGGCTACTGCAATTGTTAAAATTCTTTCAGATAACTTAGATACAGTTAGTTGGTATATTAGAAATGAGGATAATTTAAATTACATTTTAAAGAATAATCATAATCCAAATTATTTAAGCTCTGTTGAAATAAACCTTACAAAGGTCCAAGTTAATAGTGATATAAATGAAGTTGTTAAAAATGCAGATGTAATTATATTGGTAGTCCCCTCTGAGTTCATAAATTCTGAGCTTAAGAAAATCAAAGTTGATATATCAAAAAAAGTAGTTATATCTGGCATAAAGGGAATAGTTCCTGAAACTGGGCTTTTATTAGGTGAACATATGATAAAAGAATTTCATATATTAAATGATAATTTTTTAGTGATTGCAGGTCCTTGTCATGCTGAAGAAGTTGCTTTAGAAAGACTTTCTTATTTAACTATTGCATGCTCTGAAAAACGTTTAGCTAAATCAATTTGTCGAGATTTTAATAATGATTATATAAAAACTAAAGTAAGTGATGATGTAATTGGAATTGAATACTCAAGCATGTTAAAGAATATATATGCTATAGCTGCAGGTATTGCGCATGGTCTTGGATATGGTGATAATTTTCAAAGTATCTTGATGAGTAATGCAATAAGAGAAATAAGTAGGTTTATAAAGAAGAGACATAAAATAAAAAGAAACATTAATAATTCTGCTTATTTGGGTGACTTATTAGTTACAGGCTATTCTGTATTTTCAAGAAATAGAATGTTCGGAAATATGATTGGAAAAGGGTATACCGTAAAATCTGCTCAGATGGAAATGAAAATGATTGCTGAAGGGTATAGTTCAACTAAAAAAGCAATGCATTTAAATTCTGAGAGTGTAAAAAAAGCTAAGATTCCAATTATAGAAGCTGTCTACGACATTCTGTATCATAGAAAAAGTCCAAAAAATACTTTTAAAATTTTAAACGAAAAATTAAATTAAAGTGAAGATTTAAATTGCTTAATAAATCTTGTGTCATTTTCACTTAGAAGCCTAATGTCATTTATTTGATGAAGTAAAAGAGCTATTCTATCAATACCCATTCCAAATGCAAATCCAGAGTACTTTTTAGAATCAATTCCGCAATTATCTAATACATTAGGATCAACCATTCCACAACCCATGATTTCTAACCAGCCTGTTCCTTTAGTCATTTTATAATCTGTTTCATTATTTAAACCCCAGTATACATCTACTTCTGCGCTTGGTTCAGTAAATGGAAAATACGATGGTCTTAGTCTTATTTTTGATTTTCCAAAGAGTTCTTTAGTGAAAAATTCCAAGGTTTGTTTTAGGTCTGCGAAACTAACATTTTCATCTATATAAAGCCCCTCGACTTGATGGAAAAAACAATGCGATCTAGCAGATATAGCCTCGTTTCTGTAAACCCTACCTGGAGAAATTGTTCTAATAGGAGGTTTGTTATTTTCCATGTATCTAACCTGAACAGAACTTGTATGCGTTCTTAATAACAAGTCAGGGTTGGTTTGGATAAAAAAAGTATCCTGCATGTCTCTTGCGGGATGGTATTCTGGCAAATTTAAAGCAGTGAAATTATGCCAATCATCTTCAATTTCAGGGCCCTCACTAACATTATAACCTATACTAGAGAAAATATCTATAATTCTATTTTTTACAATTGTAATAGGATGTTTAGATCCAATTTCAATAGAGCTGCCAGGTCTTGTTAAATCATTTAAAAGTTGTGAGTTAGTTGAACAGTTAGATAGCAAAGAATTTAAATCGTTTAATTTATTTTGAGCTGATATTTTAAGTTTATTTATACTTAGCCCGTATTCTTTTTTTCTGCTGTTTTCAACATTCTTAAATTCAGAAAAATAATAATTAATTAGTCCTTTTTTAGCAAGAAACTTAATTCGAAATTTTTCTATTTCTTCCTTAGAAGTTGAATTAAAAGATTCAATTTCTTTAATGTTATGTAAAATTTGTTCAATCATGTTTTTTAATCAAATTCAAATTTAATGATTCTTATTCAATATAATTAGATTTAATAAAATAGTTGACTATTGCATCTTTCATTAAAATTGATTGTTCACCAGCTTTTAGATTTGGGAGTTCCTTCAAACATTTATAATGTGGCCATCCTTGTTCATCTACATAATCAAATTCATAATAACCATAGTCACTCAATAATTTGCATATTGCTATATGCATCAAATCAAGTTTTTGATTCTTGCTGAATTTAGAGTGTAATTGTTGTAGTTCTTGAACTCCTATCAAATAAATTATAGAGTCTAAATCTATCTTATCTCCATCTCGAAAATCAATTGATAACTTGTCAGTTAGCAAATTCCATCTTTCTTTAAGCTTTGAATTAATCATTATTATATTTATTAAACGAAGTTAGTATTATCATTTATGTTATTCAATAAATAAAATTTCTTTTATTTGTAAAAATATTATGATGAGTTACATTGACGTTTTTATTTCAGTTTTTCTTTTATTTGGATTTATTAAAGGTATATATAAAGGATTTATAGGTGAGGTTGCATCTGTAATTGGATTAATATTAGGGATTTATTTAGCTTCTAAGTTTAGTGGTAAATTATCTTATTATCTTGAGGGGTTTATTGACTGGCAAGCTAATTACCTTTCCTTTTTATCATTTGCTATCTTACTAATATTAACCATACTTATAGTTTCAGTAACCGGAAAAATGATTACTAAACTCGCAAAATTAATAGCCTTAGGAATATTCAATAAGTTGTTAGGAGGGTTTTTTGGGCTTTTAAAAAACGTGTTGATTTTAAGTATCGTAGCCGTTATTTTCAACATGGCGAATGGTTCTTTAAAGTTAATAGAAGAGGATAAACTTGAATTATCAATATATTATAAGCCGTTTAACGAAGTAAGTGAGTTAATATTACCCTATGTAATACAAGAAATTAATTAGTTTAAAATTCTAATTTCTCCAGTTATTAAACTATACATAGCTCCAACTAATATTAGTTCATTGTTCTTTTCAAGATTACTTAAAATAGGACTTTTAAATCTTATCCTGTCTAATGTTAGTAGAACACTTAATTCAGAAACTTTTGTAATATATTGATTCCTGTCTTTGTCAAAATTAATTTTTTGTGAAATAGCTTTTATTGCCGGGGCTATATGCGGTTTTAAATTAACAAATAAAGTTTCGTGATTATCACAAACAGAAGTTACTGCTCCACAATCTTCATGACCTAAAACTATTAATACTTTACAGCCCTTAAAATTACAAGCAAATTCAAAAGAATTAATTATATCCTTGTTTTCTATATTCCCAGCTATTCTAGAAACATATAAGTCTCCTATACCTTGATCAAAGATTACTTCTGGAATTACCCTAGAATCTATACATGATAGTATAATCGCTTTTGGCTCATTACTTAAAACCTCTTTGTTATTAATAATGGTGGTACTCTGGTTCTTTTGAAACCTTAAATTACCTTGAATTAATTCTTCAAAAATAAACTTAGCTGAATTTGTACTCATTATATAACTTTAATTTGATTTTTAATTACCCAACCAATTTGACCATCTGCTAATTTAATTTTTATCCAATCTTCATCAAAATCTTCTAATATTTCAATTTTTGTTCCTTCATGGAGTTCAAATAAAACTTCACTGTTATTGTTTGGTTCTAAATTAACCTCAACTGTTTCATCAAATACAATTGCATATTGAAAATTGTTTTGAATATTATATTTTTTGAAACTTATAAATAACAAACAACTTGTTAATATGTAAGATAAAACAAATAATGTAAATGTTATTCTTTTAATCCTTGTGGAGTTTGATAAAAAATAAAAAAGAAAAAGAAAAGAAGAAGTTACCCCTAGAGCAATACATAGGAGTGACCAAGTGTGTAGTGAGAAATAGTTAAAAATATAATCAGTTTTTTTGCTTACGATATCAAAAGGAAGAGCTTCTATATCATCAATAGTAAGGTGGTTTAAGTATTCTAGGTTTTGAGATAAATTGAAATCATTAGGAAAATATTTTAATCCTATCTCATAATAATAAATCCCTAATGCAAGGCTATCCAACTTATAATATGCATTTCCCAAATTAAAATATACTTCTGGGGAATGATCTCCATTAATTATAATTTCATTATACTTTTGAATTGCTGATACAAAATCTCCAGAATTATATTTTTCGTTTGCATTGACAAAAGTTTCTTTTTGCTGAGAAAAAATAAGATTAGTAAATAATATAAATAGTAAAAAATTCTTCATAGTTATTTAAGTTCTTTGTCAATTTTTGAAATAATTTCAACTGCTTTATTATAATCAGAATTCATTTCAACATCTGTTATTGGTGTATACCTGGCCATTTCGCAATTGCTAAATAATTTATTTAAAGATGTAATGATTTCTATATCAACTGCTCTTTTATTTAATTCAAATTCAATATTGCTTTTAGTGTAATTACTGTTTTCAAATAAAATAATAGATTTTAAGTAGTTGTGTAAAGCTCTATCTAAAGATTCATAAAATTTTTCTTTGCTACCTAGGTTAGACATGGCTTCTGCCAAATATTTTTTTGCTAATTTTTTTGCTTGTATTGATGTATTAGAGTCTAAGAATTTGTTTCGATTAGTAAAATACTTTATTAAAAATAATATTAGTAAAACAATGATGAGTGGAGATATAAGTAAAACCCAAAAAATAGATGAATTAAAAAAGGAGTTAGTTCTAATCTTCGTCAACTTAGTCTTAGTTTTAAAAGGAAGAAAATTAACTGCCTTTGCTTTGAGTCTAATTTTAGAATCATTGTTTCTTGCTACTTCAGTATTCCATTCCTCTCCATCAATATCAATATTGATTTCATCTGAGCTTACAACTCTATATGTTTCAGAGTCTAAGTCAAAATAAGAAAATAATATTTTTGGGACTTTATATCTACCTGGGTTTGAAGGTACAATTGTGTATAAATCCTTAACACTACCTTTCATTCCATATATACTTGTGCTAATATTTTCTTCTCTTTCAGGCTCATAAACCTCTAAAGATATTGGTAAAGTAAACTCAGGAAGTTGAAATAATTTTAGATTTCCTTGACCTTTTATTTCTAATTTTAATTCTAAAGCTTCTGAGACAGATAGTTTACTTTTTGAACTATTTATAAAAAACTTGAAAGATCCAACTGCGCCACTAAAGTTTTTCGGTTTATTATTCAGCGGTAAGGGCTTTACCTTAATTTTTTTACCCCCCGAAGTAACTATTTTTTGAGAAGATTTCATAATTCTCTGTCCAAAAAAATCTCGTCTATTTGTTGGTAACTGTAAGGTTAAATCTAAAGATAAAGGCTCTATTATAAGCTCACCTTCCTTTTGAGGGTAAAGCACTGTTTTTTTAAGAGTAACAAATCTATAAGACTCGCCATTATAAAATCCATCTTCTACTGTATAGTTATCAATGTTTATGTTTTGACTCCAAAAATCAACATATCTAGGGGAAGACAATTCTCTCCAATTATTAATTCCAATATCAGAAGAAAAATAAAGCTTGTGAACCACTGAAAAACCTTCATTTAAATAAGGTGATATTTTAGATATTTCAGACACCAAGTACACTTCTCCATCAGAAATATAATTTGGATCATTCTCTTTGTTTGGAGTTTTAACAGCGGCAATAACTTTAATTTCAACAGGCAGGGTTTTATAAAGTTTCCCATCTATTTCAATTTTAGCTTGACCAATTTTAAAAACACCCATTTTTATTGGCAACAAAAAATAAGTATACGTTTTACTATATGATCTAGTTCCATTTACCCATGAATTTTTTATTGATTGGGTCGGACCTCCTACTACTTTAAAATTTTTAAAACTTGGAGGGTTGAAATTATCCCCATCTTCATTTAACGTAAACTCTACACTTAACCTTTCGTTGATGCCTAAAGAAGATTTATTAACCTTAGTTTCAAAATTTATTTGAGAAACAATACTTAGGTTAAAAAAAAGTAAAACAAGATTTAAAAATAATTTATAATTCATTACCAGTCTTTTTCATTTTTCAATTTAACTCCTTTTAACTTTTTAGCATTAATCTTTTCCTGAACTTTATTTTCTTCTTGGTTCATTGCTTCTAACAAGTTTTTAATTTGTTGGGGAGATAATTTGGTTTTTCTAGGGTTATTGTTTGGTTGTTTTTTGTCTTCATTATTGTCCTTTTCTTTTTGATCTTCGTTATTGTTTTTGTTATCATTCTCCTCTTCATCTCCCTTTTGATCCTTATCATCTTTCTGATCTTCATCATCATCCTTGTCTTTATCTTTCTCTTTATTTTCATCCTCGTCTTCTCCTTCACTCTCTTTCTCATTGTCTTGATCTTTAGCGCACTCTATAGCTAAAGCTAAATTATACCTTGATTCATCATCAGTAGGTTCGTTTTTTAAAGCATTTTTATATGCTTCAACGGCCTCTTTACACATTTTTTTCTTCATTAAAATATTACCAATATTATGAAATATTTGATGTTTATCAAAAGTAGATTTTGCATTTTTTGAAGCTTCTAGTTGATTAAGCAAGGCTTCATCATAATACTCATTTTCGTATAAATTATTGCTAAAATTATACTGTCCCTTAATAGAATCTGGGCTGATTGAAATTGCTTTTCTATAATTTTTTTCAGATAAAGTAGGGTTATTTTGATATAGTGTATTTCCACTTTCGATTAAAGATTCATATTTATTCTCTTGAGATAGCAACACCCCCATTGTAATGAATATCAATATTAAATAGTTAATTAGTATTTTATTAATGTTTCTCTGTTGTATTGTTTTCATTAAATAAGTTTAGTTTTTTAATCCATCTAGTTTTAGAATCAAATAAAAATATTTCAAAAAGCAGAAAGATAAGTGCTAAAAAGGTGAATAGTTGAAATTGGTCCTTGAATTCAGAAAATTGTTTGCTTTCAAATTCACTTTTTTCTGTATCAAGTAAAATTTTATCAATTTCTTTTAATACATAAGGTGTGTTTTCTCCATCAATGAAAAAACCATTTGTAATCTCTGCAATTTCTGTTAATACTTTTTTGTTAAGTTTAGTTATTACAATTTCTTCTTTATTATCTCTTTTATAATTTTGAATAATTCCATTCTTTTTAATAGGAATTGGAGACCCTTTCTCTTTCCCTACACCAACAGTGTATATTTTAATTCCCTTGGAAGCTGCCATTTTAGCAATATCAAGTGAGGAGTTGTTATGGTCTTCGCCATCTGAAATTATAATTAATAACTTAGATGTGTTAATTTCCTCATCGAAATAGGTAGTAGATAATTGAATAGCCTCATCAATTGCAGTGCCTTGAGATGAGATCATGTCAGTATTCATGTTTTGTAAAAACATTTTTGCTGATGAGTAGTCGGTAGTGATTGGTAATTGAGGAAAAGCTTTTCCTGCATAAGCTACAATACCAACTCTATCACTAGTGAGTTTGTTGATGATTTGATTTACAATTTGTTTAGATTTTTCTAGTCTATTTGGAGCTATATCTTCAGCCAGCATACTTTTAGAAACGTCAATTGCAAAGACTATATCAATACCAAACCTTTTATATGTTTCTGTTTTACTACCAATTTGTGGATTAACTAAAGCTAAAATTAAAAGTATTAATGAAATTGAGCTAATAGATATTTTTAAATAAGGCTTAAATTTTGAGAGATTAGGGCTTAACCTTATTAATAATGAGCTTGTAATAAACTTTTTTTGTGTCCTGCTTTTCCAGAATTCATTTATGAAAAATAATGCAAGTGTCAGTGCTGGAATAACTAATAACCAAAACCATATTTTATCTTCAAATTGATACATTATATAAAGCTTCTAAAGAGTGTGTATTTTAAAATTAATTCTGTGGTCAAAAAGAAAACTGCTAGTAAAATATAAAGCCTATATTTTTCTTGATGATTATAATATTTTATTTCTTCAATATCAGATTTTTCTAATTTATTTATTTCATTATAAATTTCTTCAAGTTTTTCATTATTAGTTGCTCTAAAATATTTCCCTCCAGTCATATCTGCTATTTCCATAAGCAAATTTTCATCAATTTCAACTTGGATATTTGCATAACTAAATTTTCCCTTGCTATCGACTCCTACGGGTGAAAGTGCCATGCCGTTAGTTCCAATACCTATTGTGTAAATTTTTATTCCATATTCAATTGCTAATTCAGCAGCTGTATTTGGGTCAATAAACCCAGAGTTATTAACTCCGTCAGTTAATAAAATTATAATTTTACTTTTAGCCTTACTGTCCTTAATTCTGTTGACAGATGTTGCTAATCCCATCCCTATTGCAGTGCCTCCTTCAATTATAGTATTGTATTTGATTTCATTTAGGGATTTAATTATAATGTTTTTGTCACTAGTAATTGGAGTTTTAGTATAGCTCTCTCCAGCATACTCTACAAGACCTATTCGGTCATTTAAACGATCTAAAATAAAATTAGATGCAACGTTCTTTAAAGCTTCCAGCCTATTAGGTTTTAAATCTTTTGCTAACATACTAGCCGATACATCAATGGCCATAACAATATCAATACCTTGATTGTTTTTAACTTTGGTTGACACATCAATTATTTGAGGTCTTGCTAGGGCAATTATAATAAAAATTAAAGATAAAATTCTTAAAACATATAAAATAGGTTTTAATTTTGGAACTATTGAAGAGTAAGATAGAAAAGCAATGGTGTTAGGTAAAGAGATGCTATTATTTAATTTATTTTTTTTAATTATATACCACAAGCATATGATTGGAATAAGAAAAAGCATCCAGAAAAACTCAGGGTTTAAAAACTGTATTTTTAAAATCATAGCTGGTTTTTACTTTTCATTAGTTCAATTGAGCTGACTATTCTACTAATAATCTTTTCAATGTAATTATCGTTTTCTTGCCAAGACAAAAAGACTTGTTTGTAGTCTTCATTATTAGCAAATCCAAATATTTTATATTTAGATTTATTATATTCATTAGGTTTTACAGATGGAAAATCAGCAGATCCATAAATTAATAACCCTTCTGCCTCATTCGGCGTTTGAAATGTCTCATATTTAGTGATGATATTTTTTACTCCTAATTTTTCAATTGTTTCAATGTTAAGATTCATCAATTCCTGTAATTTAGCACTGGAGCTGTTTTCGGGTAATTTAATATTAGTGATTGTAATATTTAGAGGGGATTTAAGATTCTGATAAATGAATTCTGAAATAGTAGTGCCATTATCAATACTAAATAAGTAATTATCCCTATTTCTCTGTAAGACTATTGGAGTACTAATGGTTACAGCTGGTGCTCCGTAACTAGAGTTAACCCATTCTTTAGATTCAAGAAATAGTAAATTTTTGTTTCTAAAAATTGTATCATTTACATATCCAAATCCGTAAATAGTTATAGATATTAAATAAGTAGAAAGCAGTAAAAGTAAAATAAATACAAGTGTTTTTTTATTTCTTTTTTTAAACTTTAATCTCCTTAATTCTTCCTGTATTTTTAAGTTTTTCAATAGCTCTTCTTGACTTGGCTTTGGTAAAATTAATTTAATATTATCAATTTCCTTTTTTAAAGATTCAAGATCACTTAAAGCTGTCTGATAGTCTGGTTCATGCTTTGCAAATTTAACAAGATCAGCTCTAGAAAATATACCATCAATATTTTTAAGAGTCTTATTAGAGAATTTGTATTTTTTAGCAGTTTTCAACAAATCAAGTTTTTCAATTAACTCTTTAGTTGTGCACTCTAAAGCATTTTTAATTATTTTCTCTTCTATAAAGTTTCTAACTATGAATGTTAAATTGGAATAGTAATTTTTAACATCATCATTTGATTCATATTTGAGTTTATCAATTTTTTTAAGTTCATTAACAGCTTTTTCATAAGGCGTAAAATACTTTACTTCTATTTTTTGAATTGTAAATAAACTGAGTATTTTTTTTCTGTAGTAAATAGCAAAAGCAATAATAGAAAGGGTACCAAAAACATAAAACCAATATAAATAATCAATTTGTGTGTTAGATTTCATAATGGGTTTAATCCCGTACATTCCTTGTTTGGTTGTATCTGTAACAACAGAACTAACTTTTATTTTGATTGAATCTAGTTGAAATTCTTTGTTTAAAAATTGAATTTTTTGAGTTGGAATATAAAAATCACCTGATTCAAAATGAGTCAACGCAAATTGTTTGCTTATAATGTATTTTTCATCTAAATAACTAGTGTCCTGTTTATATTCATTAATAAGTTCAAATGGTGAAAAATCTTTATTCTCTGGAAAACTTATAATATTCAATGAATCTGTTATTACATTTATTTTATAAATAATTTGCTCTCCAATTTTAATGCTTGTCGTATCTACAGCGCTTGAAAAATCTTGGGCGTTAAGTTTTACAGAGAAAACAAATAACGTTACCATTAAAGTTCTTAATGAGATAAAATTATATGTTAAAAGATTAATTTTCATTTACTATCTGTTTTTAAAATATCCCAATAACTTTTTAACATAGCTATCGTCAGTTCCACAGTTTATTACCCCTGCTCCTGAGCGTTTAAAATTACTTTCAAATGTTTTTACATTTAATAAATACTGATTTTGGTACGAGGATCTAACTTTAGATGAGCTGGTATTGATAGTCGAACGAATTCCTGTTTCATTATCTAAAACTTCTATAACCCCTAAATTAGGTATTGATTCTTCACTTTTATCGAAAATTCTAATTCCTGTAATATCATGTTTAGAAGAACTGATTTTTAAACTTTTAAAATAATCTTCAGAGATAAAGTCAGAAATAATAAACACAATTGACTTGTTTTTTTGGATGTTGGATAAAAATTTAAGTGCACTGTGAATATCTGTTTTTTTATTTAGAGGTTTAAACTCTAATAACTCTCTAATTATTCTGAGAATATGTATTTTCCCTTTTTTAGGAGGAATGTACAATTCAATAATATCCGTAAACAGAATTAAACCAATCTTATCATTATTCTTATTGGCAGAGAAAGATAATGTGGCTGCTATTTCAGTAACATATTCATTTTTAAAGACGTTATTAGTGCCAAAAAACTTTGATCCTGACACGTCTACCATTAACATTAAAGTTTGTTCTCTTTCCTCTTCAAAAACCTTAATAAATGGTTCATTATACCTAGCTGTCACGTTCCAATCAATTGCTCTTACGTCATCTCCAATTTGATACTGTCTAACTTCACTAAAAGTCATGCCTTTCCCTTTAAAAGTAGAGTGATATTCCCCGCCAAAAATATGGTCAGATAATCTTCTAGTTTTAATTTCAATTTTTCTAACTTTTTTTAAAAGATCTTTCGTATCCATCAATCTAAATTATTTTAATAAATTATGGGACCTCAATTTTATTTACAATCTTATTTATAATGTCTATAGAAGTTAAGTTTTCTGCCTCAGCCTCATAAGTAATTCCTATTCTATGTCTTAACACGTCATGTACAACTGCTCTAACATCCTCTGGAATTACGTATCCTCTTCTTTTAATAAAAGCATAACATTTTGATGCTAACGCTAAATTAATACTACCTCTTGGCGACGCTCCAAAAGAAATTAAAGGCTCAAGTTCAGAAAGGTTATATCTAGAAGGCTCTCTGGTTGCAAAAATTATATCTAATATATAAGATTCAATCTTTTCGTCCATATAAACCTCATTAATTGTGTCTTGAGCTTTTATAATTTCTTTAATTGTAACTACAGGATTTATTTTTTCAAAACTCCCAGATAAATTAGCCCTAATAATCAACTTTTCTTCCTCCATTTTGGGGTAATCGACAACTGTTTTTAACATAAACCTATCCACTTGTGCTTCAGGGAGAGTGTAAGTCCCTTCTTGTTCTACAGGATTCTGAGTTGCCATAACTAAAAAAGGTTTATCTAGTTTAAAAGTTTCATCACCAATTGTAACTTGTTTTTCTTGCATTGCTTCAAGTAATGCAGATTGCACTTTTGCAGGTGCTCTATTTATTTCATCAGCTAAAACAAAGTTTGCAAAAATAGGTCCCTTTTTAACAGAAAATTTAGTTTCCTTTATATTGTAAATTTGTGTACCTACAACATCTGCAGGTAATAAATCTGGTGTAAATTGGATTCTACTAAAAGATCCTTTAATCGCTTGAGACAATGAATTAATGACTAAAGTTTTCGCTAAACCAGGAACACCCTCCAATAGGATATGACCTTTACCAAGAAGTCCAATTAATAATCTTTCTATCATGGATTTTTGACCTACAATGACCTTATTAAGTTCAAATAAAAGCAAATCAATAAAAGCACTTTCCTTTTCAATTTTCTCGTTAATTTCCTTGATATTTATTTTATTTTCCATTCTTTTAGTTTTAATTTTATAAAGCTACATTAATAACTCCTGCAATTTGTTAAATAATTTATTTTTTCCCTGTTAATAATTGGTTAAAAAAACAAAATTTAACAATAATTTTAACATATTTTTAAATAATCTTTAATAGATGTATATATTTATAGAATGAATAAAATAGCATTAATTACTGGAGCAACTAGTGGGATTGGTAAAGCTACCGCATATGAATTAGCTAAAATTGGGTTTAAACTTATTCTTTGTGGGCGAAGAAAAACAGTTCTTGAAGAAATTGAAAAGGATCTAGCTAATGTTACCTCAGCAATATCTTTATGCTTTGATGTATCTGTTAATTCTGAAGTTAATATGGCTATTAATAATTTACCAAAAGACTGGATTAATATAGATGTATTAATTAATAATGCAGGTAATGCTCATGGTATGAATCTTTTTCAAGAAGGGAGTATTGATGATTGGGACAAAATGATGGACATCAACGTTAAAGGCCTAATGTATGTTACAAAGTCAATTATTAATACTATGGTTACAAACTCAACTGGTCATATTATTAATATTGGATCACTAGCAGGCAGAGAGGTTTACCCTATGGGTAATGTATATTGCGCAAGTAAATATGCCGTAAAGGCCCTTAGTCAAAGTCTAAGAATGGACTTAAACAAGCATAATATCAAGGTTTCGGAAATTAACCCTGGTCTAGTAGAAACATCATTCTCTGATGTAAGGTTTAAAGGCGATCTTAAAAAAGCAAATTCTGTTTACAAAGGATATAAAGCACTACAGGCAGAAGATATAGCAGAGATAATCTCTTTTGTTATAACTAGACCCTACCATGTAAACGTTGCCGATTTACTTGTCTTACCTTCAGCTCAAGCTAGTAGTACGGTTATTAATAAAAATGAGAAAAACTCATAAAAAGGTAGAAATCACAATTTCTTATAAATCAAACTTTATGCCCTGGGCTAGTGGAAGATCTGTTGTGTAATTTATAGTATTAGTTTGTCTTCTCATGTATACTTTCCAAGCATCAGAACCAGATTCTCTTCCTCCACCAGTATCTTTTTCACCACCAAATGCTCCGCCGATTTCAGCTCCCGAGGTACCAATATTTACATTGGCAATACCACAGTCAGATCCATTAACAGAAAGGAATAATTCCGCTTCTCTAAGATTATTTGTCATAATAGATGACGATAACCCTTGTTTTACGTCGTTTTGAATGTTTATAGCATTTTCAACTGAACCAGTGTATTTTAAAAGATATAAAACTGGAGCAAATGTTTCATGCTGAACAATATTAAAATTAGCTTCAGCTTCTGCAATGGCTGGTTTTACATAACAACCACTCTCATAACCATCTCCAGATAAAACACCTCCTTCAACAATGATTTTTCCACCCTCTTTAACAACTTCAGTTAATGCTTTGTTATAAGAAACAACAGCTTGAGTGTCAATCAGTGGTCCAACATGATTAGATTCATCTAAAGGATTTCCAATTTTTAATTGTTTATATGCCTCAACCAATGCGCTCTTAACTTCATTATATATGGTCTCATGAATAATTAATCTTCTTGTGCTGGTACATCTTTGTCCTGCAGTTCCTACAGCTCCAAAAACAGAGCCCATTACAGTCATTTTAATATCTGAGTCAGGGGATACAATTATTGCATTATTTCCACCAAGTTCTAAAAGAGATTTTCCTAATCTACCAGCAACCTCACTGGCAACAATTTTCCCCATTCTAGTAGATCCTGTAGCTGAAATTAAAGGGACTCTTGTGTCTTTACTCATAAATTCACCTACTTTAAAATCTCCATTTACCAAACAAGAAACTCCCTCTGGAATGTTATTTTCCTTCAACACTGATGCTATAATATTTTGACAGGCAATTCCACACAATGGAGTTTTTTCACTGGGTTTCCAGACACAAACATCTCCACAAACCCATGCCAATGCAGTGTTCCATGCCCAAACTGCTACCGGAAAATTAAAGGCAGAAATAATGCCTACTATTCCCAATGAGTGATACTGTTCATACATTCTATGCCCAGGTCTTTCACTATGCATTGTTAAACCATGAAGCTGTCGTGATAAACCAACTGCAAAATCACATATATCAATCATTTCCTGAACTTCACCAAGACCTTCTTGGTAGCTCTTTCCCATTTCATAAGAAACTAACTTCCCTAAAGGTTCTTTAAATTCTCTAAGTTTATTCCCAAACTGTCGAACTAACTCTCCTCTTTCTGGTGCCGTCCTGCTTCTCCATTGGATAAACGCACCTGATGCTGTTTTAATAATTTTTTCATAATCCTCATTGGTAGTTGAAGAAACACTAGCTATTAATTTTCCGTCAACAGGTGAAAAACTATCTATGTTTTTGCCAGAAGAGAAAAAGGTTGATCCAGTTGAAGAACCTAAGTTGTTTTTCTTAACTCCAAGAATTTCTAATGCTTTATTAATTCCAAATTCAGAAATATTCATATTTGATGTTTTTGTTTGTGAGTGCGAAGATAATCATTTAGCAAAAATAAATCTACCAACTTTTAAATGGATTGCTAATTAAATTTAAGTTATAATATTTATTATCTCCAGTTATTTCTTTGCCAATCCAAGTTGGTAATACTAATTTTTGTTCAATAGTTTTTAATTCCACTTCAGCAACTACCAGCCCTAGATTGTTGTTAAGAAATTCATCTACCTCAATAATTACTTCGTTGTATTTGACAAAATATCTGTTTTTTAAAATCACTTCCCCTTCGCAAAGATTCATTAATGCCAAAGCCTCATCAATAGGGATTTTTTTTTCCCATTCAAATCTACTTCTTCCGCTGTTTTTAGAAATTCCTTTAATTGTAATAAACCCTTCATTTTCAACAATTCTTATTCTTACAGATTTTGCTGGGTTTTTATTAAAATAAGCCTGAGTGAATAATTTCACTTTAAAGGCTAGAGCTTTATATTTTTCTGTATTAACTAAAAATTTTCTTTCTATTTCTATCAAAATAATTTCAACTTACATGATTTACCCTTAATGTGTTCACCATACCTTTTTCTTTTATTGGCATAGCCGCTAAACTAATAGTAAAATCTCCCTTTGAGAAGTACCCTTTAGACTCCGCTATATCACTAATTTCCTGAATGGTTGTATCTGTACTACTATATTTATCGTAGAAAAAAGCCTTAACTCCCCATAATAAGCTTAATCTATTTAAAATTCTTCTGTTAGAAGTAAATACTAAAATATTTGAGTGAGGCCTCCATGCAGATATTTGAAAGGCTGTATAACCGCTATTAGTAAGAGTCATAATAGCTTTTGCGTTAATTTCATCAGCCATATGAGATGCGTGAAAACAAACAGATTTTGTTATGTATCTATTTGTTTTTATTTCGGGAGGTGATACAGGTACTTTTATTAAATTAGAATACTCAACAGATTCTATTATTTTAGATATCTGTTTTATTACTTCAACGGGGAACTTACCTACTGATGTTTCTCCGCTCAACATAACAGCATCTGCGCCATCAATAATAGAGTTTGCAACATCGTTTACTTCTGCTCTAGATGGAGTTAGACTTTCCATCATGCTCTCCATCATTTGAGTAGCAATAATTACAGGGATTCTACCCTCTTTCGCTTTAAGAACTAAGGTTTTTTGTATTAATGGGACTTGCTCACAAGGAACTTCAACCCCTAAGTCACCTCTTGCAACCATAAGGCCGTCACAATTTTGAATTATTTCATCAATTGCCTTAACCGCCTCGGGTTTTTCAATTTTAGCTATTACAGGGATCTTTACATCCGAGTATTTCTTAATTAATTTGTTTAAATCAATTAAATCTTGGGCGTGTCTAACAAAAGATAGGGCAAACCAATCAACTTCTTGTGAAATAGCAAAAATAGCATCTGCTTTATCTTTAACAGTTAACGCAGGTAAAGAAACCTTAGTGTTTGGTAGGTTAACTCCCTTATTAGATCTTATAACACCATCCAATATAGCTCTTGCTTCAACAATATTTTTTTTATTAGTGCTCGTTATTTCAAAAATTAGCTTTCCATCATCAACTAATATGGTTTCTCCAACCTTCACATCCTGGGCAAAATTCACATAGCTCATGTAAAACACATTCTTAGTGGCAGTAAATTTATCTCCGGTTTTAAAAGTTATTAATTCTCCTTTTTTAACTTTATATTCATTCTCTACTTCTCCAATTCTAATTTTCGGGCCCTGTAGGTCTGCTAAAATAGCTGCATTGTAGCTGTACTTCTTGTTTAATTCTCTAATTACACCAATTGTTTTTTCAACATCGGTATGTACTGCATGTGAGAAGTTAATTCTAAACACGTTAACACCTTCTTCTAGTAATTGCTTCAGAACCTTTTTTGAATTAACTGCTGGCCCTAGAGTTGCTACTATTTTAGTTTTTTTATTATGATTCATTATGAAAAATTTAAATTCTCTTTATTTTTAATTTTTTTTAAATTCAAATTGTAAACTGAAATTATATTTGGAATTTTATTAATTGAGTTTATAATTTCAGTTGTATTTAGTGAATTAATATTATACTCTATTTTTAGAAAAAAATCTACTTGATTTAATTCACTTATTAGTTTGTTTTTTTTTAAATCAATCTCCGTGTCTTTAAAAAGTAGAGATCCTTTAATTTCATTCTTAGTGTTTAAAAAAGAACTGTTTGAAATTAAATTCCAATTTAACAAATTATCTTCATCTTCATATTCAAAAATTGAGTAAAATCCGTTTTGACCAGAAATATCTAAATCTTTTGACATTCTTTTGAGGTCTATATTTAAAAATTTGTTCAGAAAAAAAGCAAGTCTATGATCTATTAAAACCGTGTGTATAGCTAATAAATAATATTGAAGAAATTCTTGCTCTGGAAAAATAAATTTTCTAATAGCCATAATCAACATATATAATTAGCAAATATAATTCTAATTATATTTCTAACAGAAAATTAATTGTTATTTATCAATTTGTTTTTGATTAATATAAAATGCTCTTTGAGATACTTTTTCCTCTGCCTTTTTTTTAGAAGTTGATCTGGCTCGAACAGATTGAAAATTTGAAATATTTAAACTAGAGGTAAATTGCTTAATGCTATCATTGCCTGAATCTTCATAAGTTTCATATGAATATTTTAATTTTTTTTTCTGACACCACTCAATAATTAAAGTTTTGTAGCTTAATATTTTCCCGTCCAATTTTTCTATGTCAACGTGGGGGGTGATTACTCTGTCAAAAATAAAATTTTTCGCATATTTATATCCTTTATCTAAGAAAATTGCTCCAATTAAAGACTCAAATAGATTGCCATCTATGTTTTCTCCAAAGTTGTCAATATTTGAATTAGAGGTTAGGTAATTAGTTAAATTTAATTCTTGACCTAATTCATTTAAATGTTTTCGACTAACAATTTTAGATCTCATTTTTGTTAAGTAACCTTCTGACGCTTCTGGAATCTGATTAAATAAATATGTTGAGATTATTGTACTTAGTATAGAATCACCTAAAAATTCTAACCTTTCATAATTTACAGCAATACCATTTATATCTTTCTCATTTAAAGATCTGTGAGTAAAGGCTCGTTTATAATAATCAATAGAATTAGGGGTGAAGTTTATGAGTTTTTTGATCTGAAAATAGAAATCGTCTTTTTTATTAAATAAGTTAAGATTATTTAATATAGAGTTTTGCATCAATTTAGAAATTTTTTGAAAATAACGCATGCATTATGACCTCCAAAGCCAAAAGTATTGCTCATCGCTATATTTATATCTCTTTTTTGTGCTTTGTTTAAAGTTAAATTTAAAGATGAATTAATATTCTCATCTGCATTTTTGTGATTTATAGTTGGAGGAACAATACTGTTTTTTATTGATAGAATAACAGAGATAGCTTCTATTGCTCCAGCTGCTCCTAGCAAGTGCCCTGTCATAGATTTTGTTGAATTTATATTTATGTTTTTTGCATGGTCTCCAAAAACTTCTGATATTGCTTTTAATTCAGCCACATCTCCTAAAGGGGTTGATGTTCCATGAGTGTTTATAGCATCAACTTCTTCAAGCGAAACTCCAGCATTACTTAAACAGTTTTTAATGACTGCTTTTACACCAAGTCCATCTGGATGTGGTGAAGTAATATGATAAGCATCTGAAGAAAGTCCTCCACCAATGAGTTCCGCATATATTTTTGCACCTCTTGATTTTGCATGCTCATATTCTTCTAGAATAATTGCACCTGCACCTTCCCCCAAAACAAAACCGTCTCTAGTTGAATCAAATGGTCTAGATGCAGTAGTTGGGTCATCATTTCTAGTTGACAATGCATGCATTGCGTTGAAACCTCCCATTCCAGCTTTGTTAACCCCTGCTTCACTACCTCCTGTCATTATTATATCACAATGACCTAGTCTAATATAGTTTAAGGCGTCTACCATTGCATTTGCCGAAGAGGCACATGCAGAAACTGTTGTATAACTAGGACCCATAAAACGATATTTCATCGATATGTGTCCTGGCGCTATATCACCTATCATTTTAGGAATAAAAAACGGGTTAAATCTAGGGGTTCCATCTCCTAAAGCAAAATCAATAACTTCATTTTGAAATGTTTCAATACCACCAATTCCGCTTCCCCAAATTACCCCAGCTCTATAATTATCTATAGATTCTAAATCAATTTTTGAATCCTCAATAGCCTGTTGAGCAACAACCATAGCATATTGCGTAAATCTATCCATTTTACGGGCTTCTTTTCTGTCAAGAAAATCTAACACGTTAAACCCTTTTAACTCGCAAGCAAATTTTGTTTTAAATTTTTCTGTATCAAAATAGGTTATTGGTGCAGCACCGCTCTTGCCACTAATTAAATTATCCCAATACTCATTTACATTATTCCCAATTGGTGTAAGAGCTCCAAGACCTGTAACAACAACCCTTTTTAATTCCATAAAGATTTATTTATACATTTTCAATATAAGAAACTGCTTGACCTACAGTAGAAATGTTTTCTGCTTGGTCGTCTGGTATTTGAATGTCAAATTCTTTTTCGAATTCCATAATTAATTCTACAGTATCTAAAGAGTCTGCCCCAAGGTCATTGGTGAAGCTTGCTTCTGTTACAACTTCGTTTTCATCTACTCCTAATTTATCTACAATAATAGCTTTAACTCTTGATGCAATGTCTGACATAATTTTAAGTTTTAGTTAATTTAGTATTTAGTTATAATTGGCAAAAATAAAAAACTTTATTTTATTTTAACTATTTAGAATAGAAATGTGCAATTAATTTAATTTATTTAGTTAATATTAAAAGGAATTTCACAAGATTTGCAGATCTAAATGAAAAAAATAATAATTTTCGCTTCAGGTTCAGGTTCAAATGCCGAAAATTTAATTTTAAAATTATCAAATGACAATTTTAAAATTAATTGGCATGTTTTTACAAATAATCCAAAGGCAGGTGTATTAAAACGCTGTAAAAATCTAAATATTAAATGTAATACCTTTAACAAACAGACGTTTTCAAATACATTAATTATTCATAATGAAATTCTAAAAATCAAACCTGATGTAATTATTTTAGCAGGTTTTTTACTTAAAATTCCAGCTAACTTTATTGATTTGAAATTTCCAATAATTAATATTCACCCATCATTACTACCAAAATATGGAGGCAAAGGAATGTATGGCGAAAATGTTCATAATGCAGTAATTGAGAATAATGAGAAAATCAGTGGGATTACAGTGCATCTGGTTAATAACAATTATGATGAAGGAGAAATAATTTTTCAAAAATCAATTAATCTCGGAAAATATGAAAATGCAACCACTTTGGGTGTGAAAATTCACAATTTAGAAATGAAATATTTTCCAGAAGTTATCACTAGATTTATAAGTTAATATGCAAAAAAAAGCAAAATATTATGTAGTATGGCAAGGTAATAAATCTGGAATTTACAGTTCTTGGGAAGAATGTAAAAAGCAAATTAAAAATTATAAGGGTGCTAAATACAAGTCATTTGCAAATAATGAAGAGGCTAAAGTTGCATTTAGTAAGAACTACAAAGATTACTTTGTGAAATCTAATATAATAACAAGCAAAGAGCTCCCAGACTATAATTCTATTTCAGTTGATGCTGCTTCCAGTGGGAACCCAGGGATAATGGAATACCAAGGGGTTGACACTAAAACTAAAAAATTATTGTTCCATCTTGGTCCTTTTAAACAAGGAACAAACAATATCGGAGAGTTTTTAGCATTAGTTCATGGTTTAGCAGAATTAAAAAAAAACAATAGCGATAAGCCCATATATACCGACTCTATTACCGCTATAAGTTGGGTTAAGAAAAAAAAGTGCAATACCAAGTTAGAGAAAACGAAAGAAAATGAGAGGTTGTTTTCTTTAGTGGATAGAGCTCTAATATGGCTAAATACCAATTCTTATAGTACAAATATTTTGAAGTGGAAAACCAAAATTTGGGGAGAAATTCCTGCAGATTTCGGTAGAAAATAATTTATATTTGTCATCTAAATAAATAATCAGAATGAACAAATTATTGATTGTTGGAACTGTAGCTTTTGATTCCATAAAAACTCCTTTTGGTCAAGTGAATAAAATATTAGGAGGTTCTGGTATGTATATTGGTCTCTCGTCTTCTGTTTTTAATATAGACAACTCAATTGTCTCCGTTGTTGGAGAGGATTTTCCAAAAAAATATTTATCTATTTTAAAAGATAAAAACATTAATATTTCTGGAATTGAAATAATTAGAGGTGGAAAAACATTTTTTTGGGAAGGTGTTTATCATAATGATATGAACCATAGAGACACCATTACTACCGAACTTAATGTGTTGGCAAATTTCAGCCCAATAGTTCCTGAAAATTATAAAAATGCGGAAATCGTTCTATTAGGTAATTTACACCCCGCTATTCAATTAAGTGTTTTAGAGCAAATGAGCTCTAAACCTAAGCTGGTTATATTAGATACTATGAACTATTGGATGGACAATACGCTTGATGAATTAATTAAAGTTATTTCTAAAGTTGATTTATTATGCATTAACGATCAAGAAGCTGAGCAATTAACTGGTGAAAATGATTTAAAGTTAGCAGCAGAAAAAATATCTAAACTTGGCCCTAAATTTTTGATAATTAAAAAAGGAGAGTTTGGCTCAGTTTTATATTCAGAAGATGATTATTACAGTTGCCCTGTCTACCCTACCAAAGAAGTTAAGGATCCTACTGGGGCAGGAGATACTTTCGCAGGAGGTTTAGCTGGATATTTAGCAAGTTGTGAAAAAATTTCATTTGAAGAAGTTAAAAAAGGGGTTTTATATGGTACATCCTTAGCTTCGTATTGTATTGAAGATTTTGGGCCAAACAATATTATGAATTTGGACATTAATTTAATTGAAGAAAGAATTTCAGAAATTAAAAAAATAAATTAACTCTATTTTTTTAGATTTTTGTCAAAATTGATTCTATTTTTGTTTTTTAACAAGATCATACAATATCTTAATGAGTGATGCTTTAAAACACGAATGTGGGATTGCCCACATTAGACTTCTTAAACCTTTAGAATATTACAAAAAAAAGTACGGAACAGCATTTTATGGAATAAATAAAATGTACCTGCTAATGGAAAAACAACACAATAGGGGTCAAGATGGTGCTGGTTTTGCAAGTATTAAGTTTGATGTTGAGCCAGGGGAAAGATACATAAGTAGAGTTAGATCGATTGAACAACAGCCTATTCAAGATGTTTTTTCACAAATAAATAACCGAATAAATGAAGCTTTAGAAAACAATCCTTCTTTAAAAGAAGATGTTTCTCTTCAAAAAAAACACATTCCATATGTTGGAGAAGTTATGCTTGGGCATGTCAGATACGGAACTTTTGGGAAAAATAGTGTTGAAAGTGTACATCCTTTTTTAAGACAAAACAACTGGAAGCATAGAAATTTAATTTTGGCTGGAAATTTTAACATGACCAATGTTAAAGATTTATTTAATAACCTTATAAAACTAGGTCAGCACCCAAAAGAATATACGGATACGATTACGATAATGGAAAAAATTGGTCATTTTTTAGATGCTCAAGTAAGAAAAATATATAAAGATTTAAAAAAAGAAGGTTATACAAAAGCAGAGTGTTCTCCATTAATTACCGAAAGACTTAAAGTTGGTAAAATATTAAAGAAATCTTCAAAAGATTGGGATGGTGGATATGTAATTGGCGGAATGATAGGTCATGGGGATTCTTTTGTTCTTAGAGATCCTGCAGGGATAAGACCTGCCTTTTACTATAAAGATGAAGAGGTAATTGTGGTAGCATCTGAGAGGCCTGCTATTCAAACCGCATTTAAATTAAAGTTAGAAGACATAAAAGAAGTACCTCCTGGTAACGCTCTAATAATAAATAAAGCAGGTGAACTGAATATAAAAGAAATTATTAAGCCAACAGAAAGAAAATCATGTTCATTTGAAAGAATTTATTTTTCTAGAGGGAGTGATGCTGATATTTACAAGGAGCGTAAAGAGTTAGGAAAATTAATTATGCCCACAATTCTTAAAGAAATTAATTATGATATAAATAACTCTGTGTTTTCTTATATCCCTAATACTGCCGAAACTTCATTTTATGGGATGGTTGAAAGCGTTGATAATTATTTAATTAATAAAAAAACTAAAGAAATATTAAACAATAAAAATATTTCTAAAGAAAAAATAATAGAGGTTCTAAGTGAAAGAGCTAGAATTGAAAAAATTGCCATAAAAGATGTTAAGCTAAGGACTTTTATCACTGAAGAGAGTAGTAGAGATGATCTTGTTGAACATGTTTATGACATCACCTATGGTGTAATAAAGAAAACAGATACATTGATTATTATAGACGATAGCATTGTGAGGGGCACTACTCTTAAAAAGAGTATTTTAAAAATGCTAGATCGACTAGGTCCAAAAAAAATAATAGTAGTTTCTTCCGCTCCACAAATTCGATATCCAGATTGTTACGGTATTGATATGGCTAATCTAGAAGGTTTAATAGCTTTTAAGGCTCTTTTATCTTTACTTAAAGATACAAACCAAGATTCTCTAATTGAGAAAACTTACAAGAGGTGTAAAAGTCAAGAAGGGCTCCTAGATTCAAAATTGACAAATTATGTTAAGGAGTTGTATTCTTTGTTTTCTGCAGATGAAATCTCAAATAAAATTACAAAATTATTGAGTTCTGATGTGGTTAATTCTGAAGTTAAGATTATTTTTCAATCCATTGAAAATCTTCATTTAGCATGTCCAGAACATTTAGGTGATTGGTATTTCACAGGAAACTATCCAACAAATGGCGGGAACAGAGTGGTAAACAATGCATTTATTAACTTTTACGAAGGAAATAATAGAAGAGCTTATTAAGTAAAAGTAGTCGGTTTATTAATAATTAAACATTTTTCTCTAATAATTAAACAAGTTATATGTAAAATATAAGAGCTTTTTTCAAGCTGTATATATATTTATACTTTCGCTTTATAATTTTCTTATTAAGTGATTTGATTTGGGGGAAAAAGGCGGACTGTGTCCGCCTTTTTTATTTATATAGCTAAATAATTATCTTCTACTACCTTCCAATTTATCAAATCAATAAAAGCAGAAATATAGTCAACTCTTCTGTTTTGATAATTTAAGTAATACGCGTGTTCCCACACATCAACTCCTAAAATCGGTGTTCCACCACATCCAATAGATGGCATAAGCGGATTGTCTTGATTTGCTGTAGCACAAACATCTAACTTTCCGTTAGGCATAACACAAAGCCAAGCCCATCCTGATCCAAATTGAGTAGCTGCTGCTTTAGAAAACTGTTCTTTAAAAGTGTCAAATGAACCAAAAGAATCATTAATTGCATCCAGTAAACTCCCAGAAAGCTCTTTACTATCTACAGGTGACATTACATTCCAAAATAACTTGTGATTATAATAACCCCCAGCGTTATTTCTTAATGCTTTATTATTCATGTCGAGATCAACTAAAATAGTTTCAATTGAAGCTGAATCAAGATCAGTGCCTTGAATTGCATTGTTTAAATTGTTTGTATATCCATTATGATGTTTAGAGTGATGAATCTCCATTGTTCTTGCGTCTATCGCAGGCTCTAAAGCATCGTATGAAAAGTTAAGTTCTGGTAATTTAAATCCCATTATATTATTTTTTAAGATTAATAACTATTTAATTAACGAATTTACAAAAAGGATAATTAATAAGTTATATAGATTACTTAATTTGCTTAGATAACATATTTTAATTGAAACATTTTTATAACATATATAATGCATCTGCTGGAAGTGGTAAAACTTTTAACCTGGTTAAAGAGTATTTAAAAATATTACTTACTAGCGACAGCTTAGATTCATATAAAAAAATTCTTTCGATCACATTTACAAATAAAGCTGTAAATGAAATGAAGGGAAGGATCATTGAGGGTTTGCATGACCTTACTAAACTAGATTCTGCAACGGGAATAAACCCAATGTTAGAGCTGATTAAAAAAGAGACAGCCTTAACTGATGAACAAATACAACTAAAGTCCGTATCAATATTAAAATCAATATTAATAAATTACGCATCATTTGAGGTTTCTACAATAGATAAGTTTACACAAAAAATTATTAGGAATTTTGCTTATGAAATAAAATTACCTGTAAATTATGAAGTGGAAATTAAAGCTCAAGATTTACTTGAAGAAGCTACTGCTAAATTGATTTCTCAAGCTGGAAAAGATAAAGAACTAACGAGGGTGTTGATTAATTTTTCGTTTGAAAAATCTGCTAATGATAAAAGCTGGGACATTGAATATGATTTAAATAATATCTCTAAGCTGTTATTAAATGAAAATCACTTCGAACAAATAAACGAATTACATGAAAAAAGTTTAGTTGATTTTGAAAATCTAAAAAAAGGAATTGATGATTCAAAAGTCAAAATTGAATCTGAAATTATAAATGCAGCGGAAACTTGTTTACAGTTAATCTATTCAAAAACCTTAGAGGATACTGATTTTTTAAGTCAGGCGTTACCAAAACACTTAAAAAAAATAAAAAATAAAAATTTTAATTCATTATATTCTAGTCAACTGGAAGTAAATATAAAAAATGGTTATCTGTATAAAAAAAGCTTAGATGAGGATAAAAAAAACATAATAGATTCAATAAAAAATGAACTACTAACCTCTTTTATTGAGATAAAGAAAAATGTATATAAATTAAAATTTTATCAAAATATTGAAGCTAACAATAGGCCTTTATCAATTATTAAATATATTAATTCTGAATTAGACATTATAAAAAAAGAAAGAAATGTTATTCTCATTTCTGAATTCAATAAAATAGTAAACAATCAAATAAAAAATCAGCCAGCTCTTTTTATTTATGAAAAAATAGGTGTGAAATACAAACATTTTTTTATAGATGAATTTCAAGATACATCAATGTTGCAATGGGACAATTTGATTCCACTAATTGAAAATTCTCTTTCATCAGAGGAGTCTTCTTTAACAATTTCTGGAGATATTAAACAAGCAATATATAGGTGGAGAGGTGGAGAGCCCGAACAATTATTGAAGCTTTGTAATAATAATACTGCATTTTTTATTGAAAGTAATGTAATCCCTTTAAAGACTAATTATCGAAGTAAGAATGAAATAATAAAATTCAATAATTCTTTTTTTAATCATATTGGTGAGCGTGTACTTACATCAGATAATCATAAAAGTATTTACACAAATTGCATGCAGGAAACTAACAATAATATTGGTGGGTATGTTGGATTAAATATACTAAACCCCACAGATTTATTATCTAAAGAAGAATCCTATAATTTAAAAATTAAACAAATTATTGAGGATGGTTTAAAGAGTGGTTACAGTTTAAAAGACATCTGTATTCTTGTCAGGACCAATAGTCAAGGGATTGAAATTTCAGATTATTTAAATAGTGAAGACATAGAAATTATTTCTTCAGAAACATTATTATTGAATAGGTCTGCAGAGGTTAAATTTATAATTGAGGTATTAAAATTTTGCTCTAACTCAAATCTTAAAAATTCAAAATTAGATATCATAAATTTTCTTTACGAACAACATAATATAGATATCTCGAAGCATGGTTTTATAAAAAGTTTAATCTTAAAAAGTAAAATTGATTTTTTCAAAGAGCTTAATAATTATAAAATATATTTTGATTATACTCTTTTGACAAAATCATCTTTATATGAGGCTATTGAATATATTATCTTTTCTTTTAGTTTATGTAATAAGTCAAACAGTTATATTCAATATTTTTTAGATTTCGCATATGATTACTCAAATAAAAACTTTGCTAGTATTTTGGATTTTATAAATTATTACGATTCTAAAAAAGATAGTTTAAGTATAGTTGCTCCTGTTGGAAGTAACGCTGTTAATGTAATGACAATTCATAAAGCAAAGGGATTAGAGTTTCCGATTGTAATTTATGCATATGCAGATATAGATATTTATAAAGAAAAAGATGCTAAAGAGTGGTATCCTGTAGCAAGTGATGAGTTTAATGAATTTAATAGTCTTCTATTAAATTTTAATAAAGATTTTGAATATTTTGGAAGTATAGGTAAATCTATTTATGACAAGCATTTAAATGATCAAGAGTTAGACAATATTAATTTACTTTATGTTGCGTTAACAAGAGCTCAAAATGAACTTCATGTTATTTGCACTAATTCAAGTAACCCTAAAGGAGAAGAGAATATTAACAAATACTCAGGAATACTTATTAATTATTTAAAAAAGAATAATTATTGGGAATTCAATAAAGAGCTTTTTGAATTTGGATTAAAAGCAAAAAATAATGTTATAAATAATAAATCAAGCACATTATTAATTGAAGATTTTATTATTAATCCAAAAGAAATTCATCAAATTAATATTGATGCAAAATCAGCAATGGTTTGGGGTACAAATGTAGAGAAAGCTACAAGCGACGGAAATTTATTACATGAAATCATGTCACATATAAACTCTAAGCTAGACTTGGACGTGGTTTTACAAAACCTTTGTGAAAATGGAACTTTAGATTTAAAATTAAAAGAAAAATACAACAACTTAATCGATGATATTTTAGAGCATAAAGAATTAAAGCAATATTATTCTTCAGAATTGCTCTCCTTTAATGAAAAGGAGATCCTTATAAGAAATGGAAATTCAATTAGAGTTGACCGAATAGTCTTTACTTCAGACAGTGATGTATGCATAATTGATTACAAAACAGGTAGGGTAAAAAAAGAGGATTATAATCAACTTAATAATTATGAAAAAATTCTGTCAGAAATGGGCTATCGGGTTAAAAACAAAATTATAATAAATACTGTCAATGAATTAGAGGTAATTGCATTTTAACTATTATTGCTTCAAGAATATACATTATTACGTACATTCTAAATAATGCTAGTAATAGTAATTCCTATAATAAAACTTTATTATCTTCTATTTAATTAATATATTTAAGAAAAGAAAGAAATTATGAAAACTACAATTAAAATATTATTAATGCTTTTGGTGACTATCGGTTACACAAACATGTATTCTCAAGATAGCAACAACCCTTGGCAGTTCTCATTCGGGGTTAGTGCAGTTGATTTAAATGCGGATAGTGAAACTGAATTTGCAGACTTTTTTAATGTTGATGAAGACTGGAATGTTTCTTCAGGGTTATCAATGTTTACACTATCTAAATATTTAGGAGATAATTTATCTCTTGGACTTAGTGGCTCTGTAAACTCGATATCAAATTTTGCAGATGATCATCAATTTCTAAATGAAGTTAGCTACTTCGCTGGGGATCTAATGCTTAAATACAGTTTAAGTGAAGCTTTGAATTGTGAAGTTATGGAGCCTTATGTTGGTGTTGGACTTGGTAATACGTGGATGGATTCTCAATCATGGATGACTGCGAATGGAAGTTTAGGAATGAACTACTGGTTCTCCGATGTATGGGGTTTGACAGCGCAAGTTGATTACAAAATGAATATGTCAGAAAACGGAAGAGGAACTACAGTAATGTTGGATGAAGGTGGATCTATGAGATACTCACTTGGGTTTTCTGTGAAATTTGGCAGCACTGATAAAGAGTAACTTATCTAAATTTTTCGTTTATATAATTTACTGATTACCTGTGTTTTATAAAATAAACAGTTTTATATTACATTCCAATTTACTCTGTAAAACAAAATATTGCGTATAATATTTTAATTAAAAATTAAAAAAAGCGCGTTTTTTTGTTTTTACATGCTAATAAATATGAGGAAAAACCATATTTTTGCAATAAATAAGAAAACTTAATTAAAATATTATGAAAAATTTTAGCAAACTATTGTTAATACTTTTAGTAACTATTGGTTACGTAAACATGTATTCTCAAGATGAAAACAATCCTTGGCAGTTTACTTTTGGTATTAATGCAGTTGATTTAGCGTCTGATACCGACACTCAATTTGGAGAGTTTTTTGATGTTGATCCAAACTGGAACGTTTCTTCAGGTTTATCAACCTTTACACTTTCTAAGTATTTAGGAGATAATTTATCTCTTGGGTTTAATGGCTCTTTAAACAAGATTTCAAAATATGCAGCTAGCTTTTCATCTATAAATGATGTTACCTACTTTGCTTTTGATGGAATGCTTAAGTATAGCTTAAACGATGTGTTAAACTGGGGAAAATTAGAGCCTTATGTAGGTGTTGGTTTAGGTAACACATGGATGGACTCTGAATCATGGATGACTACTAATGGTAGTTTAGGTATGAACTATTGGTTCTCTGATGTGTGGGGTTTAACAGCGCAAGTTGATTACAAACAAAACATGGGTGTTAGCGGAAGAGGAAATTCAGTTATGTTAGATGATGGAGGATCAATGAGATACTCAGTTGGGTTTTCTGTAAAATTCGGCGGTAAAGATACTGATGGTGATGGTGTTTATGACAAACATGATGCTTGTCCAGACGTTGCAGGATTAGAAGAATTTAATGGTTGTCCTGATTCTGACGGAGATGGAATTACAGATAGTGAAGATACTTGTCCTTTATTAGCAGGTTCTTTAGAATTTGAAGGATGTCCTGATTCTGATGGAGATGGAATATCTGACAACAAAGATGCTTGTCCTAACAAAGCTGGCTTAGCTTCTTTTGATGGTTGTCCTGACTCTGACGGTGATAAAATTACTGACTCTAGAGATAGATGTCCAAATGTTGCTGGTCCTAAAGAAAATGGTGGATGTCCATGGCCTGATAGTGATGGAGATAGTGTTTTAGATAAAGATGATGACTGTCCTTCTGAAGCAGGAACAGTTGCAAACAATGGTTGTCCTGAGATTTATCCAAGTGATGAAGCTCTTGCTCAACTAGTAGAGTATTCAAGAACAATAAACTTTGCATTTGATTCTGCAAAATTTACTGATGGAACTCCTCCTGTATTAGATGCAATTGTTGAAATATTAGTAGCTTATCCTAAAGCAAACTTTTCTGTAGAAGGGCATTGCGATAGCAAAGGGTCTACTAAGGTAAACCAAAAGATATCTGATAAAAGAGCTGCTGCTGTAGTGGATTACTTAATTAAAAGCAGCATAGCTGCTTCTAGATTAACAGCAACAGGATTTGGTGAATCTAAGCCAATCGATACAAACAATACAATGGCTGGAAGAGCTAACAATAGAAGAGTAGAAATTCTTCTAGTTAAATAAAGACTATTGTTTTAAAATTCTTTTAAAATTATATATTAAAAAAACGCTTCTTATATAAGAAGCGTTTTTTATTTTTATGAAATGGAGGGTTTTATAAAAAAGGTTTTATTAGATTTAAAAAATAAAAATACAGATTTCTCTAAGTGTGTATTTATTCTTCCAAATAAAAGATCAGGCTATCATTTAAAAAAGAACCTTTCGCAAATAATTTCGCAAACAATTTTTTCTCCTAAAATTGTAAGCATAGAGGACTTTATAGAAAGTTTGTCTAAGTTAAAACTTCTCACTAACACAGAATTGATATTTGAATTCTATAGTGTGTATTTAAAAAACACTCCTGAAAATAAACAGGAAGGTTTTGAAGACTTTATAAAATGGAGCAGAACATTAATTCAAGATTTTAATATAATTGACAAAGAAATAACGGATACAAATCAAGTCTTCGATTACCTAAAGGCAGTTAAAGAAATGGATCACTGGTCCTTAGATCCAAACCCTAGTGAACTTGTAAAAAGACATTTATACTTTTGGAGTAATATTAAAATATACTATAATGAATTCTATGAACATCTGTTAAACATCAATTCAGGGTACCAAGGAATTTTGGAAAAAAGGGCTCTAAATAACACTTCTTGTTATATTCAAAACAATAGTGAAAAGAGCTTTGTTTTTATTGGATTTAATGCGCTAAATAGAATTGAATCCTTAATTATTCAAGAATTTTTAAAAAATACAGTAAGTGAAATTTACTGGGACATAGATAAAATTTCTATTAACTCTTCTTTTAATAATTCTGCATTTTTTATAAATAAATATAGAAATAAATGGTCTTATTATAAGAATAGAGAAATAAATTGGATTAATGATAACTACTCTTCTAAAAAAAATATTCACGCAGTAGGAGTATCGAAAAATATCGGTCAAGCAAAATATATCGGCGAGATAATTAAAGAGAATATTAAAACATTAAAAAATACAGCAATTGTATTAGGTGATGAGTCTTTATTAATTCCAATGCTTAACTCATTACCTAAAGGAGTAGAAGATGTGAATATAACTATGGGGTTTCCGCTTTTCTCTAGCCCTGTAAGCTCCTTGATTTATAAAATATTTAAGCTACATATAAATAGCCATGCCACTTTTTATTATAAAGAAGTAGTGTCAATATTATCTCATGAATTAATTAAACCCTTATTCGACCAGAATGGGGTTAATTATTCAGATAAAATTATTGATAAAATAAATAATGGAAATGTTATAAATGTTAGCTTAGAATTTATAATTAATAATGTAAAGATCAATAGAGATTTGATTTTATTAATTTTTAAAGACTGGTCTAATAGTAGTGAAAGGGCTATAATTAATTGTAAAGAGTTAATTATAATAATTAGAGACAATCTTTTAGTTGAAGACAAAGATGAAATACTAACTGTAGAACATTTATATAGGTTTAACGAAATATTTAACGAACTACATATTCTTAAAAATAGATTTAAGTTTATTAATTCAATTAAACTGTTATTTGATCTATTTCAGGACATTGTAAAAAATGAAAGGTTAAAATTTAATAGTGAGTCCTTTTCAAAAATACAAATAATGGGACTCTTAGAATCTAGGGTTTTAGATTTTGAAACTGTTATAATTAGCTCAGTAAATGAAGGAATAATGCCTTCTGGAAATATTGAAAATTCGTTTATTCCTTTTGATGTTAAAGTAGATAACAACATCCCTACTTTTAAAGAACAAGACGCTATTTATTCCTATCACTTTTACAGGCTAATTCAACGAGCAAAGAACGTATACTTACTTTACAATACAGAGCCTGATTCTCTAAATGGCGGAGAGAAAAGTAGATTTATAAGACAGATAGAATTTGAGGGAATTCATGAAATTAATAATAAAATAGTAAGTTCGCATACACCGAAAAATGAAGAAAAATTAATTGAGATAACTAAAACAGAGGATGTTATTAATGAATTAATCCTTCTATCAAAGGATGGGTTTTCGGTGTCCTCAGTTTTATCATACATTAGAGACCCTTTAACCTTTTATTATAAAAAAATATTAAAAATAAAAGATGAAAAGAAGGTAGAAGAAACTATTGAATCCAATACTCTTGGAACAGTGATACATGAATCCTTGAAATACATATACACGCCATTAATAAATAAAATGCTATCAATTGATTATTTAGAAGATCAATTGACAAAACTTAAGAAGACCGTTAAATTACAGTTGGAATTAAATTATAAAAACGGGCAGTTCAAAACAGGTAAAAATTTAATAATTCTTGAAGTAGCTATAAAATATGTTTCAGAATTTATTAAAAGTGAGATTAAATCTATTAAGCAAGGAGATAGTATCCAAATTATTGGGGTGGAAGAAGATTTTAATATAAAATTTGAAAGTGAAAAGTTGGAAAATGAAATAAATTTAAAGGGCCAAATTGACAGAATTGACATATTAAATGGAACTTTACGAATAATTGACTATAAGACTGGTAAAAAAACAGAAAAAAGAGAATTAAACTTATCTAGCTGGGATGATATAGAAATGGATTACGATAAAATGAAAAATTGGTTTCAATTACTCTTTTATGTATATGCATTTAATAAAACAAATAATCTAAGTATACCAATTGAAACAGGTATTATATCATTTAAAAACTTAAAGTCTGGATTATTGAAATTTAACTATGGCACAAGGTTTGATAATGATTCAGCTATAAGTGAAGATGTGTTAAATAACTATAAATTAGTCCTAGAAAATATTTTAATGGAAATCTTTAACCCGAATATGAGTTTTGTTGAAAAAAAATTACCCAAAAAAAATTATGTATAAAATTATATTATTGTTTTGTTGTAGCATAACTGTCTCTTATGGACAAATAAACCCTCAAGATATTGAGATAGTTAGAGATTCATATGGGGTTCCTCATATATACGGGAAAACTGATGCAGATACCGCTTATGGGCTAGCATGGGTTCATAGTGAAGATGATTTTATGACTATTCAAAAAGCGTATTTAGCTGGAAATCAATTACTAAGTAGTTATCTGCGTAATGACGGAATAATAGTTGATTTTTTATCTCAATTCATAGAGTCTGAAAAAACAGTAAATGAGTTATTTGACACTCTGTCTATAGATTTTATAAAAATACTTGAAGCATATAGTCAGGGTATTAATCGATATGCAGAATTAAATCCTGAAAAGGTGCTAGTTAAAGATCTGTTTCCGGTTACTCCTAGAAAGATGTTGAATTACTCATTTCTACAATTATTTATATCTAATGGTGCAGATAAATTAGTTAGTAGTATAATTTCAAATAATACAATTGACTTATCAAACCTTGTAATAAATGAAGATATTCAAGGCTCTAATACTTTTGCTTTTAATAACAATAAGACAAAAAATGGAGAAACATATCTTGCTATAAATACACATCAACCACTAGATGGTCCAAACTCTTGGTATGAAGTTCATTTAAACAGCGAAGAAGGTACAAATATCCTCGGGGCTACATTTGCAGGAGCTCCTTGTGTTTTAACTGGAGTTAACAAACATTTAGCATGGACACACACAGTAAATTATCCAGATAAGGCAGATCTGTTTAAGTTAAAAATGCATGACTCAAAAAAGAATATATATTTAGTAGACAACAAAGAGTATAAACTAGAAAAACACAAAGCAAAATTAAAATATAGAGTACTCGGAATTAATATTGGTATTTATAAAACTTATTACAAAAGTATTTTTGGTCCGACTTTAAAAAACAAATCTGGATACTATTCGGTTAGAACACCAAGCTTATACAACATTAAGGCGCTAGAACAATGGTGGAGAATGAATAAGGCTACGTCTTTTAATGAGTTTTATGGTATTTTAAACATGAAGTCTATTCCTGGCTACAATATTGGTTATGCAGATAAAAAAGATACTATTTTTTATATTTCAAATGGAATAATTCCTATTCGTAATGAAAAAAATGATTGGACAAAAATTGTAGATGGAAGTAAAAGTGAAAACTTATGGGAAGAATACTATGACATAAAGGATCTTCCTCAAGTTATTAATCCAAAATCTGGATTTATATATAATGCAAACCACTCTCCATTTAAATCTACTGGGTGGTCTGAAAATCCAAAACAAGAAGATTATTCTAAGACAATGAATTATGAGACCTATGATAATAACAGAAGTACTAGAATTATAGATTTAATAAACTCAAACGAATCAATCAATTATGAGAAGTTTAAAGAAATAAAATACGATAACAAACTGCCTCGACCATTAAATTATAATTTTTTAGATATTAACTCAATCTGGGAAATAAATGCCGATAAATACCCCGAAATATCGGACGTAATATTAAATATCCAAAAATGGGATATGGCAACAAACTCAAACTCCGTAGGAGCAGCTAATTATGCAGTTTTATATTATCTGCTAATAAATAAATTTAAAAATATAAAGTATAAAAAAGTATTTGACGAAATTGAAATGGTAGAGCTAATCAGAAGCACTAAAAAGTATTTACTAAAATATTTTGACTCAACAAATACAGAGTTAGGAGATTTTCAAAAACTTGTTAGAGGGGATAAAGAAATTGGAATCTTTGGATTGCCTGATGTCATAACTGCCATGAAGGGGATTGATTATGAAGATGGTAAAATTAAAATTACACATGGTGAATCCTATATTTCACTAGTTAAATTTAAAGATGAAAAGGTAGAAATAGAGACTATTATGTCATATGGCTCTAGTGATAACCCAAATTCAAAGCACTATAACGATCAAATGGATTTATATTCTAAATTTAAAACTAAAAAAATGACTTTAGATAAAGTTGAAGTTTATAAAAAAGGAGTGAAAGTATATAACCCTAAATAGGCTGCAGTATTAACACAAATAAAAAAAGTCCAAATATATTGTTTGGACTTTTTTATTTAATTAATTTTTTATGACTAGTCTTCTAATGAAGCTAAAGAGCCAGTCCAGTCACAATACCATTGCACATAGTTGACTTTTCCCTCTTCGTTAAAATCAAATGATTCATAAATAGATACAACCACAGACTTTGCTTCTGTTGAATCCGTAGCGCTAAGAGTTACTTCCTGGTCATAGTACAATCTAACAGATCCATCAGTCACACCCGTGTCTGCATTAACTCCTGTTAAATGATTTAAAGGAGTTACGTACTTAGCATCATAATTGGCAAAAAATTCTTTATGTGATAATTTGATGTCTTCTAAACGTAATGAATCTACAGAACCAACAAGGGTTCCTTTGAAAACTACGTCGTCTGAAAAGTGAGAGTAATCAACGGATTCGTTTGCAAAACCAGCAAAAAGTGCATCAATAGTTTTAGAGTTTTTTTCAAAAGTTTTCATCGCTTCTGCATTTGGATTACAAGAATAAAAAGCAAAAGATAAAAAAGTAAAGTAAATAAGGTTTTTCATAATAAGTTTTTTAGTAATTATAATTCAATTTAGTTAAATTTTTAACAAAATTTTTTAAATATCAGCAAATTAATTGGTGATATTTGCTTATTGTTATAATTATCAATGAAAAACTATTTCCCCTCAAAACTTATACTAATTCTGTTAGTTAATTTTTCCCTGTATTCTCAAGATAGAAAAACTGCATTAGCTAAAAGAGTGTCATCGCCTCCTGTAATAGATGGGGTTCTTGATGATAGCATATGGAATGGAGTAGAAATAAATTCAGATTTCACTATGTACAGGCCATCCAATACTGGACCAGCTAGAGATACACATGCAACACAGGTGAAAATTATCTACGATGATGAAGCTGTCTATTTTGGTGCTAAAATGCTTGATCCAGATTACAATAATATAGCTAAGGAGGTTAGTCAACGAGACGAGTTTTATATGAACAAAACTGATTTTATAATGGTAAGTATCAGCCCATACGATGACGGCCTCAATTATATAAGCTTTGTAATCACCAGCGCAGGAACTATATCAGATATGAAAACCGTTGGAGATTTTGATGACAATGACGGAGATTACGATGTAGTCTTTGATGCAAAAATTTCATTTGACAAATTTGGTTGGAATGCGGAATTCAAAATTCCATATAGTGCCTTAAGGTTTCCAAAAAAAGATATTCAAAACTGGGGTGTAAATTTTTTCAGAAGAGTATTTAATTTAAATGAAACATATGCTTGGAACTTTATTGACAGGTCTGTTGGTACTGCAAGTGAGTATATGGGGGTTTTAGAAGGGATACAAAAAATAGACCCACCTACTAGGTTATTCTTTTATCCATACAGTCAATTTAATTCCGAGATTTACGAAGGAAATACAGGTACAGGTATATCTGCTGGTATGGACATTAAATATGGTATAAACGAAGCATTTACAATCGACGCAACATTAATCCCAGATTTTGGACAAGTTAAATTTGATGAAGTAGAATTAAATTTAAGTCCCTTTGAACAACAATTTGACGAAAAGAGAGCTTTTTTCACAGAAGGAACAGAGCTATTTAACAGAGGTGGAATCTTCTATAGTAGACGTATTGGTGGTGATTTAAGTAGCAGCGGTGAGGATTTTATACAAGAAAACGAAAAAGTATCAGCTTCGGATAACTCAATAGATTTAATCAATGCAATTAAGATTTCTGGAAGAACAGATAATAAGCTGGGAATTGGATTTTTCAATGCGATAACCAAAAAATCAACAGCTACTTTGCAAGACACGTTAAATCAAAGTACTAGAGAAGTTATACTAGAGCCCTTAACAAACTACAATGTTCTAGTCTTGGATCAACAAATAAAAAATAATTCCTCCATTACATTTCTAAATACAAATGTTAAAAGAGCAAAAGAGTATAGAAATGCAAATGTTTCTGCCCTGTTATTAGATTTAAAGACCAAGCAAAACAACTACAGATTCGAAGGTTCTATTTTAAGAAGTGAGATATTAGAAAATGGAGCAAAAGATGACGGTTATAAAACTTCATTTAAAATAAATAAGACCAAAGGTAATTTTAGATGGATGACCGGAGTATGGACGACAGATGACACATATAATCAAGACGATTTGGGAATTTCAAGATGGTATAATAACCAAAGTTTGTTTGCTAACATATCTTATGAAATCTTTAACCCTATTAATTATTTTAATCAACTAAAAATAAAACTAGGGTTAAGGCATGGAAGAAGGTATAGACCTAGTGTAAAAAGAAATAACAATTATGAGTTAGAAGTATTTTTTGAGACTAAAAAACTTTATAAACATAGATTTGAAATTGAGTACACTACTTTAAACAAAGATTATTTTGAACCTAGAGTAGAAGGATTGTTTGTTTTAAAACCAGAATTAGTAGGTCTTAGATACGATTTTGACACAAATAATACTAAAAATTTAGTCTTTAGCACCGAAATAGATGCCCAAAAAAATATGGATGAGTTTTATGATGAAAAGAACCATAAAATAAGTTCTAGCGTGGGAGTGGATTACAAAGTTTCAGATAGGTTAAACTTAAGTACTGGATTAGGAATTTCATTTGAAAAAGATGATTTAGGATATGCAGGAAGTGAAGGCCAAGAGGTGATCGTAGGTCTAAGGGATGTAAAAGTCAATCAGGCAATGTTTGAGATGAATTATAATTTAGACTCATATAAAGGGTTTGCACTTGAAATCAGAAATTACTGGAGTACTGTAGACTATAAAAGTTATTATTCATTACAAGAAAATGGCATGGGAGCACTTGTAAATGATTATCCGCTTGAAGACAATCCAAACACTAATTTTAACATATGGAATCTAGATTTATCCTATAATTGGAGATTCGCACCTGGAAGTGCAGCGACTTTTCAATACAGAAATCAAATATTTAATAATGATGATAATTCCATTATATCCTATGCCGAAAGCTTAGATAATTTATTTAGAAATAATATAGGTCATCAATTGTCGATTAGAATAAATTATTTCATAGATTACAATAGGTTAAAAAGAAAAAATTAAACTATTAAATAATAAAATTATGGAAACTTATAAATGTGAAAGTTGTGGAATGGCGGTTAACGCTAGTTGTGCTAAATGCAATGAGCCATTAATAAATGGTCACATCTCCTTAGATAACGGAGATAAAGTACAGGTTTCAAGCTGTCCTAAGTGCGAAGGAAAAATAAAATCACCACAATGTTGTGGAAGTGATATGAATTGTAGCCTATAAAACTTAATTATAACGCACAATTTTAACTGTGCGTTATTTTTTACGCTATTAAATCACTTTACTTTTATTAATGTTTGTCTAAATTTTATTTATATATTACATCTAATACTAATTTTTATAAATATTTAAATCAAATTAATTAGTGTATTAAATGAATATAAAATTACAAATATCTAGCTATCAAGACAAAAAAATGATGTCTAATGTTTATTTTGATTTAATGGACACTAATTATAGGAAAAAAATAAAATCTGATCTATACGTAAACAGATTAAACTTTACGTTAAACAAAGTAGGACAAGGGGATTCAAATTATATTTCTAAAAACATACTACTAGAAAAGCTTAAAAAACAAAGACTACTTACAATAGATAATTTCAAAATAGGCGTATGGAAATTATCAGATTGCGAAAATTACTTAAGAAAAGGAGTTGAAATAAAGTCAGTAAAAGAGTTTATAAAGGAAAACTTTAAGCATATTTCAATATTTACTAAAAACGATTATTTAAATACGGTTGGAGTTTATAAAAAACATCTTAAAATCGAAAGAACTATATATCTAAGAGATTTAAATACCGAAAACTTACTACTATTTAAAACCAATACCCTTTTTAACGGGTTAAAAATATCTTCAATAAACTCGTATTTAAAAAAACTAAAAGTCATTGTTAATAAAGCACATGCAAAAAATTTAATTATAAATAAAAACATATTCTCAAAAAATTTAATTGAAAAGGAAGAGGATAGAAAAGTAAAGAGGGACAGGGAAAAATTTGTAAATATAGAACAGGGAATATCTAATGCAGAAAGTATTTATGACTTACAGGCTATAACATTATTTGTTATAATGATAATTTTTAAAGGAATGAAACCTATCGAAATGGTTAAATACAAAGAGCTTGATCACGCTATAATGATAAATAACAAGGATAAATATATCTATTATATCTCTAGGGGGATTAAACGTTTTGTTCGATTTGAAGAAAATATATTTAAGCTAATAAACATTCTTAAAACATCATTGTATTACACACATTTTGAAAAGAATCCTGAGGTGTTAGCGCCTTACAATAACCCATATGAGGTTTTTAATCTTGATGTAAGTAAAGAAATTAAAAAACATAAAAACTTATGGAATATTTATCAAAAGAAAATTAAAAAATTGCTTGGATGCAATTACAAAATGGCAAATACATTGTATGTTAATTATATAGATGATTTGGAGATTTCACAAAATGTTAGAAATATCCTAGTAGGAAAAAATGATGGACAAGAAGTCGTCTTTGATATAGAAAATCCATTAAGAAATCAAATTAATGAAGTAGAAAATAGATTGATTGAAGATTTCAAAATAGGGAATTTAATTGCATTGGTTGAAAACAGAATGAACTTATTAGATGTTTTAGAAAGCGAAAGTAAAAATACAAATTGGCAAAGACCAATAGATTTTATTAAAACGATTTCCAGTATTTAATATGTGTCGTACAGACTAAGGAGTTTTATTTTACTCTTTAATTCACTGATGCTACTGTTCAGGTCTTTTTTTATTGATATTTTATACTCTTTTCCAGGCATCATATCAAAATAATTATCAGAAAAATTATGCTTTGAACCAATGTCTACAAAAACATTCTTCACTAGATTTTCAGATTTTAAACTTATTTCAAATTTATCAACTAATTCTCTAATTTGATATTCTATACGTGGCTTACTTAATTTTAAATCCTTGAATTCTGACAAATAATATATATTACTAGATATTTCTTTTTCCTTATCTGATAAAGTAGCTATTACTAAGCTATTATTAGAATCAAAATTACTTTTTATCCAGTCGATAGACAGGCTGTCTATTTTAAATGTTGAATCTGCCTGTAGCAGATGGTTTTTATTCCTTTGATGTAGTATTTCCCCATTAAAACTTAGAACTTTAAGATTTATATCAACTTTTTTAGACTCTAATAAATCTGAAATTAAATGCACCTCAATTTCCTTGTCTGACTTGAAAAAACTAATCAAAACTGGCTGAAATGCTTTTTTTGTAGAATAATGAAGAGCTTTCCATTTTCCGTAATAATCAATACTCGACCAAGATGCTACTGGCCAACAATCATTTAATTGCCAGTATAGACTCCCCATGGAATAACCTTTATTTCTTCTGTGAGATTCCATCCCCATTGAAACACCATAGGCTTGCAAGATTTGACTAACATATAAATATCCTGCAAAACTATTTGGTTTATTATAATACCTAAACATATAGTCTTCAATTGTACTATTTCCAATGCTTGATCTTTGATGAGATTTCATTACTTCGGAATATATACTATAATCGTTTTCATTTGTATATTTATCCACACTTGAAAACTCTGGGAAAGACTGAAATCCAAATTCGGACATGAATCTAGGGACCTTTTGGTTATAAGATTCAAAATCTTCTTTCCCCCACCAAACTCCCCAATAATGTGCATCTCCACTAGTGTACGATTCTGTTCCCCCAGAAAGAGAGCTTCCAGGTGAGGAAGGCCAATAATTCGTACTACTATCTAATTTTTTAACAACTTTAGGCAAGATTTTATGAAACACATCGTCATAAGCTTTGCTGATTTCACTCGCTACTTCAATAGATTGATTTTTAATTACATCTTTTTCCCAACCCCAATTTTTCCAAGCAGATCTAACTTCGTTATTTCCACACCATAATGCAATTGATGGGTGCCCTCTAAGTCTTTTTATGTTATACTCTGCTTCTTGTTCAACAGACTTTAAAAAATCTTCATCCCCTGGATACATAGCGCACGCAAACATAAAGTCTTGCCAAACCAGTAGCCCTTTTTCATCGCAAATATTATAAAATATTTCTTTCTCATAAATACCTCCGCCCCAAACTCTTATCATATTCATATTAGCATCCACTGCAGCCTCCAATAATTCTTCATACTTATCATCAGTAACTCTATTTAAAAAAATATCTTGTGGGATGTAATTTACCCCTTTCATAAATACAGGTTTGTTATTTACTTCAAAGTAAAAATTATTACCAATACTATCTTTAGACGTAACTAAGTCTATTTCTCTAAGTCCAATCTTCTTGGAAGTTGTTGTGAAGTTGTTATTTGATTTTAGCTTAACTTTAATATCATACATTGTTTGATTGCCCATACCGTTGGGCCACCATAGTTCATGGTTATTTATTATAAACGGTATTTTTATCTTGTTTATACCTTTATTTACATAAATAAGATCTGTAGATATTTTTTGATTATTTACATATATTTCTGAAATCATTTCATCTATTTCTAAAGAAGATTCTAATTCAATTTCAGCAACTAAATTTGCGTTTTCACTCAGACTCAGTTGTCTAACATACAAATCTTGAATATTAAAATAATTCCATGTTTTTAAATTAATTGGCTTCCAAATACCACTGGTAACTAATCTCGGACCCCAATCCCAGCCATAATGATAAGGGGCTTTTCTGGTAAAAACACTAACCCTCTTGTTCTCTTCTACCTTTCCTATTTCTGCTAAATCATTGGCATTAAAAGAAGAAATATCATAACCAAGACTGTCATGAAGTATAACTCCTTGGCTAATAGGAGAGAATAACTTAACATAAAGATTATTCTTGCCAACTTTAGAATATTTTTTAATATCTACAGTTTTCCCAACAAACATATTGTCTGTAGTTGCAATTAATGAATCATTTAAATAAATTGACGAATAAGTATCAATACCTTGCAATTCTAATCCGATAAAATGACTATTGACATCCTTTTTTGATAGATCAAATTCGGTCTTGTACTCCCAATCAGTCTTGTCTATCCATTGAAGTTCATGCTCATTAAGTCTATAAAATGGATCTTCGATTAGTTCATTACTTAGTAAGTCAGTATGAACATTGCCTGGAACGGAGGCTTCTAACCAATGAGAATCTATATTGTTTTTAAATTCCCAATTTTCACTTATTTCTACAATATTATCATTTTGATTACTACAATTATAAAAAAGAAAAAGAAAGAAAGAAAATTTAAAAAAAAACTTCATATTAATTGTTTATAAGCTAGTAACCTAATTAGATTTATCGTTAGCTATTTGCTTTGTATTTCAATAACCTCTCTTGAAATATCATCTGATTGTAAAAAACTCAACTTCAACTTTTCTTCTTCATATTTCATATACACGCTTTCCATCCATAGAATATTTTCCTCTTTCTTGACACCGTTTTCAATGAAAACAAACTTGCCTTTATTTAAATAACTTATATGTGCTGTATTGTTGTCAATACTTACTTTAAAATCATATAAACTCCAATCGGTTGAAACATAGCCTTTTTTAAAATGTGTTTTTATAACATTTAAGAATGAACCTAGATCATACTTTTCTCCCATCTCATAAATAACAAAATCTTTGGTTACATGGTCGTATACTAACTTATTACCAAGGTTGTCTATATCAATTGCATTAAAAAATTCTTTTAGAACTGAAATTGCTTGATCTTCCGTTATATTATTATTAATATTTGAGCTACAGCTCATTAAGCACAAGAGTGAGAAAGAAATTATTAATTTATTCATGGTTTAAAATTTTAATATTATTAAATTTACAAAATGTATTAGACCTGTAATATTAAAAAAAAAGAAATGAATAAAATATTATTATTATTAAATATATTAATAACAATTAATTCATTTTCGCAGACAGCACTTATAGATTCCCTTAAACAAGAAGGATGGAACAAGTCAGGTAAGGTTACTTTTTTAGTAAATCAAACCGCATTTAGCAATTGGACATCTGGAGGAGAAAACAGTATTGCAGGGGCGCTAGCTCTTGATTATAATTTAAACTATAACAGAAATGGTTGGTCATGGGATACTAAAATGATAGGAGCCTTTGGAATTAATAAAAATAGTGATAGTAAATTTGCAAAAAAAACAGATGACAGAATAGAGATTAATTCATTGGTTGGGAAAAATTTCACTAAAGAATTAAGTTACTCGAGTTTTGTGAATTTTAAAACTCAATTTTCTAAAGGGCATAAATATTCAACAAGTAGTAGTGGGTTAGAGGATAGGGTTGAAACAACTAGATTCTTTTCTCCAGCTTATCTTCAATTAGGTGTTGGTGTTTATTGGAAAAAAAATAATGACTTTTGGGTAAATATGGCTCCAGTTACAGGTCGATTGATTATTGCAAATAGAAAATTCACAACAAATCTTGAAGAAGGAGAGGAGTATTTCGGTATATCAAAAGGCAATAATTTTAGATTTGAACTAGGTGCGTCGTTAACTGGATTTTACAAATTTGAATTAATAGAGAATGTGATTCTTGAGCAAAGATTAAGTTTGTACTCAGATTATCTTCAAAATGCTGAAAATATTGATATCGATTATACTATATCAGCATTTATGAAAGTGAATGATTATTTATCCACGAGTTTAATTATACAGTGTATGTACGATGATAATGCAATAAAAAGAGTACAGCTAAGAGAAGTGTTCGGACTGGCAGTTACTTTAGATTTACTTGAAATCCCTAATCTTATTTCAAAAATATAAAACTACCTACTTCGAAGTTTAGACAATAGTTTAAGTATTTCTAAATATAACCATACCAAAGTTACTAAAAGTCCAAAAGCACCATACCACTCCATGTATTTAGGTGCTCCTTTTTCAGCACCCTCTTCGATAAAATCAAAATCAATTACCAGATTTAGAGAAGCTATAACAACAATAAATAAACTAATACCTATACTCATAAGCGAGCTGTTTGATGGATCCAAAACTGAAATTCCAGAACCAAAAAAACTCATTATAAAGCTTACAAAATAAAGTAAAAATATTCCTCCTGTTGCAGCAAAAACTCCTAATTTGAAGTTTTCAGTAGCTTTTATTATCCCTGATCTATAAGCTAATAATAAAGAAGTTAAGATTCCTAAAGTTAACCCAATTGCTTGTACAACAATTCCTTCATAAGATTCGTTAAACATATAAGAAATTGATCCAAGAGCTAAGCCTTCTAAAATAGCATATAAGGGTACTGTATATGGTGACCATTCTTTTTTAAAAATTGTAATAATAGCCACAATTAATCCTCCAAATACTCCTACAGGTATAAGGTAGGTCATCTCAGGGTTGAAGCTATAATAGCCTGAAAAAATCAATAAGAATAGTCCCATTGCTGTTTTATCTACAGTCCCTTTAATAGTCATTACGTCATTTAGTTCTGCTCCTCGACGATTGGGGACACTTGTAAATGCTTTTGAGTTTAAAGCTGGGTTCCCACTTCTGTAACTAAGGTGTTTCATCTTCTTAAGTTTTTTTTACGAATTCTGTTTTTAAAACTAATCCTTTGATTTTTTTAAATCTGCAATCTATTTCTCCAGGCGCATTAGTTAAACTAATGTTTTTAATTGAAGTTCCTCTTTTAATGGTGATTGATGTTCCTTTAACTTTTAAATCTTTTATTAAAATAACGGTGTCTCCATCGTTAAGAAAATTTCCATTAGCATCTTTACTTTCCATTTTATTTTGCTATAATTATGGGGTAAAAGTAATAAAATTTATTCATTTTCAGACATAGAATATGGCACAGAGCTTTTATCTGATCCCCAGTTAAAATTAGGAGTACTTGACATCTCAAAGTCTATAACCCCTCCCTTTCTCAAATCAGCATGGTCTAACCAATTCTTATTAGATTCTAATTCATTAAGTTTAAAGTCGTTAATAAAGATGTTTTTGGCACTATTATTTTTTGCATTAATTTTTAATTCTTTACCGTTACTTAGTTCTATAGTAACTTCTTCAAAAAGTGGACTTCCTATAACATATTGGCCAGTAACAGGAGCTACTGGATAAAATCCGAGTGATGAAAATACAAACCATGCTGATGTTTGCCCATTATCCTCATCTCCGCAATAGCCGTCAGCACCTGAACCGTACAAGTTATCCATTACATACCTAACCTTTTCTTGTGTTTTCCAAGGCTCTTGAGCATAATTATAGAGATATATTGCGTGTTGGGCTGGTTGATTTCCGTGTGCATACTGACCCATTCCTCCTATCTCCATTTCCAATATTTCATGAATTTTAAATCCATAATAACTATAATCTGAGCTAGGATCAGATGTAAATATTTGATCCATTTTTCTAACGTAATTCTCTCTACCTCCCATTAAATTGATTAAGCCTTGAGGGTCATGCAAAACAGACCATGTATAATGCCATGCGCTTCCTTCTGTGAACACCCCACCCCATTTATCTGGCCTAAAAGGAGATTCAAAATTTCCATTAGAAGACTTTCCTCTCATAAAATTTGTAGATGAGTCAAACACGTTTTTATAATTAAAAGATCTGTTTTTAAAACGAGTAATTTCTTCTTCTGGTCTTTCTAATTTTTCCGCTAATCTCCAAATACAATAATCATTGTAGGAATACTCTAAAGTCCTGGCAACACTTTCATTAACAGATGTGTCAAATGGAATATAACCCAATGAATTATATTCTTTAACACCTTTTCTCCCAACAGAACTTAAAGGTCCTTCATTATTAGAACTATTTATTATTCCCTTGTAGGCAGTTTCTATATCAAAATTATTAATCCCTTTCAAATAAGCTTCTGCTATAATAGATGCAGAATTAGATCCAATCATGCAATCTCGATGACCTGGGCTAGACCATTCGGGTAACCAACCGCTTTCTTTGTATGGATTAACCATAATACCTTGTAATATTTCTCCAAGTTTTTCTGGATACATAAGCGTGTAAAATGGGAAAACAGCTCTAAAAGTATCCCAAAAACCATTATCCGTATATAATGGGCCCTTTTCTATTTTTCCATTATATGGGCTATAGTGTACTTGCTCTCCTTCAGCATTATATTCATGGAACTCTCTTGGGAATAGAAGTGTTCTATAAAAACTAGAGTAAAACTTTATAACATTTGATTTCGCTATTTCATGAGCTTTGAAATACTCCTTTTTATTATTGAAATTGTCTTCAATAGCAGGCTTAATTTTTATTCTCGATAATTCATTATTCCAAGATTCCTTTGCTAGTTCTTTTGTTTTTTCAAAAGATTGCAGATTTGGAATTTCTCTATTTAAATTGATTTTAGCTTGCTTGTGGCTTATAAATGAAGACGATATTCTAGCTTCTAAAACATTATTGTCTTTATTTAAAAAACTAACATAACTTCCAACATGCTCACCTGTGAGTTCCTTTTCAGAAAATATTTTTCCTTTTCCGTCCCATGTTCCAAACTCATCAAAAGGGGTGTTAAACTCAATAATAAAATAATTTGAAAAATTATCTGGCACACCTCCTGAATTATTCTTTGATACCCCAATAATTTTGTTTTCCTCTGGTATGACTTTTACTGTTGAGTTTTTAAAAAATGCATCAATTATTATGTGAGATTTAGAATTTTTTGAAAACTCGAATTTAAAATGTGCAGACCTTTTAGTTGGGGATAACTCTACAATTGTTTTAGAGTCTATTAATTCAACTTTGTAGTAATGTGGTAATACTATAATATTATTAAACTGAGATTTTCGATCGTTTTCCAACACTCTTAATTCTCCTGAAATTGGCATAATGGAAAAAGCACCATAATCATTTATCCAAGGACTTGGTTGGTGGGTCTGACGTATTCCTACTAAACCAGAATTTTTATCAGTATAAATCCAGCCATCCCCCATCTCACCTGTTTGAGGGGTCCAAAAGTTCATCCCCCATGGAAGTGCTATTGCTGGGTAAGTATTTCCGTTAGATAACTCAGGAGCGGAATCAGAACCTATAAGTGGATTAACATATTGTGTGAAATCATCTTGCGAAAACACAAAAAAATTACAGAAAGTAATAACCAAAATGGTTAATAAAAAGTTTTTGTTTTGCATGTTTTGTTATTAGTATACAATTGATTGTGGTCTATATTTTTTTTCTTTTCCAAAATTTAAATTTGGATTAGGTCCCATATTAAAAACTAACTCTCCTCCTTGCATAATATCCTTATGAGTTATGTATGAGTATTTATACTCTTTACCATTTAGCTCTACAGATTGAATATAAATATTGTCATCACTGTTTTCATTTGCAATTATTGTAAATTTTTTATTTTCGGGTAACCCAATTGTGGCCTCATCAAATAAAGGAGAGCCAAAAACATAAGCTCCATTAGAAGGATTAACTGGGTAAAAACCTAATGAAGAAAATATATGCCATGCAGACATTTGCCCACAATCTTCATTTCCAGATAAACCATCTGGCTTGTCAGTGTAGAGTTCGTTATTTATATACCTTACTTTATCTGCAATTTTATATGGCTCTCCTGAATAAGCATACATATAGGTTGTATGATGACTCGGCTCATTTCCATGTGCATATTGTCCAATTAATCCTGTTATATCCATGGAAGCCTCTTCACCTAATTCTGATGACATACTAAATAGTTCATCTAGCTTTTCTGTGTATTTTTTATCTCCGCCAAGTAATTCTATAAGCCCTTCTGGGTCTTGTGGTACAAGCCATAAATATTGCCATGCATTTCCTTCACAATAATCATTTACACGATGCTGTGCAGAAATTGGATTAAATGGAGTTCTCCAGCTCCCATCGGAAAGTTTACCTCTCATAAATCTAGTTTCAGGGTCAAAATATTCTCTATAAGCCTTGGATCTATTTAAAAAATATTCATAATCTTCTTGTTTATTTAATTTTTTTGCAAGTTGTGCAATTGCCCAATCTGCAATAGCATATTCCATAGAACTAGCTACAGATTCAACCATATAATCTCCGGGTATGTATCCTATTTCCATTAATTTTTTTACACCTGGTTCGAAATCTCCAGTTGCGCTTGCTTTAACAGCGCGAAAAACTTCCTCCAGGTCAATTCCCTCAAATCCTTTTAAAGAAGCGTCAATTACAACTGGAATACCACTGTATCCAGGCATAGTATTTGTTTCATTTCCTCTCAAGTGCCATATAGGTAATTTACCTTGATGGTCAAAGATTTTCAACATCGACTTAACCATATCGCTAACTCTTTCTGGATGAGTAATTGTGTATAATGGATGTGCCGCTCTATAAGTATCCCACAATGAGAACAAAGTATAATTAGTAAAAGAGGTATCTTTGTATACGACCTTATCTGTCCCTCTATATTCACCATTTACATCTTGATATAAATTAGGGGCAATCATTGTGTGATACATGGCGGTATAAAAAACTCTTTTCTTTTTCAAATCATCGGTTGTTATTGCAATTTTTGAAAGTTCTTGATTCCATTTGTTTTCAGCTTCCTTTTTTACTTTTTCAAAGTTCCAATGAGGAATCTCAAAAATTAGATTTTCAAGAGCATTTTCAGAACTAACTGTGGAAACTCCCATTTTTACGTATATTTCTTCATTTTTTTCAGTTTCAAACTCTAAAAACCCTTTAACATACATTCCTTTTAATTCGGTAGAGTTATGTTTTTTGTCTCCATCATAGATAATAAAATCTTTAACTGGCTTAGATAATATTAAAGTAAAATACTCTCTTTGGTCAGAAGCCCATCCAGAGGAGAATCTATGTCCTTGAAAAGTTGTGTCATTTACTTTTGTTAGATATGTTTCAGTAGGCCTATCTGCACTCCCTTCACCTAAATCAATTATTACTCTTGAATTATCAGAGGATGGATATGTATACCTATGAAACCCTACTCTTTCTGATGCTGTTAATTCAACGTCAATATCATATCTTTCTAGCTCTACCTTATAATAACCCACTGTATTAATCTCTTTATTTTTTCTGTATAGGGACGAGTATCCAGACATATGATTGTCTTGATTTCCAGCATTATATTTCAACTTACCTGTTGCTGGCATTATTGTTAATTCACCTAAATCTGACATTCCTGTACCACTTAAATTTAAATGACAAAAACCCTTAACTATGCTATCTGTGTGGTGATATGAAGAAGACCAATCCCATCCTTTATTAAAGTTAGTTGGTCCAACTTGAACTCCTCCAAAAGGAACGGTTGCTCCAACGAATACATGACCGTGCCCACCTGAGCCAATAAATGGATCAACATATTTTATTAAATTATTATCGTTATTTGTATTAGCATAGAAATTAAGTCCAAAAATAATAGCAAAGAAAATAATAATATAGATTGGTTTTTTAATTGTTGTTTTCATAGTTATAGTTTAAATTAAAGCTTGGCGGAGTTTCTAATTCTCCCCAATTCGACTGTTTATTTTTAGTGGTTTCAAAAGTTAATATTCCACCTTTTTTGATTTTATCCCATGTTATCCATGTAGAGTTATGGGGTTTATTATTAAAAAGTAAAGATTTTGTATAAAAATTATCTGTATTCGATGTGATAATTTTAAGTGTTTTTTTATGAGGAAAATTAATTAAAACTTCATCAAATGAAGGTATATTTATGGATAAGCCTCCAACACCTGGTATCATTGGATACAAGCCTATTGATGCAAAAACATACCAAGCTCCCATCGTTCCTAAATCGTCATTTCCAGGTAGGCCTTTGCTCGAACTATTGTATTGTTCATCCAATATTCTTTTAATAGTTTCTGTTGTTTTGTGAGGTTTCTTTATCCAATTATAAATCCATGGTACTTGAAAGTCCGGCTCATTCCCTGCGGCAAACCAATCTTCTTCATATTTAGCATCGAGTCTGCTAAAAAGAGAATCTAATCTGTTTTCAGCAAATTCATTACCACCAATTTTATCTATTAACCCTTTAAGATTATATGGGACCATCCAGAAATAATTCTTATAAGTTCCTTCCCTCCAATCATGGGTAATATCTTTCCAAACATTATTAGGATACTTTGAATTTAGCCATTTTAGTTTTGGGTTATAAATATTATTCCAAGATTGAGATCTATTTATAAAAAAATTAGAGTCCTCGATTTTATTCAAAGCATTTATAGCGAATTGCCCTATGGCAAAATCTGATGAGGTATACTCTAACATCATAGATGAAAACGTATGACCATTATTTATATATTCTTTTAGATAAGGTCTAATTTCTTGATTTTGGGAATATAATCGTGGAGTCATAGCGCCATTGTACATGTGCTTATATGCCTTTTCAAGATTAAAATCTTTAGCTCCAAAAGCAAATGAATTTGAAATCAATATTGGGGTTGGATCTCCTTGCATAATCCCTGTTTCAATATTAGCTAAAATCCATCTACCATATCCTCCAGCTTGTTCTGCAAAATTAACTAGGGATTCATTCATATCGCTACTCTCTTTTGGGAAAAGCATTGCCAATAATTGCACCTGAGTTCTATATGTGTCCCAAACACTAAAAGAACTGTAGTGATCACGATTACTATTATTATATACTTTAAAATCCGCCCCAATGTAATCGCCATTTACATCACTGACTATATTTGGATGAATTAAGCTATGGTATAAGTTTGTATAAAACTGTACTTTTTTATCTAAGTCATTAGATGAGACTTGAATTTTATTCAATGTAGAGTCCCACACCTTTTGAGTGTTTGATAAGTAGGTGTTAAACTTTGAGTTAAGATTTTCAGCTTTTAAATTTTCCTTAGCATTTTCAATAGAAACGAAAGAAATAGCAATTCTATAGTTAATCTTATTCTCAAGGGAAGTGTCAAAAGTAAAAAATGCACCTGAATTTTTTCCTGTATTTGTCTTTTCAGAAGATAAATCTTTTCCTTTCCAAGTTCCTGTAGATGTTGCAGGTCTATCAAATTCTGCAGCAAAATAAATTTTATACGGAGTTTCGGTACCGCAAAAATCCCCACCTTCAGTGAAGCCTTCACATGAAGCGTTTGAAGTAACTTCAATGTGAGCATTTTGAATGTATTTTTCATCTGAAGAATTAACTCCAGAACCAATCACTATTGTTCCTTTATTAGACTTTTTGAATTTAAATTGAGCTACTGCAGATCTTTTAGTTACAGTTAATTGGCTGTTAATATCATCATTTGTATCAACAGATAAGTATCCTGCATTCGCTTGATTTATTTTTGTAAATGGTTCTAGAGAATTCATATCGAATGGTGATTTTTCTAAACCTCCAGAAATTGGAACTATAGGGAAATTGCCCATATTTGAGCAGCCTGCACCACTAAGTTGGGTAACTACAAAGCCTTTTTGGGGGGAGAAAAAACTAGGGGTAAACTGAACCATGCCAAATGGGTATGTAGCACCAACAAAGGAGTATCCACAAGCTAATGACTCTCCTTTAGACCCAATACGTGTGTCCACAATCTCAGATAATTGCTGGGAATAGGCAACAGTAAAAAATAAATATAAAATATAAAATATAGTTCTATTGTAATTCAATTTTACTTATTTAAATTAATTAGACGGAATTGCTCCCATTCCGTTAAACGCCATTTCAATAAACTGACAGGAATTACCTTCAACTGTAGAGGTAAACCTAATTCTAATATATCTACTCATTGGACCTTCGGGGATGTCAAATTCAGCAAAATCCGAATTTACTCCATCAATTTGCTGAGTTGTAATTAATTGCCAACCAGCATCTTCAAATGCACTTGTAGCAACTGGAACTGATGTAACATTATTGCCAGAACTTTCAAATTCAGGTAACGTTTCTGCTCCTTCAATAGTTTGTCTTCCCCATATTTCAATTTCTGTTGGATTATTTCCTGAAAAACTCCATGTTGGTCTGTAATGGATTTTTGCTTTTGCTAATTGTGTTATAACACCGAGATCTATAGTGAAGTGACCAGGAACAGAATTCTCTCCAGAGTGAAAACTATTAGTATCGCCAGACCAGAAACTATTATTATCCCATAAATATTGTGAAGGGTTAGCTTCATAGAAAGTCCCTGGATTATCACTAGACATATTGGCCATAGTAAATTGGGTTCTGTCTAATTCTATTGGTTCTGTGTTTTCACCATAAAAAGATAATTCTGTAAATTGTGCACTATCATTACCTACCGATTCAGTAACTCTGACTCTTATATATCTCATAAGACTAGATGCTTGCGGAATTATAAAGCTACTAGTTTGTTCGTTTAAACCATCAACATTCCCTTCGTACAATAATTGCCAACTAGCATTTATAAATTCTATCTCATCACTTGATGAGGTTTCTGCAAAATTTAAATTATCTCTTCCCCAAATTTGCACCTCTGTTATGTTATTAGATGAATTTATCGATGGGTCTAACATATTTAATTTTACTTTTCTAAGATCTGTTTTTACTCCTAAATCAACAGTAAAGTGATGAGGCATACTGCTTGGTCCTGAATGAAAACTATATAAGTCAACGCCATTAAAAGACCCGTCCCCGTCAAATAAGTACTGATCAGGGTTTGCTCCATTAAATGTTCCTGGATTATCGCTCGGCATGTGTACTAATCTTATGAAATCTTTATTAAGCTCCGTGTATGGTAGATCAGGAAGTGTGTATTCTTGAGGCTCTAATGCAATAGAATCTATGCCATTTAACCCGGATTGTATAACTGAGGTAGTTTGCATACTTCCCAGTGGCTTTAAATTAATAAGCTTTACTCTGTTGTCTTCAAAAAACAGAGTATCTCTTACTATTTCATCTTCTTCATTTTCATAATCAAGTAGAGTATAAATTACGAACTCAGATTCTGCATTTCCATAAAAGTTAACATAGTTTCCTTCAGGTTCAAAAGAATAATCTAATACCTCTCTAGGGTTTTGGTCTAAAATAAATTCATCTCCAATTACATTACCTGAAACTGTTTGGGAAATAGATAAATTACCATTAGGATCTTGAGTATATACATCAAACTCATAACTACCCTCGTCTAATTCTTCAATTATTACGGAGTATATATCGGATAAGTTTTCTGCAATTGGAAAGCTTAACATTTCATCGTCAAACTCTATAATAATTTGATTTGAAGTTCCTAAAAATTGAGTATACCCTTCTAATTGTGCTCGATAGTATCCAGGCCTAACTTTTAAAGTATCCAGTTTACCTGCATAAATAATCTCTCCATTTAAATATTCTTCATGTATTGAATCCATATCACTACAGGATATATAAATTAACGAACTAGCTAAAACTAGTTTAATAAATTTAAATTTTTGTAAGATGTGTTCTAACTTCTTCAACATGTTTTAAATATTAATTAATTACTGTCCCCCAAAACGATAGTTCTCCAATTACAGAAACCATCTGGTTATTCCAAGATTCAAGATTGACAAACCTGATATAACGAATGTCGTATTGTCGAGCGTCAAAATTAAAAACAAAATCCTCTCCATTATCTTGATATTCATAGTCCTCTGCTGTATTTGATCCGGGAGGTAATCCAGAAGGTTTAAAGGACTCAAAATAACCCAGGTCTATCCATCCATCACCAGGGCTGTCGGGGTCATAAATTGGGAGGCTGTTTAAATTTTCTCTACCATAAATTTTAAATCTCTTAGGATTTCCGTGTTTATATAACTCGCTTCCTCCTCTTTGGTAAAGCTTAAATCTATTTAATTTTGCTGTTTGTCCTAAGTCAAGGGTAAATTGGTGAGGCAGAGCTAAAAAACTAGTGTGACCACAATTCCATTGACTACTCCAGGAGCCATCCCATATCTGATTGGCTGAGAAACCATATTCACTAAAGCTCTCGTCTCCAGGCATTGACTCTACGGCCCAGTAAGCTTTTTCTAAAAATATATCTTCCAAGGGAGTTACTTCAAAAGAGCGTCTTGTCGTTTGGTTGCCCCATCTATCTTCTACATATATTACAAAAATTGTTGATTCTGGATCGTAACCTCTAAAGCTATAAGCGCTATTTGCTTGGCTTGTATAAAAAGACTCTTTAAATTCTAATTCACCTTCAGAGTTTTGAACTGACATATTCAAGGAAACTTCTGCTCTTGTTGGGTTTAAATAAGAAATGTTTATTCCACCAAAGTCCTCTATGCCATCAATGGATTCTAATATTGCATGAATTGGTGATTCTAATGGAGATATTTCAACTATTACAGGTTCTGATTCATTGTCACCAATATCAACGGCACGAATTTCAACTGGGTATTGACCAACTTGACCGAACCCTGTAATCCCTAATGTGTCAATAAATGAAGAGACTATAACCTGTTTCTCTATTCCATTCTCATCGTCATACGAACCTTTAATATATAGCAAGTCTTCATCGGTTGGTGGAGTAAATTGTATAACTGCTCCTCCTGCAATATTTACTATTGAATTAACAGTAACTTTTCCTGGCGGAATACCATCAGAACCGTTTGCGCTGTGAATTGGGTCTTCTGAGCAATTAATTAACATTATTGCACAACAAAAAATGCAAAAAGTCAGCACAGATCTCATGTTGTTATTATTCTCTTTATTTATCATAATATAATTTAATTACCATCCTGGGTTTTGAACCAAATTAGGGTTTCTCAATAATTCATTTTGACTAATTGGCCACAAATAATCTTTGATTAAATAGTTTCTATAATATATATTCTCTACTTCGTAAAAACCCTCTACATCAGGTCTAAAAATATTCCATCCTCTAATTGGTTGACTAAAATATTCACCTGCTAACTTCCACCTTCTTAAGTCCCAATATCTATGCCCTTCTAGGGCTAATTCAATCATTCTTTCCTGATGTATAATATCTCTCATTCCCTCTTTCGAACTTGGTTTAGAAGGACTATTTGAATATAATTGCCAAGTATTAACCAGGTCTCCTCCACTATCTAGTCCTGCTTTATATCTAACCCTTTGTATATATTCATAAACTTCAGAATCTGGAGATTCCTTAACTTCATTTAAAGCCTCAGAATACATAAGGTATAAATCTGTAAGTCTAATAATTGGGAATGAATACCCTTTAATTGTTGAGCCTTGTTGAGAGATTACATTTTCATAATGAACTAATTTTTTAGCAAAGTAACCAGTTATAGAATATATTTCAAACCCTTGTTTGCCAGAAAGAGCTCCGGCTTTAGCGTCTAAATAAGGAATGTTATTAATATTTGTTGTTTCTAAAGAAAACCATTTACCACCATCAAATCCAATTGTAGAATAAAATCTAGGCTCTCTGTACGTATGTAACTTTGATGTACTATAGTTGTCTTCTATATAAAATTCATGATAATTTTCATTATTATCATCTAATAAAGGGGTGGATACTACATCGTATCTACTTCCATAATTCCATGTTATATCTTCATCAATTGGAACACCATTGTTTGTGTAAAAAGTCTCTACCATATTAAGTGTTGGTGCGTGAGATTTTTTAGTGAATCCAAATAATGCTGAATGGTCTGCAGACCATCTAGGTTGGCACCACATTTGTAAATCACCACTCCATTCTGGCCCATAAGCCCATATAATTTCTGAGTTATAGGGCTCCGTAATAGCAGCTCTCTGGCTTAACTCTTGAATTACTTGCTCACTTAACTCACCATTAATTGGGATTTGTTGAGAAAACTCATAGAGTTGATGTCCGTTAGATTCAGCACTTTCTATAGCATCATATAAAGCGTCTTTTGCAAGAACCCATTTTTGAGAATCATACGTTTGATTAACTAAGCTGTTTCCTTGACTATCTACTAGACTACTAAAATCTGTATTACCATTAAATATTGGACTCGCATTTAATACTAAAATCTTTGCTTTAAGAGCCTTTGCAACTGGCATTGTAACTCTGCCTTGTTCAGTGTATATATAATTAATTACACCTGGCAAATTATCACCCTCAATTACTTCGTCTAATAATTGGACTAAGTAATTTACTACATCATCTACAGGGTCTCTAAAAACATTAGTTTCTTCTGCACTTGCACCTACACTTATATTGTTTTCAACTATTGGTATAGGGCCATACATTTGCATTAACCAAAAATGGTAAAAGGCTTTTAATACTTTAACTTCATCTAGCCATCTAAGCCTCTCGTCCTCTTCCAAACCAGGTACAGCAACTAAATTTTCTAAAAAAATATTACAATCTCTAAGTGCATTAAATAAACTATGTGGAGCGCCTCTGCCTCCCTCCCAATAGTTTAAATAAGGATTAGAAACATTTTGCATCCCTTTTGCTAATCGAAAACTAGTTTCATTATTCATATAAAAATCGTTCTCTGCATAGTACCAAATTTCATCTCCAGCAAGCATCGAAAAATTCTGAACTACATTAGCATGCTCAGGAATATAAGTATAACATGTTGCTAAAAAATTTAAAGCAGTTGCTCTGTTGTTAAAAGCGAGACCAATTGTAGGAATATTATCTGGAACAACATCTAAATAATCCTGCTCACAAGAAGAGAAAATTATAATTAATATTAAGCAATATTTTTTCATTTTCAAACTGTTAAAAATTTATATTTAAGCCTAAGTTTGCTCCCTTTTGAATAGGATATCCTAAACCATTTCCTCCCATTTCAATATCCCACAATTTAAACTTACTGAAAGTTATTAAATTCGTCCCACTAACATATACTCTACCAGCTGAAACACCAAGCTTTTCAGCTAACTTATCGTTAAAAGAATAGCCAATCTCAACTGATTTTAGTCTAAGAAAAGAACCGTCTCTAAGCCACCAAGTACTATTTCGGTTATTATTATCGATCAACTGATCAGATAATCTTGGCCAAGCGGCATACAGATTTCTGTCATTTTCAGACCAGTGATCGTTGGCCCAAGCAGAAAGTAATGCATTATTTCCAATTGCGCTGCCACTAGTATCAATAAATGGAGAAGTGTTAAATGCGTCTATAAAAAAGGATGATCTTGCTGATCCTTGAAAGAAAAATGACAGATCAAGTTTCCTGTAACTTGTAGAAGCTCCAAAACCATATATAATTTCAGGTGTTGTAGGGAAACCAATTGGCACTTCATCATTTATATCAATTATTCCATCATTATTAATGTCTTTATATTTAATGTCTCCAGCCATATAATCACCAAATGTTTGAATAGGTGAATTTGCAATATCTGCCTCATCGATAAATAGCCTTTCAGCTATATATCCAAATGGCTGAGAGAGATTAAGTCCAATTCTTGATCTCCATGGAAGTCCTGCATTAACATAGTCGAGTTCTTCAAAAACTTCATATTTACTAGTTGCGAAAGAAAAATTAGCCCTGACAGCCACAAATAAATCATTAGTTACATTGTCTTTATAATCTAACGATACTTCAAACCCTTTGGACGAAGCCTCCCCAACATTAGCTCTAATTGGAGACTGGAGACCCATAGAAGCTGGCACCTGTGCTCTGTCCATTAAGATATTGGATCTATACTCGGTAAAATAATCAGCTTGAATATCAATTTTTCCAAATAAACCTAATTCCAAACCTAAATTTAGCATTTTTGCTTTTTCCCAAGTTATTTGATCATTGGCATACCTATCTATACTTACTCCATTAATGTAGTTGCTAAATTCATTTCCAAAAGGGGCCCCCATTGATCCGTCGTTAAGGTTAACCTGGGAGATATAAAAGAATCGATCTTCTGCACTACCAATTTGATCATTTCCAACTAACCCATAGGTGCTTTTTAATTTTAATTTTGTTACCACATCACTAATAGAGCTCATAAAATCTTCATTAGAAACATACCAGCCGAAACCAAATGATGGAAAAAATCCAAACCTTTCAGATTTTGCAAATCTTTCAGATCCGTTATATCCGAAGTTAAATTCAGAAAAATATTTTTCATCGTAAGCATACGTGAATCTCCCTGAAATCCCTAAGTTTCTGTATGGTAAAGATCTTTGCAAATTCCCTGCATTTGCATATTTTAATTCTCTTGAAATCCCTATTATCATCCCCGAAACCTCGTGAACATCATCAATTGTTGTATTATAATTTAAAGAAGCTTCAAAATATGTAGCGTTAGTTATCACTTTATTCCCTTCATTGTATTGTAGATATTCTGTACCTTGATTTGGATTTAAAGCAATTAAAGTATATTGATCACTTTGAAAATCATAGTTTCCAAGTGTGTAGTAAAAAGGGTTATACTTTCTCTCTAGATTATAAAATGAATACCTTGAAGTGTTTCCCATGATTCTAGCATTTAGTCCTTCGGTTATAAACCCTAAATCTTGTTTAACCTCTACTGTAGCTAAGAAATTATTATAACTCTCGTCCTTATAGCCTCTTATCATATCAGCATAAGGGTTTAAATAATCTCCGAACTGACCATAATTACCAAATAAAATATGTGTTGAGTTTTGAAATTGTTGATCGGGCTCATAAAACCTTGGATATAAGACTGGGTTAGTTTGCATGGCCTTTTGATATACAGCTGCTCCTCCATCAAGCGGTCCTATGTAATCATCAAAATTTCCATTAAACTTAAGTGCAACTTCAGTTGTAGGGGTCAAATTCACATTAACGTTTGACCTAAGTGAGATGCGTTTAAAATTAATGTTATTATTAAAATTATTTTGAGGATCAATTTTCAGGTTTCCATTATCTGAATTAACCGTTGCTGCTAAGTAATATTTCGCAACTTTTCCACCACCACTAACATTAAAATTAAACCTACTATTTAAAGTGTAGTCTTCTAATAATTCATCAAACCAATTTACTGTAGGGTAGGCCATAATATTCCTATTAGGATCTTGAGAAATAAGTATCTTTTCAAGAGAATAAATTCTTCCTCCTAATGGGTTTCTTGTGGCCAAGGCCTCGTTATGTAAAATCATGTAAGTAATTGGATCTGCAATTTCAAGAGATTTTGTAGGGGCAGAATATGATTTTTCATATCTGACATTTATTTTAACCACACCTTCTTTACCTTCCTTTGTTGTGACTAAAATAACTCCGTTTGCTCCTCTTGCCCCATATAGTGCCGTTGCTGTAGCGTCTTTCATAATTGAAAAACTTGCAATATCATCTGGCTGTAGTCTTGCAAGGTCTGTTGATGTCGTTTCTATACCATCAATAAGTATTAATGGGGACCTAGCATAACCAAATGTACTAACGCCACGAATAAAAAATTCTGCATTATCACGTCCCGGCTCACCACTTCTTTGGTAGGAAATTACCCCTGCAACTCTTCCAGCAATTGAAGAGGTTAGGTTACTTGTAGGAACGCGTAAATCTTCAGGATTTATTGAAGTTACTGCGGCTATTACACTTGCTTTTTTTTGAGTACCATAAGCAACTACAGTAACTGCATCAAGCCCCATTAAGTCTTCCTCTAGAGTAACGTCTAATTTATCTTGGCCGAAAGTGTCTATTTTTTTAGTTGTATAGCCTACATAGCTAAATATAAGTTTTGAATCTTCATTAATTGATATTGTAAAGTTTCCGTCAAAATCAGTGACAGCTCCATTATTTTTTTGAGTTTCTTCTATAATATTAACTCCAGGTATTGGGTTTCCTGTAGCATCAACAACCAACCCAGAAACAATTTTATTTTGACTAAATATACTTACAGAAAGTAGAAAAAACAAAGAATAAAGTAATGTTTTAAAGTAGTTCATTAACAGTTTTTAAATTGAATAACACAACCTAATGGTTATATTAAAAGAATAAAAATATAAAAATACAATTAACAGCTATAACGATATAGTTTTTATGTCAATTAAGTTGCAAATATAGAAAATTTATATATATTTGATAAAAATCAGGTCATTAAATTACCAATTAATCAAAGTAATGACTATAACATTAACATATTAACACTTAAACGGCTAAAAATCAATATGATGAAAAAATTACTAATCTTATCTATAATTGTTTTTACTTCAACTTTAAGCGCTCAGGTAGTGAGTATTGCGGAAGGAAATAACATAAACATTGCAAATGGGGCCACCTTAGACATTGCTGGTTTGGAAATAACTCCAAATGCAGACTATTCTATTGTTGGGGAAAATTCAGTAACTAAAGAATCTGAAGTTATTACAGTTAACGGAAATGAGTCCATGTCCAAAAGCTATGCTGCTGGAGTTAGCCTTGAAGGCTACACTGGATCAGTTTTGTTTAACTATACAGAGGATGAAATGAATGGGGTTACCCACACTGCGTCTTTATATGTAATGAATTCTGAATCTGAGTGGATTCAGTATGAAGATGAAGATTCTGACGATTTCACCATCACTTATAATTTTGAAGAACCTTTAGAAATGAAAGCTGTAACGGCAGGTGTCCAAGCTGGTTTGTCTACTATTGAAACAGAGATGCCTGGAATTAGAATTTACCCTAATCCTTCCTCTTCTATAGTAAATATCGATTACTCTGAAGATTTGGAAATAACCTTATTTAATATTTTAGGACAACAAATTCTAAAATCTAATTCTAAAACTATTAATATTTCAAATTTAGAAAATGGAACATACTTTCTAATTACTAAAGATGAAAATAACTCAATTACTAACTTTAAATTAATTAAAAAATGAAAAAAATTACAATATTATTCTTAGCGACTTTCGCTTTAGTTGCTAATGAGGCCGTTTCACAACAAGCCGATCAAGACAAAAAATCAGGCGTTGTATTTGTAGAAAATGGGGATAATCAACCTCAATCAGGAAGATTATACAGATCTTCTGCTCAAGGTGGAGCTTCTAGAGACGGAAATGGAAACTCTAATGGAGCTTTTGCAAATATCGGAGACTGGACTTTCGATGTAGTAATCTCAGAAAAAACACCTGAAGATGCAGCACAATCATTTGGTGGTTTCACGGAATCTGGACACCCTCTATATACAGGTGGGGATGGAAACTGGTCTACTATTAGTGAAGGAATGGGCGCTGCAGGATGGGGATCCTTTGCCGCAAACGCATACAACAGAGCTGCTGGACTTGGTGGTGTTTCGTTAGGGTTTAATACTCTATCTGGACCGCAAGTAGGTGCTGCTGGTGGTATTGACGGAGGAAACGTAGGGCAGTTTTCTGCTGGATGGGCCTCTAGAGCTATTGGAAATATATCTACTGCAACAGGGTTTAGAAATACAGCAAGCGGGACAGCTTCTGTATCACTAGGAAACTATAATTATGCAACTGGAGATGCTACTATAGCAATTGGAAAAGAGAATTGGGCTGAAGGAGCTAGTACAGTTGCTATTGGTTATAAAAATCATGCCGCTGGTCCAGGGTCTGTTTCTTTAGGACAAGAAAGTATCGCATGGGGATCAACTAACTTTACTTCCGGATATCAAAATGTAGCTGGAGATACTAGTGCAGATGTTGGAACTGGAGGAAGTGCAACTGCAATGGGTAAATACAACACAGCGTCTGCTGATGCTTCAATGGCTTTAAACAGAGGTACTAGTGCTACAAACCAAGCTGCTACTTCAATGGGCCTTGGAACTACAGCAGATAACGTAGGGATGTTAGCAGTAGGTGTTAACAATGCTGCAGGTATTGGAGACCCAACTGCTGATCAATACTATTATGCCGATGGCGAATACACTGGAGCTCCAATTGGGGTTGCTTTTGTTGTTGGGAATGGAGATGTTGACACTTCTAATGGTCTAGCTGGAGCAAATCCATCCAATGCCTTTGTAGTGAACTATGACGGTTCTGCAACTTTATCCGGAGATCTAACAATTAATTCAGATTCTAGATTAAAATCTAATATTATTACTCTAGGTGGAACTTTATCAAAACTAATGTTAATTGATGGTAAAAATTATACCATGAAAACTAATGAGTCAATCCTAAAAATAGGGTTGCTAGCACAAGAAGTACAAAAAGCTTTTCCTGAATTAGTTAAAAAAGCTAATGACTCTGAGGGGACATTATCTGTGAATTATCAAGGAATGATTCCTGTTCTTATTAATGCAATTAAAGAACAACAAAAGCAAATCGATGAACTTAAAGCATTAATTAAATAAGAGTTCAAGATTAAATAAATATATCTTTTCCTTAATAGCCCTACTTAAATTTAAGTAGGGCTATTAATTTGCTATTAATAAATAAAATTTCATGAAAAAATTACTACTTCTTCAATTTTTTATATTTTCTATTGCTAACTCACAGGTTACTTTTGATAAAATTCCTGTAGAAAAGCAATTAGTAGCTAGAGACCTACAAACTAATCAAGGTACAATACAGATCGAAGGTAAAATTAATATAGGGGATAATTATAACTTAGAATATTCTTCATGGCAACTTGGAGAACCAAACAATACTCCTCCGCCTGAAGATAAAGCTGAAATAATTAATTCCTTAGGAAAATGGAATGATGCAAATGCGAGTGAAACACAAGCCTCCTATGTTGAGTATGATGGCTTAATAGATTCTCTAGCAGATTTTATATACCTAGGGCAATATGGTGGACATTCTTATTTTAAAAACACTAACGAGCTTAACTGGGAAGAAGCAAGTGTCGCTGCTATAAATGAAGGGGGCTATTTGTCCTCTCACCATACTTCTGAGGAAAACTCAGCAGTTACTGGGTTTGGTTGGTTTAGAGGGTGGATTGGGCTTTACCAAGATTTAGAATCAAGTGATTATAGCGAGCCTTTTAATGGATGGAAATGGGTTGCTCCAACACCATCAAGTACATCGGAATACTCCTCTATTAAAGTAAAGCTTTTAAAAAATGAGGAGCTATTAGAGACCTATGAGCAAAACTTAAGCTATAGTGATGAGGTGGCTATTTTTAGCTTTAGCATCAATATTAATGCTGAACTATCTAAATACAGAGTAATAATAGAAGCAGAATATAACGGGATTTTTGAATCGATAAATAATATAGGTGATATTGTCGCTGGAGATACTTTTATTGTTCAAGGACAATCCAATGCTGCAGCACCTTCTTATAACGGGAGCTCAAGTGAATATGAAAGTGAATTTATAAGAGTATATTCTGGCGGAAATACCAGTTCTTCAGGCATGCTCTCCAATGATAGTTGGTATTATGGACAAGGGGATGGAAATGAGGGTTCAAATGGTAATACAGGTCAATGGGGGCTGGTGCTAGCAAGAAGAATAGTTGATGAGATTGGCGTTCCAGTAGCAATTTTCAATGGAGCGCATGGCGGACAGCCAATATCATTTTTTCAAGCTCCTGAAGATTATAATTCCTCAACAGCTTCCAATTACGGAAGGATGTATTACAGATTAAATAAGACAGGGTTAAAAGATTCTGTAAGAGCAATTTTATGGTCTCAAGGCGAAGCAGATGCTTTTGCAAATGGGTTATCTACAGAACAATACAAAGATGCCTTTGTAAATCTTAAAAACTCATGGAGTAATGATTTAATTAACTTAGAGAGAGTGTATGTCTTTCAAACTAGAGAATGTAATTGTGGAACAAGTTCTACTGGAAGATTATTAATAAAAGAGGCACAAAGACAATTGGCTTTTGAAAATGACGATATTTCGATAATGCCTACTACTGGTATGACAACACATTCTGACAATTGCCACTACCCTTTCACAAATGGGTATGAAACTTTTGGTAATAGAATATACAAGCCTGTAATGAGAGATTTATTTTCCTATAGTTACGAAGAAGAAATAGATGCGCCAATGATATTGTCCGCAAACTTAACCTCTACTCAGACTCTAGTAATAGAAACTTCTGCAGAAAATCTAATGATTAACACTACAGATACAAGTGCTATTTTAAATAAAGTTTCTAATGATTATATTTTAACAAATGCAAATAATGTGTCTATTTCTTCTTTTGAAATTCAAGGAAATTCAATAGTTTTTAACTTAGACGGGAACCCTGGTTCTAGCCCAGTAATTTCATTCTATGGAATTTATGCTGGGATTGAAAATAATATTACAAATTCAAATGGACTAGAACTAGTTAATTTTAGTTATTATAATATTTCAGGGGGAACAGGAGGAACAGGAGGAAACGTTGCTGCTGATCAAGACAAAAAACCAGGCGTTGTATTTGTAGAAAATGGGGATAATCAACCTCAATCAGGAAGATTATACAGATCTTCTGCTCAAGGTGGAGCTTCTAGAGACGGAAATGGAAACTCTAATGGAGCTTTTGCAAATATCGGAGACTGGACTTTCGATGTAGTAATCTCAGAAAAAACACCTGAAGATGCAGCACAATCATTTGGTGGTTTCACGGAATCTGGACACCCTCTATATACAGGTGGGGATGGAAACTGGTCTACTATTAGTGAAGGAATGGGCGCTGCAGGATGGGGATCCTTTGCCGCAAACGCATACAATAGAGCTGCTGGACTTGGTGGCGTTGCGTTAGGGTTTAATACGCTATCTGGACCGCAAGTAGGTGCTGCTGGAGGTATTGACGGTGGAAACGTTGGTCAATTCTCCGCAGGATGGGCTTCTAGAGCTATTGGAAATATATCTACCGCAACAGGGTTTAGAAATACCGCTAGTGGACAAGCATCCGTTTCTTTAGGAAACTACAATTATGCTACTGGAGATTCTTCAATTGCTCTTGGAAAAGAAAATTGGGCGGAAGGAGCTAGTGCGATGGCTATTGGATATAAAAATCATGCAGCTGGAGCTGGATCTGTTTCTTTAGGACAAGAAAATATCGCTTGGGGAACAACAAACTTTACTTCTGGGTATCAAAATGTAGCCGGAGACACAAGTGCTGATGTTGGAACAGCTGGAAGCGCTACTGCTATGGGAGTGCAAACTACTGCTTCAGGAAGAAGTTCTTTCACCTCTAATAAAAATACCTCAGCATTAAATCAAGCCTCAGCTGCGCTAGGTATATCAACCACTGCAGATAATTTTGGAATGCTTGCTATTGGGGTAAATAATGCTGCTGGAATTGGAGATACTACAGTAGATCCAGACAATTATGGGGGATATTATTATGCGGATGGAGAATACACAGGGTCTAACCCTGGGGTTGCTTTTGTGATTGGGAATGGAGATTTAAACTCCTCTAATGGAGTTGGTGGTGAAAATCCTTCCAATGCTTTTATAGTGAACTATGATGGTTCCGCGACTTTATCTGGTGACCTGACCATTAATTCGGATATTAGATTAAAATCTAATATCGCATCGATTAGTAGTGCCCTTTCTAAAATTCTTCTTTTAGATGGTAAAAAATATTCAATAAACAGCGGAAATAATGAAATAAAAATAGGGCTTCTCGCGCAAGAAGTAATGGAACTATTCCCTGAATTAGTGAAAAAAGCTAATGACTCAGAAGGAACTTTATCAGTTAATTATCAAGGTCTTATCCCCGTCCTAATTAATGCCATTAAAGAACAGCAAATTCAAATTCAAAAGTTAATAAAAAAGTTAAAAGATTAATCAAAGTATAATTTGTGAATGAAAAAAGTTTTTCTAGCTATTTGTCTTTTTTATTTAACCAATAATTTAGACGCTCAAAATGTAAATGCTAATATTATAAACAGTCATCTTGATCTATCCTTAGATTTTGAAACTCGTACATCAGCTTTAGTTGATAAAATGAGTCTTGAAGAAAAGATCTCTCAGCTAGGTAATAATTCGCCCCCTATTCAAAGATTAGGTATTTTAGAATATAATTGGTGGAATGAGTGTTTACATGGAGTTGCAAGAGCTGGAACAGCAACAGTATTTCCACAAGCAATTGGAATGGCAGCTAGCTTTAATACCGATCTAATATTTGATGTTGCAACAGCAATAAGTGATGAAGCTCGAGCAAAACATCATGAAGCAATTAGAAATAATGATTATAGCCAGTATAAAGGATTAACATTCTGGTCGCCAAATATTAATATTTTTAGAGATCCAAGATGGGGAAGAGGTCATGAAACTTATGGAGAAGACCCTTATTTAACAGGACAAATAGGAATTCAATTTGTTAAAGGCTTGCAAGGAAATGACCCCAAGTACATGAAATTAATAGCTACAGCGAAACATTTTGCTGTACATAATGGGCCAGAATCAGAAAGGCATTTTTTTAATGTCAATGTAGATGATAGAGATCTTTGGGAAACCTATTTACCCGCATTCGAAGATTTAGTTGTTGACGCAAATGTTTATTCAGTTATGGGGGCTTATAACAGAGTAAATGGAGAATCAGCTAGCGCTAGTCAATTCTTACTACAATACATTCTTCGTGACAAATGGGGTTTTGAAGGATATGTTGTTTCCGATTGTGGAGCGATTAATGATATTCATGCAAATCATAAAATAGTTAAAACTCCTGCAGAATCTGCAGCGTTAGGTGTAATAAATGGGTGTGATTTAAATTGTGGTAGTATCTATCAAAATCATTTAAATAAATCTGTGAAATTAGGTTTAATTACTGAAAAGGAAATTGACATTGCTGTTTATAGATTGTTTCTAGCTAGAATGAAGTTAGGAATGTTTGACCCCCCTAAAGTTGTTCCATATGCGCAAATTCCTTATGAAATAAATAATAGTAAAAAACACGATGAATTATCTTTAAAAACAGCCCTTAGTTCAATGGCTCTATTAAAAAATGAAGGTGTTTTACCAATTAATTTAGATATTGTTAAGCAAATTACAATTGTCGGGCCAAATGCAGATAACATAAATTCTTTACTCGGAAATTATCATGGTACGCCGTCTAATCCAGTAACTACGCTTAAAGGAATAAAGAATTATTTATCACCAAATACTCAAATAACTTATTACAAAGGAGTTGATTTAGTAAATGACGGAGAAAATAGTATAAATATATTAGATGACTCAATCCTTGATGATGTTAAAAAATCAGATTTAGCAATTTTTATTGGTGGTTTGGATGCAACTTGGGAAGGAGAAGAAATGCCCGGAGGTATAAATGTTGAAGGGTTTTATAATGGAGATAGGACAACGATTGAGTTGCCTAAAATTCAACAAAATGCAATTAAAAAAATGATGGAAACAGGTACTCCTGTGGTATTAGTTTTAATGGCTGGAAGCTCAATTGCATTAAATGGCTTAGAAGAAGAGTTAGAAGCAATTTTAATGGCATGGTATCCTGGCCAAAGAGGTGGTGATGCTATAGCTAGTGTATTATTTGGAGAGTATAATCCTGGCGGTAAGTTACCCGTGACTTTCTATAAATCAACTTCTGATTTACCTGATTTTAAAGATTATAACATGCGTGCGGGGAATGGTTTTACTTACAGATATTTTAAAGGGGATGCGCTTTATCCATTTGGGCATGGATTGAGTTATACAGAGTTTAAATATTCTAACCTAAAAGTAAATAAGACCAGAATAAGTGATAAAGAAAATTTTAAAATCTCATTTAAAATTAAAAATACTGGGTTATATGACGGGGATGAAGTTGTTCAAGTCTATATAAAAGATGTTAGTTCACCTATCCATATGCCAATTAAGCAGCTTAGAGGTTTTCAGCGAGTCTCTTTGGATAAAGGAGGTGAAAAAATAATTGAATTTGAATTCAATGCAATTAACGATTTACGACACTATAGTACCTCAAAACAAAAGTATATCGTCGAAACTGGTGATTTTGAAATTCATATAGGTTCTTCTAGTAAAGATATTCGTTTGAAAGGAATAATTAATGTTAGGCCTACTCTAAATAAATGATAGTAAATCATATGAAATCGATCTCAAAAAAGAGCTTAATAAAACTACTTGTTTTTAGTATTTTTATTTTGTGTGTTAAAAGCTTAAAAGCGCAAACCTTAAATGAAATAGATAAAGCTATTACAGTTAAAATAGATAGTATTATTTCCCTTTTAACGGTCGAAGAAAAAATAGCAATGTGCCACGCACAGTCTAAGTTTAGTTCCAGTGGAGTTCCTCGATTGGGTATTCCAGAGCTATGGATGTCTGATGGGCCTCATGGAATCCGACCGGAAATGAATTGGGATAATTGGGATTATGCAAATTGGACTAACGATTATGTAACTGCATTCCCTGCATTAACATGTCTAGCTGCTACTTTTAATCCAGGTTTATCCAAAGAATACGGGATAAGTTTAGGGGAAGAAGCAAGATATAGAAAAAAAGATATCTTACTTGGTCCTGGTGTAAACATCTATCGAACCCCTCTAAATGGAAGAAACTTTGAATACATGGGTGAAGATCCATTTTTAGCATCAACTATGGTTGTTCCTTATATTCAAGGAGTTCAACAAAGTGGTGTTGCAACAAGCGTGAAGCATTATGCGCTTAATAACCAAGAGCATTGGAGAGGTCACATAAATGTAGAGGTAAGTGACAGGGCTTTAAATGAGATTTATTTACCTGCATTTAAGGCTGCGATAATAGATGGAGGATCTTGGTCCATAATGGGTGCGTATAATAAGTTTAGAGGACAGCATTGCTGTCATAATCAAATTTTACTTAATGATATTTTAAAAAATAGATGGGGGTTTGACGGAGTGGTAATATCAGATTGGGCAGGGACGCATAGTACTTTAGAGTCAATTTATAACGGGCTAGATATTGAAATGGGAACTCCTTCAGACAGTAATTTGTCAAAAAGGTTTCCATACAATAATAATTTCTTAGGTAAAGCTTTTTTAGATAAAATAATTTCTGGGGAGGTTAAAGAGTATAATCTTGATGATAAAGTAAAAAGGATACTAAAATTGATGTATAGAACATCTTTAAATAAAAATCGCCCTTTTGGAAGTATTAATACTAAAGCACACTCCAATACAGCTTACAAAGTAGCGACTGAAGGCATTGTCTTATTGCAAAACTCAGATAGTTTTTTACCAATTAATAGTTCAACAAATATTACAATAGCTGTTATTGGAGAAAATGCAACAAAATCTATGACTATCGGTGGTGGTTCTTCTGAGTTAAAAGTGGCTAATGAAATATCTCCTCTTGAAGGCCTGCGTAAACATTTTATAAATGCAACAATTATATATTCTCAAGGTTACAGTTCAGAATCAAATAATAAAAAAAGAAATGAAGAATTAAAAAAAGAAGCTTTGTCTATCGCTGAAAAAGCAAATGTTGTTTTGTTCATTGGAGGCTTAAATAAAAACAATTCTCAGGATTCTGAAGGTGCGGATAGACAGTATTATAATCTGCCTTATAACCAAGATGATTTAATAGGCTCTATCGCTAAGGTTAACAAAAACATATCAGTCATTTTAATTAGCGGAAATGCAGTCAGCATGCCTTGGAGGGATAAAATAAAGTCAATAGTACAGTCATGGTATTTGGGTAGCGAAGCTGGAAATGCTTTAGCTTCAATTTTAAGTGGAAGAGCTAATCCTTCGGGTAAATTACCTTTTACTTTTCCTAAAAAACTATCGGATAATGCTGCCCATTATTATGGTAAATTGTCTTATCCAGGAGATGGAGAAAATCAATATTATAAAGAAGACATTTTAGTGGGTTACCGCTGGAACGATACTAAAAAGATAAAACCTGAATTTGCATTTGGCCATGGATTATCCTACACCTCTTTTAAATTATCGAATATAATTTCTGACAAAAAAAATTACAAATCAGCAGATACTATTAAAATAAGTTGCAGCGTAGAAAATACTGGTGGTGTTCAGGGTGCAGAAGTTATTCAAGTTTATATAGGGAAAGAGAACTCAAAAGTAAACAGAGCTATGAAAGAATTAAAAGGATTTAAAAAGCTATCTCTTTTAAAAGGAGAATCCAAAATAGTTGAAATTTATATTACAATGGATAAGCTTGCTTTTTATGATGAGACAATTTCTGATTGGAATATAGAAAAAGGAGAGTATGTTGTTTTTGTTGGAAATGCCTCAGATAATATTTCTAAAAAAATAAAAATTACAGTTATTTAGATTGTTATTTTATAATAACTCCATCCGCTAAAAAAGAAAGACTATAGTCTGGTTCAGTAATTTTATTTATCTCTTCAATACTAAGTTTAGCGTCTTCTGCATAATGTCTTAACATCTCTACGCTTATGGTGTCCGTTTTTACCGCCCCTCTCATAATTACTTGCTTGTTTTCTTGCCCTTCTTTTGGTACAAAAAATCCGTAATCTTTAAATCTCACAAGAATAGTGTCCTGGTTTACCCTAACATTCATCCAGCAGCCTTTGTTTAAACATGTTGATATAATGGTGCCTTCTATTTTAGCGTCAACAGATCCTTGTTTTTTTGCTAGCTGCTTAACCTCTTTAAAGTCAGATATGTTTTTAGTGGAAATTTTTTCTCCATAATGATTCACATTAGAATCTGTGGTATTATTACAGGAGAAGATAGAAAACACTATGACGTAAATTAATATTTTATTCACTGGATCTAGTTTTGATTTATATTCAAATATAATTAAACTAATTTCATATATTATCAAGAAATTAATTTTGAGTTATATTATTTGTTAACTTTAGCCATCCTTAAAATGAAAAAAATGAAAAAATTATTATTACTATCTATAAGTTCTTTTTTTTTAGTGAACTGCAATAATACAGCTGTTGTTAATATAAAAGATTCTTTAAAATCTAATCCAATGGCACAACAATGGTCTGATAAAACAGCTGATTTTGGAGGGGTACCTCAATTTGATAAAATGAATCCTGAATTGGTTAAAGAAGCTATGCTGTCTGGCATGGAGATAAGTCTGATGGATATTGATAAAATTGCAAATAATTTAGATTCGCCAACATTTGAAAATACAATTGAGGAAATGGAGAGATCTGGAAAGCTTTTAGATGATGTTTATTCTTATTATGGAATTTTATCAAGTAATATGTCAAGCCCGGAGTTTAGAACAATTCAAGGAGATTTAGCTCCAAAACTTTCTGAATACTCGTCTAAAATTAGCCAAAACGAAAAATTATTTAAAAGAATAAAAACTGTTTATGATAATTCATTGTTACAACCTCTAAAAAGCGATCAACAAAGAGTTTTAGATCTAACTTATAAAAGTTTTGCAATGAGCGGAGCAGCATTAGATGCAAATAAAAAACAACGATATGCAGAAATTAATCTAGAGCTTTCTAGTTTATATAATGACTTCTCTAACAATGTTTTACACGATGAAGAAAACTATGTTACCTATTTAGATGAAACACAGCTTGGTGGTTTGTCAGGTGGATTTATAAAGTCTGCAAGTAATATAGCTAAAGACAAAGGTTTTGAAGATAAATATGCAATTACAAATACTAGATCTTCCATGGCCCCATTGTTAACTTATTCAACAAATAGAAAAATAAGAGAAGTTGTATGGAAAAACTATTATTCTAGAGGAGACAATGGTGATGAGTTTGATAATAATGAAATTATTGCTGAAATATTACGATTAAGGAAAGAACGAGTTGGTTTATTAGGGCATGATAATTATGCTCAGTGGAGACTTCAGGACAGAATGGCTAAAACTCCAGAAAATGCAATGGAATTGATGGAAGCGGTATGGCCTGCAGCGATTGCTAGAGTGAATGAAGAAGTTGCTGATATGCAAAAAGTTGCTGATGATACCAGTAACGATAAAATAACAATAGAACCTTGGGATTATAGATTTTACTCTGAAAAAGTTAGAAAAATAAAATATGATTTAGATTCTGATGAAGTGAAGCAATATTTACAACTAGATAAATTAACAGATGCTATGTTTTATGTGGCAGGAGAATTATTTAATTTTAAATTTACAGCACTTGAAAAAGGAACAGTTCCAGTTTTTCATGAAGATGTAAATGTTTGGGAAGTTGAAGATAAAACAAGTGGAGAGCATATCGGATTATGGTATTTAGATCCATACGCTAGACAAGGTAAAAGATCTGGCGCTTGGGCAACAACCTATAGGAGCCACACCACTCTTGACGGAAAAACTAATGTATTAGCATCTAATAATTCTAATTTTGTAAAGCCTGCTCCTGGGGAAGCTTTACTGGTTTCGTGGGATGATGCAACCACTTTTTTCCATGAATTCGGACATGCTTTACATTTTTTCTCTTCTAATGTAAAATACCCAACTTTAAATGGTGGAGTTAGAGATTATACCGAATTTCAATCTCAACTACTAGAAAGATGGCTTTCTACAGATAGAGTTATAAATCAATTTTTAGTGCATAATGATACTGGACAACCTATGCCTAAAGAGTTAGTGGCTAAAATTAAAAAAGCTTCCACTTTTAACCAAGGATTTGGAACTACCGAATACTTAGCATCAGCGATAATGGATATGAAATTTCATTTAGCGGATCCTGAGAATATCGATGTTGACAAATTTGAAAGAGAAACATTAGCTGATCTTAAAATGCCTTCAGAGCTTCCAATGAGGCATAGAACACCACATTTTGGACATGTTTTCTCTGGTGAAGGATATGCAACTGCTTATTATGGGTATATGTGGGCTGATGTATTAACTGCTGATGCTTCTGAAGCATTTGCTGAAGCTCCAGGAGGGTTTTACGACAAAGATGTTGCTAAAAAATTAGTAGATTATCTTTTTGCTCCAAGAAATTCAATAGACCCTGCAGAAGCATACAGACTATTTAGAGGGAGAGATGCTAAAATAGAAGCGTTAATGAGAGATCGTGGGTTTCCAGTAATGGGTGAATAATGAATATTAATATTGAGATTATTGGCTTAATTGCTGCTATTTTTACTACGTCATCTTTTTTTCCACAGGTAGTAAAGATTTGGAAGACAAAGCAGACTAAAGATATTTCTACAACAATGTATATTGCAATGATGATAGGGACATGCTTTTGGTTAAGCTATGGAATACTAATAAATAGTTTTTCTATAATCGCTGCAAATATTGTATCTAGTATACTAATTTTGTTTGTTCTCTTTTTCAAGTTTTTATACAAAAACTCAAATAATTAAAACATTTTTTAAAATAGTGCGCATTAATTTACGGAGATTCAGTGTTGTAATTTATAATTTGAAGTATCATAGAAATCTAAACCTTAAAAAATTATATTATGATTAAGCACTATTTAAATGCAATTCAAAACAATTACACAAATTTTTCTGGAAGAGCAAGAAGATCGGAATATTGGTACTTTATACTTTTTTATTATATTATATCAATTTTAGCTGTAGTCCTTGACAATTTATTAGGGCTTGCAATGGAAATAGGAGGAATTCCTCTAGCTTATGGATGGATTACTATTGCAGTTGCACTAGCACATTTCTTGCCTTCTATTGCGTTGGTCGTAAGAAGATTACATGATGTAGGAAAATCTGGATGGTTCTATTTTATAGCTTTTATTCCTTTCATAGGTGCAATTTGGTTAATAGTTCTATTTTGTACTGAAGGAGATCAAGAAGAAAATAAATATGGAGCTAATCCTAAGGCTTAAAATAGAAGTATATTTTTTAAATAAAAAAAGGCTGTAGAAAAATATACAGTCTTTTTTTTTAAATTAAAACTCCAAGAAAAATATAAAAGTTTTTAAGTAAAAATAGCATGCGTTATGGCAAAACCCTGTACACTGCTTTTTGTCAAAAATTGCATAAATAACAAAAAATAAGTTTTTTTTAATTAAAATTTATCATATCAATATCTTAAAAGGGGCATGTTTAGTTATAATGTAATTATTTTGTATTCCAATAATTTGAAATTACCTATCTTTATTGTTGATAATTATTTAATATTCTATTATGCCTAGATATCATAAATTAGGAATAATTCCTCCGAAAAGACACACTGTTTTTAAAGACGATAAAGGAAATTTTTATTACGAAGAGCTGTTTGGAACAATTGGGTTTGAAGGAATGTCCTCATTGATGTATCACACACAAAGACCTACTCAAGTAAAGGAAATATTAAATTCCTATGATGTTTCTCCTAAGATTGCTGTTTCCAAAAACATGAAATCCATAAGATTAGACGGTTTTAAAGCAGTTCCTCATGACGATTACTTAGAGAGTCGAAAATGCGTTTTAACTAACTCTGATTGCCAAATTATAGTGGCCGCACCAAGAAAATCATTGACAAAATATTTTTATAAAAACACCGACTCTGACGAAGTAATATTTGTACACAAAGGGTCTGGAAAGCTAAGAACAGTTCTTGGAAATATAAACTTTAAGTACGGGGATTATTTAGTAATCCCAAGAGGGATAATTTATCAAATTGAATTTAAAGATGAAGACAATCGCTTATTCATTATAGAGTCAAAAAGTCCTATATACACTCCTAAAAGGTATAGAAACTGGTTTGGGCAACACGTTGAAGGTGCTCCATATTGTGAAAGAGATATACATCCGCCATCAGAAATTGAGACCTATAATGAAACTGGAGATTTTATGATTAAGGTGAAAAAGCAAAACATGATTCATGAGTATATTTATGCTGCTCACCCATTTAGCGTTGTAGGCTGGGATGGATATAACTTCCCATATAAATTTTCAATACATGATTTTGAACCAATAACAGGGAAAATTCATCAACCACCTCCGGTACATCAGACTTTTGAGACTAATAAATTTGTTATTTGTTCTTTTGTGCCTAGACTGTATGATTATCATCCAAAATCTGTGCCCGCTCCGTACAATCACAGTAATATAGATTCAGATGAGGTTATCTACTATGTAGACGGAGACTTTATGAGTAGAAATAATATTGACAAAGGAAATATAACATTACATCCAGCTGGAATCCCTCATGGACCTCATCCTGGAACAATGGAAAAGAGTATTGGTAAAAAAGAAACTTTAGAGCTCGCAGTTATGGTTGATACCTTTAGCCCCTTAATGGTGACTGAAGAAGCCGTTAAAATTACGGAAGGCTCTTATCACACGTCATGGTTAAATAAAAAATAAAAATGGAGTCAACAAAAAGTATAGAAGAATTACAAAATTTCAATTTTGAAATAAAAAAAATATTTAGTGATGCTCAAGATTTTCTTCCAATTATGGGGACAGACTACATTGAGTTTTATGTAGGAAATGCAAAACAAAGCGCTCACTATTATAAGACTGCATTTGGATTTCAATCGGAAGCATATGCAGGTCTTGAGACTGGAAAAAAAGACTTAGCTTCTTACGTGTTAAAGCAAGGCAAGATTAGGTTAGTTTTAACAACCTCATTAGAAAAAGGTAGTGAGATCAATAAACACATTGATAACCATGGGGATGGCGTGAAAATAATAGCACTACACGTTGAAGATGCAACAAAAGCATTTAATGAGACTGTAAAGCGAGGCGCGAAACCATATTTAGAACCAGTAAAAGAAGAAGACGAAAATGGGACTGTAATTAAATCTGGAATTTACACTTATGGAGAAACCATTCACCTTTTTATAGAAAGAAAAAATTACTCTGGCGTGTTTTTGCCAGGTTATAGAAAGTGGAAGTCGCACTACAATCCAAATAATGTTGGATTAAAGTATATTGATCATGTCGTTGGTAACGTAGACTGGGATGAAATGAATATCTGGTGTAAATTTTATCAAGAAGTCATGGGGTTTGCTCAAATAATTTCATTTGATGACAAGGATATTTCTACTGAATTTACTGCGCTTATGAGCAAAGTAATGAGCAATGGAAATGGAAGAATAAAATTTCCTATCAATGAACCTGCAGACGGAATAAAAAAATCTCAAATTGAAGAATATTTAGACTTTTATAATGGAGCGGGTGTACAGCATCTTGCGTTAGCAACAGATAATATCGCTGAGACTGTTATGGAAATGAAAAATAGAGGTGTAGAGTTTTTATATGTCCCTGAAACATATTACGATGACTTGTTGGATAGAGTTGGCGAAATAGATGAGGATATTAATACCTTAAAAAAACACGGAATTCTAATTGATAGGGATGAAGAAGGGTATTTATTACAGATTTTTACTAAACCTGTTTTAGATAGACCCACAATGTTTTTTGAAATTATTCAAAGAAAAGGAGCTCAATCGTTTGGTAAAGGTAATTTTAAAGCTCTTTTTTCAGCAATTGAAAGAGAACAACAAAACAGAGGGACTTTGTAATTATGCATTAAGTGTCCTCTCTTAATATCAGAAAAATTGAAACTCAATAGTGTAACAAAAAAGCTGCCTAAGTATTTACATAAGTTTATTCTCAAGCAGCCCTATGGGGAGTATACTTCGCAGAATCAAGCCGTATGGAGATATGTGATGAGATTAAACGTAAGTTCTTTAAAAGAAATTGCTCACGAATGCTATATAGATGGATTAGGAAAAACTGGTATTGATGAGGATTTCATCCCCGAAATGGAAGGGATGAATAGGATTCTAAAAGGCATAGGGTGGGCAGCAGTAGCTGTAGATGGTTTCATTCCTCCAAATGCATTCATGGAGTTCCAATCCTATAACGTTCTAGTTATTTCATCTGAAATCAGAACAATCGATCATATAAAATACACACCAGCCCCTGATATCATACACGAAGCCGCTGGACACGCTCCAATTATTGCTAACCTTGAATATTCAGAGTATTTAAGACGATTAGGAGAGGTGGGAAGCAAGGCGATTTCTTCACCTAAAGATGATGAGATGTATGAAGCAATTAGATTGTTATCTATACTAAAAGAAAACCCTAATTCTAAAGAAATAGACATACAACAAGCCACTGAAAGCGTTAATAATTTACAAAACCAGATGGGTGAGCTTTCGGAAATGGCAAAAATCAGAAACCTTCATTGGTGGACGGTTGAATATGGATTAATTGGAGTACTTGCAAGTCCTAAAATATATGGGGCTGGACTATTGTCTTCAATTGAAGAAAGTCAGGCCTGTCTTAAAAAAAGTGTAAAGAAAATCCCTTACTCTATTAAAGCTGCTACCGTGAGTTTTGATATAACAAATACGCAGCCGCAGTTATTTGTTATTCCAAATTTTTCTAGACTTAGCTTCGTGTTAGAAGAATTTGCAAATACAATGTCTCTTAGAAATGGAGGGCTAAATGGAATAGCCAAACTAATTGCTTCAAAAAAAATGGGAGCAATTGAATTAAGCACAGGAATTGAAATTTCTGGGATATATACAAATGTCATTGAATTAAATGAGACTCCTATATATTTTCAAACTAAAGGACCCTCAGCTCTATCAGTTAATGGAAGAGAGTTAATTGGACATGGAAAAGAGTGTCATGCTGATGGTTTTGGGAGCCCAATCGGCAAGTTAGAGGGTGTAAACATTTCCATTGAAGACATGTCTCCTAAAGACTTAGAAACATATGGTATTATTGAAGGTAAAAAAACAGTTCTTAATTTTGTCGGAGGGGTGAAAGTTGAAGGGAAAATTATTACTGGAAAAAGAGATTTACAAGGTAAAATAATTTTAATTTCTTTTGAAAGTTGCAAAGTTACTTATTTATCAGAAGTGTTGTTTGATCCAGCTTGGGGGGTTTACGACATGGCTATTGGTGAGAATGTAAAATCTGCTTTTGCAGGACCCGCTTCTACAGATTCTTTTAATGACATTTATTCTGTTTCAGATAAAAAAACAAGTAAAATACTTTACTCCAAAAGTGATAAAGCTCTACATGTGTTATACGGTAAAGTTAGAAATTTAAGATCGCAGAAATCACTTGATTATAAAGTAATTAAAGTTGTTTTTAGAGAGGTTCAAAGAAACTATCCACATGAGTGGTTAATCTTATTAGAATTATATGAACTAGTTTATAATAAAGATATAACTTTAGCAACAGAAGTATATTCACAGCTAATTAAACTAAAGAAAAATAAAGATCTTGATCAATTAATTTGTGATGGATTAGATTTAATTAAAAAATAATAAATTATGCAACCTTGGATTGAAATTGATAAAGATTCTGATTTTAGCATCTATAATCTACCATTTGGAGTTTTTTCTCTAATAAATAAAAACAAGAAAATTGGTATTGCAGTTGGTGACATGGTTTTAGACCTACATGCTGTAAGTTCTTTGGGGGTTTTTGATAAATTAAATATTGACAGTGAAGTGTTCGTCTCAACTTATTTAAATGATTTTATTTCTCTTGGCAAACAGATTACCGTAAAAGTTAGAGAGATAATTCAAAAAGAGCTTTGTGATAATTCATCTATTTTGAATAGTAATGAGTTTGTTTTTTTTAAACAAATAGACGTAACAATGCATATGCCTGTCAAGGTCGGAGATTATACAGATTTTTATTCAAGTATTGAGCATGCTACAAATATTGGCACAATGTTTAGAGATCCAAAGAATGCACTTCTCCCTAACTGGAAACATCTGCCAGTGGGGTATCACGGAAGAGCATCTTCTATTGTCCTTAGCGGTCAAGATATTCACAGGCCTAAAGGGCAAGTGCTTTTAAACACTAATACTGATCCGCAATTTCAAGCATCCTCAAGAGTAGATTTTGAATTAGAAATGGGGTTTATTATAGGTAAAAAATCTAGCTTAGGAGATTCTGTTTCAACAAAAGATGCAGAGAAATTTATTTTCGGTAAGATATTATTTAATGATTGGTCGGCTAGAGATATGCAAAAATGGGAATATGTTCCATTAGGCCCTTTTTTAGCTAAAAGTTTTGCATCTTCTATTTCTCCATGGGTAGTCACGCTTGAGGCTCTTGAGCCTTTTAAGGTTTCTGGCCCTTTACAAGATCCTAAAGTTCTGCCATACCTAGAGTTTGACGGAGCAAAAAATTATGATATAAACTTAGAGGTTTCGATACAGCCTGAAAAACAAAAAGAAACAACGGTTAGTAATTCTAATTTCAAATATATGTATTGGAATATGTGCCAACAATTAGCCCATCATACAAGTAACGGCTGCAATGTTAATGTTGGGGATATGATGGCTTCAGGGACTATCAGTGGAAAAGATGAAAATTCTTATGGATCAATGCTAGAGTTATCTTGGGCAGGCTCCAAACCAGTAAGTTTAAACGGAGGTGGTTCAAGGAAGTTTATTGAAGACAATGATACGGTAACTATGAGAGGATATTGCAAAAAAGGCTCCATCAGAGTTGGGTTTGGAGAAGTAAAAACTAAATTATTAAAAACTCTTTAAATTAAGATTTATGGATAATGTAAAGTCATTAGACCCAGTGCAATTAGACACCAAAGAGGTTCATAAAATTCTATTATCATCAGTTGCTCCTAGGCCTATAGCTTTAGCAAGCACAATTGACTCGAAAGGGAATGTAAATTTAAGCCCTTTTAGTTATTTTAATGTTTTTAGCTCTAACCCTCCTATTTTAATTTTTTCTCCATCAAGAAGAGTAAGAGATAATACCACCAAACACACATTAGAAAATGCTATAGAAACTAAAGAGGTTGTAATTAACGTGGTTAATTACTCGATCGTCGAGCAGATGTCTCAATCTAGTCGTGAATATGATAGAGGAGTAAATGAGTTTGTTGAAACTGGCTTAACTGAAGTCCCGTCACTAAAAGTTAAACCGCCAAGGGTTTTAGAATCTCCCATTTCATTTGAATGCAAGGTAGACAATATTGTGTCTCTTGGGGAGTCTGGCGGAGCAGGTCAGTTAATAATAGCTAAAGTTATTCAAATCCATATCGATAGAGATTACTTAGATGCAGAAGGAAATATCGATAGCGAAAAGTTAGATTTAGTTGCTAGAATGGGTGGAGATTGGTATACTAAGGCTAATAAAGAAAGTATGTTTAAAATTCCTAAACCTTAACTATTGGAAGAAAAAATAAAACTAATTTGGGACTTTAGAGGCCCTAATTGTAATCATACTGCAAAACATTATAAGATTCATTTATCCGAATTTGTAACAAATTGCAATGCTGTATATTTTGAGTATGGCGTTAAGGAAATAAATGAATTACATCATGTTGTTTATTTGGTGGTTCCGAAAAATGAAATGAAATTTTTTAGAGACAGACTAAAACCCAATCGCGGAGAATTGGCAACTTAACTGTTTAAAACTTAGAAAAAATAATTAAATGATAAGGGAGGCTACAGTAAATGATTTAGATGCTATATTGAAAATCACTAAATCTTGTGCTAAAAAACTAGTATCAAAAAATATATTTCAATGGAATGAATATTATCCAAATCGAAATGTATTTGAAAATGATCTCTACAACAAGTGGTTGTATGTTACAGTAAAAGAAAATAAAGTTATTGGCTCTGTCTGTGTTTCTGATTTAATAGATGATGAGTATGCTACGGTCAAATGGCTGACACCTAATAATAATAATATCTACATTCATAGGTTAGCTGTTGACCCAGATTATCAAGGGGTTGGTTACGCACAAAAAATGATGTCTTTCGCTGAAGAGTTTGCTAAAAAAAACAAGTATAGATCAATTCGTTTAGATACTTTTTCAAAGAACATGAAAAATCAAAAGTTTTATAAACAAAGAGGGTACAAAAAACTTGGTGAAATTTTTTTTCCTAATCAAAGCATGTATCCATTTTATTGTTATGAACTTTTATTATGAATTTCATAAAATACAAACAAATCCATAAGCTTGCAATTCCTGCTTTAATTTCTGGAATAGCCGAGCCTATATTATCAATAACAGATACAGCTATTGTTGGTAATGTAGAATACAATTCAACCGAAGCTCTTGGTGCTGTAGGAATTGTTGGTGCTTTTTTATCAATGTTGGTTTGGGTTTTTGGACAAAAAAGAAGTGTAATTGCTTCAATCGTTTCACAAGCTATTGGGGCTAAAAAAATTGAAGAAATCAAATCACTACCTTCTCAGGCAATATTTATAATTTTATTGTTTAGTCTTTTAATTATTGGCATTACTTATCCTTTTGCTGAAAATTTATTTCGCCTTTATAATGCCTCTGATTTAGTTTTAGAATATAGTGTAGATTATTATAAAATAAGAGTTGTTGGTATTCCATTTACACTAATGACGATTGGTATATTTGGAATTTTTAGAGGTCTTCAAAATACTGTTATTCCAATGAGAATAGCAATTATCGGGACATTACTAAATGTTTTTTTAGATGTTATTTTTGTATATGGAGTTGATGGCTTTATTAATCCAATGCATATAAATGGCGCTGCTTATGCAAGTGTGATTGCTCAAATAGTTATGGCTTCTTTAGCTGTTTTCTTGCTATATAATAAAACTCAAATTACATTAAAGTTTAGTCTCCCATTTAATAAAAAAATAAAAGGATTCTTACTAATGTTTTCTAATTTGATTATTAGAACTGTCGCTTTAAATGTAGCCCTATATTTTGGAAGTTCTTTTGCTGCTAAGTATGGCAATGAGTATATTGCTGCATACACAATTGCGATAAACTTGTGGTTTCTTGGTGCCTTTGTAATTGACGGGTATTCGAGTGCTGGGACAATACTTTCAGGAAAATTGTTTGGAGAGAGATCCTATAAATCACTTGTTGACCTGGCGGTTAAACTTACTGTAATAGGCTTTCTTTTAGGCTTAGTAATGCTAATTCTTGGTTTTATTTTTTATGATTATTTAGGGTTAATATTTACCCAGGAAAAAATAGTTTTATTAGAGTTTTCTAATGTTTTATGGATGGTATTAATAATGCAACCATTATGTGCAATAGCATTTATATATGATGGGGTTTTTAAAGGCTTGGGATGGATGAAAGAACTAAGAAATGTTCTTTTATTTTCGACTTTTATGGTTTTTCTTCCGACATTATTATTAGCAGATAGTTATGGGTATAAGTTAGAGGGTATTTTCTTTGCATTTACTCTGTGGATAATAGCGAGAGGGGTTCCTTTAATTATTAAATTTTATAAAACTTGTGTTCCCCTTGCACAAAAAATGTAAATTTGAATAAAATTATATAAATGTCTACTATTAGAATTACTAAGCAATTTTCGTTTGAAGCAGGACATGCTCTTTATGGCTATGACGGTAAATGTAAAAATGTACACGGACATAGTTATAAGCTATCTGTTACCGTTATTGGTCACCCAATAACTGATACATCAAATGTAAAATTAGGGATGGTGATTGACTTTAGCGATCTTAAAAGAATTGTAGGTGAAGAGATTGTAGATAAGTTTGATCATGCTACTATTTTTAACAAGAACACTCCTCATGTTAGACTAGCTAAAACCCTTAAAAATGAAGGTCATAATGTTATTTTAGTGGACTATCAACCAACAAGCGAGTGTATGGTTTCTGATTTTGCTGAAAAAATTTCAAAAAGACTACCTCAAGGAATTAGGCTGTTTTCTCTAAAATTACAAGAAACTGAAACTTCATATGCAGAATGGGTTTCTTCAGATAATTAATTAAACCTTTAGTATTGATAAGTTTAGAAAAAAATAAAAAAATATATTTTGCCTCAGATAACCACCTAGGGAATCCAGATTTTCAAGGGACTATTGAAAGGGAAAGAAAATTTGTTTCTTGGCTTGATGAAATAAAATCTGATGCTGGTGCGATTTTTTTACTTGGAGATTTATTTGACTTCTGGTTTGAATACAAATCAGTAATTCCAAAAGGTTTTACAAGAACTTTTGGGAAGCTAGCCGAAATATCAGATATGGGTATTCCAATTCATTTTTTTGTCGGTAATCATGATCTTTGGATAAATGACTATTTTAAAAAAGAATTAAACATAGAAGTTCATTATAAGCCAAAGGAATTTA